>Ga0209640_10000484_pt1 | contig 30760 bp, 26 predicted proteins | sample RifCSP10_1_FD_184018 | JGI IMG/M metagenome (GOLD analysis project Ga0209640, IMG submission 184018) | Soil microbial communities from Rifle, Colorado - Rifle CSP2_sed 10_1 (SPAdes) (version 2) | ecosystem: Environmental > Terrestrial > Deep subsurface > Rock core/Sediment | place: Rifle... | reverse complement strand
AGCTGCACGCGGCGGGAATGCTCTCGTCGGCCGACAGTGGGACAAGTTGCAGGCACGACACGATTCGCGAAGCGGTCTTGGAGCGAACGCCGACGGCGGCACGGGTGCTGCTGCATCGTCGAGCGGCGCGGACGCTTGGTCGTGAGGCGTTGAAGGAGGGTGGCGTCGCGCTCTTGTGGGAGTGTGTTCACCACTGGCGGAGCGCGGGCTCGGCGCGGAACGGCGTTCGCTTGGCTCTCGTATTGGCCAAGCGGCTATTGGGGCTCGGTTTGGCAAAGGATGCCATCGCGGTGCTTCAGGATGCTGAAACCAAGGCTTCCGAGTCCCTAGACCGAATGCACGCGTTGAGCGGGCAAGCCAAGGCCGCGCGGATGCTGAGGCAGTGGGACCATCTTCGCACAAGTTTGAAGCGGTGGCGACAGGTGCACGTCGAGGCGGGCGCTGCGCTGCCGACACACTCGTCCATGGAGCTGCTCGGTTTCGAAGCGCACTTCTATTGCGCTGATACGTTCTGCACCCTTCCCGCGAGTATCACCGACTGCGTTATGTCGAATACCGCCTCAATTCGTCATCGCCTGGCCGCTGCGACGCTGGCGCTCATACAGGCGGATAATCATGGAGACGAATTAGCCGCGCGGCTCATTCACGACGCGGTACGTGGCCTGGAACCGACTACTGATCGACAGAGAATCGATTCCCTAACGATCGACGCAGTATTCCAGGCGTCGTTCGGAGATGCCAGTAGGTTGCCGTCCGTCCTTGCTGACCTTGTAGAGCTAACCAGACGAGTCCAGCATCCCGTATTGCGCGCAATTCTTCTGCGACGCTCCGCCTGGGGCCTTTGTCTATTCGGTCCTCGCCCGCTTGCTCGCGACGTACTCCTTGAAGCGATTTCTGTGTTCGAGCGTCTGGCCCTAGCTGGTCAATTGACCTCCTGTCTCGAACATCTTTGCATCATGGACTTGCAGGAAGCTGACTATTCGTCAGTCGAAAGAAATCTTTCAAGGATTCAGGAGCTCGGCACTGAGTCACCGGAATTCTACGCACACGCTGTAGAGTACGAGATTCGTGTCCGTCTCGCGTTCGAAACGGGCTCTTTAGATCCAATGAATGGATTCACCGTGTCGCGCACAACGCTCGCGCCTTTCCGACGAGCGCCGAGAGCACGACTGAACATCGCGGCTCTCGAACTGGGCGAACACCTACTGCGTGGATCTGAAGACTCGATAGAAGAGTCTCTAACGGTCGTTCAGCAGCTGCAGCCTCCGCTGAGAAACCGTTGCGATCATGACTTTGTCGTGGCCGCAGTGGCAAGTGCTTTCAGCCGGCTCGGCCGGCGCGTCGAAGCCTCATCGGTGCTCGACGACTACTTCATCAATTCTCGCCGAGAAGAAGCGTTTCTACTGCCATCTCTAGTGCGAGTGGCAGGAGAACTCTCTGTATCCGTGCCTTCGCGTTACCAAGCACTTGCGCCTTCAGGCGGAACAGTTCGAGCCGACTAGGAAGCGGCCCGCTGCGTTTGGCGAGCCTTACCCGCGAAGGTGTCGTAGAGTTCGGACCATACCGGCGCTGACACCACACGATCACAGATCGTGGGATCGAACTGTTTGGCACGGAATCGAATAAACTCGGCCCTTGCCTCCTCGATCCCTAACGCCTTCCGATAGGGTCGATCCGTCGTTATGGCGTCCAGCGTGTCGGCGAACATTATGATTCGCGACGCCATAGGAATCTGCTCCCCGCGAAGACCATCAGGATAGCCGGTTCCATCCCAATTCTCGTGATGATGCCTAACTGGAGCGACGACGTCTTTTAGGCTCGAAAGCAATCCGACTAGTTGGGATCCACGAATAGGATGCTGCTTCATGATCTCCCACTCTTCAGGCGTAAGGCGTCCCTCTTTCGCCAGAATCGGGCCGAACCTCTCGTCAATCTTGCCAACGTCGTGGAGTAATGCAGCGACTGACACCCTCTCGACTTGTGCATGTGTCAATCCCATGGACCTTGCAATTATTTCCGAGGCAAGCGCCACTCGTTGACTGTGGCCCGACGTGTAAGCGTCGCGGGCTTCGATGGCAGCTACCATGAGCTCCAAGAGCTCTTCGGTAACTGTCGTTAGCTCGACGGTAGTCCGATATAGCTGACGCACCAGGATGATTGGAATCGCCATTCCTGCCGTTCCGAATACTCCCAGATTCACGCAGAGCCAGGTCACGTAGAACGTCATCGCAACATTCACGAGGACGTTCGTTGCTCCTAAGCGAAGATGCGAGCTCCACAGGGGCAGGAAGGGGCGACCAGCACTGATTGATATCGCGGCGCTAACAAAGAGGTTGTTTACGAACTGAACCGACGCAACCAGCAGCACCGCGGGCATGAGCAGCAACTTTACACACTCAAAGAAGGACGATCCTTTGAGTGCCACAAATGCCGGCGCGCCCGTCCAATGAAGTACGAGGATCGCTATTGAGAACCCGAGCGTGTGCTGCGCCAGGTTAAAGACGGCTTTGATGAATGTCCGCCGATGCAGAGTCTGACCAGCAACTTCGGCTGCGATTATCATCGCAACGGTGACGGCAGCCGGCGCAACAAGGACAGCAGCAGCGAACGGGATGACTGCGGCGGATCCGGCGGAGTCTTTGGATTGGTCAAAAGACAGCAGCTCAGCGCCTAGGCCTAGCGCTACAAGCAAGGCTGCCATGCCCATCCCACTAGAAACCGTTAGCGCAGCTCCCTTGGCCATTGCGACGAACGCAATGACTGCAAGCAGCGAGGTAAGCGCCACAAGTGGCGCTACACGACGGGACCCTTCAGCGCCGAGAGCCTTTGTATGGGCACGCTCCCTGAGGCGCCCCCAAGGGCGCGGCTGCAGGCGGAAGGGAAGGTGAGGAGTTGCGCGTTGAGAGTCCGTCACAGCACTCGTTGAGATCACTTGCGCGAGCTGACAAGATGTCAGCCGCTCGAAGAAGAGTTGCCCCCCACTCCACTAACTAGCTCCAGTTGATTAACGAGAACAGCCATGCCAGCGTCCAGTTAATCATTGTGCGTCACCTCCCTTCAGTTGGAGTCATGCTCGTACCGAGCATGCAACCTCTGGTCGGCTCCGCTCACCTGCTATTCCATTCCCGCTCACTTCGCTCAGCGGAAATGGGGGGCGTATTCTATTGTCTCGTCGTTAGGTTCCTTCCGTCACACGCTCCGTTACGGGGCTCCCACTCACCGACGGCGCGTCGCGAACCTGGGCGATCCCTACCCTCGCCTCGGATGCAACAGCCACCGGTTCGTCGCATCAAGCACCGCAAGCACGCACGCCGTCTCGGGACTCTCCTTCACTTCGCACGTCCCGGTCAACAGCACCGTCTCGCGAACCATCTGCGCTGTCACCGCCGCAAGAACAAACTGCCTGTCAAACGCTTCCACAACCCGCGCCCCACCCAGATCCAGCACCCGCGCTGACGCGTCCAACTCCGCTATCGCCTTCAACGCCGCGCGACCCGCCAACTCGAGCCGCGACCGCTCGTTCTCCATTCCCTCGGCTTCGCCTGTGTAGGACTGATCACCCTTCCGAAGGGTCACGCGACACGAAATGCCCTTCGTGCGGCTACGGCGAACCTCCACGTCCTCAAAAAAAACGTGCCGGGGACCAGCGCCGGCCAGACCCGGCGACAACACGGCAGATACTGTCGCCGCACTGGCGGGAACGGATGATACTGTCGCCCCGGCTCCAGCCGCTGGCGGGGTAATCACCTCACGCTCGCCGGTCTTACGGTTCTCTAATGTCGTGGCCACCGAGATCTTCCGGTGGTCCACGCGCATCCCCAGGTGCGCAATCAGCGCGCTCTCGATGTTCCGGACAGTCTGTTTGGGTGTAACCTCGGACGACGTAAGTACATGAATCTCGTCGACCGCCCCGGTCTCGCTGGCGATGATCCTGGCCGCTATCACGCCGGGCAGCGTCTGAAGTAGCTCCTCCGCCCGTTTGATCGGGAGAACACTCCCCGCGATGGCCGGCGAGGGCTGCGCCTGAGGTGTCATTGGTGGCTCGTCTCCATTACCAAAAACGGTTCCAGACGCTTCTCAGGTGACGCGCTTTAGACGATTGTAATACAACAGCTTACGGGCTCGCCTATTGTACGGATCGGTCGCCCGATTCGTCAAGCACCAGTTCTTCGATGGGCAACTGATACTCGCGCAGCTTCCGATACAAGGTTCGCTCGCCGATATGCAACATCTCTGCCGCCCGACGCCGGTTACCACCGGTGTCCCTCAGAGCTACCTCGATCGCGGCTCGCTCCACATCCGCCATCGACATCCCTGGTCTGATGACCGCCTCATTCGCCGGCGGCGCGTGATCGCGTGCCTCAATGCCGCCCCCGCCGATCGCGGTCCACTGACCACCTCCAGCCGGAGACCTGACTTCGCCAACCCAGTGACCGCCCCCGCTTACGGAGGCAACATTAACCGCGCCAAACTCGTCGACGCGACGGCGCAGTGCTTCCATCTGCAGCTTGAGCTCCACCAGACTGCGAAGGATGAACTCCAGCTCACGGCCGTCGCTTCCCTGGCTGCCTCGCAGCACAGGACCCATGTGCACGGGCAGGAACCGGGCGGCGGACGCATCGCGGATCTGCGGCGGAATGTCCTCCGGTCGGATTTCGCGTCCCGGTGACAGCACCACCATGCTCTCGATCAGGTTGCGCAGCTCGCGCACGTTCCCCGGCCACGGGTATTCCACCAGCAGCTGAAGCGCTTCAGCCGACAGCCCGTGGAACGGACGGTCGTGCTGCTTCGACAATTCCCTGATGAACCGCCTGACCAGTAGCGGAATGTCCTGGCGCCGCTCGCGCAGGGGCGGCAGGTAGATGCGCAACACGTTCAGCCGGTAGAAAAGGTCGGCGCGGAAGCGCCCCTGCTCCACGCCATCGCGCAACGGAGCATTCGTCGCCGCGACCACGCGTACGTCGATCGGCGTCTCCTGCGTACCGCCGACGCGCGTCACGTGCCGCTCCTCCAGCACGCGCAGGAGCTTCACCTGGGTCGATGGCGGCACCTCGCCGATCTCGTCGAGGAACAGCGTGCCGGCGTGCGCCAGCTCGAACCGTCCGATGCGCCGTTCCGCGGCACCAGTGAACGCACCCTTCTCGTGTCCGAACAACTCGCTTTCCAAAAGCGTCTCTGGCAACGCACCGACATTCACGGCGATGAACGGCTTGTTGCGACGGGGCGACAGACGATGTATCGCCCGTGCCACCAGTTCTTTCCCGGTGCCGCTCTCGCCTTCGATTAGAACGGTCGAAGAAACGGGCGCGATCTGTTCGACCTGGACGAGCACTTCGCGAATCGCCTCGGACTCGCCAATCAGTCCCGTCGTTCGGGACAGCTCCTGCCGGCGCAGGAGCTGCTTGATCGATTCGACAACCTCGTCGAGTACCACCGGCTTGGAGAAAACCTCGACATAGCCGGCCGCCTGCAGCCGCTCGTCGATTGCCGGGTCGCGCACGTCGGCGAAGCCGATGACTGCTACGTCATCCCACAACAACTCCCGCACCAGCTGGGCATTATGCGGATCGAGAAGCCCGCCGGTCATCACCACCAGTGACGGCTTGGACCGGCGCAGCGCCGCGCGGAAGTCGTCCAGCGGCGACACCATCTCCGTCTCGAGCTGCCCCTCTTCCAGGAGCTTGCCGAGGCGCACGGCGGGTTCGACGTCGGTCAGGGTAATGAGAACGGACAATGTTCGAGGTCGGAGGTCGGAGGTCGGAGCAACTGCGGGCTAGTGGTCGGTCGGGGTGCCGCGCAGGATCTCAACTGCGTGATCTACGATTGGGTCGAGTGCTGCCAGGGCGTCGCGCACGCCGCCGGGCGAACCGGGGAGATTCACGACGAGCGATCGATGGCGTACTCCCGCCAGGCCGCGCGACAACGCCGCTCTTGGAAAGCGCTCCATCGACGTGACGCGCAGTCGCTCGGCGATTCCCGGCGCCTCGCGTTCGATCACCGCGCGCGTGGCTTCGGGCGTCATGTCCCGGGGGCTGAGTCCCGTGCCGCCCGTGGTCAGCACCAGATCGGCCATGTCCCGGTCGCACCAGGCCAGGAGAACCGGGACGATCCTGGCCGTGTCGTCAGGCACGAGGTCGCGCTCGACGACCTGCGCGCCGCGCGCCTCCGCCCAGGCGACGATGCTGTCACCGGAACTGTCGACGCGGTCACCACGCGATGCGGCATCCGATATCGTGAGGATGGCGATTCTCATTGCGAGCAGGAGGCCAGAGGCCAGAGGCCAGAGGCCAGAGGCACACCCGCACGGAACGATCCTCGCGCGAACTCCTCTGGCCTCCGGCCTCTGGCCTCTGGCCTAACGGTGTGACGCATTCTTGTAGAACGGCATCTTCACGACGCTCGCCGGCGCGCGTTTTCCACGGATGTCGATCTCGAGCGCCGACCCCTCCGCGGTGGACGCCACGGGCAGGTAACATGTCCCGATCGGAATGTTCAGGCTGGGACTCATCGTCCCGCTGCACACCGTTCCGGATTGGGCGCCGCCGCACCAGACGGGATATCCGTGCCGCGGAAACACCTTCTCCGATGACGTGAACCCCACGAGCTTGCGCTTCACGCCCTCGGCCTTCTGCCTGACGAGTGCGTCGCGGCCGGTGAAGTCACCCTTGGGAAGCTTCACGATCCACGCCAGGTTGGCCTCGAAGGGCGTGACGGTGTCGTCGATGTCGTTTCCGTACAGCGCCATCCCCATTTCGAGGCGGAGCGAATCGCGGGCGCCGAGCCCGGCGGGCGTGACGCGGCCGTCTCCAGTGAGCGCTTTCCATATGGAAGTTGCGTGCGCGTTCGGGAAATACAGCTCGAACCCGTCCTCGCCGGTATATCCGGTGCGCGAGATCACGATATCCGGCACACCGGCGACGGAGCCGCTCGTGAAGTGATAGTACTCCACCGGCTCGAGGTCGGCGTCGGTGAACGGCTGCAGGATCTGCTGCGCCATGGGCCCCTGGAGCGCGAGGAGCGCGGTGTCATCGCTGGCGTCCGTCATGAGACAGTCAAAGGCGCTCGCGTTAGGCGAGATGTGTGCCCAGTCCCTGGCCGCGTTCGATGCGTTCACCACCAGCATCACGTGATCGGCGAAGCGATAGACCAGGCAGTCGTCGACGAACGTCCCGCGGTCGTTCAGCAGGGCCGAGTACTGGACCTGCCCCACCGACAGCGCCGCGGCGTTGTTCGTGGTGACGCTGTTGACGAAGTCGATCGCGCCGGGCCCCCGCACGAGGAACTCGCCCATGTGCGAGACGTCGAAAAGGCCGGCCCGCTCCCGGACGGCCTTGTGCTCGGCGGTGATTCCGGTCGGATACTGCACTGGCATCTCGTAGCCGGCGAAAGGCACGATCTTGCCGCCGAGGGCGACGTGAATGTCGTGCAGGGGAGTGCGCTTGAGTGCAGCGTCAGTGGTCATCGTCCTAGAGGTTCAGAGGGTCCACCCCGTCAAAACGGGACCCGGAATATGCCTTAAAGGCATGATAGGGGGCAGATTGCCGATCGAGATTGCCACGGTCGGGCGGGACACGGATCAACGGATCACGCGGATAAACGCAGATCGAGCAACGGAATGGGGGCCTCCCCAACCCTGGCGACTTCGAGAAGCGTGACCGGGTTACTTCCGGCCACCGCGTAACTCCTTGAGCGCAACCTCTACTTCGGCCGGGTGCTCGCCAGCGCTGCTCACTTTAGGGAACGTGCGGGCGATGTTCCCGGTCGGATCGATGATGACCGTGGAGCGCACGACGCCCATGTACTCTCGACCCAGCATCGACTTCTTCTGCCACGCGCCGTAGGCCTCGGCGATGGCGTGGTCCTGGTCGGCCAGGAGCGTGAAGGGCAGCTCGTATTTTGCCTTGAACTTCGCCTGCTTCGCGACCGAGTCAGGGCTGGCGCCGATTATGACCGCATCGAGTCCCTCGAACCGAGGGAAGGCGTCGCGAAACGCGCACGCTTCGATGGTTCAACCAGGGGTGTCGGCTTTCGGATAGAAGTACAGCACCACGAACCGACCCCTGAAGTCCGACAGTGATACGGTCTGGTCCCGGTCGTCGCGCGTTGTGAAATCCGGCGCGGGATCGCCCGCCTTCAAGCTTCCCATTGGGCCTCCATACTGCGTTGTGTACACCACTCCGTGAACGGATGACGTTGCATCGCGATCCGGCCGATCTTAACGGTCGCATCGAGTCTCGCGCAAACTCATTCGGGTAGCGTGCGCTGTTTCGCGTTCCCACGAGTCCGGCAGGGGGAATCCCTGCGGAAGCTTGACCGTGCGGAGCACGATCTCTACCGTTCCATCAGACGACAGGCGATGGAGTTCGCCTTCAAACGCGCCAGCAAGCGAACCAGTCGCTTCGCTGGATAAGCTGATGACTCCTGCTCGGCCGGATCTCCGGGAGCAGGGGTTTTTTTGTGCCGGCCGGGCTATGGACGCGCAACACGAGAGGAATCGCGCATGCAGTCCAACATCTGGCTGGTCGCCGCGGTGTGGATGGGACTCGCCCTCGTCGCGAGTGTCATTTCCATCCGTGTAGGCATCTCGGTCGCCCTCATCGAGATAATTGTCGGCATCATCGCCGGCAACTTCTTCGGCCTGCAGATCGCCCCGTGGATCGATTTCCTCGCGACGTTCGGCGCCGGCCTTCTTACGTTCCTCGCCGGTGCGGAGATCGATCCCGTCTCGCTCCGCCGGCACCTGAAGCCCGCTCTGGTGATTGGAGCGGCGAGCTTCTTCGTTCCGTTCGTTGCGGCCGGCGCATTCGCGTACTGGATCGGCGGATGGGAAAAGAATGCCGCCTTTATCGCCGGCATCTCGCTTTCCACGACTTCCGTCGCGGTCGTTTACGCCGTCATGCTGGACACGGGACTGAATCGGACAGAACTCGGCAAACTGATTCTGGCGGCGTGCTTCGTCACCGATTTCGGAACCGTGCTCGCCCTGGGCGTTTTGTTCGCGAATTTCAACGGCTGGCTGGCATTGTTCGTGGTGGTCACAGCCGTGGTCCTCTGGTACATGCCGCGCATGACGCGCTTTGTCATCCAGAGCGTCGGCCATCGGATCAGCGAGCCGGAGGTGAAGTTCGTCTTCTTCATTCTCTTCCTGCTGGGCGGCCTGGCGAACGTTGCACACAGCGAGGCGGTGCTGCCTGCCTACCTCGTGGGCCTGGTCATTGCGGGCGTCTTTGTGCGAGATCGCGTTCTCATGGACCGGATGCGCGCCATCGCGTTCTCCCTCTTGACGCCATTCTACTTCATCAAGGCCGGGCTGTTCGTGTCACTGCCGGCGGTTGCGTCAGGGGCGGTCATCATCCTCTCGATGCTGGCCGTCAAGATGATCGCGAAGGGAATCGGAGTGTGGCCACTGACACGGGTTTTTCAGTTCAACCGCCGGGACGGCATCTACACGACACTGCTCATGTCAACTGGACTGACTTTCGGAACGATCTCGGCGCTGTTCGGGCTGACGAATCATGTCATCACCCAGGCGCAATACACGATTCTCGTTACCACGGTTATAGGCAGCGCGATCGTACCGACGCTTATCGCGCAGCGCCTGTTCCAGCCGGCGCTTCCCAGGATCGAAACGACGGAAGAGGACGTGGAGATTCCCACCGCTCCGTCTGACGCCACCTGATGGAACGGCTGCAGGTCATCGCCGCGCTCGATCACCTCTCACTCATTGCCGCGAGGCTGGGCGACGACTCGGCGGCCAGGGAGGCCGAAGGGCTGCGCGATCGTGTGCAGCGAGAGGCGTTCTTTGTGGCCTGTATCGGTCAGTTCAAGCGTGGCAAGTCCACACTCCTGGATGCGTTGCTGCGAGAGCGTGTTCTCCCAGTGGGCGTCACGCCGGTCACCGCGGTACCGACAGTCGTACGGTATGGAAAGGCGCGATCAGCTCGAGTACGGGAATCTGGTGGGTCGTGGCGCGAGATTCCGGTTGAGACACTCGGCGACTACGTCTCGGAGGAGCGGAATCCCGGCAATCAGAAGGGGATCACCGCCGCTGAGGTTGTGGAGCCGGCGGCCGTGCTCAAAAACGGACTGTGCCTCGTGGACACGCCCGGCATCGGATCGGTGTTCGAGGCGAACACCAGAGCGACGCTCGCATTCGTGCCTCAGATTGACGTGGTCCTCGCCGTCATCGGCACCGATCCACCAATCTCTGGCGACGAATTACGGCTCATCGAAGATGCCGCGCGACATACGGAACACGTCCTGGTCGTGCTGAACAAGGCCGACCGCGACGATCCGGGAGATCGCCGGCAAGCCTGCGCCTTCGCGAAGCGCGTCATCGAGGGGCGACTGGGCCGGAGCATCGGCAGGATCTTCGAGGTCAGCGCCACCGACCAACTCAACGGGTCGGCACAGTGGCCGGATTGGAACGAATTGGGCGCCGCACTCGACCGCCTGGCGGCCGAGTCCGCCCGCACTGTCGTGAACGCCGCCGGAGAACGAGGCGTGTGCCGGATTCGGTCGAAGTTGATTGACGAGATTGTTCGAACGGAGTGGTCGCTCACAGCACCACTGGATGCGAGAGAGGAACGCATCGCGCACTTGCGCTCGGTCGTTGCCAGCGCCGGGCGCACGCTCGATGACCTGTCCGCAGCTCTGTCTGCACAGGCAGCAAAGCTGGAACACCATTTTGACGAACGCACTCGGACGTTTCTCGAGAGCGTGAAAGCGGGTGCACATTCCCAGCTCGAGGAACGACTGCGAAGACACACTGGTGCGGTCGGGCCGAGCCTTCGACGTCAGGCCATGGTGGAGGCTCAGCACGTTGCCGCCCGTATCGCGGAAGAATGGCTGTCGCTGTCGGAGCGCGAAGGAGCCAGGCGATACGAAAGCACGATGCTTCGATTCGCCGCGCTCGCCACCGAACACTGGCGTGCACTCCGCGAAAGCGATGTCGAAGAACTGCGAGGACTCCCGGATCCGGAGGAGATCACCGCCACGTTCGTGGCGGAATCGCAGTTCCGGTTCAACGAGCAGATCACGGTGGCCCAGCCGGGTTCACCACTGCGATATGGCGCCGATATCGTGCTGGGTGCGCTCGGCTTCAGGCGCGTCATCCTCGGCGACGCGCATCGGTCTCTCGACTGGCTTCTGGAGCTGAACGTGGGCCGCGTCGAGAGCGATATGCGCGAACGAGTGCGGGAGGGTCGCAGGGCGCTCGAAGACTCGCTCTGCTCTGCGCTGCACTCCACTGCGAGGCAGGCCGAGGTCGCGCTCGAACGCGTCAAGGCGATCCGGGACCGCGGGGCTACCGCGGTGGCATCCGAGTTGACGCGACTATTGGAGCTGAGAGGCGAGATCCACCAGTAACGACGAAGAGGTCGTCGCTGAACTCTCCTTCGTTCTTGCGGAAAGACTATGGCACCTGATCGCCTGGTCGGACAGCCGGCTGTGAACCGGTCACGTCGAGAGACCAATCATCCGCCTCCTCGTCTTCCCGAGCATGCGGGCGATACATGATGACCTTCGCCCGCTCGAGCGTGATCAGCCCGCCCTCGATCATGTTGTCCAGTTCCGGGAGGATGGCCTTGATCCGTTCCTCGGTCTCCACGCACTCGATGACGATCGGCAGATCCAGCGACAGCTCCAGGAAGCGATCGGAGTGGATCTTCGAATTGGCGCCGAACGACATGATGCCCCGGAACGACGTGGCCCCGGCGTACTTCCGCTTTCGGAGGAGATGGATGATCTCCTGATACAGCGGCTTCCCGTCGAATTTGTCCCGTTCTCCGATATGGATGCGCATGAGCACCCGTTCACCCTTGAAGCCGTGCATCTGCACCTCCTCATCTGCCGATGGCGTAAGTTGCTTCAGACTCTTTGCGCGGCAAGCAGCGTCCGCGCCAGCGCGAAACCGATGACTGTGCCGCCCAGGCACGCTACGACGCTCGCCACGATGTAGGCGACGCCGCGCTGCCATTCGCCGCCCTCGAGCAGGCGTGCTGTCTCATAAGAGAACGTCGAAAACGTGGTAAAACCGCCGCAGAACCCTGTTGTGAGCATCAGGCGCAGCTCCGGGCTTGCAGAGGAGCCTTCCAGCCCATACCGCATGAGAAAGCCGAGCAACAGGGAGCCGGTGATGTTGATGAGCAGTGTGGCGATCGGGAATCCCCCTGCCGCGCGTTCCTGAATGGCCAGTGTGAGGAGGTAACGCAGCGCGGTTCCGAGGGCGCCTCCGATCGCGGCGTATGCCACCAGGAGAATTCTCGAGCTCATTCGGTCGATCTGGTGTGAGTGGCCTTCAGGGATTTCGCCAGCACGTTGAGCGTTCGCGCAATGCCTTCGAGCCTGGGATCGAGGTGTTGCTCCACGCTGGGATCGACCGCTCCGTACCCTCGCATCTGGGATGCAAGACTGTCCTCGAACCGGACTGCTTCGGCCGTGAGGATGGCAGCGATGGTCCTCCGCCGCGACACACTCCTTCGGCGCAATTCGAGAACGCTCGTCAGTTGCGCAATTTCGCTTCTCAGCTGGTCGAGCAGCGGCGGAGCAGTCTTTCGAAACGCAGAGGGAAGATCGTCCTCGGTGAAGCCCATCGTGAAATCCCGCGGCCCCTCACTGACCATCAACGATTCCACCTTCGCAAGCGACTCCTCGAGCCGGGCAAAGAGCACCTCGAAGTGTCGCCGCTGATTTGCGTTCAGCCGAATTGCGTATGGAATATCTGACATGAAGGCACCTCGGCGATCACGCGAGCGACTCTCCCCCCATCAGCACGGCCATGATGGCCTTCTGGATGTGCAGGCGATTCTCGGCCTCGTCCCACACGCGGCTCTGCGGCCCGTCTATCACCTCGGGCGCCACCTCCTCGCCGCGGTGAGCCGGCAGGCAGTGCAGGAAGATCGCATGCGGCGCAGCGCGACGCATGAGCGCTCCATCGACCGTGTAATTGCTGAATGCCTTGCTCCGCTCTGACTGCTCTTCCTCCTGCCCCATGGACGCCCACACGTCGGTATTCACGACGTCGGCGCCGGTGACCGCTTCACGCGGGTCGCGCATGAGCTCGATATCTGTTTCACGCTCCGCGCGGGCCAGGAGCGAGGGCTCAGGATCGTACCCCTCGGGACAGGCAAGCCGAAGCTTGAACCCCAGCCGCCAGGCCGCGTCGATCCAGGAGTTGGCCATGTTGTTACCGTCACCGACCCAGGCCACGACCTTGCCCTCGTGCCCGCCGAGGTGCTGCCGCATGGTGAGCACGTCGGCGAGGACCTGGCACGGGTGATGGAGGTCGGTGAGTCCGTTGATGACGGGCACCGTGGCGTGGGCGGCCATGGCCGCGACATCCGCATGCGCGAACGTGCGGATCATGATGCCCTGCACATAACGAGACAGGACGCGCGCCGTGTCCTCGATGGGTTCACCCCGGCCGACCTGCGCGTCGCGCGGCGAGAGGAACAGCGCATGCCCGCCGAGCTGGTAACAGCCGACCTCGAACGACACGCGTGTTCTCGTTGACGATTTCATGAAGATCATCGCCAGCGCCTGTCCCTGGAGCGGACGCGCGGTGTAGCGCCCGGCGCGCATGGATTCGGCCAGCGCGAGCAGTTGCTCGAGCTCGGGCCGGGTGAAGTCGGGGATGGAGAGGAAATGGCGCATACGGCTAGGCCAGAGGCCAGAGGAGACGCGGAGGAGCCGTTCCTCTGGCCTCTGGCCTCTGGCCTATTGGCTCAGAGGATGTACTTGCGGAGATCTTCATCTTCCAGGATCGCCTTCAACCGGTGCTGAACGAGCCCCCGGTTGACCGTGACTTTCTCGATCGACTTGTCAGGCAGCGTGTAAAGGACGTCTTCGAGAAGCGTCGTCATGACCGTGTGAAGTCGCCGCGCGCCGATGTTCTCCATGCGCTGGTTGGCGATGGCGGCGATGCGCGCCACCTCGGCCACGCCGTCGGCTGTGAACTCCAGCACCGCGGCCTCCGACTCGACGAGCGCCGCGTACTGCTTGGTGAGGGCGTTCTCGGGTTCGGTCATGATCCGGACGAAGTCCTCCTCGGTGAGCGGCTTGAGCTCGACGCGGATCGGGAAGCGCCCCTGCATTTCCGGGATCAGGTCACTCGGCTTGGAGACGTGGAACGCGCCGGCGGCGATGAAGAGCACGTGGTCGGTCTTCACCATACCGTGCTTGGTCTGCACGTTCGAGCCTTCGACGATGGGCAGGAGGTCGCGCTGCACGCCCTCGCGCGACACATCGGGCCCCGATCCTTCGGAGCGCATGCCCGCGATCTTGTCGATCTCGTCGAGGAAAATGATTCCCAGCTTCTCGACGCGATCGAGGGCGTCCGAGGTAACATCCTCGTGGTCGATGAGCTTGTCGTACTCCTGTTCGAGCAGGATGCGCCTGGCCTCGGCGACCTTCAACGTGCGCTTCTTGTTGCGGCGGGGAAGCATGTCCCGCAGCATCTCGGTGAAGTTCTCCATGCCTTCGGGCGCGCCCTGCGACGTCATCATCTCCAGCATGGGCGAGGAGGTTTGCGACACCTCGATATCGACCTCGCGCTGTTCGAGCTGCCCGTCGCGGAGGAGCTGGCGGAGCTTGTCGCGCGTGCGCTGGTGCCGTTCGCGCGCCGCCTCGGCGTCCCGATCCTGCTGGATGTCACCGGTCGGTGACACGACGAACACACCGCCGCTGGAGGGGGTTGGCGACGCCGTATCGGCGGTGACCGGCGCCCGCGGCTTCACGTCGCCGGGCACGGGGAGCAGCAGGTCGAGCAGGCGATCTTCGACGCGCTCCTGCGCCAGGTCCTCCACCTCGGTCTCACGCTCGGTGCGAACCATGTCGATCGCGCTTTCGACGAGGTCGCGCACCATGCCTTCGACGTCGCGGCCAACGTAACCCACCTCGGTGAACTTCGACGCCTCGACCTTCACGAACGGCGCGCCGGCCAGGCGGGCCAGCCGGCGGGCAATCTCGGTCTTCCCCACCCCGGTTGGGCCGATGAGGATGATGTTGTTAGGCGAGATCTCGTCGCGAATCGATTCCGGGGCGCGCTGCCGTCGCCAGCGGTTCCGCAGCGCGATGGCCACGGCCTTCTTGGCATCGTTCTGCCCGACGATGTAGCGGTCCAGCTCCGCCACGATCTGGCGCGGGGTCAAATCCGCGAGGCGGGCGAGGGCTTGCTCCGTTCGGTTCGTTGCCATCGGGATGGGAGAGGTGAGATGGGAGATCTGAGAGAAACTGCCTTCCGATCAGATCGGATCTTCGATTGGGACCTGATCGCCGCAGGGCAGTAGCGACGCGATCAGGGTTTGCCGTTTACCTCGATTCTCCCATCTCCCATCTCAAGCTTCGAGTATCGTGATGCGATTGTTCGTGTAAATGCAGATGTCGGCCGCGATTTCCAGCGCGCGCCTGACGATCTCGACGGCCGGCAGCGGGGTACTGGCGACGAGGGCGCGCGCGGCCGCCAGGGCGTACGGACCACCGGATCCGATCGCGAGTACCCCGTCATCGGGTTCGATGATGTCGCCCGTGCCCGACAGGATGAAGCTGCTTTCCTTGTCGGTAACCGCCAGTAACGCTTCGAGCCGACGTAGCACGCGGTCACTGCGCCAATCCTTCGCCAGTTCAACCGCCGCGCGCCGCAGGTTGTCGGGGTACCGCTCGATCTTTTCCTCGAACTTCTGGAAGAGCGTCAGCCCGTCCGCGGCGCTGCCGGCGAATCCGGCCAGCAGCCGGCCATTGGCGAGCGTCCGCACCTTTTGCGCGGTGGCCTTCATCACCGTCTCGCCCACCGTGACCTGTCCATCGCCGCCGAGCGCGACTTGGCCGTCGCGACGGACGCTCAGGATGGTTGTCGAGCGAATTCGACCAGGGGATCGCATGGACATTGGCGGGGCAAAGGGAAAGCCAAGATACTGAGGGCAGCGGGCAGAGGGCAGAGGGCAGCGCAACCTCTGAGCTCCGAGCTCTGACTCAGGCTCTGGGATGCGCTTTCTTGTACACTTCGCGAAGCCGCTCGACGCTGGTGTGCGTGTAAATCTGCGTCGTCGAGATCGACGCGTGCCCCAGGAGCTCCTGCACCGCGCGCAGGTCGGCGCCGGCATCGAGCAGGTGTGTCGCGAACGAGTGCCGCAGCGAGTGCGTGGACAGGCCGGCGTTCTCGTCGAGCCGCGACAGGAACCGGGTCACGATATCCTGGATGCCGCGCACCGAGAGCCGTCTTCCGCGTGGGCCGAGGAACCAGGCCATTCTGTCGACCCGGCCGCCCAGCTTCCGAGCCAATTCATCAAGCTTCGACTCGTAGTTCCGCAGCGCGAGCGTCGCCTTGTCGCCCACAGGGATGATCCGCTCCTTCCTGCCCTTCCCGCGGACCTTGACCTGCTGAGCGACCAGGTCCAGGTCACCACGATTGACGCCGCGCAGTTCGGACAGCCGCATCCCGGTCGAGTAAAACAGCTCGAGAATGGCCAGGTTGCGCACGTCGGCAAATCCTCCCTCCCGCGCCCTGAGTTCGGCCATGTCGAAGAGCACGTCGACCTGTTTTCGATCGAGCCACGCGGGCAGGTACTTCTCGAGCTTCGGGCTCGAAACCGTGCGAGTCGGATTCGTGGGCACCAGTTCCTCGCGATGGAGGAACTTGAACAGCGTGCGGACCGCGGAGAGCGATCGCGCAGTGCTGCGCCGGGCCAGTCCGGCCCGTGTCAGGAATCCAAGGAAACCACGCAGCACCAGCCGGTCGACCTGGTCCCAGGTCCAGCCGCTGCCGAGTTGCGATGCCAGGAATGTCTCGAGGTTCGCCAGGTCCTGTCGATAGGCCCTCAGGGTGTTCGGCGAAACGTCGCGCTCCTTGGCCAGGTGCGTGAGGAACGCTTCGATATCCGGATGTCGCGAGCGTGAAGTCTCGTCAGGCGGGCGGGCGCGGGCGGGGGCGGTCTTCACGGCGCGAGCGCGCTGAAGGCGGGCATCGGAGTCGCCAGGTTGTCCCGCCAGGCCGCCAGGTCCGCCAGCGACCGCCCGGCAAGCAGTTCCTTCTTCCGTCGCTTGTCACGAACCTCCGTGCCTAACGCTTCGACGAGCCCGAAGTTGGCGTTCATCGGCTGGAAGTGGCGTGGATCGGCCTCACGGAGGTAGCGGTACAGCGCGCCGAGCATCGTGGTCGGCGGCGGGAGGGCCGGTTCCTCGCCACGGAGCATCCGCGCCAGGTTCATCCCGGCGAGGAGTCCCGTCGCGGTGCTCTCGGTGTAGCCCTCGACGCCGGTGAGCTGGCCAGCGAACAGCACCATCGGGTCGTCGCGCAGTGAGAGATGCGGCGTGAGCGAGGCAGGCGCGTTGAGGTAGGCGTTGCGGTGGATCTGCCCATACCGGAGGAACTCCGCTCCCGCCAACCCCGGGATCATGCGGAAGACCCGTTGTTGTTCGGCAATCCGCAGACGTGTCTGGAATCCAACCATGTTCCACATCGCTCCGGCGCGATCTTCCTGTCGAAGCTGCACGACCGCCCACGGTCTTCGTCCCGTGCGTGGGTCGTCGAGACCAACCGGCTTCATGGGACCGAAGCGGAGCGTCTCGCGCCCGCGCTGAGCCATGACCTCGATGGGCATGCAGCCCTCGAAGTACGGCACCTGGTCGAACTCGTGCGCGTGATACTGGTCGGCGGTGCTCAGCGCGTCGAGAAAAGCCTCGTATTCGTCGCGCGACATCGGGCAGTTGAGGTACGCGCCCTCGTCACCGGCGCCGTCCATCGTTTCCTTGCCGTACCGGGAAGCGCGGAACACGATGCCATGATCGATGGAATCGATCGCGACGATGGGCGCGATGGCGTCGTAGAACGACAGCGCATCACTGCCCGTACGCTCTCGAATCGCCTCGGAGAGTGCTTCGGAAGTGAGCGGCCCGGTCGCGACAATGCCTGGCTGCGGCAGGGACGTGACCTCCTCGCGAACGACCTCGACGAGCGGATGACTCGTGACTCGATCCGTAACCGCCTGCGCGAACACTTCCCGATCCACGGTCAGCGCGGAACCACCCGGAACGCGCGCCGCATCGGCGGCTTCGAGAACCATGCTTCCCAGCACCCGCATCTCCGCCTTCAGCAGGCCGTGGGCGTTGCTGGTCTCCGTACTCTTGAACGTGTTCGAGCAGACCAACTCCGCGAGGCGCTCCGTCTGGTGGGCGGGGGTCCGGCGAACCGGGCGCATCTCCTGGAGTACAACGCGGCACCCGCGCTGGGCGAGTTGCCAGGCGGCCTCGCTTCCGGCCAGTCCACCCCCTACGACGCGCACCGGAGTCAGATCATGATCAGCCATGTCCGAAGAATAGCGCCCCGGAGGTGGCCCGAGCTGGTCATGCTGGCAGCAGCATGGGGATGTGCCCCGGCTCCTGACCCATACACTGAACCGGTCCCCCTGACGCCGGACCAGGCCTGGGTCGCGAGCACGTGTGATGCGGGATCGCCGGCGGATACGACCGGGTGGAAGCGGTATCGGATCGGCGACATCACGATCCTGGTGGCGCCGCAATACCGTGTGAGTGAGGCCCAACCGTACACGCTGAGCTTCCGGAGCGGCTCCGGTGGTTTCCTCCTCAGGCTTCACCGTAACGCTCGGTACGATTTCGACGACGCGAACCGCGCGCGGCGCTTCCAGAACTGGTGCCGTGCGAGTTACGGCGGCTTCCCGACAGAGGTGTTGGCCTGGAGAGACCTCGGCTACTTCAGCCTCGTGGCGCGCTGGGAAGCCACGTGGGGTGGGCAGGATGTCGGCAAGTGGCTGTTTGCCTCAATGGGCGCTTCGAAGGTCGAGGAAGCAAGGCTCATTCGCGACATGCTGCATACCATCGCGGTAGCAAAGCCGTAGCGTTCTTCAGCAAGCAGTTTACTCACTCACGGGGGCGTCATGGCGGGCTTACAAATCCCCGACTTCAGTAGAAAACGCGCGCGTCGGTTCGCGCTTCCGGTCGTCGCAGCCGCCCTCGCGGCCTGCGCTTCCAGACAGGATCCTCCAGAGCCGATCTCGCTCACCGCGGACCAGGAGTGGGTCCGTTCGGTTTGCGATCCCGCTTCGCCCGACACGACGGGATGGCCGCGGTATCAACTGGGGAACATCAGCATTGCCGTTCCTCGAGAGTATCGGCGCGGCAGGAGCGACGGATTCAGCCTGCGTTTCAGTCGCGGGACGTCGAGCATGGCGATCATGTTGGGGAGGCAGAGTGCATTCGGCCTGTTGGGCTACAACCAACCCGGCCAGGTCGTCTGCGAGGCGCAATACGGCGGCTTCCTGACCGAGGCACTCTCGTGGCGCGGTCGCGGTGAGTACCTGGCTGTGGCCCGATGGGAGCGTCTCAACGAGCCCGACGAGCGGAATTCAGTGCAGGCGATGATCCGGACGACCCGGCTGAGAGACGCGCAGGCGCTTCGCCTCGCGCTCCACACAATCCAGCGCACCGCGAATGTCGCCGAGACAGCCACCGCGAACGCCGACGCGTGGTTCTATTCGCCGTGCCTGAGCGATTCGGTGGACAGCTTCGAGTGGACGCGGTACGACCTGCGCTCGGTGCGCATCAGGGTGCCGCGTGAGATCAGGCGCGTGCCATTCCCCAGCCCGGACGAGCTCCATTTCCGCTCGGGACAGGCGACACTTCGATTGCGGCTGCATAACGATGCCAGCACCCTGTTCGCGCAGCACTACCGGCCCGACAATACCTTCCGACACTGCATGGGCGAAATCGCCGGACTGGCGGTGGAAGCGATCTCGTTCCGCACTGCCGTGAACGCATATGGATTCGCGGCGCGCTGGGCGGATGCGGATCGCGGCGAGTGGTTGGCCGCGGTGATCACGGGCCGATCGCTCGCCGAAGTCACCGCACAGCGCCGGACGTTGTTCACCATTCTGTTTCCAGGCGCGAAACGCTGAGCACCGTGCCACTCAGGTCCCTGAACAGCGACCTCTGACCTCTGACCTATGACCTGGTTTTCAGATCCCCTGCGGCGTCGCGGCCAGGGAGCGGGCGATGGCCTGGGCGAGGCGGTTCCAACTCGCGGTTTCTTCGCCGAGCCGTTTCCGTCCGGCGGCGGTCAGGCGGTAGAACTTGGCCTTGCGATTGTTGTCCGAGGTTCCCCACTCGCTCTCGATGAAGCCGTGGTGTTCGAGGCGGTACAGTGCGGGATAGAGGGCGCCCTGCTGGACCTGGAGGGCTCCGCCCGAGATCTGCTCGATGCGAAGCAGCACGCCGTATCCATGCAGCTTGCCGAGTGAGACGGCCTAGAGAATCAGGACGTCGAGCGTGCCGGGCAGCGATTCCGCCGAACTTGCCACACCCTTCTCCTATGCTGTTTAGGAGAACAGTAGGGCGCCTCTCCTAAGCTGTCGAGGAGACGCAAGCCTCAGAAACACATTTCAACCGCAGAGTGCGCAGAGTCTCGCAGAGATTCCCTTTTTGCATGCCTTTGTGAGGAGCTCAGCTTCAAGGGCCTGCGCTATGAAGCCGAGTTGGCGCTTCCCATCTCGTATCGCGGTTTGTCGCTCGACGTGGGATATCGTGTGGATCTGCTGGTGGAACAAGTAGCAGTCGTCGAGCTCAAGGCCGTTACGCGGATCACTCCTGTGCATCGGGCACAACTCCTCTCATATCTCAAGCTGAGCCAACGCAGCGTCGGCCTCCTCATCAACTTTTACGTGCGAGAACTCAGGCGCGGTATCACCAGAATGGTGAACTTCTTTCCTGACGCTGGGTGAAGTCAACTTGAGCCCGCTGTTCTCAAGTGGCTTCAAACAATTCGTAAAACACTTTAACCGCAGAGTACGCAGAGTACGCAGAGTTTCGCAGAGATTGTTCATTCCATTGTCGATTCGGGTCTCACACTATTGGGCCTCTGGTCACTGCGCGCGCGAACCAGCACCCTCTGCGTGACTCTGCGACCTCAGCGGTTCAATTGTTTTCCGACGAACGGATGACGCGTCGTGCCCAGCCGAAAGGGCCCTCAGCGAGAAGCCAAGGGCCCTTTCGATCGTGGCGATTCTGATGCTGCAGACTCGAAATCGTCAGGCTAGCCCGCGAGCGCTTCCGCCTCGGCCGGCGCCGCGACATCCCACTCGTTGGCACACTTGAGGCAACGACGATACTCACCCCGCGTCTTGTTCCGCTTCATCTCGGCGCCGAGGTATCCGCATTCGGGACAGATCTCCGCCACAGGCTTGTCCCAGCAGACGAAGTCGCAGTTCGGGTAATTCGAGCAGCCGTAAAACGCCTTGCCGCGCTTTTTGGACCGACGCTGTGCGATTTCGCCGCCGTCCTTGGGGCACATGACTCCAGTGGGCATCGAACGCGTACCGCGACACTTCGGGAACCGCGAACAGCCGAGGAAGTCGCCGGCGCGTCCGTGGCGGACCACCATCTGTGCGCCGCATTCGTGACACTTGTGTTCCGTGAGCTCGGGCGGCTTGCGCTCACCCTTGATGGGGCGCGTGTACTTGCACGCCTTCGGGTGATTCTCGCAGGCGACGAACGGGCCGAAGAAACCGCCCTTGGGAACGAGCTTGCCGCCACAGTTGGGACAACGTTGCGTGGCGAGCGCCGACAGATCGTGCGCCTCGGCAATCAGCGATTCCACCTGCACGTCGTTCAACGACAACTCGAATGGCTTCCAGAAGTCCTTGAGGACGCGCTGCCAGCCCAACTTTCCTTCCTCGACGCGATCGAGCTCCTCCTCCATCTCGGAGGTGAAGCCGACGTTGAACACATCGGGGAACTGCTTGACCATGACGCGCTCGACGCTCTCCCCCAGCTCGGTCGGGAAGAAGCGGCGCTGCTCGAGGTTGACGTAGTGCCTGTCTTGCAAGGTGGAAATGATCTGTGCGTAGGTAGAGGGACGACCGATGCCGAGCTTCTCCAGTTCCTTCACCAGGCTGGCCTCGGAGAAACGGGGCGGCGGCTCAGTGAAATGCTGTGTGGGCGTGAGCTCGTTCATCGCCACCTTCTCGCCCTTCTCCGCAACCGGTAGCGCCTGTTCGTCCTCGAGCGCCTTCCCTTCACCCTCCTCGCGCGACTCGCGGTAGAGCGCAAGGAAGCCGGGGAACTTCACGATGCTTCCCGTGGCGCGGAACAGATAGCGATGAATGGACGTCTCGCCATTCTCGTTGCCGCCGAGCATGAAGTCGAGCGTCGTGGTGTCAAAGACCGCGGGTGCCATCTGCGACGCCATGAAGCGCTGCCAGATGAGCTGGTAGAGCTTGAAGTGCTCGTCCTTGAGGAAGCGCTTGACGTCGTCAGGCTTCCGCGATGGATCAGTCGGGCGAATGGCTTCATGAGCGTCCTGCGTATTCGCCGACTGCTTGGCGCCGCCGTACAGCTGCGGCCCCGACGCGAGGTACTCGTCACCGTAGTCGCGCTTGACGACATCACGCGCCGCCAACGCGGCACTCTCCGCCACACGCGTGCTGTCCGTACGCATGTAGGTGATGAGCCCCGCTGCGCCTTCGCTCCCGAGATCCGCGCCCTCGTACAGCGATTGCGCGACGCGCATGGTGCGCTTGGACCCGAAGCCGAGTTTCTTGGCCGCTTCCTGCTGCAGCGTGCTGGTCGTGAACGGGGCTGCGGGATTCTTGCGGCGCTCGCGCCGCTTGACCTCGGTGAGCGGGAACGCGAACGGGGCGCGAATCCCGGCAGCACGCGCGGTCGCCCGCGCCAGGCGCTCGACGTCGGAGACGATCGCCTGCGCCTGCGCCTGGTCGTGGATCTCGATCTTCTTGTCGTCCACGGAGTGAAGTCGCGCGGTGAAGCGCTGGCCGCCCTTCTCCATGGCGGCGGCGATGGTCCAGTACTCCTGCGGCTTGAACGCGCGGATCTCGCGCTCGCGCTCTACCAGCATGCGCAGCGCAACGGTCTGAACGCGACCGGCCGACAGCCCCTTCTTGACCGTCTTCCAGAGGATCGGACTCGCCTTGTAGCCCACCAGACGATCGAGCACACGCCGCGCCTGCTGCGCGTCGACGAGGCGCGAGTCTATGTCACGCGGGTGCTCCATGGCGGCGCGCACCGCTTCCTTCGTGATCTCATGGAACAGGACGCGTCTGACGCGAGGACCCGACTTCCGTTTGATCTGCTCCGCGACGTGCCAGCCGATCGCCTCGCCTTCGCGATCAGGGTCGGTCGCGATGTAGATGGCGTCGGCGTTATGCGCCGCTTCCTTGATCTCGGCGAGCGTCTTTTCCTTGCCGGCAATCGTGACGTATTCGGGCGCGAAGCCCTTCTCGACATCGATGCCCAGCTTCTTCTCGGGCAGGTCCCGCACGTGACCGACGGTCGCCTTCACGCGATACCCGCGGCCCAGGTACTTGCCGATGGTCTTCGCCTTGTGCGGCGACTCCACGATCACCAGCGTCCCGCCGCCACCGGAGCCGTTGGTCTCGACCAATTCCTCCGACACTTTCGAACGCCGCGAGGCCGACTTCGTCGCCGATTTCGCGCGCGAAGCCGCCGCCGAAGCTTTCTTCTTCTTCGCAACAGACGACGCGCGCGCGGAAGCTCCCCGGCCGGCAATACGCCGGACAGTCGGCTTGGTCGCATCATCTGTGGTCTTCTTCTTCGCAGCCATTTCTCTCTCTTTTGATATCTCGAGCCTCGACCCTCGAGCCTCGAGCCTCGCCTTCAGTGCACATTCACCTGGTCCAGCCCCGATCCCGATTCGTCGAAGCCCGACCCGTCGATCAGTGAACGCAGGTCCTCGAGAGCGATGCGCCCGTCGAAGTGCGCCAGCGCCCGCTCGATCACTTGTTCGAGTTCAGGGCCGTTCAAGGCCCCAGTATCTGACAACCGAAGCAGATGACCCCACGCTTCCGGAGCGAAACGCCCCCACTCGTGCGGGCCCATCACGCGAAACGTCATCCGTCATTCCCCTTGAGCGGCTCAACGTTCGCAAAGCTGCGGCTCCTTCCCCGGAACGGCGCAATCCTGAGAACGCAGCCGCCAGCATTTCGACGACACCCCAACCCGCTGGTCGGCAACAACTTCCGGGGGTTCCGTGAGGCTTTGGGGCGGCCCGGAAACGGCCCGAGGCTGGGTGGAGGGGCTAACCTATCGGCCAGCCCCACGCAGAAGCAAGCCGGAGGCCAAAACTTACAACTTGTTGTGGCGTAAGGCTTTCTGAATTTATGACCGCGTCGGCCCTACTATAGAGTGGCATTCTGGCAGCCGCGAGAGCCGCCAATCGGCTCTCGGCTGCCGGCCCGGCAAGCAGGGGCCGCCGAAAGATGTCCGGACCGAGTCTGGACAGTGCGGTTGATACGCTGACGTCGAGGTGGATGATCCGGGCGGGGGGTCTGAGCAGCCGGACATTGCTCTCATCAGCCATCCAGCCACCACCGGGGGAAACCACCATTCCGGGTCTCGCCGCCAGCTCCTTCGTGACCGCCCGCTCCATGGCGCGAAACTCGTCTTCGCCTCGCTGCTCAAAGATCTGATCGACGGTCAGCCCTTCGCGACGTTCGATCTCCTCATCGATGTCGAGGAACGATGCTCCCAGCGCCGCGGCGAGCAGTGGACCCACCGTGCTCTTCCCCGAACCCGGCAGGCCTACCAGCACCAGATGCGGCGGCCCGCCCGCCAACGGCGCCTTTCCGGCCGTCACCCGTGGATGCGCTCGTCGATGCGCGCCAGGTAGCCGTTGACGTTGCGCCGCGTTTCGTCGAGCGAGTCCCCGCCGAATTTCTCGAGCCACGCCTGCGCGAGCACGAACGCCACCATCGCTTCGGCGATCACGCCCATGGCCGGGACGGCCGTGACGTCGCTGCGTTCGGCCGTCGCCCTGGCTTCCTCGCCGGTGGCGACATCGACGGTGCCTAACGGGCGCATGAGCGTGCTGATGGGCTTCATGGCCACCCGCACCACCAGCGGTTCCCCGGTGGTCATCCCGCCCTCTGTCCCCCCCGCCCGGTTCGTCTTCCGGCGCACGTTGCCCATTCGCGGATTCCCCGGCGCGGGGACGATCTCATCGTGCACCTCGGAGCCCAGCCGGCGCGACGTCTCGAATCCCAGCCCGATCTCGACGCCCTTCACCGCCGGAATGGACATGAGCGCGGCGCCCAACCGCCCATCGAGCTTCCGGTCCCACGAGACATGCGAGCCAAGTCCGGCGGGAAGCCCGTCGGCGACGACTTCGCAAATTCCGCCGAGCGTGTTGCCGGCGGCCTTTGCCTCATCGATGCAGGCGATGACGCTCGCCTCGGCCTGGGCATCCAGCATGCGCACCTGCGAACCGTCAGCCGCCGCATTGATGTCGTCAGGCATGGGATCCGGCCGTCGCGCGTCGATGCCGCCGAGGTGCACGACGTGGCTGCCGATGCGCACGCCGAAGTCCATGAGAAAGCGGCGGCATATTGCCGCCGCTGCAACCCGCGCCGTGGTTTCGCGCGCCGAGGCGCGTTCCAGCACGTCGCGCGCATCGTCACGATCGTACTTGAGGAGCCCGGTCAGGTCGGCGTGCCCAGGCCGGACGCGGGTGACGGCCCGGCGACGCGGGTCCGGGTCACCCTCGCGCGGCGCGGGGTCCATGATGTCCTGCCAGTTCTTCCAGTCGCGATTCCTGATGAGCATCGCGATTGGCGATCCGATCGTCTGGCCGGCGCGCACGCCGGAGACGAACTCGATCTCGTCGCGCTCGATCTGCATGCGACGTCCGCGGCCATAGCCTTGCTGGCGGCGGGCCAGCTCGCGGTTCACGTCCTCCGCGACCAGCGGCAGTCCGGCGACCATGCCTTCCAGCACGCTGACCAGTCCAGGTCCATGCGATTCACCCGCGGTGGTAAACCGGAGCATCATCCTCCCATAATGACGCGAGCCCGACCAGGAAGGCCGGGCTCGCGGTACTGGTGCGTGCCTGCGCGATGCTGCGGGCCTTGGCCTACGGGCCTTGGCCCCCCTACGGCGTTCGCGCGTTGTCGATATCTCCCCTGCGCACATCTATGACCACGATTCCCTCCGGGGTCAAGCCGAAGAGCTTGACGACCAGGCTTCCGTCGCTGGCCAGTTCCGCCGGCGTGGGAAGCGCCGCGCGGAGCGGACCATAGAGGTTCGTGCGCAGCGGGATCCGGCCGCGAAGCCGGTATGAGTAACTGTCGACGATCTGGATCGAGAAGTCACCCGAGGCCACGAAGACGACGCGCGCCAGGGAGTCCGGGGTGAGTTCTTCGATGTTCAGCGGATGGAAGGCGATGCCCGCGCCGGTGTTGAAGGTCGCGAACTTGCCCTGCAGTCGCAGCGACGAGTCGGCGAAGAAGGTCTCCACGCCGTGCACGCCGATGTTCGTGCTGTTGCCGTTGATGGCGAGGCCGAAGACCTGGTCCGACGCGTTGTTCGTCAGGTCGGCGACTTCGATCGGAGCGGAGTACTGCTCCTGCCCGGCCGGCGTGCCCGTCGGATCGTACAGGGCGAGTACACGACCGGCGCGACCTCCGGTGTGCGCCTCGCCGAAAGCGATACGGCGACGGTCACCGCCGGCGGCGACGAAGTTGGTGTCCGGCAGTGCCAGCGATTCAACGCTGATGTCCCGGACTGCAACGACGTTTCCATTGATCGGCGCTGCCTGCAACAGAGCGATGATGTCGGGAACCTTGTTCCCGCTGAAGCAGGTCGCCGTCGACGGATTGTCGCCGGGGGTATGATCGCAGATCGTTATGATGTCGGGCGCGCCATTGGCGCCCTTCAGCACTGAGACCGCGTCGGAGTTGATGACGACGAACTTCCCCGCCTGGAACGACGCATACTGCCAGATCTGTCGCGGCTCGGTCCGTTCGTCCAGGAAGTTGTCGATGCGGCGCAATGTGCCCGGCGTGGCCGTATTCGTTGGCCGTGTGCTGTAATACAGCGCACCGCTGGCCGACTGAGCGATGTATTGCGGGCGATCGGAGTAGTCAATCGGCGGAGAGACGCTGTACTTGAAGTCGCCCGAGCTCGGATCGACGGAATACGTCACGTCGAATACGTACTCGTTCGCCGTCTTGATTCGCCCATCCTCACGCCGCTGAAGGAGATTGACCTTCGAGACATTCGTACCGCCCGAATTCGCCACGAGGAGCAGCGACCCTGAGTTATCGATCGTCATGCCCCACGGCATCGCACCCACCGAAACGGGCGGCAGCGGCGACAGGGTGGTGCTATACGTCCAGGCTTCCAGCTGGTTCCTGTTGATGTTCGAGACAAAGACGGTTCGGCGAACACTATCAACCGCGATATCGGCGCCGAGACTATTGGGTGGCAATGCGTAGGTGAGACCGTACGCGTAGACGATGGCGTCGCGCTTGCCCAGCGTGTCGGCACTCACTGGAACGCTGGCGCCTGTCGGCACCGCGTATCCGGAATGGCCCGCGACGTCGATCGCATACGCGGTAATGAACAGCGAACGGCCGCGCAGGGACGTCGGTGCATTGAACGCCATCCGGCGTGACACCTGCTGGATCGGTACCGCAAGCGTGTCCGCTCTGCGATGCTGAACCACTCCTGCCTGGTCCTTCGCCACGAAACCGATCACGTGAACGAAACCATCCGTATCGCGCGCGAAGATGTCGATGGAATCCGGCGTTTCGAGACGCGGCGGCACGGTCTGGTACACGAGCGGCGGGGCCGCATCCACGCCAGCCGCCACGATGCGAACGGTGATCGTTTCGCCCGAGGCGCGCAGTCCTTCGCGATTCTCGGCGAACGGCGTGACGGTGAACGTCGCGCCGATGGTCGCGCTGCTGGCGACCGCGATCAGGTAGTTGACCGTGTCTGCTGCCGGCAACGGCTCGGCGAAGATGGTGCTGTCGGCGCGATTGAGACCGGCGCCCGTGGCACGGAATCCGACCTTGGCCACGCCGATGCTGTCACTGACAGAGAGGTTGAACGAGTAGGTGCCACCCGCGAAGACGGTCGAACCCGGGTTCAGGAAGACCACGCGGGGCACGTTCGGATCGAACGCCGTGGCGAATGCCTGAGCGACGGCGCCATTGCCGGCGCCGTCGGAGACCGTCGTCTGCACGACCACCTGTTGTCCTGAGCGAACACCAGCCAGCGAGATATCAATGACCTTATCGAGCTCGCGACTTCCGCCAAGGGCGACGCTGTCAACCTTGATCAGCATCGTGTCGGCGAAGATGCGGGTTACGGCGTAATAGAGCGCGGCGTTGTCGCTGGCCTGGATGCGCACCTGAAGCGGCGTGCGCACCGAGACCGTGTCGAATCCCGCCGGCCCGAAGGCACTCTCGATGCTGATCGAGACCGTGGGAATGACGCGATCGTCACCGGATGACGCGACTTCGGTCGCCCCGCACGCTGCCAGCCCGAGGGTGGCGAGCGTGCCGAGGGCCACAGAGGCCGCGCGATGCTTGAATTGCCTCATCGTGTGGGACTCCGTGGAGGTTAGTTCTGGTTGCTGCCGGGCGGGCGGACCGCCTCGCCTTCGTCGATGATGTGCGGCGTGATGAGAATCAGCAGGTCGCGCTTCTCCTCACGCGTGTCTGTCTGCGAGAACAGACGGCCCAGCAACGGCAGGTCCGACAACAGCGGGATGCCCGACTTGTTCTTGACCACCTGGGTCTGCGTCAGGCCGCCGATGACCGCGGTTTCCCCGTCGTTGACCAGGAGCTGGGTCGTGGCGTTGCGCTTCGGAATCGTGAAGCCAAGGTCGCCGCCGATGATGCGGAGTTCGGACTGCTCGGCCGCGATCGACATGCGGATCTGGCGATTGCTCGTGATGTGCGGCGTCACGGTGAGGATGATGCCCGTTTCCTTGAACGTCACGTTGGCACGGGCGGGTACCCCCGCCTGTCCAGCGGCGCCGGCGTCAATGACGCGCACCGGCGTCTCCTCACCGACCAGGATCTTGGCCTCGCGGTTGTCGAGGGTCACGATGCTGGGCTCGGCCTGGATGTCCGAGAGCTGCTGTTCGCGAAGGGCGTCGAGGAACGCGGTCAGGCTGTATTTGCCCAGCGCCGTCGAGAACAGGAGGTTGAGGGCGGAACCGTTCCTGTATTTGCGCGACGCGTTGCCCATGCCGGCGAGCACTTCGCCGCCGAGGGTGACGCGACCTTCGCGGTCGTCGGCCTGGGCGTCGCTGCCGGGACGGTTGCGCGGAAGCAAGGCGTTGAAGTAGGCGGCCGAGCTGCCCAGGTCGTAGCTGAGCCCGAGCTGCTCGATCGAGGTGCGGCTGACCGAGATGATCTTGGCCTTGAGGGCCACCTGGGTCGTGCGGACGTCGAGCTGGCGGATGTACTGCATCAGCCCGCCGATGCGCGAGTTCACCTCGGTGATGATCAGCGAGTTCGTGCCGCTGTCGGCGGCCACGTTTCCACGCGTTATGCAGGACGCCTGGCCGGACGGCCCCTGCGGAGCCGCGGCGGCGCCGCCCTGGGCGCAATCCTTCGACAGCAGGCCCCTCACCGTCTCGACCAGCGAGGCGGCAGAGGCATAGTTGATGTTCACCATCTGGATCTGCAGCGGCTCACTGGACTGCCGCGCCAGGATGTTCTCGTAGCTGTCAACGACGATGATGCCCGAATTCTCCTCGGTCGCGGCCAGGCCATGCGCGTCGAGGATCGCCTTCATGGCGACGTCCCACGGCTGGTCCTTGATCTCGGCCGACACCGTACCGGTGACGGCCTTGCCGCGCACGATCGTGCGTCCGGAGTACTCGGCGAAGGTGGCGAGGACATCCTGGACGGGCGCGTCCTCCCACGTGATCGAGATGCGCCGCGCCTGCGACCGCCGGGAGCCGAATGCGCCGACGGTCGTGACGGGCATCGGGCGAGCCAGCATCGATGCGACCATGGAATCTGTGTCAGCCGTCGCGCGAACCGGAGCCGAGGGCTCTGGCGCTGGCGGCGGCACGACTGGCGCTGGCGGCGGCACGACTCGCGCTGGGGGCGGCACGACTGGTGCCGGCGCCGACGTCGGAGCGACGGACCCCGTGGCGATGTTCTCCGCGGGCTCGGACTTCGCTGCTTCGGGCGCCGCGGCGGCGAGAACGGCCTTGTCGTTGCTCGACGACCAGGCGACGAACCGGTCGCCGCCGACCACCGAAACGCGGATCTCGGAATCCGACTGCGTCACGGCGTACTGCCGCTTCGCGTCGAGGTCGAGCACGATGCGCACGACGGACGGGCTGGATTGATTGAGGCGGATGTTGCGGATTCCGCCGCGAATCTTGCGATCGTAGGCACGCCCTAACGAGTTCAGGCGTGCGCCGGTGAGGTCGAGCACGATGCGGTCGGGGGCTTCGATGATGAAGTCGGCGACCGTGACCGGCCCGGTAAGGGCGATGACGACATCCGCCCGCCCGTTGCCGGGAACGACGCTGATGGCCGTCACGGCGCCCGTCGCCGGGTCAGGCGCGGTGCGCGTGGGTCGCCCGTCGATGTGCGCGGCGCTCGCGGGGCCGGCGCCGGTGCTCAGCGCGACGGCCGCCACTGCAGCCAGCGTACGAATTCGCCTCATTGCGAGCTCTCCTTTTTGGGATCGACCAGCGCCAGCGTTTCCTGCCGGCTGTAGCCGAACTCTTCGATGGTGAAGGTGATCGCCTTGGCGGCGATGCGAGCGACGCGCATTCGGCCTAACGACTCGCCGACGCGGACGCGGTACTGCTCCTTGGTCCCGAGGTCGCGCAGCACGGCCACCGACCCACCCTGCGGGTCATACGCGATGGACGTGACGCGAAGTTCGGTGATCAGGGGGCGCAACTCGCCGTAGGCCATGAGCGACACGAACGGGTCGCGACGGCCACTGCGATCGTAGCGGA
>Ga0209640_10000482_pt1 | contig 30799 bp, 27 predicted proteins | sample RifCSP10_1_FD_184018 | JGI IMG/M metagenome (GOLD analysis project Ga0209640, IMG submission 184018) | Soil microbial communities from Rifle, Colorado - Rifle CSP2_sed 10_1 (SPAdes) (version 2) | ecosystem: Environmental > Terrestrial > Deep subsurface > Rock core/Sediment | place: Rifle... | reverse complement strand
CGCGTTCGGATGCCCGTTCGAGGGGCGCGTCGACACGAACCGTGTCCTCGAGCTGGCAGGGCAGGTCGCGGCGGTCGAGCCCGACACGATCCTGCTCGCCGACACGATCGGTGTTGCCGTGCCCGGAGAGGTACGGGAGCTGACCGCCAGGACCAAGGAGCTCGGCGTTCCCGTCGGAGGCCACTTCCACAACACGCGCAACACGGGATACGCCAACGCACTCGCAGCGCTCGAGGCGGGCGCGTCCGTGCTCGATGCCTCGGTCGGCGGTCTCGGCGGCTGCCCCTTCGCACCCGGGGCGACCGGGAACATCGCGACCGAGGACCTCGTCTACCTCCTCCACGGCGAAGGAGTCGAGACCGGGATCGACCTGGAAGCGCTGATCACAGTCTCGGAGTGGCTCGAGGGCGTCCTCGGACGCGAGCTCGACGGCCAGCTCTACCGCGCCGGCCTCTTCATACCCCGCGGGCGCTGACGCGCTAGAAGCCGAGGACGCGATCGGCCCAGAGCGTCCAGTCGGTCAGCTCCTCGAGCGACGAGTGGTGCGCCCCCTCGGCGAGCCGATCGTCGGTGATGCCCCGTGCCTTGAGACACGTGCCGCAGCAGCCCACGGGCACGCTCTTCCTCGCAAGCGCCTTGATCATGCGCTCGAGGTTGTAGTAGCCGTCCGGAGTCTGCTGGCCGGCGACAGCACACCCGACCGCATCGCCCATGAGAAAGACACGAATCTCGACCCCTTGGCGCTTCGCGAGCGACATGCCAAGCCGCAGGCCGTTGTACGAGCGCTCGGTCCCGTACGGCGGGTCGTTGAGGATGATCAGGTAGCGCACGTAGGCATCGTGGTACCGAGATCGCGGCGCCCGCATCGTGGAGAACGCTGCCCGGCCTTTCGGGAAAGGGCGGATTCCTCCTAGCGCGCCCGAAGCACGGTTCCGCGCACCTCGCCGAGCTCGACGTCACCTGCGCGCCCACGGAGGACGACCTCGTCCCCGTCCTCGAGGAAGGTCCTGGTGCTCCCGTCGCCGAGCCGGATCGGATGGGCCCCGTTCCACGTGAGCTCGATCAACGACCCTTCGCTTCCGCGATCCGGGCCGGAGATGGTCCCGGACGCGAACAGATCGCCCGTTCGTATCGAGGCGCCGTTCACCGTCGCATGCGCGAGCTGCTGGGGCATCGTCCAGTAGAGCCCTCGCGCGTTCGTTCTGGAGACGACGGTGCCGGAAAGCTCGACCTCGAGCGCGATGTCGAGCGCCGAGTCGCCCACCGAGCGCAGATACGGGAGCGGCTCCGGATCCTGCGTCGGCGCGGGAACGAGGCGATCCTCGAGCAGGGCGAGAGGGGTGACCCAGGCGGAGATCGAGGTGGCGAACGACTTCCCGAGAAACGGGCCGAGCGGCTGATACTCCCATGCCTGGAGGTCGCGCGCGCTCCAGTCGTTGACCAGAACGACGCCGAAGACGTGATCACGGAAGGTCGATCCGGGAACGGGCTTCCCGAGACGGCTGCCGACCCCGACGACGAAGCCGAGCTCGAGCTCGAGGTCGAGCCGCCGGCTCGGACCGAAGCGCGGCACTGGATCGTCCGGTCCCTTCGCCTGGCCACAGGGGCGTACGACAGGCGTCCCGCTGACGACCACGGACCCGCCGCGACCGTGATATCCAACGGGAAGATGCCGCCAGTTCGGCAGCAGCGGATCACTGTCCGGGCGGAAGAGGCGGCCGAGGTTCGTCGCGTGCTCGAGCGATGAGTAGAAGTCGACGTAGTCGGCGACCGTAAACGGGAGATACGCCGTCGCCTGCTCCAGGGGGACGACGTCCACGCCCGCCCGGACAAGCTCCTCGAGGCGACCAAGCGTGTCGTCCCACGCGGAGCGACCGAGAGCGAGAAACGGGTTGAGGCTCGAGGCGGCGAACACCGCGCCCAGACGGCTTGCGGTGAGATCGAGGATCCCGTGCCCGACCCGGAACCCGACCCGAGGCGCGTCACCGCCGACGGAGAACACACCGAACCCCACCGCTCCCGTCAAAGTGGCAATACCCCCAGGGCCTCGAGCTCCTCGACGGGCTCGAAGAAGCTGCAACTGCCGATCGAGTGGAGCCGCTCTCGCCGGGCTCTCGCGAGCTCCTGGGCCGCAGCAGAGCGCCCGCGCCACGAGAACGCGTCGCGGTCGAGCGCGAAGGCCGCGGGGTCCAGCTCCTCGAGTGCCTCCTCCTCGTCTCCGAAGACCACCGCGGCGAGGAGGTTCAGGAAGCCGTGCTCACCGTTCGAGCGGACGGCGTGGTGCAGACCGGCGGTGGCCTTGAAGACCAGATCGCGCTCACGACAGGCCCGGACGAAGTGGGCGAGCTCGGCGGCGCCGGGAACGGCTGCGCCCCCGCAGCGCACCTTGGCTCGCAACCCCGCGGCGGCAAGCGTGTCGAGCCGCTCCTCGAGCGAGTCATCCGGCTGAACCTCCACGTAGACCTCGGGCGCGAATGTGGCAAGCGCACCGGGATCGTCGACAAATCGCGTCTCGACGGACTCGGCGCGCGAGTCCGCCCCCAGCGGGACGTCGAGAACCGCGCTCACCCCGCGGCCCACGTCAGGCAGTTCGCCGAGACGCGACGCGGGGCACACGAATCTGGCGAGCATGAAGGAGTCTCGGCTCTCACGAGCGCGCGCATCCTCGGCGAGCGCCTCCCGGAGTGCCATCGCGGCAGGCGGGAACATCGGCGCGTGGTCGATCAAGCCCGAGAGCAAGGCGAGACGTGCGTCGTCGTGGACCCCCATCGAGGCCGGATCTTCGCAGAGGGGCGCTCAAGCGGACTCGCCCGCCGTCCGATGTGGTCCGAAGCGAACTCGCATGTCCGACGCTGCCCCCAACGAGCCTACTCTGCGGCCCCAGACAAGCCTCGTCTCGGCGGGCTCGGCCGAGCCGTATCGCCGGCTCGCCGAGATCTTCCACGACGTGCTCTCGGAGCAGAGCCTCGACGCCCTCCTCGACCGGATCGCGGACACGCTCGCCGAGCTCATCCCGTACGAGGACGTCCACATCTACGAAGCCGACGAGGCGAAACGCGAGCTCATCCCCGTGCTCGCGCGCAGCAAGTGGGCTGACGAGGTCATGAGCGAGACGTTCTCCTTCGGCGAGGGGATCACCGGCTGGGCCGTCGAGCACCGGGAGGCCGTGCTCTCGAACAAGGCCCACCTCGACCCTCGCGTGCGGTTCGTGCCGGGAACGCCGGTCGACCCCGAAGCCCTGATCGCGGTGCCGTTGATCGCCCGCGGCCAGCTCAAGGGCACGCTCAACATCTACCGCGTCGGCGAGGACGTCGCGTTCTCGGAAGAGGAGTTCCTCCTGGCGAGACGGTTCGGCGACGCGGCTGCGCTGGCCATCGACAACGCGCACATCAGGGCCCGGCTCGAGCACCAGGCAGAGACGGACGCTCTCACCGGGCTCTACAACCACCGAGCTTTCCACGACCGGCTGCGCCAGGCGCTCATGCGGGCGTCCGCAGAGCACGACACGGTCGCCCTGGTGATGCTCGACCTCGACGACTTCAAGAAGGTCAACGACGTGTACGGGCACGGGATCGGCGACCAGTTCCTCGCCCAGGTCGCAGACGTGCTTCGCGCGTCCGTTCGCACGACCGACGTCGTGTGCCGAGTGGGTGGAGAGGAGTTCGCCGTCATCCTTCCGTCAGGGGACGTGCGGAGCTCCATGGCGCTCGCCGAGCGCATCGGAGAAGAGCTCGGCAAGCTCGGCGCGGAAGCGGCGGGACGCCTCACGGTCTCGACCGGTGTCGCAGTCGGGCCCGAGCACGCGGCGAACCCGCGCGAGCTCGTCGCGTGCGCGGAGGCGGCGATGATGACCGCCAAGGCGCGTGGCAAGGGTCTGATCGTCCCCTTCGACGAGACGGCACGCGAGCGCCCGTCGGAGGAGTCGACGCGGCGCGACGACGTGCGTTCGATCGCACACCTGAAGATGCTCCAGAGCCTTTCCGGGAAGCTCTCCAGGCTCAACGACGTGACCAGCATCGCGCTCACGATCGCGGACGAGCTCCGACTCCTCATCGACTACCACAACTGCCGCGTGTTCCTCCGCGATGGCGACGACCTCCTCCCCGTCGCCTTTCGTGGCGCCCTGATGGCGGCGGAGCCGGGTGGGGCCGTCGAGCTGCTGCCGACCAAGGTCGGGCGAGGAATCACCGGTCGGGTCGCCGAGACGGGCGAACCTCTCCTGGTCGACGACGCCGTGCATTGCGAGTTCGGCGAGCAGATCGCCGGAACAGCCGAGATCGAGGAGTCCCTGCTCGCCGTACCGCTCACGTTCGGGCCGCGGGTGATCGGCGTCATCGTGATCTCGAAGCTCGGACTCCGGCAGTTCGATTCCGACGACTTGCGCGTGCTCGAGGTCCTCGCCGGTCATACGTCGGTCGCGCTCGAGAACGCGCGGCTGTACGAGGCGCAGCGCAGCGAGGCGGAGAGCGCGAAGGCGCTGCTCGGTTTCGGGCGCGACATCGCCGAGGCCACCGGGATCAGCGAAGTGGCCGAGCGCGTGGTGACCGGGGCGGCAAGCATTCTCTCGAGCCCGAGCACCTGGGTGTGGCTCCAGGACGCAGGGACCGGGGACCTGACCTGCCTCGCAACTCATGCCGACCACCCACGGTCCAAGGAGCCGACGCTCGTCTCCGTCCCCGCCGAGCTCCTCGGGCCATGGCTCGAGCGCACCGAGCCCTACTACGTCGATGCGGCCGACTATGCCGCGATCGCCTCTCCGCCGGAGAACACCGACGGCCGCTTCGCGGTGGCGCCGTTTACCGTGGGCGGGCGATGGGGTGTCATCGCGGCCGCGATCCCGCCTACGTCCACGTTCGGAGACCGAGAGCTCGAGGTCCTCGGTGGTCTCGCCCGCCAGACGAAGCTCGCGTTACAGAACGCGGCGAGCTACGAGACGCTCGAGCGGACGTTCCTCTCCACGGTCGAGGCGCTCGCGAACGCGCTGGAGGCCAACGACGAGTACACGTCGACGCACGCGCGCTGGATCACCGACCTCGCCCTCAAGGTCGGAGCCGAGCTCGGCCTCGAACCGAGGGGGCTGAAGCGCCTCGAGCTCGGCGCGCTCTTCCACGACATCGGCAAGATCGGAATTCCGGCGACGATCCTCTCCAAGCCCGGCGCGCTCACCGAGCACGAGCGCGCAGTCGTCGAGACCCATCCCATTCTCGGCGAGCGCATCCTCGCGCCGATCGAACAACTCGAGGAAGTGCGCCGGATCGTGCGGAGCGCTCACGAGCACTACGACGGGACCGGCTACCCGGACCAGGTGTCCGGCAACGACATCCCCCTCGAGTCGCGGATCGTGCTCGCCTGCAACGCTTTCCACGCCATGACGACGGGTCGGCCGTACCGCAAGGCGCTCGGCGTCGAGGAGGCACGCAGACGCTTGGTCGAGGCCTCGGGATTCCAGTTCGACCCGCAGGTCGTCGATGCCCTACTGCGGGTCCTCGACGACGCGTAGGCAACGCTAGTTACAACTTGTAACTTGGGCGTCTCGCAAGACCCGGCTGTCTGGGTCAGGCACCCGCGGCCTCGGCCTTGCGAAGGCCGAGGAACGCCCACGTCCAGAACGCGACGCCCATGCCGATCGCCAGCGTAAACGCGCCGAGAACGTGCGGCGCGTCACCCGCGATGAAGCCACGCCCTGTCTCGAGCAGGTACGTCGCCGGATTGACGGAGGCGACGCCCTCGATCCACCCCTGGAGCAGCTCGAGCGGGACGTAGACCGGGGCGAAGAAGAGCACCAGGAACACCGGCATCTGCATCAGCGGCGCAGCCTGGATCGTGCGGAACCGCATCGCGATCCCACCGGCCCAGAAGAAGCCGCAGAAGTTGACGAGAAGCGCAAGGCCGTAGAGGCCGAAGAGATCGACGACACCGCCGTGGATGTTCATGCCCACGAGCAACGCCACGACGGTCAGAACCGCGGCCACGACCAGCCACCGGCAGAGGGAGGCGAGCGCGTAGCCGAGGACGATCCCGCTTCGATGAGGTGCGGCGAGCAGCAGCCGCTTGGCAAACCCGCCCTCGAAGTCACGGGCGACCCCGAAACCGGTGAAGACCCCGCTGAACGCAGCCGACTGCAGCAAGACGAACACGAACTGGAAGGCCGTGTAGCCGGGTGGGAAGTCGAACCCGGGGATCCGGTTCAGCTGCGAAAGGCCGCCGGCGAACGCCGTGAAGAAGAAGAGCGGGAAGAGCATCGTCGGCAGGACGATCTGGGGGTTCAGGAGCGCGTTCTTCAGCGTCCGCCACGCGACTCCCGAGATCACATCCCACATCCGCATCGGCTAGGTCCTCGTCATCCGCGTGCGGAGCGCTCGGGAGGCGAGTGCGAGTGAGACGACTCCCAGGACGATCACGAACCCGAACCCGAGCGCAAGCGCCTGCGGATCCCAGCCCAGGATGATCAGGCTCCGGACGCACTCGATCATGTACGAGACCGGGTTCAGCGTCGCCGCCGTGCGAAACCAGTCGACTCCGATGAGGTTGCGGGGCGCGTTCATCGAAGAGATGAAGAGGAAGACGAAGAGGACGGGGAAGAGGGCCTGGATCGTCTCTCCCGAGCCGGTGCGGAAGGCGAGATACGCCCCGAGCGCACCGAACGCCAACGCGACGATGGCTGCGTAAACGAGGAGGACGACCACCCCGGCGACTCCGGACTCGATCTCGACTCCGGCGGCAAGACCGATCGCGAGGTAGAAGAGCGCCTGCACGACCCCGAGCGCGACCACCCCGGCGAGCTGCCCGGTCAGCAGCGCCCAGTCTCGAAGCGCGGTCAGCGAGAGCCGGTTGATGAACCCGGTCTGGACGTCCCGGGCGAGGTCGGTGCCCGCGTTCATGGTCGAGAAGAGCGCGCCCTGGATGAAGGGCACGGCGAGCGCGAATGCCAGGAACGACTCCGTGGGAAAGCCCGGGAGGTCAGTGGACGAGCGCAGGCCGCCGGCGTTCACGGCCATGAGGGCGATCGGGAAGATGAGGGGCGGGATCACGCTCGCCGGCTGACGCGACGTGCGGAGGACCGAGCGCCGTGCGATCGCCCCCACCTGCGGGAGGCTCGAGCTCACCGTCGGCACGCCGCTGGGGTCTGGCTTAAGCCAGACCCCAGATTTGACGACAGCCCGGTTCCGTATGAGGCAAGCCTCGCCCCTACGTCCTTCACCCTCGACGCTCCTTCACGTCAGATTCGGCTTCCTCGGTCGCGCCTTCGAGCGTTCGGCCGGTCTTGGCGAGGAAGACGTCGTCGAGCGTCGGGGCTCGAAGCTCGAGATCGGCGACGTCGACACCGTTCGCATCGACCGCACGCACGATGTCGGTGAGGCCGAGGCCGGCCCGCAGGCGAACAGCGACGTCGCGTGACGTGGCGAGTGCCTCACCGAACTGCGCGAGGAACTCGGCGATGCGCGGGCGGTCCTCGTCGCGGTGCGGGATCGCGTGGACGCTCGGCCGCCCGATCTCGGCCTTGAGCGCCGCGGGGGTTCCTTCGGCGACGATCTTCCCCTGGTCGATGATCCCGACCCGGTCCGCGAGGACGTCCGCCTCTTCGAGGTACTGCGTCGTCAGGAAGACGGTCACTCGGTCCTCTCTGCGGAGCAGCGAGACCTCCTCCCACAGCGCCGTCCGGCTCTGCGGGTCGAGGCCCGTCGTCGGCTCGTCGAGGAAGAGGACGCGCGGGCTGTGGACGAGCGCGAGCGCAAGGTCGAGGCGCCGCTTCATGCCACCCGAGTAACCGGAGACCTTTCGATCGGCTGCGTCAGCCAAGCCGACGCGATAGAGCAGCTCCTCTGCGCGGGCGTGGCGCTCCGCCTTCCGCACACCCTGGAGGGTCGCCTGGAGCCGAAGGTGATCGCGACCGGTGAGGAGTGGATCGAGCGCAGCCTCCTGCAGTGCAACGCCGATGAGCGAGCGCACTTTCGGGCCCTCCTTCACGACGTCGAAGCCGCCGACGCGCGCCGTGCCGGCCGTTGGGGGGAGAAGTGTCGTCAGGACGTGGACCGTCGTCGACTTGCCGGCGCCGTTCGGGCCGAGGAACCCATAGATCTCGCCGGGGGCGACGGTGATGTCGATCCCGTCGACCGCACGCGGGCCTTTCTTGTACTCGCGGACGAGGCCTTCCACCTCGATCCCGTTGTCGAGCTCCACTCGACCCACACTACCCTCAACGTTCTTGCGCAAAGCGGCGAGCGCGAGCGTCGCTCCTAGAGCGACTCGAGGGGGAGCTTCGTCGCGACGACAGGCTTCCCGCCGCGCTGGTAGGCGACATCGACGGAGTCGTCCTGCCGGTACGTCCCGGCGATCCCGACGAAGATCGACGTCCAGCGCCAGAAACCGAGCTTTCCCTCCGACTTGAGCTCGCGCTCGAACACCAGCGTACGGCCGTCGACGTGGTAGTCGGTTCCCTCCACTTGGGGGACGCCGTTGACGAACACCTCGAACGGGCGGACGACGTCGGCAGGCAGCCGCGCGCGGGTTCTTCGAGACACTCCCTCCGACACGTTCATAGAATGGCAGGCGGTGCGCGCGAAGCTGTTTCTCATCGGTGGGCTTCTACTTGCCGCCGCACTCACCGCGCCGGTCGCCCTCGCCGACAACGGCGGCTTCACGCCGGTAGCGCCGGAGTCGCCGAACGCGGAAGGGATCCGCGACAGCTACCTCTTCGTCTCGATCTTCGTCTTCTCGATCTTCGTCCTCGTCGAGGGATTGCTGATCGCGTTCATCGTTCGCTACCGGCGGCGCAAGCGGGCTCGGTTCGAGGACGGCGCGCCCATCCACGGCGCGACGAAGCTCGAGCTCCTGTGGAGCGCGTTCCCCGTCGTCATCCTCTTCCTGATCGGGGCGTTCGTCTTCATCGAGCTGCCCGGGATCAAGGACGTGCCGTCCGCGGCCACCGGTGACCAGCTCGAGATCCGCGTCACCGGGCGACAATACTACTGGCAGTACGAGTACCCGAACGGCGTCATCGCCATCGACACCATGGCGGCGCCTGCAGGCGTTCCCGTCCGTCTCGAGGTCACCTCACCCGACGACGACGTCATCCACTCGTGGTGGATCCCTGCGCTCGGCGGCAAGATCGACGCGATCCCGGGCACGGTCAACGAGACGTGGTTCCAGGCAGACACGCCGGGCACGTACACCGGCCAGTGCGCCGAGCTGTGCGGCCTCGAGCATGCGCGAATGCTCGCCTCCGTCGAGGTGCTGCCCGAGGCCGAGTTCGCCGCCTGGCTCGAAAGACGGCGCGCCGAGCAGACTGCGGGCTCGGGTGAGCTCGGCAAGGAGGAGTGGGAGGGAGCCTGCGCCAAGTGCCACGGCCTCTCCGGAGAGGGCGGGATCGGGCCGAAGCTCGCCGGCTCGATCGTCCTCGCAGATCCCGAGGCCGTCGAGAACCTCGTCCGCAACGGCCGCCGCACCATGCCGGCGGTCGGCTCCGGGTGGACGAGTGAGCAGGTCGAGGCGCTGACCGCATACCTGAAGGAGAACCCCCCGAGTGGCAGCTAGAGCCGAGACGGTGCCCGCCTGGCAGCGCGGCAAGGTCGCGAGCTGGCTCGTGACCACGGATCACAAGCGGATCGGGATCCTCTACATCTCGACCGCCCTCGTCTTCTTCATCCTCGCCGGCCTGATGTCGCTCGCCGTCAGGCTCCAGCTCTCGCAGGCGAACGCGGAGGTGCTGAGCCCCGACCGTTACAACGAGCTGATCACCATCCACGGCACGGCGATGGTCTTCCTCGTCGCCGTCCCGCTCCTCGCCGGCCTTGCCAACTACCTCGTGCCGCTCATGATCGGAGCCCGGGACGTCGCGTTCCCGAGGTTGAACGCGCTCTCGTACTGGCTCTTCTTCCTCGGCGGCGCCGTGCTGATGCTGAGCTTCTTCGCGAAGGGAGGAGCGGCACAGGCAGGTTGGACTGCGTATCCGCCACTCTCGACCCAGGCTCCCGGCAATGGCCAGGACCTCTGGATCCTGTCCCTCCACATCCTCACGGCGTCGTCGCTCGCCGGCGCGATCAACTTCATCGTCACGATCCACAGCCTGCGGACGCGAGGGATGACTTGGACGCGGATGCCGCTCTTCGTCTGGTCGATCGAGCTCTACGCGTGGCTGCTCATGGCCGTCCTTCCGACGCTCGCCGCGGGACTCACGCTCCTGCTCCTCGACCGCGGACTCTCCATCGGGCCCTGGGACGTCCAGACGAACTTCTTCAACCCGGCCGAGGGAGGATCGCCCGTCCTCTACCAGCACGCGTTCTGGTTCTTCGGCCACCCCGAGGTGTACATCATCGTGCTCCCCGCATTCGGGATCATCTCCGAGGTTCTCCCGGTATTCGCCCGCAAGCCCGTGTTCGGCTACAAGGCGATCGCCTTCTCGACGGTCGCCATCGGCTTCTTTTCGATGATCGTCTGGGCGCACCACCTGTTCACGGTCGGCCTTCCGATCCCCCTCCAGGCCTACTTCATGATCGCGTCGATGATCATCGCCGTGCCGACCGGAATGAAGATCTTCAACTGGCTCGCCACCCTCTGGCGCGGGAACATCAGCTTCGACACGCCCATGCTCTATGCGCTCGGGTTCCTGTCGGTCTTCGTCATGGGCGGGCTCACCGGCATCTACCTGGCGGCCTTCCCGATCGACTGGCAGGTACACGACACCTACTTCGTCGTCGCGCACTTCCACTACACGCTCTTCGGTGGAGCAGTGTTCGCCATCTTCGCCGGCCTTCACTACTGGTGGCCGAAGATGTTCGGGCGCATCCTCGACGAGCGGCTCGGGAAGTGGCAGTTCTGGGCGCTCTTCGTCGGCTTCAACCTGGCGTTCTTCCCCCAGCACCTCTTGGGTCTCGAAGGGATGCCTCGGCGGATCTACACCTACGCGGACGAGAGTTGGGAGGGGTACAACCTCGCCTCGACGATCGGGTCGTACGTCATGGGCGTCGCCATCCTGCTCTTCGTGGTCAACGTGGTGAAGACGTCGAGGAGCGGCGCACGCGTCGGCAACGACCCGTGGCAGGCGGACACGCTGGAGTGGTACACGACGTCGCCGCCGCCGCCCCACAACTTCGACGACGTGCCCTATGTCACGAGCGCGCGGCCGCTCTATGATCTTCGCCGGAAGCTGCGTGAGAAGAGTGGAAGCCGAGAGCCCCTCTAGCGGAGCGGTGCCGGGCATGCTCCTGCGCCTGTCGGTCGTGGCCGGAGCCGTCGCCGTGGGTCTGGTCGTCGCGAGCGCCGTCCTCGAGGTCGGCACGACGCACTGGTCGATCGCGGCGGTCGCGCTGCCGCTCCTCGCCGCCAACGCGATCGTCGCCGGGATGGCCTATCCCGATCTCTTCGGCCGCGCGCTGACCGCTCTTGCATTGCTGCTGCTTGCGATCGCGCTCGGCGGGGTCGTCGCCTGGAGCGAAGGCGCAACCTGGGTGAGCGCGCTGCACGTGGGAGCCTCGGCGGCAGCGTTCGCCGGCGCGCTGCTCGTCGTCGCCGCGGCGCTCCGCGGAGCGCCGGCACCGCTCGCTGCGCCGTGGGACTACCTGACGCTCACGAAGCCGAGGATCATGACGCTGCTCCTCCTCACCGGGGCCGCCGGGATGTTCGTCGGGGCCCAGGGCGTACCGCCGCTCGGGCTCTTCGTCGTGACCATGGTCGGGCTCGCGCTGGCATGTGGCGGTGCGTCGGCGCTCAACCACGTCCTCGACCGCGACATCGACGCGCTGATGGGGAGCCGGACGAGGAATCGCCCCGTCGCGTCGGGACGTGTGACACCGGCGCAGGCCCTCGAGTTCGGGCTCTTGCTCTCGGCGCTCTCCTTCGTCCTGCTCGCCTCAGCCGTGAACCTCCTGACAGCCGTGCTCGCGCTCGTCGGCAACGCGTTCTACGTCGTCGTCTACACGCGCTGGCTCAAGCGCACGACGCCGCAGAACATCGTCATCGGCGGCGCGGCGGGCGCGGTGCCGCCGCTCGTGGGCTACGCCGCAGCGACCGGCAGCCTCGCGCTCCCGGCGCTCTGGCTCTTCCTGATCGTCTTCCTCTGGACGCCGCCGCACTTCTGGGCGCTCGCGTTGATGATCAAGAACGCGTACGCAACGGCCGGGGTGCCGATGCTCCCGGTCGTGCGAGGTGACCGCGAGACGGCGCGTCAGATCCTGCTCTACTCGCTCGGAATGGTCGCGTTCACGATCGCGGTCGGCTTCTGGCTCGGGCCGCTGTACACCGTCGCGGCAGTCGTTCTCGGCGTCGCCTTCGTCGCGCTCGCGGTGCTTCTCCGGCGCGACCTCTCTCGCGCTCGTGCGCGTGTCCTCTTCCATTACTCCCTCGCCTACCTCGCGCTGCTCTTCGCCGCCGCGGCGCTCGACCCGGTGCTCGTGTGAACGAGAACGAGCTCGCACGCAAGAATCTGCGTTTCGGCTGGGCGCTCTTCGGCCTCTTCTGGCTCCTCTTCGTGGGCACCGCGATCGTCGCGCTGCTCTACCTCCAGCTCGACTGATTATGCGCAGACCGGACTCCGCTCCCGCGGACTCCGGTCGCGCGAAGATCCCTGAAGGCGTCCGCTTCGCGGCCGCGGGGCTCCTGTCGTTCGACTCCGCTCGCGCAGATTCCGATCGCTGGTTGATGCTGGGGGAACCTCCCGGTTCCCCCAGACCCCTTCCCCTGGTCCGCGTTGCGGACAAGGCGCTCCGCGCCTTCCCTGAAGGCGTCCGCTTCGCGGCCGCTGCGCTCGCCTCTAGCGCCAGGCCGGTCGGCACACGTGCGGAATCCGCTCGCGCGGCGGCGCAAGCCGGGGGAACGTCCCGTTTGTCGTCGGGGGAACCTCCCGGTTCCCCCGGACCCCCTCCACTGGTCCGCTTCGCGGCCGCGGGGCCCCGTACTTGAGAGCGCGGGACTGCCCTCCCGGCGTGTTCCTCGCGCTCCCTGACGACGAGCCGACTGGTCGACCCCTGGCGGTCAAGGATCTCTTCGACACAGCCGGCCTCGTGACGACGTACGGGTCGCCGCTCTTCACCGAGCACGTCCCGTCGGAGACGGCACCCACAGTCAGGGCGCTCGAGTCCGCCGGCTGGGGCGTCGTGGGGAAGACGAACCTGCACGAGTTCGCGTACGGGACGACCTCCGAGAACCCGCACTTCGGCGTCGTCCCGAATCCGCTCGCACCGGGTCACGTGGCCGGAGGCTCGAGCGGAGGGAATGCGGCGGCCCTCGTCCTCGACGCCGCCGACCTCGCGCTGGGGACGGACTCGGGTGGGTCGATCCGGATTCCGGCAGCCTGCTGCGGCGTCGTCGGCTTCAAGCCCACGCTCGGCCTCGTCTCACTCGACGGCTGCTTTCCGCTCGCGCCCAGCTTCGACCACGCCGGCCCGATGGCGCGGGACGTCGCAACCTGCGAGGACGCGCTGCACGCGCTGACCCCGGGGTTTCGGCCCGCCGCGATCGAGTCTCTGGAAGAGGTCGTGGTCGCCGTCGCTTGGACTGACGGCGGAGATCCGCTCGTGCGAGCTCGTGTCGAGCAGGCGGCAGGGTTGTTTCCACGATCGAGGGCCGTCGCACTCCCCGAGCCCGAGGGAGTCGGCAGGCTGTTCATGCACGAGGTCGCCGGCGTTCACCGTGAGCTCTTCGCCGAGAACTCCGATCTCTACGGCGAGGATCTGCGGATCAAGATCGAGCGCTGCCTCGACGTCACCGACGCCGAGGCCGACCGTGCCGCCCTCCTCCGCGAGGAGTACCGCGAAGCCATGGAAGACGCGCTCGCCGGAATCGACCTCGTCGTCACCCCCACCCTGCCGTGCGTCGCACCCCGGGTCGGCGCCGGTGGCGTTGGAGACCTCGAGGTGCGAAAGACGCTCATCTCGAGGACGTTCCCGTTCAACGCGCTGGGCTGGCCCGCGCTCGCGCTGCCGTGCGGCCCGGCCGAAGGCGGGCTTCCTGCCTCCGTGCAACTCGCCGGCCGACCCGGTGCCGACGCGCTCGTTCTCGCCGCCGGCCGACTGCTCGAAGCGACGATCGGCGCTCAGCGGCCACCCACCTGACACGAAGGCCAAGTTACAACTTGTAACTTGGCCTTCGAGACCACCTCACGACATCGAATCTGCCGCGGGCTGGGTGGTAAGAGGCAGCAAGTTACAACTTGTAACTTGGAATGAACTCCGCAGAATGCGTCGCGGAGGTGCGTGAGGAGGGGCCATCCCTCGTTCGAGGGAAGGTACCGACCCACCCACTGCCGAAATGAGAGGAGTGCGTGCGGCCCGCATCGCCCTCGTCGCCGTGGTGCTCCTCGGCACGCTCCTGGCTGCCCCCGCATCGGCAACGCAGGCGGCGGCCCCGGCAGCCCCGAAGAGCCCTCACGGCTTCCTCCTCCGTCCGAGCGAGCCCGTCTCCCACACGTTCTCGCGGACGCCCGCATTCGCCTGGAGCCCCGTGCGCGGCGCGTCTTGCTACGAGTTCGAGCTCGCGACGAGCCGGACGTTCGACGGGAGCTCGGTGATCTGGTCCAACGTCGCCTACGGGGCGAGCTCGGGGAAGTTCTGCCGGTCGGTCGTCATGACCGCGCCCGCTGCCGAGGATCAGCAGTCCACGGAAGGCGACGCCGGCTCGAGCAGCGGAGTCGTGCGGACGGTCATCGCCCCGATCAAGATCCCGGCGACCTCGATCAATCTCGTGCTTCCCTGGTTCACCGGCAAGCCGTACGCGCTCTACGCGCACGTTCGGGCGATCACGACTCGCGGGGCGACCGCTTGGAGCAGGCCGTACGGGTTCAACATGCGCTGGGAAGAAACGCCGGTCCCGATGGTGACGAAGCCCGGCCTCGTGCGGTGGGCGGCGGTCGAGGGAGCGACAGCGTACGACGTCTGGTACCCCGAGATCCGCAAGGTCCTGCGGACCCACACCAACGTGGCCGACCTGCGTGAGTTCTACAGCTTCCACCTCGAGGACAGCTGGTGGCAGACGGTTCGGTGGCGCGTGCGGCCGGTTCGCCAGGTGGTCGGTGGCCTCCCCAACGGCCTCCCCGCAGTCTCGTACGGCCCATGGAGCCCGACGTACGCGACGACCAACCCCGCGTGGGCCCCCGGGAAGATCCAGGTTCGCTTCGCCGTCTCGGACCAGGTCAGCACGGACTCGAAGGCGTCGGGCCACCAGCTCATGCCGGCAATGACGTTCACGGGCGACACGGGGATCGACGGGCGCGAGTACCGCCTCTTCCGCGCGTATGCGTTCACGGATCGCGACTGCGTCAACGTCGTCTTCCGCGGATCGGTCGTCGGCGGGCCGGCTTTCGCACCACGCATCTCCGGCCCGCTCAAGCTGCCGGCGAATCAGGACGAGCTCGACGTCGCGCTGGCCGGCGTCCTCCCGAGCGCCAAGACCGAGAACGCGAAGACGTTCATGGCGGATGGAAGTGCACTCACCGCCAACGAGACGCTGACCGACACGACGACGGTGCGGGTCGACCTACCCGACGTCGATCGCGCGACGACGCGGTACTTCTGGACCGTCGTGCCCGTCGGCATCTACGTGGACGACGGCGGCACGTTCGAGTACTACGACGCCGAGTCGCCGCAGGACGCGTGCGAGTCGGGACGCATCGCGAGCTTCGGCAAGGAGTCGAAGCCCGCGATCACGACCTCGGGCTCGCCGTACGTCTCGGGCCTCTCGCCCAAGGGGCGCCTGCTCGCACAGGCCGGCCGACGCCCGGTCGTCTACTCCACGCCACTCGTAGCGTGGAGGCCGGTGGTGGGTGCGACGGCGTACGAGATCCAGTGGTCGCGAACGAAGTACCCCTGGCGCGCCCGCAGATCGTCGCTCACGTACTCGACCTCCTCGGTGCTCTCACTCGGCGCCGGGCTCTGGTACTACCGCGTCCGCGGCCTGAACGCGGCGCAGGTGGGGACTCCGGCGATGACCTGGTCCTCGCCGGTCGGCGTGCGGGTCGTTCGGCCGACGTTCCAGATCGCCGGCAGGTAGGCGTCGCTAAGGTCGTGGCCGTGAGCCCCGACCTCGAGCTGGCGCTTCGACTCGCCGACGTCGCGGATGCCGTCTCCCTGCGGCAGTTCCGCTCGGGCCTGCGGATCGAGACGAAGCCCGACCTGACTCCCGTCACCGAGGCGGACCGTGCCGTCGAGACCGAGCTTCGGCGAGTGCTCGCAGCTGAGCTGCCAGAGGACGCGGTCCTCGGCGAGGAGCACGGAGCCGTCGGCGCCGGCGAGCGCCGCTGGATCCTCGACCCGATCGACGGGACCCGAAACTACGCGCGCGGCATTCCCGTCTGGGCGACGCTCGTCGCGCTCGAGGAGTCGGGGAGCGTCTGCCTCGGCGTCGTGTCGGCTCCGGCCCTCGGCCGACGCTGGTGGGCCGAGCGGGGTACGGGCGCGTTCGCCGACGGCGAGCACATCGGCGTGTCGACGATCTCGCAGGTCGAGGACGCCGTCCTCTGCTTCCCGCTCGAGAGCGAAGTTCCCGAGATCGCCCGCCGCGCCTGGCATGCACGCGGGCTCGGCGACTTCTGGGCGCACATGCTCGTCGCCGAAGGCGCCGTCGACGGAGCGATCGACGCGGTCGGCGTCAACGAATGGGATCTCGCCGCCGTCCAGGTGATCGTCGAGGAGGCCGGCGGGCGGTTCTCCGACTTCGCCGGGGAGCCGCAGATCGACAGCGGAACGGCGATCACATCGAACGGGCTCGTCCACGCCGAGCTCCTCGCAGCCGTGCGAGCGCCCGCGTAGGTCAGGCGACGAGCGCGGCGCGCTTTGCGCGGATCCCGTCGAGCAGCTGAGTGAACGAGTCCGCGAACTTCTGGACTCCCTCGGCTTCGAGCGTCGCGACGACGTCGTCGTAGTCCACTCCAGCCTCGGCGAGGTCGGCCAGCAGAGCCCGGGCCTCGTCGACACCCTCGACGAGCGTGTCCGCGGAGACGCCGTGATCCTGGAAGGCCAGGATCGTCTCGAGCGGCATCGTGTTGACGGTCGCCGGGCCGATCAGCTCCTCGACGTAGAGGACGTCACGATAGGCCGGGTTCTTCGTCGAGGTGGAGGCCCAGAGGCAGCGTTGAGGGCGCGCCCCTGCTGCCGCGAGCGAGCCCCACCGCTCGCCCGAGAAGACGTCGAGGTAGCGCTCGTAGGCGAGCTTGGCGTTCGCCACCGCCAGCTTCCCCTGCAGGTCGCCCCGCCCGAGCTCGGCGAGGCGGCGATCCGTCTCGGTGTCCACGCGCGAGACGAAGAAGCTCGCGACGGAGGCGACGAGCGAAGCGTCACCGCCTGCCGCGACGAGCCGCTCCACGCCTCGGACGTACGCCTCCGCCACGGCGGCATGGCGTTCGAGGGAGAAGATCAGCGTGACGTTGATGGAGCGCCCGGCAGCGATCGAGTCCTCGATCGCGCCGAGCCCGAGCTCCGTCGCCGGGATCTTCACGAGCAGGTTCGGGCGATCGACGAGCTCGGAGAGGCGCGCCGCCTCCAGGTACGTCCCCTCCCGGTCGTACGCGAGGTCCGGGTCGACCTCGAGCGAGACGAAGCCGTCGACACCGCCCGTCCGCTCCCAGACGGGACGGAGGAGGTCGCAGGCACGCCGCACGTCCTCGACGGCGAGCGAGATGAAGGCCTCCTTCGGATCGCCGTTGCGGGCGAGCTCGTCGCGGAGCTGGTCGTCGTACCAGCCACCGCTGGAGAGCGCCTTCTCGAAGATCGTCGGATTCGACGTGACACCGACGACCGCGTCCTCCTCGACCAGCCGCGCGAGCTCACCCGTATCCAGCATCTCCCGTGAGAGGGAGTCGACCCAGACGCTCACGCCGTGGGCCGAGAGCTCATGCAACCTGCTGCGCGCCACGTCGCAACGTTAGCGGGCGAGGAGACGACCGTAGAATGGCCCGCGTGACCGACGCCGAGCGGAGAACAGAGCTGGGGCAGCAGTTCCGGGTCGACTCGGTCCGCATGAGCGCGGCTGCGAAATCCGGGCACCCGACGTCGGCGATGTCCGCGGCCGACCTCCTGGCGGTTCTCGTCGACGGGTACCTGCGCTACGACTTCACGGAGCCGAAGAGCCCCGCCAACGACCGGCTGGTCTTCTCGAAGGGACACGCGTCGACACTCCTCTACGCGATCTACCGGGCCGCAGGCGTCCTCTCGGACGACGAGCTGCTCGACTACCGCAAGCTCGGCAGCCCACTCGAAGGACACCCGACCCCCGTCCTCCCGTGGGTGGACGTGGCGACGGGGTCGCTCGGCCAGGGCCTGCCGATCGGGCTCGGGATGGCGCTCGCCGGGAAGTGCCTCGAGCGGCTGCCGAACCGCGTCTGGGTCCTCTGCGGGGACAGCGAGATGGCCGAGGGCTCGATGTGGGAGGCATTCGAGCACGCGGCGCACTTCGAGCTCGACAACCTGACCGCGATACTCGACGTCAACCGGCTCGGCCAACGCGGGGAGACGATGGTGGGCTGGGATCTCGACGTCTACGTCGAGCGCGCCCGCGCCTTCGGCTGGCACGCGATCGCGATCGACGGCCACGACGTCGGGGAGATCGACCGCGCGTATGCCGAGGCGGGCGCGATGACGGGGAAGCCGACCGTCGTCATCGCCCGGACGACGAAGGGGCGCGGCGTCGCCGAGGTGGAGGACCGGAACGGCTACCACGGGAAGCCGCTCGACGACCCCGACGCGGCGATCGCGGAGCTCGGCGGCCTGCGGGACATCAGGATCGACGTCGCGAAGCCGGAACCGGCTGTCCCTCGCGAGGCTACGGGCGGAGCTCTCGAGCTTCCCCGCTACGAGGTCGGGAGCGAGGTCGCCACCCGCAGGGCCTATGGAGACGCGCTCGTCGCGCTCGGCTCGGCGCGGGGCGACGTCGTCGTGCTCGACGGAGAGGTCTCGAACTCGACCTTCGCCGAGCTCTTCGCGAAGGCCCACCCCGATCGATTCTTCGAGATGTACATCGCCGAGCAGCAGATGGTTGCGGCGGCGGTCGGGCTCCAGGCGGTGGGGTGGCGACCGTTCGTCTCGACCTTCGCCGCTTTCCTCTCCCGCGCCTACGACTTCATTCGCATGGCAGCGGTGAGCCGAGCGACGCTCGCGCTATGCGGCTCGCATGCGGGCGTCTCGATCGGGGAGGACGGGCCGTCGCAGATGGGCCTCGAGGACATCGCGTCGTTTCGCGCGATCCACGGGAGCACCGTCCTGCATCCGTGCGATGCGAACCAGACCGCGAAGCTCGTCGCAGCGATGGCCGACGCCGACGGGATCTCGTACCTGCGCACCCTGCGCCCGGCGACTCCGGTCCTCTACGGGCCGGACGAGGAGTTCGAGATCGGAGGCAGCCGCGTCGTTCGCTCCTCGGACGACGACGAGGTCGCTCTGATCGGCGCGGGGATCACCGTCCACGAGTCGCTCAAGGCCGCCGACCTGCTCGCCGAGGAGGGGATCTCCGCGCGCGTCATCGATCTCTACTCGATCAAGCCCCTCGATTCCGAGACGCTGCTCGCTGCCGCCGAGGCGACCAAAGGCAGGTTCGTGACGGTCGAGGACCACTGGCCCGAGGGCGGTCTCGGCGACGCCGTCCTCGCCGCGCTCGGCGATACCGAGGAGCCGCCGCGCGTCGTCTCACTCGCGGTACGCGGGATGCCGAGCTCGGGGAGACCGGAGGAGCTCCTCTCCATCGCCGGCATCGACGCCGAGCACATCGCAGCGGCGGCGCGCCGACTCGTCGATCAGACGGTGCAAACGGCGTAAACCGAGAGCGTGATCTTCACGCGCTTTCCGCTGCCTTCTTCTCCCAGCGCCATGGCAGTCCTCATCGCGTCCAACCTCCGCAAGGAGTTCAGCGGCGACCCGCTCTTCGACAGGGTGTCGTTCACCGTCGGGCGGCGCAGCCGGCTGTCCCTCGCCGGGCCGAACGGAGCGGGCAAGACGACGCTGCTGCGGGCCATCGCGGGAGAGACCTCACTGCAGGGAGGCGATCTCGCCTTCGCCAAGGGAACACGGGTTGCCCTCCACGACCAACGCCCGCCGCGTGAGCTCGATCTGACGCTTCGTGAGTACGTGCTCTCGGGTGCCCGCGACCTCATCGCCGTCGAGGACGACCTGCGGCGGCTCGAGCGCGAGATGTCGGAGGGCGCGCACGACGAGGCGACGCTCCGCCGCTACGCGGAGGCGCAGGCGCGGCTCGAGCACGCGGGCGGCTGGGCCTGGCGAGAGCGCATCGCTCAGGCGTCGCGCGGGCTCGGGTTCCACGAGGACGACTTCGACCGGAAGCTCTCGACGTTCTCCGGCGGAGAGCTGACGCGGGCGTCGCTCGCGCGCTCGCTGTCCATCGATCCTGACCTGCTCCTGCTCGACGAGCCCACGAATCACCTGGACGTCGAGAACCTCGAGTGGCTGGAACGCGAGCTCGAGACACTCGATGCGGCCGTGATCCTCGTCGCCCACGACCGCTGGTTCCTGGAAGCCGTTACGACGGCCGTGCTCGAGCTTTCCCCCGGAGGCGTCCATTACTTCGCAGGCCCCTGGCACGAGTGGAGACGAGAGAAGGCCGCCCGCGCCGCGGCAGCCGAGAGGACTGCGGACCGAGTGTCAGAGGACATCGCCCGCCTCGAGCGCTTCGTCGCCCGCTTTCGCTACAAGAAGTCGAAGGCGAAGCAGGCGCAGGCCAAGATCACGCAGATTGGACGGCTGGAGAGGGAACGCTCGGCTGCACGCGGGGAGCTCGAGGCACTCACGCGCCGCCGCCGAACGCTCGGCTTCGACTTCCTGCAACCGCCCCGCACCGGGCGGATCGTGCTCGAAGCCGAGCGCCTCACACTCTCGGCCGGCGACAAGCGACTGCTCGACGACGCGACGATCGTCGTCGAGCGGGGCGAGAAGGTCGGCCTCGTCGGGCCGAACGGAAGTGGCAAGACGACGCTTCTCCACGTGATCCTCGGCGAGCACCCGCTCGACGGCGGCGCGGCACGTCTCGGCCATGGCGTCGTGCCCGGGTACTTCTCCCAGCACACGCAGGAGCTGCCCACGCACGGCTCGGTGCTCGATGCCACCTCGGCAGCCACCGGCCTCCCGCGACCGCAGGCCCAGGCGCTCCTCGGACGGTTTCTCTTCTCGGGCTGGGAGACGCACGAGCGTGCGGTGACGGCACTTTCGGGAGGCGAGCGAAGGCGGCTCTGCCTCGCGCTGCTCGTCGCGTCGGGGGCGAACTTCCTCGTGCTCGACGAGCCGACGAACCACCTCGACCTGGAGAGCCGCGAGGCGCTCGAGGCGGCGCTCGAAGCGTTCCCGGGGACCGTCCTGATCGTGTCCCACGACCGTGCGCTCCTCGACGCGGTGCCGGACCGCATCGTCGCGGTCGAGGACGGGTCCCTTTGCTCGTACGACGGCGGCTGGGCCGATCTCACGCGGGAGCGAAACGCCGCCGCCTCACCCGAGGCCAAGCCGGCGCCCGAGCCGCCGAAGCCGCGCCCACAGCGCCCACGCCCGGAGCGCAGCGCGCCGTCGGACCTCGAGCTGGTCGAGGCCAGCATCGCGGCCGTGGAGGCGAGAATCTCCGAGCTCGAGGGGAAACTGACCGACAACTGGACCGACATGGACGTCCTCACCGCCCACCGGGCCGCCCGCGACGAGCTCCAGGAGCTCCTCGGTCGCTGGGAGGTGCTGTTCGAGGAGACGACCCCCCGGTGACGGAGAGAGGCCGCGGCGGCGTACTGGAAGCATGCACGCGGTGACCCTCGACGCGCCTCGCTCCGTCGACACCGCTACGCCGTCGTTCGCGGCGGTCGCCGAGGAGCTCCTGGACGACGTGTACGGCTATCTGCTCTACCTGACCAAGAACTGGGCCCTGGCCGAAGACCTGACGAGCGAGACCTTCGAGACGGCCTTCAGGAAGTGGCGTCGGTTCGATCCACGCCGAGGAACACCACGGGCGTGGCTGCTCGCGATCGCTCGCACGACGGCGCTCGACTGGTTCCGCGCCGACGCGCGGCGGCGGCGACGCGAGGAGCGCGCCGAGGCCGCGGAATCCCCTCGCGACAGTGATGGCGGCTTCGGTGAGGGCCTCTCACTGGCGCTCGAAGAGAGCCTTCGCGCGCTGACAGCCGGCGAGCGCGAGGTCGTTGCGCTGCGGGTCGTCCTCGACCTGGACGGCGAGGAGACCGCCCGCCTGCTCGGGATCACGCCCACGGCCGTCTCGACACGGCTGAGCCGGGCGCTCGCAAAGCTCGAAGAGAGGATGAGAGACCATGACGTCGTCGCCTGACCTGATCCACGAGCTCCGGGCTTCGCGCCCTGCCGCTCCCACGGCCCTGCGGGCGCGGATCCGCGAGATCTCTGCACGGGAGACGGCGCCGGCTCCCTGGGCTCGATTCCGCTTTCCTGTTCGACGGGCGGCGCTGATCGCCGTGCCTGCTGCCGCGGCGCTCGCGTTCGCAAGCGCGGGTGTCCTCGGCCTCGCACGCTCGGACGGCCCCACGGAAGCATTCCGCGACGAGCAGGCGCTCGTCGACAAGGCGACTGCCGAGGCTGCGCCCAGCACCGGCTACGGCGCGGCGGCACAGGGCTCCGCGATCGGACCGACGACCGGGAGGGCCCAGCGCGTCAGCGCGACGCTTACCGTCGAGGTCCCGAACTCAGACGCGGTCTCCCGGGCCGCCCAGGACGCGCTCGACCTCACGCGCTCCCTCGGCGGTCACGTCGTCAGCGCGTCGGTCGCGACCGGCGACGAGGGAAGCGCCACGCTCACGGTGCGCGTGCCCGTCGCGAAGGTGCAAGAGGCGATCGTGCGCCTCTCGGCGCTCGGCCGCATCGTCTCCCAGCAGGTGACGATCGACGACCTGCAGGAGAGTCTCGACGCGCTCGAGCGACGCGCGGCTAGCGTCAGGAACCAGATCGCACGGATCGCCGCCCGGCTCGAGTCCGAGTCGCTCGACGCGGAGACGAGAGCGGTGCTCGAGAACCGCCTCAAGACGCTGCGCACCGAGCTCCGGGAACTGCGACGCGGCATCTCGGCGACGAACGCCGAAGCCCGCATGTCGACGATCCAGCTCACCGTCGTCACGCCGGGCGCATTCGGTGCGGTCGCGCCGCCGGCGCGGCTCGACCGCACGATCGACGAGGCGCTGAACGTCCTCGTCTGGGAGGCCGTGATCGCGCTTGCACTGCTGATCGTCGTCGCCCCGTTCGCGCTCGTCGCCCTCGCGGCCTGGCTCGGCCGCCGGCTCTACCGCCGGCGCGAGGAGGAGCGGCTCCTCGCGACCTGAGGATCAGAACGCAAGCGCAGCGGCCGCGAAAGCGGACGCCTTCAGGGATCTTGCGCGACCGGGATCTGCGCGAGCGGATCCCGGTCTTGCGCCCCTAATCAGAGAGGGTCGCGATCAACGCCTCGGCAACGACCTTGAGCGGGCGACCCGAGATCTGGCTCGCCTTGCGGAGTCGCGAGAAGGCCTCTTCCTCCGAGAGGCCTTCTCGCTGCATGAGGATCCCCTTCGCCCGCTCGATCGCCTTGCGCGCAGCGAGCGCCTCCGCGAGCGAGTCCGCCTCTTCACGCAGCGTGACCAGCTCGTCGTGCCGCGCCCTCGCCATCGCGATGGCCGGCAGCAGGTCCGTCTCGCGGAACGGCTTCACGAGGTAGCCGAAGACCCCGGCCTCGACCGCGCGAGAGACGAGCTCGCGCTCGCCGTAGGCCGTCACCATCACGATCGGGATCGGACGCTCCTCAAGGATTCGCCGCGCGGCCTCGATCCCGTCGAGGCGCGGCATCTTGACGTCGAGGAGCGCGACGTCCGGCTCCGTCTCGCGTGCGAGACGAACCGCCTCTTCGCCGTCCCTCGCCTCGGCACAGACCTCGAAACCGGCGCCCTCGAGCAGTCCCTTGAGGTCGAGGCGGATGATCGTCTCGTCCTCTGCCACGAGGACCCGCATCAAGCCGGGAACACCACCTCAGCGCGGAGCCCGCCCTCGTTCTCGAGCGTGATCTCGCCGCGGAGCTCGTCGTGCACGAGCGCGCGCACGATCGACAGCCCCGTTCCGGAGCCATCCCCTTCGATCCCCTGCCCGTCGTCCGCGATCGTGAGCACGACCTCGCCGTTCCGGTGCGCAAGCGCGATCGAGACGTGGTCGCCTCCGTGCTCGAGCGCGTTTCCGAAGAGCTCCGTGAAGACGAGCGCGAGCGCTGTCGCCTGCTGGCCCGCGAGTGAGACCGGCGCGAGGTCGGCGGTCACTTCCTTGCCGGCCACGAGACCCTGCACCAGCATCGCGCGTAGCCGCTCGACGAGCTCCGCGAGGTCGACGTCGTCCTCCCGGTGCTCGGTCAGCACCTCGTGGACGGCCGCGATTGCGAGAATCCGGTTGACCGAGTCCTGGAGCGCCTTGCGCGGATCGACGTGCTCGGCCCTGGCCTGCAGGCGGAGCAGCGACGCCACGGACTGGAGGTTGTTCTTGACGCGGTGGTGGATCTCCTGGGCCAGGACGCCTCGCATGACCGCCCGGCCGTGCTCGAGAGCGACGGCCGCGTGGTGGGCAATGGCCTCGAGCAACGCCTCGTCGTCCTCGGAGAACGGTACGTCGCGATCGCACACGAGCTCGCCGATCTGCCGGCGCTTCCAACGAAGCGGCATTCGGACGGCGTAGGCGCCGGCGCTGCCTTCGGGCCACGCGATCTTCCCGTCCTCGAGCACGAGCGCCGCACCCGTGGCATGAAGCGACTCCATCGTCGTCTTCACGATCGCCTCCAGCGACTCCTCGAGGTACAGCGACTCGGAGACGGCCTCCGAGATCCGCGCGAGCGCCTCGAGCTCTGCGACTCGCCTCTGCGCTCCCGCGTAGAGCTTGGCGTGCTCGATCGTCTGAGCTACCTGGGCCGCGATCGCGACGAGAAGCTCGATCTCGGCATCCGTGAATGTGCGCGGCTCTCGCGTGCGAACGTTGAGCGCGCCCTCGAGCTTGTCCCGGGCCAGGATAGGAACGGCGAGAATCGATTCGTACTCGTCCTCGGGCAGGTTCGGGAAGAGCTTGAAGCGAGGATCGAGGTGCGCCTGCTCGGGGATCATCACGGGAACACGCTCGGACGCGGCGACACCGGTGATCCCCTCGCCCGGTCTCATGCGCGGCGTCCGCGTCATCTCCTCGACCCGGCTGCCGCGGGTCGCGCGAAGCACGAGCTCGTCGGCGCGCTCGTCGTAGAGGTAGACGAAGCACGCGTCCGTGCCGAGCGCGTCCGCGACCTTGCTGGCGACGAGCTCGAGCACCTCCTGCAGGTCGAGCGAGGAGTTGACCGCGGCGATCGTCTCGGTCAGGAGTCGCAGGTGGCGTGCGGTCGCGTCCATGAGGCTCATTGTCGCCGTTAGGGTCCCACTCCGATGAGCGTCGAGTGGCTCTTGTTCCTCCACGTGACCGGCGCCTTCCTCTACGTCTCCGGGGCGGTCGCCGCGGCGGTGCTCCGCCTGGCCGCCATGCGCCACGAGCGTCCGAGCGAGATCGCGCTGCTCCTGCGCGCCGTTCGTCCGGTCGTGCCGATCGTCGGGCTCGGCTTGCTCATGGTCGTCGTCTTCGGCATCTGGCTCGCCGACCGGCGCGGGATCGGCCTCGGAGCGGGCTGGCTGACGGCGACGTTCGCACTGCTCGGGTGGACACTCGTCGTGGGGGCGGTCGCCGGCCGCCAGGACCGGCGCACGCGCGAGCTCGCCGAGCGGCTCGCGGCTTCCGGCGATACCCCGAGCGAGGAGCTCGCACGCCGCTTGCGCGACCCCGTGAACCTGGCGCTCAACGCGTCGCTGCTCGTCGCGACGGTCGCCATCGTCGCGCTGATGGTCTGGAAGCCGTAGTTGCCCAGTGCTCGTTGCTGGCGGAGGCGTCTGGGGCGACGCCGGGGCCGAGGGTGCACTCGCGATTGCGGCCGGAGGCCGGCTTTGCCGGCCGGGAGGCCAAGAGCGGCCGAGTGCACCCCCCGCAAGAGGGAGGGGGCTCGCGGGGGAACCGTAGGTTCACCCGCGCATGAACGACCACGGGCTCCACACCAGGGAGCCCGCGATCGGCCGTCAGATACAAGGCTCGCCGCTCGCCTTGCGGCGCGCCCTGCAGCGCGCATCATCCGACTTTCATCGGCGGTCTGCAAGTGCAATCGTCACAGCGCGGCCAGGTACTTGCCCTTCTCCCACTCCGTGACCTGAACCCGGTACTCGTCCCACTCCTTGCGCTTGAGCTCGATGTAGCGCGGGAAGATGTGCTCCCCGAGAGCGCGTCGCATCAGATCCGAGCCGGAGAGCTCGTCGATGGCTTCGCCGAGCGACTCCGGAAGGGCGGTGATCCCGCGCTCGCGCCGTTGCTCGGTCGTCAGGCGGTAGAGGTTCGTTTCCATGGAGTCGGGTAGCTCGTAGCCCTTCTCGATCCCTTCGAGACCTGCATGGAGCAGCGCTGCGAAGGCGAGATAGGGGTTGCAGGCCGGGTCCGGGCAGCGGATCTCGGCGCGCGTCGCCTGCTCCGAGCCGGGCTTGTAGAGCGGGATCCGAATGAGAGCAGACCGGTTCCGCTGCGACCACGCGACGTAGACCGGCGCCTCGTAGCCGGGCACGAGCCGCTTGTACGAGTTCACCCACTGCGCGAGGACCGCGGACATCTCGCGCGCATGCACGAGCAGCCCGGCGATGAAGCCCTTCGCGGTCTTCGACAGGTGATACGGGTCGCGCCGGTCGAAGAACTGGTTGCGCCCATTGCGGAAGAGGGACATGTGGGTGTGCATCCCCGAGCCGTTCTCGCCGAACAGCGGCTTCGGCATGAAGGTCGCGTAGTAGCCGTGCCAGGCGGCGACCTCCTTGACGATGAGCCGGTAGGTGATCGTGTAGTCGGCCATCGAGAGCGCATCCGCGTAGCGCATGTCGATCTCGTGCTGGGAGGGGCCCACCTCGTGGTGGTGGTACTCGATCGGGATACCCACGGCCTCGAGCGCCGCGATCGTGTCGTTGCGGACCTCCGTCGCGGCATCCTGCGCGGTCATGGCGAAGTAGCCGCCCTCGTCGATCGTCTCCGTACCCCGGTCGTCCTCGAAGACGAAGTACTCGAGCTCGGGGCCGACGTTGAAGGCATCGAAGCCCACGCTTTTCATGCGCTCGAGCGCATTCCGAAGAGCGAAGCGCGGGTCGCCCTCGTACGGCAAGCCGTCCGGAGTGACGACGTCACAGATCATCCGCGCGACCTTGGCGCCGATCGTATGCCCGTGCTCGTCGAGCGGGCGCGGCATGAGCTGGAAGCTCGCCGGATCCGGAATCGCAACCATGTCCGACTCCTCGATCGCGTTGAAGCCCGTGATCGACGAGCCGTCGAAGCCCATCCCGTCGTTCAGCGCCTCCTGCATCTCGGAGGGCGTGATCGCGAAGGACTTGAGGTGCCCCTCGAGATCCGTGAACCAGAAGAGGACGTGCTCGATGTCCTCGTCCCTGATTCTCTTCAGCACCGCGCGGCGTGCAGCCACGCTCGACGTCGCGCGGTCGCGGCTCTTCACCATCGCCCCCCGCGCCTGTGCCCTCGGTCTTGCCATGAGAACCTCCCTTGAAAAACAAAAAGACCCCGGGCGGGATCGCCCGAGGCCACGTTGCCTCACACAGACGGCAGGACTCTAGCAGGAGGTCCGTCCGTCCATCGCCTTCGTCGCGATGAAGACGACCAAGTCGTCGTCGCTCGTCGGCGCAGCATCCGTATAGCCCGCGCGGAGCTCGACGTCGACGAAACCCGCCTGCTCGAGCATGAGCAGGAGCTCGTGTGTGAAGTACAGCGTCATTGCGAGGACGTGCTCGTCTTCGGCCACGAGCTCGCCGTCGCGCCGCATGAGGGCGCGCATCTCCAGCGTGACGCGTTGAGCCAGCGCGTCGAAGTCGACGAGCCGCGACCGAAGCTCGTACTCGACCCCGTCCGAGCCGACACGCCGCTCACCCTCGTCGCGCCAGGGTCGTGGCAGCTCCGAGCGTCCCTCCTTCAGCCAGTACTTCCACCAGTGGGACGGCGACCATGCGTAGGGAACCTCGTTGTCGAGAACGAGGACGCCGCCGGGCTCGAGATGCTCGTACAGGCGTCGCAGGCCCTCGGCGTCGTGCTCGCGGTGACCGCCGAGCCCGAACCCGCCGCAGAGGACGATCGTCCGGTAGTGGCGGGGAATGTCGAGCTCGTGCATTGGCTGCGCGTAGAGGTTCGGAGCCTCGAGACCCTCCCGCTCGGCGCGCTCCCGGCAGAGCGCGAGCATGTCGGTGGAGATGTCTGAGCCATCGACGTCGAGCCCTGCCTTCAGATACGGGACGAGCAGCCGTCCCGTACCACACGCAGCGTCGAGGGCGGGTTGGCCGGCCTCGACGAACGGCCGGAAGTAGTCGATCTCCGGGCCGTCGAGGTTGAACTCCGCCCACCAACGCGCGACGACGCCGTAGTGCCACGTCTGCGCCTCGCTTGCCGTCACGCGGACGCGCCCGTGTAGTTCCTGAGGCCGAAGCGCCAGAACTGGCGGGTAAGGACGAACAGGAGGACCGCGAAACCCGCCGCCAGCGCCAGCGTCTGCCAGTCGAGGCGGGACGTCACCGCCTCGGCCGGCACCGTGACCGCAAACGCGATCGGCACGAGAAACGTGATGCCGAAGCGCAGCCAGTCGGGATAGATGCCGACCGGCCAGCGGCCCGTCTGGAAGATGCCCTCGAAGAGCTCCGGCAGGAACCACATGCGGACGATCCAGAAGGATCCGGTCGCGAGCAGGAGCCAGAAGCAGTAGAGCATCACTGCACCGAAAGCCAGGGCAGCAGCGAAGGCCGCAGCGTCGAGAACACCGAGGTCTCCGCCGAGACGAACGAGCGCGACCGCGATCACGATCGCCCCGGACACGATGTCGACCGCCTGCCAGACCTGCACCTCGCGAACGCTCACGAGCATCTGGGCGTCCACGGGCTTCGTCAGTGCGTAGTCGAGCTTCCCCTCGCGGACATCCTCGGTCAGCCGCATCATGTTCGGCTGGATGAGCGCGCGGATCACGCCGCCCATGAGGATCTGGGTACCGAGCACGGCGAGGAGCTCGGACTGCGACCACCCGTTCAGCTCCGCAACATGGGAGTAGACGAGCGCGATGACGATGAGCCCGGTCGCGAGTGAGAGCAGCGACTGCAGCACCTGCAGAGCGAAGTTGACCCGGTACTGCAGATCGTTCATCACCCCGATCCGGAGGTGGAGAAGCGCTACGCGAAGCGTCGTCATGCGCGCCTCCCTGGAGCGCAGCTGGCAAAGGAGGCGAGCCCGAGGCGCGACGGACAGTACGAGTGGTACGGCCTAGCGCCGAGGGCGACGCATCCTGCCGCCAGCTCCGTCAGGCGGGCGGCGAAGCCGGGCTTTGCCGGGCGAGAGCCCCCGCCGGCCAGGAGGCCGCGCATCAGTTCCCCACGGCGGTGTAGCGCCTGATCGCGTGACGCCAGACGAGCGAGAAGACGCCGATGCCCACGACGGTCCAGAACACCTGCATCGCGAGCCCGCCCAGAAGCTGCTCGTTCGAGAGCTCGCCGACGAGCGTCTGGATCGGGAAATAGAAGGTCCAGCGGAAAGGCAGGAACCACGCGACGGTCTGCACCCACTCCGGGAAGAGCGTGAGCGGAACGAGACGGCCCGAGAGCAAGAGCTCGAGCGCGATGTAGAGCTGGAACAGCGCTCCCACGCGGGTCGTCCAGAAGGTGATGAGACCGAGCGCCGACTGGTTGAAGGTCCGGATCAGGTACGCGCCCCAGATCGCGACCGCGAAGACCGCGACCTCCTGCCAGCGAATGTCGAACGTCGGGTGGAAGACGAGGGTCAGGACGACGGCGATCGGTAAGTAGAAGAGAACCCACGGGATCTTCCCGCCCGCGAACTCGGCCAGGTCGTAGTGAATCGGGTGGAGCGGGCGCAGGAGCTGACCGGAGAGCTGGCCCTCGCGGATACGCCACTCCCAGCCGTACGGCGTGAAGACGATGTTCATCGTCCGCACGAGCGTCCAGACGATGTAGTAGGCGGCGAACTGACCGGCGGTGAGCCCACCGACTGTCCCACCCGACTGGTCCGCAATCGTCGACCAGACGACGAGGTAGATGACCGGTTCGGCCACCATCCCGATCAGGTACATGTAGGTGGCGGCTCGATACTGGAACTGCTCCTGCACCGCCGTTCGCATCGTCGTCACGTAGAAGTCGGCGAGCGAGCGGAGGCGACCCTCCTGCGCGAGCGGTGTTGTTGCAGGGGTAGTACTCATTCGACGGCGTCCTGCGCGAAGACGAGCTCGATCACATCCTCGATCGGCGGGTCCTCGACGTTCAGGTCGAGCACCTCCTGCTCGGCGAGCAACCGTGCAGTGACCCGCGCCGTCTCGGCCTTCGGGACGCGCAACGTGACGAGATCTCCGTCGCGATGGATCACCTCTCCGTACCCAGAGAGATCCCCGGCGCCGTTCTCCAGCACAACCGCGATCGTCTTCCAGGCGGCGACGGTGTCGGACAGGGCGGCGAGGTCGCCATCGAACAGGATCTTCCCGTGGTGGATCACGATGACGCGCTCGCAGAGCGCCTCGACGTCGGCCATGTAGTGGCTCGTCAACATCACGGTCGCCTCGTGCCGTTGGCGGTACAAGGCGACGAACTCGCGGATCCGCTTTTGCATCGTCACATCGAGCCCGATCGTCGGCTCGTCGAGGAAGAGCACCTGGGGCCGGTGGAGGAGCGACCCGACGATCTCGACCTTCATCCGCTCGCCCAGCGAGAGCTGCCGGACGGGCTTCCGAACGAGGTCGCCGATCTCGAGCAGCTCGACGAGCTCGTCCCGTA
>Ga0209640_10000481_pt1 | contig 30804 bp, 35 predicted proteins | sample RifCSP10_1_FD_184018 | JGI IMG/M metagenome (GOLD analysis project Ga0209640, IMG submission 184018) | Soil microbial communities from Rifle, Colorado - Rifle CSP2_sed 10_1 (SPAdes) (version 2) | ecosystem: Environmental > Terrestrial > Deep subsurface > Rock core/Sediment | place: Rifle... | reverse complement strand
CCCGACCGCGTGCGCGAGCTCGAAGCCTGGGGCGCCGTCTTCGATCGGACGAAGGACGGCCGGATCAACCAGCGCAACTTCGGCGGCCATCGCTATCCGCGCCTGGCGCACGTCGGGGACCGCACGGGCCTCGAGCTGATTCGCGCGCTGCAGGACCATACGACGTACCTGGGCGTGCAGGTCCACATGGAGCACACGGTCATCGACCTGGTGCTCGACTCGGGACGCGCCGCAGGCGTCCTCGCCTACGACCGCCACAAGGGCGCGTTCCACGTATTCTCGGCGAAGGCCATCATCCTGGCCACCGGCGGCGTCGGGCGCGCCTACAAGATCACGAGCAACAGCTGGGAAGGCACGGGCGACGGCCACGCGCTGGCATATCGCGCCGGCGCCGAGCTGATCGACATGGAGTTCATCCAGTTCCATCCGACCGGCATGGTCTGGCCGCCGAGCGTCCAGGGCCTCCTGGTGACGGAGGGCGTGCGCGGGGAAGGCGGCATCCTCAAGAACAGCGAGGGGCGCCGGTTCATGTTCGACGACATCCCCGACAACTACAAGCCGCAGACGGCGTCGGATCCCGATGAGGGATGGCGCTATGTGCAGCACGACAAGGGCGCCAGGCGTCCGCCGGAGCTGCTGACGCGCGACCACGTGGCGCGCTGCATCAACCGGGAGGTCAAGGCGGGCCGCGGTTCGCCGCACGGCGGCGTCTTCCTCGACATCGCCTGGATCAGGGAGAAGATGCCCGACTCGGAGGCGCACATCAGGCGCAAGCTCCCGAGCATGTACCACCAGTTCAAGCAGCTCGCCGACCTCGACATCACGAAGGAGCCGATGGAAGTCGGCCCGACGACGCACTACATCATGGGCGGCATCAAGGTTGACGCCGATTCGCAGATGTCGACGATTCCCGGGCTGTTCGCAGCGGGGGAGTGCGCGTCCGGCATCAATGGCGCCAACCGCCTCGGCGGCAATTCGCTGTCGGACCTGATCGTGTTCGGAAAGCGCGCGGGCGAGTACGCGGCGGCGTTTGCGCGCGAGCACGGCCAGGCGCGCCTGGACGAGGCGGCGCTGGCCCGCGTGGAGGACGCAGCGCTTGCGCCATTCGAGCGCGGCGATCGGGGCGAAAACCCGTACAAGGTGCAGAGCGATCTCCAGGAAACCATGCAGTCGCTCGTCGGCATCGTCCGCATCGAGAGCGAGATGCGGCAGGCGATCGACGCGCTCGAGGGGTACAAGGCGCGCTCCACGCGCGTCGGCGTCACGGGGAACCGGGACTACCACGCCGGCTGGCATACGTGCCTCGACCTGCGGAATCTCCTTACCGTGTCCGAGGCGATCGCCCGGTCGGCGATCGAGCGGCGCGAGAGCCGGGGCGGGCACTTCCGCGAGGACTACCCGGACAAGCAGGCCGAGTTCGCCGGCGTGAACGTCATGGTCAAGCAGGCGTTCGGCACGATGCAGGTGGCGCGCGTGCCGATCGCGCCGATGCCGGACGCACTCAAACAGGTTGTCGAGGAGCAGAAGTCGTGATTGCTGACGCCGCGTTCAAGATCTGGCGCACGCATCCCGAGGGGGGCGGGACGTTCCAGTCGTTCCGCACGAAGGTGTCGGAAGGGATGGTCGTCCTCGACGTCGTGCACCGCATCCAGGCGGAGCAGGCGCCCGACCTGGCGGTCCGGTGGAACTGCAAGGCGGGCAAGTGCGGATCGTGCTCGGCGGAAATCAACGGCAACCCGCGGCTGATGTGCATGACGCGCCTGAGCGAGCTGAACCTGTGGGAGCCGGTGACGGTGGAGCCGATGCGGGCGTTTCCGCCGATCAAGGACCTCGTCACCGACGTCTCCTGGAATTACCGCGTCAAGAAGGGGATCCAGAAGTTCCAGCCGCGGCCGGCCGATGCGCCGGATGGCACGTGGCGGATGGCGCAGCGCGACGTCGACCGCATCCAGGAGTTCAGGAAGTGCATCGAGTGCTTCCTGTGCCAGGACGTCTGCCACGTGCTGCGGGAGCACAACAAGCACGAGGAGTTCATCGGGCCGCGGTTCTTCGTCTACAACGCCGCGCTCGAAATGCACCCGCTCGACACGGCCGACCGCATCCCCGCGCTCAAGGAAGACCAGGGCATCGGCTACTGCAACATCACGAAGTGCTGCACGAAGGTCTGCCCCGAGCACATCCACATCACCGACAACGCCATCATCCCGCTCAAGGAGCGCGTCGTCAGCCGCTACTACGACCCCCTCACGCGGCTGCTGCGGATGTTCCGGTAACGTCCGTCCCGAAAATGTGTGGGGCGAGCCGAGTCTGGCTCGCCCTTTTTTTTGGTATCGTTGGGCCGTGCCGCGCTGGATTTCCGCACTTGTCGGCATCGCGGTCAGCGCTGCCGCCGCTCCACCCGTCTCATCCGGACAACAGATAGACCTCGCCGTGCGGCAGCAGGAAGTTCGCGCGCGTGAGACGGCGTTCGCCAAATCCATGGCGGATCGGGATCTGGCGGCGTTCACGTCGTTCATCTCGCCCGAGGCGGTCTTCGTAGGGGTTGGCGGCACCACGCGCGGGCCGAAGGAAGTCGCCGCGGCGTGGACGCGCTTCTTCGACGGCCCTGACGCGCCGTTCTCATGGCGTCCTGAGACCGTCGAAATCATCAGTTCGGGAACGCTGGGACTCTCCAGCGGGCCGGTCTTCGACCCGAAGGGACAGCGGATCGGCACGTTCAACTCCACCTGGCGGCGCGACCCCGACGGCGTGTGGCGCATCATCTTCGACAACGGCTGTCCCTGAAATCGGCCTCGGCGCGTGGCCGCATCTTTGTTTGCTCTGGTCGTCCGCAAGCAACTCGCCGATGTTGCAGGTGGTCCGCAGCACGGCACGGAGTACGCGATGGATCACGCGTGCGAACGGTGCGGTACGGGGGCCGAGCAGGTCGGTCCGCTGCGGCTGCGCCGATTTCGCCTGCCGGCGGCTCAAATCTTCCTCACGCTCGACGATGAGGTACTGGTTCAGGAGAAGCTGGCCGATCGACTGCGTGCCTACGGCATCGCGTGCCTCGGCGATGTGCTCGACGCCCGGTCGGGGGATCGATTCGGGGTATTTCAGCTACGGCCAGAGGCAACGCTGCCGCCCTTCGGACCCGCCACGCGCGGGATCACGCGCGAACGGCCCTGTCCCCTGTGCAGCCGTGACGGCCATTACGCGATCCCGCACGAACCATATCGATTCTCATACCCGGAGTTGAATGATCGATTGCTGTCGAAAGACGTCCTGGCGACGTACGAGCGCTTCGGGACGTCAGCGCTTCGTCAGCCGTTCAGTGAGAGCGTCTTTGCAGCCCCCGTGCTCGTAGTGGGAGGTCGGGTCGCCGCGGCCTTGAACCACGCCGATGCCAGGCACGTCGATCTGCAGCCGGTCGGGAGCTAATCGTGGGCGGACAGCCCCGCGCCTCATCGTCACGGCGGACGAATGGGTTTTTCGCGACCGCGGGTAACGATGGATCCGTCGCAGCAGCTCGCTGAAGAATACTCGGCCAAGGCGGACGCGTACGATCGGCATTGGGCGCCGGTGATCGGCCCGATGGCGGCGCCGCTGTTCGAGGCGCTTCCGCTGCGCGGGTCGAAATGGATCGTTGACGTGGGCGCGGGTACCGGCTGGCATCTCGACGCGCTCGCCGGCGCGGCCCCACACGCACGGGTTCTGGCGATCGATCGCGCCACGGGGATGCTCCATTTCGCGAGACGACGCGCGCAGAAGCGCGTTGCTGCGATGGACGCACAGTCCCTTGCCCTGCGGTCCGGTGTGACAGACGTCGCGACGCTCATTTTCATGCTCTTTCACCTTCCGGATCCGGGTGCGGCCCTGCGGGAAGTGCGCCGCATCCTGCGCCGCGGGGGGGACGTGGGCATCGCGACGTGGGGCAGGAGCGATCGCGTGGACCTGCCGGTGTGGACCGAAGAGCTTGATGCCTGCGGAGCGTCGACGGACCCGCGCGATCCGGGCGTGATGCAGCAGGCGCTGATGGATACGCCCGAAAGACTCGGACAGCTGCTGTCGCGCGCCGGATTCGTGGAATCACGCATCTGGTCCCGCACGTTCGAGCATCGCTGGTCCCTGGATGCGGCAATGGCCGTGCAGGAAACCTGCGGGATGGCCGCGCGGCGCCTCGTGAGCCTTGATGCCGATGCGCGCGCCGCATGTGAATCGCGCGTCCGGGCGAGGCTTGCGAAGATGGACCTGCGTGACCGTTCCGAGGTGCTGTTCGCCGTCGCGTCCGCGCCTTAGCCGAGTACGGCGTCGGCCTGCTCGTGGGCGTGGTACGAGCTGCGGACGAGCGGGCCCGATTCAACATGCTGAAGGCCCCGGTCCAGGGCGATCTTCTTCAGTTCGGCGAATTCGGCGGGGTGGTAGTACCGCGCCATCGGCGCGTGCTGCGGCGTGGGGCGCAGGTACTGGCCGATGGTCAGGATCGAAACGCCGGCGCGGCGCAGGTCGTCGAAGACAGACACGATCTCGTCGAAATCCTCGCCCAGCCCCACCATGATGCCGGTCTTGGTCGGGATCGCCGGCCTGTAGCGGCGCGACCGATCGAGCAGTTCCAGCGAGCGCGCGTAGCGGCCTCCCGACCTCGCCATCCGGTACAGTCTCGGCACGGTTTCGATGTTGTGATTGAGGACATCGGGCCCGGCGTCGAGCACCGCGCGCAGCGGCGCCTCCGCGCCCTGGAAATCCGGGATCAGGACTTCGATCCGGCAGTCGGGAGTGCGGGCGCGGGTCTCGAGAATCGTGTTCACGAACATCGACGCGCCGCCGTCGGGAAGATCATCCCGATCCACCGACGTGATCACCGCGTGCCGCAGCCCCATCGTCTCGATCGCGTGCGCGACGCGCGCCGGCTCCGCCACGTCGAGCTCGCCAGGCCGGCCGTGGGCGACGGCGCAGTAGGCACACGCGCGAGTGCAGACGTCGCCGAGGATCATGAACGTCGCCGTCCCATGGTGCCAGCATTCGCCGACGTTGGGGCAGCGCGCCTCCTCGCAGACGGTGTGGAGCTTCAGCTCCTTCATGAGCGCCTTCAGGCGCAGATAGTTTTCCGACCCCGGGGCGCGCACCTTCAGCCACTCGGGCTTCGGCTCGCGCGGTCGGATGAACTGCAGGGGCGCTTCGACTGACATCGCTTCTACTATTCTATCGGGACCTGCATGTCATTTCAGAGGCTCGCTATCACCTGGTTCGGACACAGCACGTTTCTCATCAGGACGCCCGGAGGCAGGCGCGTGCTGTTCGATCCGTGGTTCGTCGAGAACCCGGCGTGCCCTGAGGCGATGAAGAAGCCGCCGAAGGCCGACCTGGTGCTCGTGTCGCACGGCCATTCGGACCACATGGGCGACCTGCTGGCCGTGGCGCGCGACAGCGGCTCGCCGGTGGTGGCCGTGTTCGAGCTGTGCGACTGGCTCGGGCGGAAGGGGATTTCGAACCTCGCGCCGATGAACAAAGGCGGCTCGCAGGAGATCGCCGGGCTGCGTATCACGATGACCGATGCGCGCCACAGCAGCGGGTTCGTCGACAACGGCCAGTTGGTGTACATGGGCGAGCCGGCCGGATATGTCGTCCGCCTCGAGGACGGCCGCGCCGTCTATTTCGCCGGCGATACGTGCCTGTTTGGCGACATGCGCCTCATCGGAGAGATGTACACGCCCGAGATTGCGTTCCTGCCGATCGGCGACCGCTTCACGATGGATCCCGCCGCCGCGGCGCGTGCCTGCGAGTTCCTCGGCGTCCGGCAGGTCGTGCCGATGCACTGGGGGACGTTCCCGATGCTGACGGGACGGCCCGCGGATCTGAGAAAGCTTGTGGAACCGCGGGGGGTGCAGGTGCTGGAACTGAAACCGGGAGAGACCGCGGAGTAGGGGCGGAGCTTGCGCCGCCCGCCGGGCCGACCAAGGTCGGCCCCTACTGGATGACGATGGTTCCCTGCAGCGACGTATCCACATCGCGGGCGTGGTCATGAAATCCGCACGTCCGGGCCGTGTTCAGATTGCCCGTTGTCTTCGTTTGCCCTGGCGACAAGAACCCCACGTCGTTAATTGCGGGGCAAGCGGTATGACTCGGATGCGGATCCGAGTTCATCTCGTGCGGCCTGCTATCGTTATTCACAAATGTCACTCGGCCACCTGTGGAGATGGTCACCGACTTCGGCGAAACGCCGCTCGCTGTGATCGTGATCGTCGCCGTTGACGGATTCGGCGTCGGTGTCGGGGTGGGGGTCGGGGTCGAGGTTGGCGTGGGCGTCGGAGTCGGCGTAGGCGAACTCGGCGAGTCGCTGCCGCCGCCGCAGGACACGGCGACCAGCGCAACGAGCATCGCGGCGAACAGGGAAGCCAGGAATTTCGGCATCAGAAAAATTTCCTCGAAATATTGAACCCCAGGTACCAGTCGTCATTCGTGAACCCGCCGCGCGCCAGCTGGCCCATCGTCGTCCCGAAGCCGTTCGAAAAATTCAGCTGGAACATGTGCCCGCCGGCGCGCTTCTCGAGCGCGAACGATGCGTGGGTCACGCCGGGATCGTAGCCGGACACGCGGGGCAGGACTTCACCGACAACGTAGACGGTCGACAGGACGCGAAGGCGTGCCGCCACTCCGATCATGACGGTGTCGTTGTCGATGCCCGCCACGTCGGCGGCCAGATTGCTGTTCTGGACCCAGATCGGTTCGACGTAGAGCGCGCCGTGCCCGCCCAGCGTTCGCGACACCGCGACGCCGAGTGCAGGCGAATAGACATCCTCGAAGTTATTCGTGCCATCGACCGAGGCCAGGATGCCGATGCCGACCGGCGACCAGCCGCCTTCGCGCGCCGCGCTGTACTGCCCGAAGAACTCGATCGTCTTGTTGCTGGTGCGGTGGATGCCGGCCTGGAGGCCGCGCATCACGCCGAACCTGTACTCGAGGCCGATCTGCGCGCCGGAGTCGAGGCCGAACAGGTCCCGGACGAGATCGCTGAAATCACCGAGGCCGAGCGACCGCCCGAACCGATGCGTGACGCGGAACGCGCTCTTGTACCGCGGCAGGCGGAGCGTGGTGGGCAGCGTGATCAGCGTGAAGTCGGGTTGGTCGACGCTCAGATCCCGGTCAGGGTCGTCCGCCTGTGCGGCGGCCGGGAGAGGAACGAGCAGCAGCAATGCAACGATACCCGCGACGAGCGCCGGAGTGGACTGGCATCGGGTAATTCTTCGCATCAAAAGAATTTACGCGAAATGTTGAACCCGAGAAACCAGTCGTCGCTGTTGAAGCCGCCGCGCGCGACCTGTCCCATCGTGGTGCCGAAGCCGTTGGAGAAGTTCACCTGGAACGTATGGCCGCCGGCGCGCTTCTCGAGGCCGAAGGTGCCGTGCGAGACACCGGGATCATAGCCGGACAGGCGCGGAACGACTTCGCCGACGACGTACACCGTCGGCCGCACGCGAATCCGCGCGGCCAGCCCCACGATGAAGGCGTCGTTGTCGCCCGTTTCCGCCGGATCGGGGTTGCTGTTGTTCACCCAGATCGGCTCGACGTAGAGCGCGCCGCGGCTGCCGAGCGTACGGGAGATGGCGACGCCCAGCGCGGGCGAATAGCTGCCGCCGCCCGGTTCGTCGCTGCCGCGAAAATTGTTGACGCCGTCAATCGATGCCAGAACGCCGAGACCAACCGGCGTCGATCCGTTCTGCTGCAGAAGGCTGTACTGCGTGAAGAACTGGATCGTGCGGTCGTTCGTTCTGTGAATGCCGGCCTGCAGGCCACGCATGATCCCGAACCGGTACTCCAGTCCGATCTGCCCCCCAATATCGAGGCCGAACAGGTCATCGGCCAGATCGCCCAGGTCGCCTTCGCCAAGCGGCCGCCCGAAGCGATGCGTGACGCGGAAGGCGCTCTTGAAGCGCGGCACACGCAGCGTCGTCGGCAGCGTGACGATGCTGAAGTCCGGCTGCGACACGCTGAGGTCGAGATCGGGGTCGTCGTCCTGGGCGAGAGCGCTGGAGGAGAGCAGTGCGAAGGCGAGCGTGAGCAGAAGAAGTCTTTTCATGCGGTCAGTCTCTCCGGGCGCCCAGCTGGATCCAGCGCCTGATAATCGCCAACTGCCCTTCCGTCAGGTATGGACCGCGCTGTGGCATGCGTACACCGCTGATATCGCTTCGCGTCTCGAGCTTATGGAGCAGGTAACTGTTCGCCGGATCTCCCGGCGCGACGCGCAGGAGCCCGGGCTTCTGGCGCGCGGGCACGCCGACGAGCGAGTCGTATGAGGCGGCCGTCGACATATCCAGTCCCACCGAGCGGAACGCGCCGCCGTTGGGATTGTGGCACGAGGAGCACGCCGGCCGGCCGCTTGAATCCGCCGCCTCGAAAATATCCCGCTGGATGCTTGCAAACGTCGGCGTGAGATTCGGCGTCGGGCCTGCAAGCGTCTCGAGACTCTCATCGCAACCCGCTGCGGCCATACCCAGTAGCACCATTACGATCGCAGAGCGCAACATCATCATGGAAACGGCTCCTGCTACGGCGTCGCGGCCGGACCCGCGGTCACCACGAGCATGCCCTTCATGTCTTCGTGGCCGTCGCCGCAGAACACCGAGCACAGAATGGGGAACTTGCCTGGTTCGCCGGCGGTGAACTCAATCACGACCGGTTCGCCGCCCCGCGGGATCTCTTTCGATACCTTGAACTTCTTGATCTCGAACCCGTGCAGGCCGTCGCCCGACTTCACCAGAATGCGAAGGCGCTCGCCCGCGACGGCTTCAATCGTGGCGGGCTCGAACGTATACCGACGCGCGATCACTTCGATGATGCGAGGTTCGCCACTCTGTGGCGGCGCGCTGGTCGACGCGACGGCTGGGGGAAGCAGCGAACCCGCAAGGGAGAGGGTGAGAGCGACGATTCGTGTTGACGGCATCCGTGGACGTAGTTGTACCTAATCGCTGAGCTAAGCAAGGACAATGCCCGCACCAACCCGATAAATCCACTGGAAACGGGCCGAATGCATTCGTGCGCGGTTGTCCCGATTACCGGACTGGTAACCCGCGACGAGGGGCGAAATTCAGTCGATGCGGTACTTGGCGAGGTAGTAGCTCAATGCGCGCTGACTGATGCCCATGAGTTCGGCGGCATCCTTCTTGATGCCGCCGGACTGTTCGAGCGCGCGGCGGATCGTTTCGCGCTCGACCCATTCGAGGTTCTGGTGCAGCCGCAGGGACGGAAGGCCGGGCGCCGGCGTGGCCGTGGCGCCGAGCAGCGAGATCGTCGTCGGCGTCAGCACCGGCGTCGTCGCCAGGACGACCGCGCGCTCGATCGTGTTCTCGAGTTCCCGCACGTTGCCGGGCCAGTCGTACCGCTGCAGCGCCTGCGCCGCCTCGTCATCCACGCGGTCGATGGGCTTGCCGGTCCGCTGCCGGTGCTTCTCGACGAAATGATCGACGAGCACGCGGATGTCTTCGCGGCGCTCCCGCAGCGGCGGCAGGTCGATCGGGATCACGTTGAGGCGGTAATACAGGTCCTCCTGGAACCGCCCATCGGTGACCATCTGCTTCAGGTCGCGGTTGGTGGCCGCGATGACGCGCACCTCCACGCGCTGCGTCCGCTCCGCGCCGAGCGGCTCGAACTCGCGCTCCTGCAGCACGCGGAGGAGCTTCGACTGGATGGCCGTGCTGAGGGTGCCGATTTCGTCGAGGAAGATCGATCCGCCGTCGGCCAGCGCGAACTTCCCGCGCTTCGTCATGGTGGCGCCCGTAAACGCGCCGCGCACGTGACCGAAGAGCTCTGATTCAAGGAGCGTCTCGGGGATCGCCGCGCAGTTCACCTTGATGAGCGGCATGTCGCGCTGCGCGCTCCGGTGGTGGATCAGCCGCGCGACCATCTCCTTGCCCGTGCCCGTCTCGCCGGTGATCAGCACCGTGCTCTTCGTCTGCGCGACGAGCTCCGCGCGCTGGATGACCTCCTCCATCGCGCGGCTGCGGCCGACAATGCCGTAGTAGTTGAATTCGGCATCGCGCTCGCTGATCAGATACTGGCGCTCCGTCTGCAGCCGCAGGCTCTTGACCGCGCGGCGCGCCAGCGCCAGCAGCTCGTCGACCTCGAATGGCTTCTCGAGGAAGTCCTCGACGCCGAGCTTGAAGGCCTCGCGCACGATCTGGGTCGACCCGTGCGCGGTCATCATCACGATCTGCGGCCGTTCGGCCGGCGGCTGCTGTGCGAGCTCGCGCACCAGCTCCAGCCCCGTCACGCCCGGCATCACGTTGTCGACGACGAGCAGGTCGAACGGGCGCTCGGCCAGGTGGCGCTGCGCCTCGCGGACGGTCGTCGCTTCGACGACTTCGTGCCCCTCGTCTCTGAGGGCGCGCCCGAGCCGCTTCAGAATCTTTTCCTCGTCGTCGGCGAGCAGGATCGAGCCGTGCCGGGGTGTCATGCCTGCGCACCCGGCGCGTACAGCGGGAGGTCGATGCGGATCTCGGTGCCTTCGCCGCGGCGGCTCGAGACGGCGAGCGTGCCGCCGAGCCCCTCGATGATGTTCTTGGAGATCGGCAGGCCGAGCCCGGTACCTGCCCGCCGTGTCGTGAAGTACGGATCGAAGATGTGCGCCATGTCCTCGGGCGAGATGCCGACGCCGGAATCCCGGATGACGATCGTGACGCGGCCGCCGCCGGCGCGCGTCTGCACGAGCACGGCCGGCCTGTCCGCTGTGGCGACCTTCGAGCCGGTCTCCGAGCGCCCCGCCGCAATGACGGCATGCCGCGCGTTGGCCAGCATGTTGACCAGGGCCGTGCGCAGGCGCTCGGCGTCGGTCACGACCGGCGGCATGGCGAGGTCGAAGTCGAAGGCGACTGCGGACGCATCGCCGGTCCAGGCCGCCTCCGCAGACGCCCGGCAGACCTGATTCAGGTCGGTCTCCGCCAGGTCAAACCGGATTGGCTTCGCGAAATCGAGCACTTCAGTCACGATGCGGTTCAGCCGGTTCGTTTCCTCGTCGATGTCCGACACCGCCTCCAGGATTTCCGCGGGAGTGGCCCGGTCTTCCCGCAGGATCGAGAGGGAGGCACGGATGATCATCAGCGGATTGCGGATCTCGTGCGCGATGACCGTCGAGAGCCGGCCGAGCGCTGACAGCCGCTCCTTTTGCGCCGCTTCGCGCTGGAACCGCGCGATCGACTCCGTGAGCGTGTTGAACGTCGACGCCAGGAGCCGCGCGTCCTCGTCGTCCCAGGTGCGGCTCTTGAGCGTGATTTTCCGCGTGAGGTCGCCGGTCGCGGCCACCTCGCGCATGGCCGTCGTAATCGCGGCCAGAGGGCTCGTCATCGTGCGGGCGACGCCGTAACTCAGGATCGTCGCCAGCAGCAGGGTGACGATCATCACGCCGGCGAGGCCCGTCCGGATCGTACTGAGAAACTGCAGGCTCTCGGTTCGCGATCGCAGGATGATCGCGACGCCTGATTCGCCGGTCGTGCCCTCGCCGGATACCAGCGGCCGCGCGAGCGCGACGAATTCCTCGTCCCCGATGGCAACCGAACCGATCGAGGCGGCCGTCATCGCGGGTGCGAGCGCGTCGCGCGCGGCGGGCGGGAGCGTTGACGCCAGGATGCGCCCCCGGGCGCCAAACGCAATCTCGCTTCCCGTCAGCGCCTTCACCTCGCTGGCCACACGGTCGTCGAGAAAGACGCCGACGGTGAGCCTCCCGAGGATGTCGGGAAGGTCCCCCTCCAGCAGGATGGGCACGCTGATCAGCTGCAGCACGCCCCGTGCATGCGGCGTGAACGTCGAGATCTCCTCGAGCGACCGCGCGTCGTATGCGGCTGCCGCGATCGTGGCCTCGTCTGCGCCGGCGGCTCCAAGCACCATGCCCTCACGGCCCGTCAGCACGAGCAGGTCGGCCGCGACCTCGTCCCGGTACTCGTCCGCGAGCGGCTGCACGGTCGGCGGGTCGCCGGTCTCGACGGCGGCCTTCAGCTTCGGCAGGTCGGCGACCACGCGGGCCAGGCGCGTGAAGTGATCGATCCGGGTGGCGCCGTACTGGTCCACCAGCGTGCCCGCCTCGACGAGGCCGCGGCGCAGGTCCGCCTCGGCCTCGGTGGACGCCCGCTCGTTCACGAAATAGAACGCAAAACCGAGCGACAGCATCGCGAGCAGCGTGCATGCCAGGAACACGCGATTGGTCAGCGACGAGGCAACTCTCAACTACCGGCCCTGGAAAAAGCCCGGATCGTCGGGCCCCACCGACACCGCGGCGTCGGCGCCGAGCACCACCCGCCCGCCCGCCAGCGTCACGGGCTCGGACGGCAGCACCTGGGCGGCGGCCACGGAGGCCAGCCCGAGGCAGGCCACGAACAGGAACGCGTGCTTCATGCGGGCGTGGAAGCATCCTAACGCACGTTTACGGAAGTCGTAAAACGATGAGAATCGTGCCGGTTTCCAGCCGGCGGAGCGTCGTATCCGGGTAGGGCGCGATGAGCGTCCAGGACTCCACGATGCGGCCGTCTTCCATCCGGGCCCCGCGCGCCACGCGGGGCTGCTGCGCGCCGTAGACGCGGGCCATTGCCGATCGGTCATACCCGCCGGCCTGCCCAAACGCGTCCCACGGCAGGGCCGGCCGCGCTTCCCAGGCGCCGGGGGCGCGCACCAGCGAGGCATCGCGATCGAGCTGCCGCAGGGTTGTTTCCAGGTCGAGCGGCGAGACGTAAACGCTGTACGCGCGCTCGCGGCTGCCGGCCGGCGCCAGGAGCGGCAGGTACTCGGGCGCCTCGCGCCACGGCGCGCCCACCTGTGCGGCTGCGGCCATCCCACTCAACAGCAGGCAGATAGCGACAAGGGGGCGCATGTGAACCTCCGAGTTATACTTGGCCCGCTGAAAAGCGGAGATCCTGCGTGGCCTATATCATCTGCGAACCGTGCATCGGGACGAAGGACGCGGCCTGCGTCGATGTATGCCCGGTGGACTGCATTCACCCGAGAAAAGACGAACCTGGCTTCGAAACGGTGGAAATGCTCTATATTCATCCTGACGAGTGCATCGACTGCGGCGCCTGCGTGCCCGCATGTCCCGTCGAAGCGATCTTTGCCCTGGACGAGACGCCCGAGAAGTGGACGAGTTTCATCCCCGTGAACGCGCAGCACTATCAGAAGTAGACCTGCGGTCGGGGCGACCGACGTAAAACGCCGAGCTTGGGATTGGAGCGCTGAAGATGCCTGCCATCCGTGGTTTCGTGCTTACCCTCGCGGCGGCCGCCGCGGTGTTCACGCTCGGTCCCCGCGCCCTCGGACAGGCCGCGCAGGCCGACCCCGCCGCCCAGTTCCAGCTCGCGACGGAACATTTCGACGCCGCGCGCTATCGCGAGGCGATGGATGCCTACGACGCTGCGATCGGGGGGAGCGACGCCGCGCTTGCCGCGCGCGCGCGCAAAGGAAAGATACGGGCGGCGCTTCGAATCGCGGAATTCGAGCTCGCCCGCCTCGAGGCGGAGACGCTCGTCAGCGGCGACGAGAAGGACTCCGAGGCCCGCGCGCTGCTCGGCGACGCGATGTGGGCGAACGGCCTCTTCGACGAGTCGGACGCCGCCTATCGACAGGCGATCGCCCTGGCGCCCGAATCCTCGCGCGCCCACTTCGGGCTCGCCCGCTCGCTGGCGACCCGCAGCCGGCTCGATGAAGCGCTGCAGGAGGCGCTGCCGGTGGCAGCCGCGGCGCCGCAGGACCCCGAGATCCACGCCCTCGTCGGCCTCATCTACGAGCGCCTGAACCGCTACGAGGAATCCGCGGACGCCTACGAACGCTACATCGCGCTGTTGCCGATGACGGAAGCCAGCACGATGGCGACCATCTCGCAAAGCAAGGTGCGTCTCCTGCGCAGCTTCAAGGGCCGCGTGCCGCTGCAGGTGGACGACGCGCCCGGCCGCGTGCACCGGGTGCCGTTCAGGCTCTCGAACCGGAAGATCGTGCTGCAGGGCCGCGTCAACCGGGTGCCGGTGGAGTTCGTGCTCGACACCGGTTCGGAGCGCACCGGCCTGTCGGACGTGACGGCCCGGCGCGCTGGCGTCACCTCGATCACGGCGACGCTGACGGCCGGCGTGGGAATCGCGTCGCTCCGCCGCCTCGAGCTCGGGCGCGCCGACTCGATTGAAGTCGGGACCATGCGCATGCGCAACGTGCCGGTGGCGGTCAGGACCATCGTCCGCGGCGCGCTGCCGCGGTGGCAGAGCGAAAGCTTCTCGCCGCTCTCGCTCGGATATTCGGTGGTGGTCGACTACACAAAGCGGGAAGTGCTGCTGGCGCGCGCGCTGCCCGAGGGGCCGTCGGACATCACGCTCCCGATGCGCATGAACCGGCTCCCGATGGTGCGCGGGCTCCTCAACTCCACGCATCCCGCCTACTTCGTCGTCGATACGGGCGGCGAGCTGATTTCCATCAGCGCCGAAACGGCGCTGTCGCTCGCGATGCCGCCGGTCCGCAAGATTCCGCTGCGCGTGTTCGGGATGTCAGGCGTGGACGAGAACGCGTTCCTGCTGCCGGGGGTCAACCTGGATTTCGAAGAGATTGAGTTCCGGAACGTCGGGCTCGCGGTGCTGAACCTGCGAGCGCCGAGCGTCCTCCTCGGCTTCCAGCTGGGTGGCATCGTCGGCCACCGCTTCCTGTCGGATTACCGGGTGTCGATGGACATGGGACGCAGCGAAGTCCGGCTCGAGAAGTTGCAGCCGCCGGCGGCGAGAACGAATTAATCAGGCGGGCCGACCAAGGTCGGCCCCTACGCAAACAATACGGTAGGGGCCGAGCTTGCTCGGCCCGGCCGTCTCAGAAGTCGTATCCAATCCACATCGCGAACTGGGGCTTGCGGAACCAGTCGCTGCCGCTGGTCTGGCCTGCAAGCGCCGCATCGGCTGCGAATCGCAGATCCTCCCAATCCTTGTTGAGCAGCGTGCGCCACGCCCAGTCGAAGTGTACTGGGAAGCCGAGCGCGAACGTTTCGAGGCCGATGCCGTACGACGCGCGCGCGTCCACCAGCCGGAGCCCCTCGACCCGCGTCGGCGGTCCGGGCACCGGAATCAGGCCGCCCGTCGGGCCCGGCCTGAAGGACACGATTGGCGTATAGATGTCCGCGCTGTTTGACAGCCACTTGAACGGCTGGCCGTCGAAATGCCCGCCGCCCATGTTGGCGAACATCACGCCCCGGACTCCACCCAGCACACCGAGCGGCGTGAGCATGGCTTCGATGAACGGGAAGCGGAGCTCGGCGTTCAGGAACGCGGCTTCAGAGCCGAGGAACTCCAGGTACTCGTAGCCGCGCATCTCGGAGTTGCCGCCGAAGTACATGAAGTCGGGCGCGTCGCCCCAGCTCTTGAAGCCGCGGGCGCGGAGCGCGAGCAGCCCCGTGCCGCCCAAGCGGAGGTAATACCGCGTATCGACGTCGGCGGTCTGGCGGCCGAGCGTGTCGCCGACGGCGGGCGAGACCTCGTAGGACAGGCGCACCGTGTTGCCGGCCAGCGGACCGAATTCGCGGAACACCGTGGTCTCCTGGACGAAGGTGACGCCGAGCGGTACGTAGAGTCCAGATCGGAAGAGCTGACGCCCGAACTGCTGCTCCTGGAATCCCTCTGAGTACTCCTGCAGCCCCGGATCGTTGAACTCCTCGGCGTACTGCAGCACGCCGCCGAACAGCTCGACGCGCCGGTAGCGATTGAGCGGCCAGATGCCGAACACGCTGCCGCCGCGCACCGTCCTGGTGGCCAGCGCCAGGTCCCGATCGAGGAACAGGTTCGAGAAGGCCGGGTCGTAGAAGACGCCCGCGAGCGACCCGTAGAAGAACTGCGTCTGCGAGTACGCCTGGAACGCGTAGTTGAAGCGGCGCGCGAGGTTCAGGTACGAGAACGACAGCGTGCGGTACTGCGAGATCGACGCCGCGTACAGATTGAACTGCTTGTCGCCCAGCACGTCGCTGAACGTGACCGCGGAGCCGCCGAACACGTCGCCGCTGCTCGTGACCCCGACGTTCACCGGCGGGCGCCCGTCGAGGAACAGCTTCTCGAACGCCCCTTTCCGCCGCTTGTTCTGGGTGATGAGCGTGTGCGTCAGCGGCGCCTGGAAATCGATGATCGGCCCGGGCGCGCCGAAGTCCGACGACGAGGCGGTGACGATCGGATCGCGGCGATCGAGCACGTGCAGCTCGTATTCGCCCTTGTAGTAGCTCACGAAGGCAATGCGCGGCTCGGCACGGCCCGCGTTCAGCACCACGGTGGAGGTGTTGCCCCCGAGCGCGTCGGTGTACTGCCGGAGCTGGCCCGTCTTCAGGTTGAGCGTCCAGATGTTGTAGATGTTGCCGTTGCGCGCGACCTCGGCCTCCACCGGCTGCGCCGGGTCGGTGGCCGTCGACGAGAAGACGAGCGTCTCGGCGTCGAGGAACTGCGCCGCGGAGTCGTCGTGCGTCCCGAACGTGAGCTGCGTCTTCTGGCCCGTCGCGACCTCCAGCCGGAACAGCTTCTCGTTGCCGCTGACGCGCGCCACGTAGATGATCGACCGTCCGTCCGGCGACCAGGTCGGGCCGGAATCCGCGAACCCGTCCTTGGTCAGGTTGGTCACGTCGCGCGACGCCAGGTCGACGACCCAGATATCGCCGACGCCACCCTGCAGCGCGGCGAACGCGACCTTCGTGCCGTCCGGTGAGATATCGGGCGACTCCGGATCGTCAACGGTCCGCAGCTCGACCCGCTGGTCGACGTTCCGGTTCAGGACGTTCTGGAGAATCAGCGTGCGCCACTTCTCGGCGCGCACGAAATACGCGACCTGGTCGCCTGTCGGCGACCACGACATCCACGGCACGGTATTGGACCGCATGCCGTTCTGCACGATGAACTCGAAGCCGCGATCCTGGTCGAAGCCGTTGGTCAGGTTGCGGATCATCGATCCGTCGGTCGCCGAGACGAGCACGATGTCGAGCTCACGATCCCGCCGGTTGCCGGTGACCATCGCAATCAAGTCGCCGGAGGGCGACGGCTCGATCGAGACGGCGCCGATGAACACCGACTCTTCCGGGTCGGGCGCGAGGTTCCGCCCGTAGTCGGCCGGCCGTTCCTTGTCGCGGAACGGCTTGAAGCGATCCTTCAGGTACTTGTCGAACTCCTGGTCGAATTCCTCCGGCGTGAGCTTGAAGGCCTCCATGTAGGCATCCTCGCCGCCGCCGATGACCGACTTGCGCAGCGAGAACAGGTACTGCCGGATGCCTTCCTTGCCCCACCGTGACTCGATGAACTCGAAGACGGCGTGGCCCAGGTTGTAGATCATCCGAATGCTGCCCGTCTGCGTGTACCCCTCCAGTTCGCTCATCTTGGGGACGATGTCGGCGACGGCCGCGTCGCGGACGGTCATGAGGTCGATGGGCCGCCAGATGCCGGTCATGTAGTCCGAGAGCCCCTCGTTCACCCACAGCGGGACGCTGCGGCGGATGAGCGACGTCGGGATGATGTCGAACTCGAACTGGTGCGTCAGCTCGTGGAGGATCAGGCGATAGAGCAGGTCCGGCGGCTCGTCGAGCGGCATGACGATGCGGTAGCGCATCGGCTCGGCGAAGGCGCCCACCCCTTCCTGCGCCGCCCCGGGGATGACGTTCTGCTGCTGGAATTCGCTGCTGGTCTTGAAGAGGATGAGGGGAATCTTGAACGCGAGGTCGTATTTCAGCTCCGCGCTGATCTGCTGGTACGCGCTCTCCGCGTAGCCCGCCACCCGCTCCAGGTGCTGCTCGATCTCGGGGTAGTAATAGATCTCGAAGTGGTCCGTCGTGTAGATCTGCCACTGGAAGTTGTCGTAGCGGATCTGGTTCTTCCCGTAGTACGGGATGTACGGCGTTTGCGCCGAGGCGAGGCATGGCGCCAGCAGGAGTGCCGCCACGAACGCCGCGACCGGGACCTTGCGCATAGAAATCTCCTCGAGGCTATTGTTACCCGGGCGCGGGTCCGCTCGGGCTTCCGCCACTATATATGAGACCCGCCGGGAGCAAAGGATGTACCGATGAGATCTCGCGGATCAAGCCCGGATTCAGCGGCGCGGCTCGAAATTCGCGGCATTGGCCGCGCGTCGACCGTCCTCTCGTTCGTGCACGGCCGCCCTATGCGGGTGATAATGAAGTCGCAATATGTCCGACGAACTTCGTGACCGTCCCGACGCTCTGGAGGAGACCGCCCCGCCCCTGACAGCGCAGGACCTGCCGGCTGCGCCGCGAGGCGGACTGGGCCAGCGGCAGAAGGCGTGGCTCGGCATGGGCGCCGTGGTGACGGCGCTGGTCCTGCTCACACTGATGCCAGGGGGGGAGGTCGATCCCAACGCGCCGCCCCCGGCCGCGGATCCGGCGTCGGCGCCGCTGTCGGGTGCGGATTCAGGGCTGTCAGGCGTCGGCATGGACGCGCCGCTGCACTTTACGCTCAAGGACGTCAACGGCATTGAGGTGAAGCTGGCGTCCTTCAAGGGTAAGGTGATTCTCGTCAACTTCTGGGCCACCTGGTGCGGCCCCTGCAAGGTGGAAATCCCTGATCTCATCGAGCTTCAGAGTGAATTCCCCGACCAGCTCGTCGTCGTCGGCATCGATGTGCTGGATGAATTCAGCCGGGTGAAGCCGTACGCGGACAAGCTGAAGGTGAACTATCCGCTGCTCGATGCGAACAACCGGAAAGACGTGGAAGACGCATTCGGGCCGATGTGGGGACTCCCGACGTCGGTGATCGTCGGGCGGGACGGCAAGGTGGCGAAGCGGCATTCCGGCATCGCCACCAAGGAGCAGTTCAAACAGTACGTCGAGTCGCTGCTGTAGTATGATGCCCGTATGTTGAAGGGTTTCACGCGCGCCCGGCTCGCTTGCGGCTGTCAGCTGGCCTTCCGCGACGGCGTCGAGGGAAGCCCGGTGACGGTGGTCGTCGAGGTGAAGGGCGCGCACTGCGCGATCCACCTTCATGTGCGCGACCTGCCCGTCTACGACTTCCGCGAGGCGCTCCGTCCGCCCACGCGGTTCCTGCCGATCGAAGAAGAAGAATACGAAGAAGAAGGTTAGGTAAACTGCACGCGCAATTCGGCCACCAGCGGCAGGTGGTCCGACGCCATCAGCGACAGCCGCGTCCTCGGCAGCTCCAGCTTCGCCACCTCCACTTTCCCCTCGTAGTAGATGTGATCCAGGTGTACCAGCGGGAAGACGCCCGGATACGTGCGCCGGCGCCGGAGGTGCGCCCGCAGGTCGATGCTGTTCAGCCGCTCGCTCAGCATCTGCGTCGCCAGCCCCCGCATCCACTCGTTGAAGTCGCCCAGCACGATCTTGGGCTGTCCGACGCGGCGGTCGTGGACGATCGCGCTGAGCCGCCCCGCCTGGTGGCGCCGCTCGAGGAATGCGGTGCCCAGGTGCACGTTGTACAGGTGCAGCGTGTCGTCGCCGATGGCGATGTCCACGCGCTGGCAGCAGCGAGGCTCGCACGTCTTCCACGACAGGTCGTACTGGGCATGGTGGAGGATAGGGAGCCGGCTCAGCACGACGTTGCCGAAGAGCGAGCTGCGGAGGTGGCGCGCCGGTGCCATCACCCAGCCCATGCCGAGCTGCGCACCGATTTCCTCCGCGTGGCCCGAGGAGTTCGGCCCGGCGCCGATGACCTCCTGCAGCGCAATGACGTCGGCATCGATGCTTCGAATGACGTCGGCGATGCGGGAGGAATTGGTCCGGCCGTCGAGCCCGCGGCAGCGGTGGATGTTGTAGGTGGCGACACGCAGGGTGCGCCAGTGGACGTCCGTCATCGACTATTCACTAGAATATCCCCATGACGAAGCTGAAGAGCGAGCTCGAGGTGACCTGCCCCTGCTGCCGTGCGTCGCTCGTCATCGACACGAACCTGGGCCGCGTGATCTCGCACCGCGAGCCCGAGCGGAGCGACAAGCCGGAGCTGGACGATGCGGCGCGGATCCTGGCGGCCGAAGCCGCGCGGCGCGAGGCGTTGTTCGAGCAGTCCGTGGACGCCGAGAAGGGACGCGGCGACGCGCTCGCCAAGCGCTTCGAAGAAGCGCTGAAGCAGGCGAAGCAGGAACCCATCACGAGGCCCGATCGCGACTTTGATCTGGATTGATCAGCCGCGGGACTTGAACTCGGGAGGCAACCCGGTCCACCTCTCGCGACCGCGATAGTACTTCCACGGCTTGTAGCCGTGCGCCTCGATGAACGCGCGATACCGGCGGCGGAGCCGGTCCGTGCGGCGCCGCGATGTCGCAATCTTCCGGTGCGGCCAGTCGAGCAGCAGCTGTTCCACCTTCCAGACGTTTCCCGCCGCGAGCCGCCAGTCGTAGGTTCCCAGCACGCGAAGATCGACGACCATGTACGCCTTGATGCCGCCGGTGAGATCGATATATCCCTCGTAGTAGCTGAGCGCGAGCGCGCGGGGCGTCGCGAACACCGGCTTGCGGCCGTGCAGCCCGGGATCGCGCGAGCGCGCGACCGACCCCCAGCCGCGGGGCCCGCGATACACGAAGATCACGTGGTCGAGCCGGTCGATCGACTCGAAGCTCAGGACGAGCGGCGGGTACCGGTGCTGCTCGAGGATGACCGCGGCGGACAGCGCCGCCTCGAGGCAATGCGCGGTGCCGGTCCGGACCACGCCGCGGAACGTGCGCAGCGTCTCGCCGCCCTTCTCGTTGTTGTAGGGAAGCGCGTTGAGCCAGCGCTGGACGGCGGTGGGCGTCCGCAGGCGCCCAATGACGCGGCGCTCTTTGGCGGTGAGCGCGAGCGCCGGAGGATCGACCGGATCAGCGCGCGGGAGCGGGGGCCGCTTTGAGGTCGGCAACGAGTTCGGCCGGCGACCAGGCGCTGCCGGAGTAAGCCTTGACGAGGCGACCCTGCGAATCGATGACGGCCGTGCGAAGGTTGTGCACCACCGGCGCGGCTGGCTCACCTGGCTCGGTGATGACGCCGAAGCGCTTGGCGAACGCGAGCACGGCGTCGCGGTCGCCCGTCATGAAATACCAGATGCGTGGGTCGGCACCGAGTTTCTTCGCATGCTGCGCGAGCACGGCGGGCGTATCGAACTCGGGATCGAGCGTCGCCGAGACCAGCCGCACGTCGGCGAGCTCCGGCGTCTTGCTGACCTCCTCCTGCACCTGGGCAAACTGCTTGTCCATCAGCGGACAGAAATCGGGCATCGGGCATCGCGTGTAGATGAACGTCAGCGCGACCCGATGGCCGCGCAGCGATCCCATCGGCCGGGCCGCGCGCGTCTGGTCGATGAGCGCATGGTCGGGGACGACCTCGCCCTCCTTGAGCAGATCCGCATCGGTGATCGCAGGGCCCGAGGCCGCCGCGTCGAGCGGGGCGCGGCCGGTCGTCGTCAGCGTCGACAGGTACGCGTTGACTTCCTCGACGACGAGCGTGGCGGTGACGAGGTCGCCGGGCTGCTTGCCTTCAAGCAGCTTCGGATCCTGCACTTTGTACGGCATCGTCATCGCCGGCATGAATCCCGGAATGTCCTCGTGGTTCACGAGGACTTCCTGGCGCTCAGGATTGATGCCGAGGATCTGGCCGCGCACTTCGTACTTACGCGGCTCAGGCGCGCGGCTGCACGCGGCGGCCGCCGTCAGCGCGGCCACGAGGACGATTCCGCCGAATCGGCGCATGTGCTTAACTCTACCAGAGGGACCGGCGTCACAAAGAGGCGCGGAGAAACGGAGATTTCCACGCCGGTGATCGCGCTTCGCGCGGCATGGATAGAGCGACGCCCCGATCACGAGCCGGCTTGATCGTGTATCGGCTGGTGATCGGGGCGTCGCTCTATCCATGTGTCGGGCCGAAGGCCCGGCATCACCGGCGTGGGTTGATCACCCGCTTCACACCCTCGACGGCGTCTCCGTTTCTCCGTGCCTCGTTGTGGTTCCGCTTCCTTCGTCTCCTCCGTGGGCTACGGCATTCTGAAACGGTCCTCTATTCTATCGTCCGAACTTTTGCTCCAGCAGCGGGCGCGCGGTCGTCCAGCGCAGCTCGCCGTAATACTGTCCGACGCGGTCCCACGAGGAGAATTCGTAGCTACTCTCATCATCGTCGTTGTGGACGAGCATGCTGCCAAGAACGGCATGGCCGAGTTCATGGGCGGCTGCGCGGCCGATCCCGCGCCCGATGCCCCCGACAATGTCCTGTCGCGGTGCGCCGGGCGGCGCGTAATGGATCGCGCCGAGCGCGGCGACGAGAAAGCTGACCGAACCTGCGCCGCCAAGCGGACCGAGTGCGTACGATTCTCCAGACCGTGGCACTCGAAGCTGGGCCGTTGCAACGGACGTTGGCCCGGACGGGTTAAGGTTCTCGAGTACACGAATACGCCAGAACGCGTCGCGCCGATCGGTAATCACGATCCGCAACTGCGAGAAGGCCCGTTCCAACTCGACACGGGACAGCCGTTTGATCGAATCGATCTCCGTCGCTGTCAAGGATCCGCCGAGGCGGACCGTGTGCTCTTCGGGAAGCGTGAACGGAAAGTCCTCGTACCAGAAGCCAGCCGCGATAATCGCGGTGGACGCCCGCCACTGAAGCGCCCCGAAAATGGAAAGAACGACCGTCACGGCGATGGCACCGGTGACGATGGTCGCTGATGGCTTCTGCATCAGAGGCTGCCGGGAGCTAGCGTGCAGTTATCCGAGAACTGCGGCTATAACTGTACCAAATGATTTGGGTCGGCACGTCCGGGTACAACTACCCGGAATGGAAGGGCAGCTTCTATCCCCAGACGCTGCCGGCGGCGAAGATGCTGCCATATTACGCGGAGCGGTTTCCGACGGTCGAGATCAACTACACGTTCTATCGCGCGCCCAGCGAGAAGATTCTTCAGGGATGGGACGCCGCGACGCCTGAACGGTTCAAGCTCACGCTGAAAGCGCCGAAACGGATCACGCACGACGCGCGCTTGCGCGACTGCGCCGACCGCGTGCGCCAGTTTCTCGAGACGGCAGCGGTGCTCGGCCCGAAGCTGGGCGCGCTGCTGTTTCAGCTGCCGCCCAATCTGAAGAAGGATGTCGCGCTGTTCGACGCGTTCCTCGACGCCTTTCCGCCGCGCGTGTGCGCCGCGTTCGAGTTCCGCCACGTCTCCTGGCTGGACGAAGAGATCTATGCGCGGCTGCGGGCGCGCAACCTGGCGCTGTGCGTGGCGGACAGCGAGAAGCTCTCAACCCCCGTGGAGGTGACTGCCGATTACGGGTACTTCCGGTTACGGGACGAGGGCTATGGATCGGCGGATATCGAACGGTGGGCACGCGTCATCGGGGAGCGGACGAGGCAGTGCCGCGACGTCTACGTGTACTTCAAGCACGAAGAGTCCGGGAAAGGCCCTCAGTTCGCGCGCGAGCTGATAGCTGCGCTTCCGCAAACCGCATGATCTCCCGCTCGGCCCAGTAACCGTCGTGCCCTGGGGCCGCCCGCTCGAGATAGGCGCAATGGCCGCCGTGCGGCGTCATCACGACCGTGATGTCCGGGTTGCCTGTGACCTCCGGAGTCATGACCGCGGTCGCCGGCACGAACGGGTCGTCCTCGGCGGTGATGATGAGCGTGGGAATCCGGATGCGATCGATCACACGCAGCGCGCTCGCGCGATGGTAGTAGTCCGCCGCATCGCGGAAGCCGTGGTGCGGCGCCGTGTAGGCCTCGTCGAATCCGCGGACCGTCCAGACGCGGCGCAGAGCCTCGAGTGAAAACGCGCCCGGGAACGCCGCCGCCTTCCGCCGCATCCGCGCCTTGAGATTCCGCACGAAGTTCCACTGGTAGACGAAGTTCGATCGGCGCTCGAGCGCGTCCACGCACCGCGCCAGGTCCATGGTGGGCGACACCGCGCATACGGCGGCCAGTTCCGGCGGAGCCGCGTTGCCCAACTCGCCCGCCAGTTTCAGCGCCAGGTTGCCGCCGAGCGAGTAACCCGCGACGACAATCGAGCGGATGCGGTCACGCTCGATCAGCTCGCGGATCACGAAGAGCGCATCGTGGGTGAGTCCCGAGTGGTACAGACCACGCGACAGATGCTCGGTGTTGCCGCAGTTCCGCTGGTTGAGCCGCACGACGTTCCAGCCGGCCGCCCAGGCCTTGTCGGAGATGCCGGCCATGTAATGCGCATGGCTCGATCCCTCGAGGCCGTGGAGCAGAATGATCGCCGGGCGGCCTGCCCGATCGCCCTGCCAGTGGCAGTGCGCCAGTACGCGCGCGTCATCCGCGACGTCGAAATAGCGCGGCGCCGGGTCGGGCAGGCGGGGAAAGCGGCGCCGCCGCGCCCAGGCGTACAGAGTCTGCCGGTGACCGCCGGGAAAGAGCGGCTGGTATGCCGTCGGCGTAAATGGCATGCGGATGTTTCAGCTTATCATCCCGCCATGGAGCGCGATCTCAACTCGACGCTGCTGCACCTGACGCGCGTCCGCCTCACGCAGGACTATCCGGCGCAGATCAACGCGTGCCTCGGCGTCCTGACCGATGACGAGCTGTGGTGGCGGCCGAACCAGCAGGCGAACGCCGTCGCCAACCTCGTGGTGCACCTCTCATGGTCGAACCGCTACTACCTGGAGCAGGTGATCGGCGGGCGCGACATCGGACGCAATCGCGAAGCGGAGTTCGCCGCGCGCGACGGTTTTCCGAAGGCCAGGCTCCTCGAGACGTGGCAGCACTCGCTGCGTGTGACGGAAGAGATCCTCAGCGGCCTCGATCCATCCCGTCTGATGGAAACGACCGATCGCACCGGCAAGATGACGACCTATGGCCAGCTGCTCCTGCACGTCACCCACCACAACGCCGCGCACATGGGACAGATCGTCTGGATCACCAAGATGCTGCATCCGGGTGTGCTTGATGAACTCTGGATGAAATCCCGGGCGAGGTAGCTATTTCAACGAGTAAATGCGGAACTGGTCGTTGCGGTACACGACTGGGAGCGCCAGGTCGGCCTCGGTGACGAGAAGATCCAGGTCGTAGCGGCGGGCGAGCTCGTGCGCGCGTTCGGGACTCATCGAGGCGAAATCACCCACCGCCTGCACCCGGTCCACGAACCTCGCGGCCACGTCGCGGGAATAGATCGCCAGCGCCGAATCCTTCACTTCCTCCACCAGCACGTCGCGTTCGGCCGACACCCTCACGCTGGTGCCGTACTTCCAGCCATGGCCCGGATCGGCCAGGATGTGCGTATCGGCCGGCTGGCGCCTCAACCATGCCATCGCGTCCTCCCATGGCGAGACGGGAAGATGTACCTCGAACAATGGACGCTCTGGCCGTTCGACGAACATCACGTACAGTCCGCGGCCCGTCGCAAAGAGGAGCAGCACAATCGCAACAGCGGCCCCGCGGACCGTAAAGGTCCGCGCCGCATCCGACTGTTTATCGCAGACCACCGCGACCACATACACCAGTGCGAGCAGATCGACGAGCCAGAACACGCGCGAAATCTGGAACTGCACCGCCAGCGACATCCCTGCGACGACGAAGGGCAGCGTCACGAGGAACAGCGCCACCAGCGCCCCGGCGCCCCCCACGAGCGCGCGATCCTCGCCGGTCGCCTCGCCCCGCCGCGCGCGCGTGCGATGTGCCCACCAGAGCAGGCCCAAAAACCCCAGGTTCGCGGCCCACGCCCACGCCGGCCAGTCCGTGGCAAACAGCGAGTCTTTGCTCGCCACCGCCTGCAGCCAGGTATCGTCCATCCTCGTGATGGTCCCCCGCAGCGGTCCCGCCAGCACTGCGGCGACGAGCACGACAGCGGCGATCGCGCCGCCGGCGATCACCACGCGCCGGAGCCGCGCGTCGAGGACTGCCAGCGCCGTGCCCACGAGCACGGCAAACCAGAGCGCCGTGGTGACGTGCACAGGCGCCGCGATCCCGACCAGCGCGATCGCGATCCACGGACGCCGCCGGAGGACTGCGGCGATCGCCAGCATCCCGATGCCGAACGCCAGCATCCGCGTGCTGAAGTACGGCTCGAACGAATTGACGCTCGTTCGCGGAATGCGGTGGCGCATCGTGAACGCGGCCGCGAGCGCAGCCACGGCCCAGGGACTGCGATACACGCGCGTGCCGATCAGAACAAGGCCTGTCCAGATCACCAGCAGCGAACCCACGTAGCCGGCCAGAAACAGTGTGTCGAGCGAGAGGCCGGCCGTGCGCGCCAGGCCGGCGAGCACTTCGTCCACCACCATGAGCCGGCCCTGCGCGTCGATCAGGGAGGCGTCACGGGGAAACAGCGCGGGGTCGAGCGAGCGGACGACGACGGGGATGTAAAAGGCCTGGTCGGAGACGCCGTAGCGGTAGCCCGCACCGTTCGCGGTGGCAAGCAGGATGAAGGCGATGGCGCCGGCGGCGAATCGCGTCAGAAGGACGGCTCGTCAGCGGTGGGACCGTACATCGCCGGCACCGGCACATCCAGCAGTCGCAGGTACACACCCAGCTGTGCGCGGTGATGAATGATGTGGCTCAGGACGAACGAGCGCAGCACCGCGGTCTTCGGCATCGAGAAGATCGTCTTGCCTCCCCGCTTGAGCGACCAGATCGCGAGCAGTTCGGCGTCGGTCTTGCCGGTCAGTGCCGCCCGCGCGGCGGCGACGTTTCTGTCGAAGGCCGCTATCAGCTCGGTCTTTGAGGGCAGCGCGCCCGCGGGCTGTGGGACCGCCGGCAGATCGATTTCGGATTTCGTCAGCGTTTCCGTGCCCCAGGTGGGCAGGGTTGCGACGTGCGTGGCCAGCGCGCCGAGCGAAAACGATTTCGCGTGCGGCTTCCAGTCGAACTTGTCTTCCGGCACACGCTCCAGCGCCTTCCGCGTCGTCGTCATCTCATGGTCGAACTCGGGCAGCAGCGCGTCGACCAGCGGCATGGACTTCTCCTAGTGCACCGTTCGGCCTGGTTGACTACTAGTCACAACGAGCCGTGAAGCGCGACCTGCGGGCCGCGACAACCCGGGGTCCCCGCCGCGCGGTTTGTGCGCGGTGGGGTGGAGCGGAGCGGCCCCGTAGTAATTCGAAGAGCACGCCAGCCGGGATCCTACCCCGGCTGGCGCTCGAAGGTCACATTCGGGACACGTTCGGCTTCGGGCGGCGCGTTGAAGACCGTGTACTCGCGGAAGCCGAAGATGCTCGCCGTGATGTTGGACGGGAACTGCCGCCGCGACACGTTGTATTCCTGCACGCGCTCGTTGTAGCGCATCCGCTCGACGGCAATGCGGTTCTCCGTGCCGGCGAGCTCGTCCATGAGCCGGTTGAACGTCTCGTTCGAACGGAGCTGCGGATAGTTCTCCACGATCACCAGCAGCCGCGCCAGCGCCGCGCTCTGCTCATTCGCGGCCTGCATCGTCTGTTCGGGCGTCTGCGCGCCCGAGAGCTTCGCGCGCGACTCCGCAATCTGGCCGAACACGTCGCGCTCCTGCTGCGCCACGCCCTTGGTGGTTTCCACCAGGTTCGGGATCAGATCGTTGCGCCGCTGGAGCTGGTTCTCGACCTGCCCCCACTGCGTCTTGATCGCTTCTTCCTGCGACACGAACGTGTTGTAGGAGCAGCCGGATGACACCGTCGCCGCGATTGCGACGAGACATATCAGACCAAGCCCGCGAGTCATTCGATTCATCGTAGCCACCTTACCGACATTCTGGCATTTGTGATTTGTGATTTGTGATTTGCCATTTTGGGATTTGGGATTTGGGATTTCACCAGGACGCCCCTCCGCCACCCCCACCGCTTCGCCCCCCGCCGAATCCCCCGAATCCACCGCCGAACCCGCCGCTCCGGCCTCCACCCCAGCCGCCAAATCCGCCGCCGAAGGGGCCGACGCCGCTCGTCCAGATGGCCGGACCGCCCCAGCGCCCGCGGAAGCCGCGGCGCCGGTGGCGCATACGCCCCGCAAGGGCGTTGATCACGATGAACAGGACGAAGAGCGCGAAAAGGATGTTCCCGCCCGAGCCCGTGTCGGGTGCGCGCTCCGGATCGCGGCGGACTCCCTGAAGCGTGACGTTCCGCCGATCCGCGATCCTCTGGATGATGCGCGACACGCCGGCCAGCAGGCCGGCGCCGTAGTCGCCGCGCCGGAACTCGGGCGCCATGTACTGGCGGCTGATCTCGCCGGCGAACCCGTCGGGGATGAACTCTTCCAGGTCATAGCCGACTTCGACCCGGACGTCCCGATCGTCAACCGCCAGCAGCACGAGGAGCCCGTTGTCCCTGCCGCGCTGCCCGATGCCGCGTCCGCCGTTCTCGAACATCTTCACTGCATACTCGCGGATGTCGGCGTACGGCTGAAACGTCTTGACCGTGGCGACGACCACGACGTCTCCGCTGGCCTGCTGGAGCGAGCGGATGAGCGCATCCATCTCGGCCTCGCTCGACGGGTCGACGACGTCCGCGAAGTCGTTGACGGGCTGCGTGAGCTGCGACGGCTCCTGGGCATGCGCAGTGCCACAGAAGAGCGACACCGCCAAAAGCACGCAACCACGAAGAACACGACGATCACGAAAACCATCTTTCCGGTTCGTGATCATCGTGGCCTTCGTGGTTAACACTATTCCGCTTACGAGCGCCATGAATCGACGGCGCGCGCGAGTTGCTCGACCGCGGCGAGGTACTGGGGAAACAGGCGGGCAGCGTCAGTCGTCTGGATCGTGGACGGACGGTCGAGCGCCAGCACGTCGGCGACGATGGTGCCGGCGAGGCCGGCGGCACGCGCACCTTCTCGCGTCGCGTCCGCGCGCGCCGGGAAACCGCCGCCGTTCAGCCGGGCGACGTTGCGCAGCAGGGCCGCAAAGGCCGGCGCCGAGGTGCAGACGAGATCCGCGATTGCCTGCGGGCGTCCGCGCGTCTCGATGAACCCCTCGCGAAGATGCAGGAGGTGGCTTTTCACCTGCGTCTCGCAGGCGCGCCGCAGGTCTTCGCGCGAGATCGACACGCCGTCGAACGGATCCGTGCCAAACACACGCTCGTGCGCGCGCAGGATTTCCGTGTATTCGAGTGGAAACGCGTCGAGGGACCTGCGGAACTCCTGGTTGGGCAGGATGAGCGGAATCGCCAGGCCCTGTCGCTCCCATTGCTGGGTTAGCCGCGCGCAGCCCTCCAAGTCGTTGACGCTGAGCGAATCAACCAGGGCGAGGCAGGTGAGCGGGCTGTCCCCATCCCCTTCGATGCGGGGACCGTAGGCAACCAGGGAGCGGAGCCGGCCGGCGAAGACGCGCCGCAGGTCGTCGACGAGCGCAGCGGCCACGTGCCGCCACGATTCCATGACTCATTCTAGAATGAGACAGATGCAGCTTCGCGAGCTGAATATCGGCTGTGTGGGCGGCGGCACGGGCCTTCCCAGCCTTCTCGGTGGACTCAAGACCAATCCCTGGCTCACGCTCAACGCCGTCGTCACGATGTTCGACAGCGGCGGCAGCTCCGGCCAGCTGCGCGATGAGCTTGGCGTCCTGCCGCCGGGCGACGTCCTCAAGGTCGCGCTGGCGCTGGCGCGCAACGAAGGGGAAGCGCGGCGCGTGCTGCTGTCACGTCTGCCGACGCTGGAGCAGCACGATCGGCTCGCCGGGCACACGGGGGGGAACCTGCTGCTGTCGATGATGGAGCAGTACAGCGGCGACTTCCTTGCCGCCGTCGACGGGCTGCGCGCGCTGCTCGGGTGCCGCGGGCGCGTCTGGCCGGTGAGCATCGAGCCGGCGTCAATCTGCGCAGAGTACGGAGACGGAACCCAGACGCGCGGCGAGATCGAGGTGGACGCGGGGCAGTCGCGCGGCCACCAGGTGAAGCGCGTGTGGCTCGAGCCCGACGTGCCGATTCATCCCGCCGTCGCGGAAGCGATTCGCGGCTTCGATGCGGTGATCATCGGGCCCGGCAGCTTCTTCACGAGCCTGATGCCGCCGCTGCTCGTGCGCGGCGTCAGGGAAGCGCTCGCCGAGATGCACGGTCCGATCATCCTCATCTCGAACCTGCTGACCGAGGGCCGCGGGATGGCAGGCTTCACGGCCGCGGATGCCGTGCGATGGGTGTCACACGCGATAAGCCGCCCCGTCGACGTGGTGATTGCCAACACCGGCCGGCCATCAATTGAGGCGCTGAAGCGCTACGAAGCGGAGCACAAGCTGCCGCTCGAACTGGGCGAGCTCGACGCCGTGACCGAGACGGTGCTCGGCCGGTTCTGGTGCACCGAGATTGCGCGGCACCACCGGCGGCGCCTCTCGCTCGCCGTGTGGAGCGTCCTCAGTCAGAAGCTCCTGTCGGTCGAGCAGGCTCAAGAGGTTCATCAGGTTCCGTAGGGCCTGCCGATCAGCGAGCCTTCTTCGCGGCAGTCTTCTTGCGCGCCACTCCTTTCCGTTTTGACGATTTTGTAATCGAGCGATCCGAACGTTTCGAACGATCCGAACGCATTTCCAGGGCTCTCGCGATGATTTTCTCGAACATCGCCCCCGCCTCGCCCCCCTGGGCCGGGCGGTTGGACTGCCAGATGTCTGGATTGTCGGCGGAGAGGATGTCGGCGAAGTCGCCCTCGCTCTTCACGCTGAGCGGCGCGAACTCGGCGATGTCGACGTCGCCCGCCCAGTCGTCGCGATGCTTGATCAGGAGCCATGAGCGATCGGCTCCGCCCGACGACCACCGCGCTCCCTTCGTGCGGACGAGCACCCACGACCCTTTGAGCTTGTAGCCGTCGAGCGTGAACTTGAGATCCCCCTTCTTCAGCGCGGCGTCCACATCGTCCACTTCCGGCGTCCATGTGCCGCGGTCCCAGAGCATCACGATGCCCGCGCCATAGCCCGATGGGATCACGCCCTCGAACGTGCCGTACTCGAGCGGGTGATCCTCGACGTGCATCGCGAGCCG
>Ga0209640_10000480_pt1 | contig 30808 bp, 30 predicted proteins | sample RifCSP10_1_FD_184018 | JGI IMG/M metagenome (GOLD analysis project Ga0209640, IMG submission 184018) | Soil microbial communities from Rifle, Colorado - Rifle CSP2_sed 10_1 (SPAdes) (version 2) | ecosystem: Environmental > Terrestrial > Deep subsurface > Rock core/Sediment | place: Rifle... | reverse complement strand
CCCGCCACGACAACCTCCGTCTCCGCGGGGAACACCGCGCCGCCGGTAATCCGGACGCGTCGCTCCGGTCCGTCGAGCACCACCATCCGGTAGAAAGAGTTGCGCGTTTCGACCCAGAGAACGGCGCCGGCCGACAAGGTCTCGAGTGACACCCCGTGGGCCTGCCCGGCTTCGGCGGCAAATCCCTCCAGGCTCGAACGCTTGGGCAGCACCTGATCGACCGCTTCCGACCATGATCCCGGAGGAACAGGTTCAATCTGTGAGCTCTGCATAATGGCGCTCCTGCAGGCTCGTTTTGCAACAGGCCTGCCACACGCTGAGCGCACGTTTTTGGCCGCAAATGGCTGCCGTTCCGATCCGCCCCAGCAGTTCTCCGAGAACTTTTTCCCTAGCGGGAGAAGAGACGCCCATCTCCGGCGGGCTATGATTCGAGCATGCGCGCCTTCGTGAAACTCGTTGTCCTGCTCGTCGTGGCTGCCCTCGTCCTGGGCGGCGGTGCCTGGTTCTGGGCCGGGCGCTCCGCCGGCCCCACAATCGAGGTTCGGCAGCCGGGCGGATTCATCGGCCAGACCTCCATGCTCGAGCTGATGGTGGAGGCACCGGGCGGAGAGTTCTCGACCGTGAACGTCACCGTGGAACAGGGCGGGCGCAGCTTCGAGGTGTTCACGCTGGAGCAGCCGGCGCAGGGCAGCCTGAAGCAGGAGACCGCTGAACGCATCTACGTCATGCGTCCGGTCGGAAAGCGCGCGATTGCCGACCTGCAAGAGGGCCCGGCCAGGATCGTCGTGAACGCATCCCGGCCGGTGTTCTACGGCTTCCGGCACGTGGCGTCGAACGTCACGCGCGACGTGAACGTGCGGCTCGCGCCACCGCAGGTGAGCGTGCTCTCGACCTTCCACTACGTCAACCACGGCGGAAGCGAGTTCGTCGTGTACCGGGCGACGCCCGGGGACGTGGAATCGGGCGTGCGCGTGGGCAACATCGAGTATCCGGGCTTTCCGGCCAGCGGGGTCGGCATCGCGGGCGACCCGGCGATGCGCGTCGCGTTCTTCGCGCTGCTCTTCGACCAGGATCTGGAGACGCCGATCCACGTCTACGCACGGGACCCCGCCGGCAACGAGGCGCTGGCTACGCTCGATCACCAGGTGTTTCCAAAGCCGTACTCCAGGAGCCGCATCGAGCTCGACGATCGTTTCATCGGCCGGGTCGTGCCGGCCATCGCCGCCAGCTCGCCAGGCGAGCAGATTCCCACTGACGATGCCCTGGCGGGCTTCCTCGCGATCAACGGAAACCTGCGGCGCAAGAACAATCAGTACCTCACCGAGTTGTCGAAGAAGACGTCACCCGAGAAGCTCTTCACGGGCGCGTTCCAGCAGTTGGGCAACTCGCAGGTCGAGGCGCGGTTCGCCGACACGCGTACCTATGTCTACAAGGGCAAGGAAGTGGATCGGCAGGTGCACCTTGGATTCGACCTCGCGGTCACGGCCAACGTGCCGGTCGTGGCCGCCGAGCGCGGCACGGTCGTTCACGCGTCGGACCTGGGCATCTACGGCAACGGCGTGGTGATCGATCACGGGCTGGGCGTGCAGTCGCTCTACGGTCATCTCTCGTCGATCGGCGTGAAGGTCGGCGACACGGTCGGCAAAGGCGCCGAAATCGGCCGAAGCGGGATGACCGGCCTCGCCGGGGGCGACCACCTGCACTTCACGATGCTCGTCGGCGGGCAACAGGTCACACCGGTCGACTGGTGGAGCGCGCAGTGGTTCGAAGACCGCGTCCGCCGCAAAATCGTGGCGGCTGGCGGCGTGTGATAATTGAAGGTTGCGGGACAGCTAATTCATGAACGCATACCTTCGCTCCTCCCTTGCCCTTGCGACGCTCACCCTGGCGGCCACGATTGCCGCCTGCAGCGGTAGTACCGTTCAAGAGGAGGCGGCCGCACGGTCCCCAGCGCCGGTGGCCAACCCGGTGGACGAGACGACGGCCGGCGTCCTGAGCGGGACGATCGTGCTCGAAGGGACGCCGCCGGCCCCGCGGACGATCAACCGCCGGACCGACGCCTACTGCGAGCAACTGGGAACAGCCACGACGCAGGAATTCCTGGTGAGCGGCGGCGGCCTGCAGAACGTGTTCGTCTACGTCAAGGATGGTCTCGGCGACCTGAAGTTTCCGGTCCCGACGACACCTGTCGTCCTGGATCAACAGGGGTGCACGTACGTGCCCCGCGTCTTGGGCATTCAGGCTGGCCAGCCGCTCGAGATCCGCAACAGCGACGAAACGCTACACAACATCCACGCCCTGCCAGCGAACAACCGGGAGTTCAATCGCGGTCAGAAGCTCAAGGGCATAAAGCAGACGCACGTGTTCACGACGGCCGAAGTGATGGTGCCGTTCAGGTGCGACGTGCACAACTGGATGAACGCCTGGGTGGGGGTGCTCGATCATCCCTTCTACGCGGTCAGCGGCCCTGGCGGCGCCTTCGAGATCCGAGGTGTGCCGCCGGGAACCTACACCATCGAGGCATGGCACGAGAAGCTCGGCACCCAGACGCAGACGGTGACCATCGGGGCGAAGGAAACCAAGGCGCTTACTTTCGTCTTCAAGGTCCAAAAGAACTGATGCAACAGTTCACACTTCTCGCTTCTCACTGCTCGGTTCGTGTTCAGGTTCAAGGTCGAGCCGTGCTGACGCGAGGCATTCGGTCCCGGCACCACGGTCCGAGCCCTGAACCCTGAGCCCGAACGCGAACCTCGAACGCAGAACAAAGAACCGAACGTGAACGTGAACACGAACCGAGAAGCGAGAACCGGGAAGGGTGAACGACAGTCCACTGCAAGGATCCTCCACCTCTACGCCGCGCTCGTGGCCGCCGCGACCGCCGTGCTCATCTTCGCGGGCGGGCTCGTCACGAGCACCGGATCCGGGCTCTCGGTACCGGACTGGCCGAACACCTACGGCTGGTTCATGTTCACGTTCCCGCTGGACAAAATGGTCGGCGGGATCCGCTACGAGCACACCCATCGGCTCATCGCCAGCACGGTCGGCTTCCTCATTCTGGTGCTCGCGCTCTGGCTGCGGCAGGTGGAGCCGCGCGCCTGGGTCCGGCGGCTGGGATACGTCGCGCTCGCCGCCGTGATCACCCAGGGCATCCTTGGAGGGATCACGGTGCTCTGGTACCTCCCGGATCCGATCTCGATCGCACACGCGAGCCTGGCGCAGCTCGTCTTCTGCCTGACGGTGTCCATCGCGCTCGTCACATCGCCGGGGTGGCTGCGGGCGTATTCCGGTCGCGCCTCCTCACCCGATGACCACCTCCTGGTGAAAGTCGCCGCGGTGATGACCGGCATGGTGTACCTGCAGATCGTGGTCGGGGCGACGATGCGGCACACCGACGCAGGGCTCGCGATCCCGGATTTCCCCCTGGCGTTCGGCCACCTGATTCCGCCGCACTGGGACGCGAAGATTGCCGTCCACTTCGCCCATCGCATCGGCGCGCTTCTCGTCAGCGCCGCGATCCTCGCCACGGCGGGTCACGTCCTCCGCCATCACCGCTCGCGCCCGGAGCTCTGGAGACCGGCCGTCCTGCTGGTCGTGCTGCTCGCCGCTCAGATCACGCTTGGCGCCCTGACCGTCCTGAGCGGAAAGCACTACATCATCAACTCCGTGCACGTGGTGACCGGCGCGTCCGTTCTGGTCACCTCGCTCGTCCTCACGCTCCGCAGCCTTCGGGCTCGCTTCGCCGACGGCACGGGCCTTTCAGCCCGCGGCGCCGTCGACGTCCGCGCAGGCGGACCGGATCGGCCACACGTGCACGGCGCAGGGGCACGCGCGTGAAGATGAGCACGCACGCCGTGGACGCAGCGTCGGCGCCCGCCGAACGGGCGCGCGCGATCGGATACTCCGATCGCACGCTGGACTTCCTCACACTCACCAAGCCTCGGCTCAACCTGCTGGTGCTCGTCACGACGCTGGCCGGCCTGTATCTCGCCTCCCCCGAGGGCGTGGGGCTGGCGCTGGCCGCACACACGCTCGTTGGAACGGCACTCGTGGCTGGTGGCGCTGCCGCGCTGAACCAGGTCTGGGAGCGCGACACGGACCGGAGGATGCGGCGGACCAGTGGAAGGCCACTGGCGCGCGGCCGGCTGGGCGTGGCTGAGGGCACGTGGTTCGGGGTCGTGCTGTCGCTCGCGGGGCTCGTCGAGTTGACCTTCGGCGCGACGCCTGCGGCGGCGGCGGTCGCCGGCGTCACGCTCGTCAGTTACGTGCTCGTCTACACACCGCTCAAGGTGCGAACGTCGCTGGCCACGCTGGTCGGCGCCGTGCCTGGAGCGCTCCCGCCCGTCATCGGCTGGGCGGCAGCGACGGGCGACATCACGTTGCCGGCGCTCGTGCTGTTCGGCATCGTGTTCTTCTGGCAGATGCCGCATTTCCTCGCAATCGCCTGGATGTACAAGGACGACTACGCGAGCGCGGGCATTCCGCTTCTGCCCGTGATCGAACCGGACGGCCGTCGCACGGGCCGCCAGGCGCTTCTGTACACCGCCGCCCTCTGGCCAGTCAGCCTGCTGCCGGCCCTGGTCGGCCTGGCAGGTGCCCCGTACAGCGCGGTGGCCACGTGCCTCGGGATTGTCTTCATCTGGCTGAGCGCCGTCTTCGCGCGCGAGCGGTCCGCCTCAAGCGCGAAGCGATTGTTCCTCTTCTCGATTACCTACCTTCCGCTGCTGTTGGGCGTCCTCGTCGCGAATCGCTTGGTCATTGGGCATTGAGCATTGGGCATTGGGCATTGTTCAGCATCTCCGACCTACCGGCTCTGAACGCCACGCTCAACGCCCTGTCGGCGATGTGTCTCGCATCCGGGTACGTGTTCATCAAGCGGGGCGATCGCCGCATGCACGAGCGGTGCATGATCGCGGCGCTGACGCTGTCGGGTCTGTTCCTGACGAGCTACGTGATTTATCACCTCAATGCGGGGTCGCGGCCGTTCCCGGGGCAGGGTCCGATCCGGCTGCTCTATTTCGCCATTCTGATCACCCACGTGATTCTGGCAGTGGCCATCGTCCCGCTCGCGCTCGTCACGGCCACCCGCGGTCTGCGCTCCCAGTTCGATCGACACGTCCGGATCGCCCGTTGGACGCTTCCCCTCTGGCTGTATGTGTCGGTCACCGGGGTCGTGGTTTACCTGATGTTGTACCGGCTTTACTGATGCCGGACCCCCGCTCCCCGGCCCAGGTTCTGCGATAAGATTGGCGGCGCTCGGCTGGGGGGTCGCTTTCGTCCCGGGAGGATCTTGTGACGCGCTTGATTGCCTTCGCTGCGCTCATCGCGATCTGCTCGACAGCGCCGGTATCTGCCCAGGGTCGCGCCACCGGGACGGTCAAGGACACAGGTGGCCGGCCCATCAAGGGAGCGACCGTTCGCGCTGTCAATCGCGACATGTATCCCCCTGAATTCGCTTCGACCAGCGACGACAAGGGCCGCTGGGTCATGCTGGGACTGCGGGTGGGCACGTGGACGTTCATGGTGGAGGCGCCGGGTTTCATCCCGGTCCAGGCACCCTCACTGGTACGGGTCGCGAGCACGGCGCCGCTGGCGTTCGTCCTGGCGCGCGATCCCGGCCCGATTCCGGGTGCTCTGGACAGAAACGTCGTGCAGGACGTGACCGCGGCCAACCAGCTTCGTGATCGCGGTCAGTACGAACAGGCGCTGGCGGCCTATCAGCGCATCCGCGATCAGAATCCGAAGCTGACCTCGCTCAGCCTGGTGGTCGCCGGCGTGTACCGGAAGCAGGCTGCCGCCGAGACCGATCCGACGGCGAGACGGGCCTTTCTCGACCGGGCGATTTCGACCTACAGCCAGCTGCTGAGCGACGACGCGAACGGCGCGCGCGCCAAGGCCGAACTCGAAACCACGCGGGCTGAGGTCCAGGCGCTTCCGCGCTAGCCATGGCGACCCGCGCGCGTGTGCCAGCCCGCCGATGGCTGGCCGGGCTCATCATCGCGGTCTTTTTCACCGCCGTCGCGGCCGCCGCAGCCGTCGGCTGGTGGTACGCCCGTGAATCCCCACCCCATCAGGGACCGATCGTGCTCGTCTCGGTCGATGGGATACCCGCGACGGAGCTTCCGGCGTACGGAGCGCACCAAGGCGATACGCCGGCCATCGACCTGCTCGCGTCGGAGTCGGTGGTGTTCGATCGCGCGTACACCCATTCACCGCTCAGTCTGCCCGCCCACGCGTCGCTACTCACCGGACGCCTGCCGTTCGAGCATGGTGTTCGTGACGACGCGGGTTTCTCTCTCCCCGCGGACACACGCACGCTTGCCGAGCTGCTGCGCAACCGCGATTTCGCGACGGGAGCGGCCGTCTCGTCGTTCCTGCTGCAGCAGCGATCGGGCATCTCGCAGGGATTCGCCTTCTTCGACGACGAGCTGCCGGCCGGCTCGGCCGAGGAACCCCCGGCGCTCGAGCGTGAGGGCGCGCAGACAGTCGACGCCGCTCTCCGCTGGATGTCGGCACAGAGCGACCAGCGTTTCTTCCTCTTCCTGCAGGTTGCCGGGCGCGACGCCGACACGACCGTCATGAGGCTGTCGGCCACGCTCAAGCAGCGCGGCCTCTACGACGATGCCACGATCGTCTTCGTCGGCGATCGTGGCGACGCCGGCTCAGGGCTGTCGCTCGACGACCGCGCACTACGCGTTCCGCTCATGGTGAAGCAGCCGGGTGGGCAAGGCGGCGGTCGACGCGTGCCGTTTCCGGTACAGAGCGTCGACCTGACGCCCACCATACTGGACCTGGTGCGCGCTCCAGTACCCGGCGGCCTGCCGGGGCGCTCGCTGCGTCCGGTGCTCGATGACGGCGACCCGATCGTGCTGGCGCAGCCGATCTACTCCGAATCGTTGGCGGCGTTCTACCGATTCGGTGGACGTCCGTTCTACGCGCTCACCGGGGACCATTTCCGGTACGTCCGGGGAATCGGCGAAGACCTGATTCCCGTGGCTGCCGGGGAGGAGGCGAGCGTCGGCGAGTCCACGGAAGCGGCGCGGCTTCGCACCGCCCTCGATCGAATCCTGGCGACGGCATCAACCGCTCCGGCCTCTCCGATACAGGCTCGCGAGGAGGACCGATACGCGCAGCTCGGGTATCTGAGCCCCGATGGCCCGGCTCCGACGGACGAGGCGGCCCTCGACGTGAACACGCAGCGGGCGCTCGTCGAGGAGCACCGCGCCGCCGCCACGCTCATCGGTCAGAAGAAATACACGGCCGGCATCCGGGCGCTGCAAGCCATCGTGCGTGCGCATCCGGCACTTGTCGCCGTCCACTACCAGCTTGGCGTCGTGCTGACGCGGACCGGACGTATCGAGGAGGCGATCCACGAGTTCGACACGGTACGCGAGCTGCGCCCGCATTCCTCGACGGCCGCCCGCGCGATGGCCGACGCGCTGCTGCGGGCTGACAGAATCGACCTCGCCAGCGAACAGGCAGCCGTCGCCGTGACCCTCGCCGACGAGGAGGGCCCGTCCGCGCGCTTCGCCGCCCACGAAATCGCCGCTCGTGTCGCTCTGGCGGCCAAGGATCCAGAGGCGGCGACCGCTCACGCGGAGGCCGCTCACAAGGCCGACCCCGCCATGCCCGTGCCGCAGTTCGTGCAGGGGCGTCTTCTCTACGACGAGGGACGTTACGAGGAGGCCGCCAGGGCACTGCAGCAGGCGGCCGACGTCCTCGCGCGGCACCAGCGGACGCTGGCCGACCTGCGTCTGTATCTGGGGGAATCGTACGCGCGGCTCGATCGATACGCGGATGCGGAGTCGCAGTTTCGAGAAGAGCTTCGCGACAACCCGCGCAGCACACAGGCGTACACGAGCCTGGCCATGTTGTACCGGGCGTCGAACCGCGACGCCGACGTGGAAGACGTGCTGAACGAGCTGGTCGCCGCCACGCCGACACCGGAGGGCTACGGTGTCGCCGCCCGGCTCTGGACGATTCTGGGCGACCCGTCTCGGGCCGAAGCGCTCAGGTCCGACGCGCGAACCCGTTTCAGGGACGATCCGTCGCTGGCGCTCCTCGGACGGGGTAGGCGATAAACAAAAGGCCGACTCCGGTCCAGAACAGGTTCCTCGCCTTTCGTACGACGGCCAGCGTCACCCCGGCGACGGGCTGGACCGACAGCAGCGGCGCCAGCGCGCCCGAGAGCGCTTCGTCCACACCGACGCGGAACGGCACGAACTTGAAGAGCACCGTCACAACGCGGTTGAGCGCCTCGAACACCACCGCCTGACCGAGCGTGACGCTTCCATCGCCAAGAAGCCAGCGGAGCGTCAGGAACACCTCGAAGACGGCGAGGGCGTGGAATGTCAGGTGCAGGGCGAAGACGCCCCAGAGCCGCTCGGGATGTCCGGCGGAGAACTGAAGCACCGACTGTCGCAGCGAAGCGAGGCGCTCACGCCACGGCGGTCGCTGGCCGCTGGCCTCCGACCAGGTTCCCCGCAGCAGCCGCAGGGCAATCAGCGCACCTGCCATCATGCCCACGAGCGCGACGATCGCGGCTTCGCGCCACTCGAACGGGAGCGGCACGGTGATCAGTACGACCAGGACGCCCAGGGCGACAACGGTCGCGACCGAGGCCGCATACACCAGGTTGTCGACGGCGAGCGAGGCGACCGATTCCCGGGTAGCCAACCGATGACGCGTCAGGAAGACCTTTACCGGCTCGCTGGCCGCCATGCCCAGCGGCGTGACGTTGCCAACGGCATCGCCAGCGAGGAAGGCCGCAAAGGCCTGCGGAACACGCAGTCGTGAAGCGGGCGGCATGCAGAGCCGCCAGCACTGGGTGCGCAGCATGAATCGCGCTCCGGCGAGCGCGAGGATCGGCAGCAGCCCCCAGCCGACGCGCCGGACGCCGGCGGCAATCTCGTCGACTCCGGCGCGACTCAGGGCGTAGTAGAAGAGCGCCGCGCCGCCCAGCGCCGCGGCCACGGCCAGCACGCGCCGGGGGGCGTTCGTCATGCCTACAAGGTTCTCGGGTGCTCAGGTGCTCAGGTGCTCAGGTGCTTAGGTGCTTAGGTGCTTAGGTGCTTAGGTGTTTAAGGTTCTCGGGTGCTCGGGTGCTTAGGTGCTCGGGTTCTTGGCTGCCAAGCACCTGGGCACCTGAACCTAAGCACCTGAGCACCTGAGCACCAGAACCTGAGCACCTGAGCACCTGAGCACCAGAACCTGAGCACCTGAGCACCTAAGCACCAGAGAACCGGTGAACCCTGTTCAGCTCGGACGGCTGGCTTCGATCTGCTTGAAGGTCTCTTCGATGAGCCGCTCGTTGTCCTCTTTCGACACGTTGCGCTCGAGCAGCTTGGAGGCGATGGCCACCGACAGGTCGACCGCCTCGGTGTGAATCCGCTGCAGGGCGCGGGCGGTCTCCAGCTCGATCTGGCGCTCGGCGTTCTTGAGGATGCTCGCCGCCTCCGACTGCGCTTTCTGCTTCAGCTCTTCACGGAACCGGTTCGCGTCCGATCGCGTGGCCGACAAGATCTGGTCGGCCTCCTGACGCGCCACAGCCAGGATGCGCTGCGACTCCTCGTGCAGGCGTTCGAGCTCCCGCTTGGCCTGCTGCGCATCGTCCAGCGATTTTCGGATCGACTCCTGACGACGCTCCAGCGCCTCGAGGAGCGGCCGCCAGGCGAAAAAGGTGAGCGCCGCGAGAAGGAGCAGAAACGTGACGATGGTCCAGATGTAGAGGCCCGGATCGGGCTGGACCAGCGGGTTGTCCATGACGAACGTCCTTTCGGATGTCCTGACTATTTGAAGACGATCATCAGGCCGCAGATCACGGCCAGGACCGCAACGCCTTCGAGCAGGAAGAGCGGAAGCTGCACGGCGCCGTTGATCTGCGCACTCGCGCTCGGCTGACGCCCGATGGCCTCGGCCGCTCCGGCCGCAAGCCGTCCAATGCCCAGTCCGGCGCCAATCACGGCCAGGCCCACGCCGATGCCGGCGCCCATGTATGCGAATGCAAGACCTTCCATCTCGTCGTTCCTCCCTCTAGGGCCGGTCCCTTGCTCCGGCCGACTATTCTCCGGTCCCACTGAACCGGCCGATTGGGCGCGCCTCACGTGGGCGCACGCCGAATGCTCAGTGATGAGCGTGGATCGCCATGCCGATGAAGACGGCCGACAACAACGTGAACACGTACGCCTGCACCAGGATCACGATCAGCTCGAGCGCCGACAGCCCTACGCCCACGGGCAGCGAGAGCACGATTCCGACGCCGAGCCCGGCCAGGCTCCCGAACAGCTCGTTGAAAATGAACACGAACGACAGGATCGCCAGGATGGCAATGTGGCCGCCCGTCATGTTGGCCGCAAGTCGAGCCGTCAGCGCGAACGGCCGAACCAGCATCCCCACGATCTCGAGCGGGATCAGCAGCGGGTACAGCCCCACCGGCACACCAGGCGGCACGAGGTTCTTCCAGTGCTGGACGAAGCCGTGCGCTCTGGAGCCCGCAATGATGATGGAGAGGAAGGTAATCGTCGCCAGCCCTGCGGTGACGTTGTAGTTGCCCGTCGCCGTCGACCCACCGTGGAGCACCTGGGCCATGAAGGACTCTTCCGGCAGGTGCAGCACCGTGTGGTTGAGGAGCGACAGCACGTCGAACACCGGGATGAGGCCGACGAGATTCGCAGTGAGGATGAACACGAAGAGCGTCAGCAACAGCGGCGTCCACGTGTTGACCCACTTGCGTCCGACGTTGGGCTCGACGATCTCGTCCCGAAGGTACAGCACCACGAATTCCAGCGCGTTGGTGAACCCCGACGGAATGAGCCGTTCCTGGCGCACGTAGCGCCGGACGGTGAGCCACACGATCAGGAACACCAGCGCGGCCACGATCCAGACCATCAGCACGTGCTTGGTGACCGACAGGTCGACTCCGAGGACCTTCGGCAGATGGATGAGGGGATGCTCGATCGAGCTGTTGGAGACGTGCTCGATGATGACCTCGCCGGGATTGAACCGCTCGGCCACGGCAGGGGCCCCGGCGGCGGCGGACTCGACAACGTGTTCCGGCTGCATCATCACACGGACCGCAATCTCTCTGTGCGTTCGCGCCTCGGTCGTCGCAGGCCGTCCATGACCATCCGCCGCAGGAAGTACGCCTCGATCGCGTGCAGCGCGATGAAGCCACTCGCCAGGCTCACGACGAAGGGCTGCGGTCGCAGCTCGAACACCCGTACCATCACGGCCACATAGGCGCTGAAGAACACCAGCTTCAGGGCCACGCCCGCAATCATGACTCTCGTCAGCAGCTCCGGCGCCGATCCGTGCGCGCGCGAGTAGGCGATCCAGCTCGCCAACGCGCCCGTCAGTGGGCCCAGCATGCCCCAGAAGGCCTCAGGATTGGCACCGCCTCCCAAGCCCACGGTCAGGAGCAGCCAACCCGCCCCGGCGACAGCCACTATCCATGCGACCGGCGTCATCGACGCCACACGGTCTTCGCCAGCTCGTAGAACCCGACGACCATCCCCGTGACGAGCCCCACCAAGAGTCCCCATGGCGAGCTGCCCAGCCAGATGTCTGCTGCGTAGCCAAGGCCCCCAAGCACGAGAATGGCGCCGATCAGCGTGTAACTCGCGACCGCGGCGGGACCGGCCCGGCTGACATTCTCCTGAAACGCCTGGACAGACCGTGCGAACGAGTACATCGACTGCCGCTTGGCCATCGCGCCGCCTACCGTACACCAACCAGGCGGTGATCGCCGGCCGACGGCCACGCCCGTCGTTCCCGCGTACCGCCCACCAGTATAGCGTCTTTGTGAAAAAGTTCACCAGCCCCGTCGGCCGCATCGGCCGAACGGCAGATCCGGCGCCATCGCTGTCGACAAAAGCCTCGTGTTTTCAATAGTTTTCAGGAAATTCAGCCCCTTGACGCTCGCCAGACCGCCGCCTATACTGCCCCTACGACGCCTGTCTGCCGCCGCACCGAGTTATGAGCAACCATCTACTGACCCGCCCCGCACTTCTCACGATCAGCGCCGCATTCGCCGCAGTGGCTACCCTCGCGACGACGCCCGAGGCGTCGCAGGCTGCCCGCGAAGGCACGATGTACGTCAGCGCCGTCGACCGCGACGGCGAGCCGGTCGCCGGCCTCGAGCCCGATGCGTTCGTGATCCGTGAAGACGGCGCCCGGCGCGAGGTGCTGAGAGTGTCGGCCGCCAACGACCCGATCGACATCGCGATCCTGGTGGACAACAGCGTGGGGATCACCGACGAGATCACGTTCCTCCGCACCAGCCTCTCGAATTTCGTCGCCAAGATGGCGCCGGGCAACCATGTGGCACTCATCGGCCTGGCCGACCGGCCAACGATTCTGGTCGACTACACCGACGACACGAAGCGCCTGTCGGACGCCATCGGTCGCCTGTTTCCCATGTCCCAGAGCGGCATGACGCTGCTCGACGCCATTTTCGAAACGGCACAGGGACTGGCCCGGCGTGAGACTCCCCGCGCGGTGATGGTTCCCGTGGTCACCGACAGCGTCGAGTTCACCAACCGGTACTCCAAGGACGTCGTGCGGGCGTTGCTGCAGGTCAATACCGCTCTGCACGCCGTCACGATCGGCCAGTTCTATCACTCCGAAGAGCATTCCGTCCGCGAGCGCTCGTTCCTGCTCGATGCGGGCCCCCGTGAGACGGGGGGCCAGCGCATCTCCCTGCTCAGCCCCCACGCGCTGGACCAGTCCCTGCAGCGGCTGGCGCGTGAGTTGTCCGCGCAGTACAAGGTGGTCTACGGACGGCCGCAGTCGCTCATCGCCCCCGAGCGAGCCGAAGTGTCGTCGGCGCGCACGGGCGTGACGATGCGCGGTACACGGGCACGTGGGGAGTCTGGAGCCTGACGTGAAGCGGTGGACGCTCGTCGTTGCGGCGCTCGTGCTCGTCGGTCTCGCCTCCGGCACGTCCGGGCAGCAGCAGACCCCGTTCCGCGCCGGCGTGGATGTCGTCTCCTTGAGCATCACGGTGACCGACTCGGCGAGCCGATACGTCACGGACCTCGAGGAGTCCGAGTTCCTCGTCTTCGAAGACGGTGTCAAACAGCGCGTCACCTTCTTCACCAGGCGCCAGCAACCGATCGCCCTGTCGCTGCTGCTCGACAGCAGCGCCAGCATGGAGGACCACCTGACGACGCTGCAGCAGGCAGCCTCCGGTTTCGTGCACCGGCTGAAGCCCAACGACATTGCCCAGGTCATCGACTTCGATAGCCGTGTCGACATCCGGCAGGGCTTCACGGGTAATCAAGCCGACCTCGATGGAGCGATCTCGCGGTTGTCGGCCGGCGGCTCCACGTCGCTCCACAACGCTATCTACATCGCGCTGAAGGAACTGCGGAAGGTACGTGCCGTCTCAGAAGAGGACGTCCGACGTCAGGCGCTCATCGTGTTTTCAGATGGCGAGGACACGTCCAGCCTGGTGTCGTTCGAGGAGGTGCTCGATCTCGCCAAACGCTCAGAGACCTCGATCTACGCGATCGCGCTCCGGGGCGCCGACGTGCAGACCAAAGGCTTCAGGGAGGCCGAGTTCACCATGCGCACGCTCGCCCAGGAGACGGGCGGCCGAGCGTTCTTTCCGGCTCGCGTCGACGACCTCGACGGTGTGTACAAGCAGATCTCGGACGAGCTCGCCAGCCAGTACACGCTGGGCTACTCGTCCGGCAACCCACGTCGCGACGGTGCGTGGCGCCGCATCGTGGTGCAGGTATCACGGGCGAACACCACTCCGCGCACCAAGAAGGGGTACTACGCCCCGACGGCCCGTTGAACCTCCTTCCCCTCGTTCTGTACGCGGCGGCCGGCGTCGTCTACGCGATCCACTTCGCCAGGCGGGAGCCTGCCGTCGGCCGTGCAGCGACCACGCTGCTGCTGCTGGCGGCCCTCGCTCACACGTTCGTCATCGGGATGCAGACGATGGAGGTCCGGCACGTCCCGTTTGCGAACCCGTCGAGGGCAGTGTCGTCGTTCGTCTGGCTGCTCGCGCTCTCCTATCTGTATCTGGAGCTGACGACCGATGAACGCGCCATGGGCGTGTTCATCATGCCGATCGTCGTCGGGCTGCAGGCGCTTCCGGTGATCTACCCGGGCGTCGAAAACCAGGATCCCGTCCTCGACAGCCCGTGGTTCTGGGCCCACGTGTCGTCGCTGCTCTTCGCGTACGCCAGTTTCGCTCTGGCGGCGATGCTCGGCCTGACCTACATGCTGCAGTTCAAGGAGATCAAGAAGAAGCACCTCGGATACTTCTACACGCGGTTGCCGTCGCTTCACGTCCTGGACGCCATGAACTCACGGGCTGTCGTCGTGGGTTGGCTGTTCCTCACGATTGGGGTCGTGGTCGGCGTCGTGTGGACGGCACAGGCACGGGCGCTGGCGCCGGACAATATCAATCTTCAAGCGATGTCGCTCGAAGACCCCAAAGTGTTCATCGCCATCGTGACGTGGGCCGTGTATTCCTTCGCTGTGTTCACGCGGACGGCGCTCGGATGGACCGGCAGGCGTGCGGCGTGGCTGTCGGCGCTCGGGTTCGTGATGGTACTGTTGAATTTCCTGCCGGTCAGCTACTTCGTCACGACGAGCCATACGTTTCAATGACGCGTCGATGCACCTGTTCCTTCTCGGCGTAAGCCACCGGACGGCGCCCGTCGACCTGCGGGAACGGCTCGACTTCTCGAGTCGCGACCTGGGTGCGGCTGTGGAATCGCTGGCGACGCGGCCGTCGGCCGCGGAATCGGTCGTGCTCTCTACCTGCAACCGGTCCGAAATCTACGTGGCGAGCAGCGACCCGGTCCGCGCACGAGAAGAGCTCACTGCGTTTCTGAGCGAGTACCACGACCTGCCGGCCTCCTCCTTCACGCCGCACCTGTTCTCGCACGACAACGAGGCCGCCGTCAGGCACCTCTTCCGCGTCGCCGCGGGGCTCGATTCGCTCATCGTCGGCGAGCCGCAGATCCTGGGCCAGGTCAAGGACGCGTTTCAAACGGCCGCGGACCGCCGCTGCACCGGCCCGGTGTTGAGCAAGCTGTTCCACTGGTCGTTCGTGGTCGGCAAACGCGTGAGAACGGAGACAGGGCTTGGAGAAGGGGCCGTGTCGATCGGCTTCGCCGCGGTCGCGCTGGCGCGCAAGATTTTCGGCCAGCTCGAGGGCAGGCGCGTGCTCGTGATCGGCGCGGGTGAAATCAGCACGCTGACCGCGCAGCACCTGCGAACGAGCGGCGCCGGAGAGATCCTGATCGCGAGCCGGACGACCGCTCAGGCCGAGACGCTGGCGACCACCGTCAGCGGCCGGACCCTTCCCTGGGACGACCTGATGCACGGGCTGTCAACGGCGGACATCGTGGTCACGGCGACCGGATCGCAGCGGCCGATCGTCACGCGCGCGCAGGTGGAAGCGGTGATCGGCAGACACCGGCCAGACCCTCTCTTCATCATCGACATGGCCGTGCCACGGGATGTCGAGGGGTCGGTCGGCGACATGGAGCAGGTCTTCCTGTACAACGTCGACGATCTGCAGACCGTCGTCCAGGAGAACCTCTCGCGCCGGCGATCGGAGGTCGAGCGCGCCGAAGCCATCGTCTCGGAGGAAATGGCCAAGTTCGCCGCCTGGCAGCGCTCGCGGAGCGCGGTGCCGACGGTCGTGGCACTGCGAGAGCGGTTCGACCGGATTCGTCGCTCGGAGCTCCAGCGGCTCGACGCGAAGCTGGCCGGCCTGAGCCCCGAGGCCAGGGCGCGAGTCGAGGAAGTCACGCGACTGATCGTGGAGAAGCTCCTGCTCGAACCGACCGAACAGCTCAAGGGATTGCCCGACGAGGAAACACAGGTCGCCTACACGGAGGCGATCAACCGTCTCTTCCGGTTGCGGGAAGGCGAGCCCGTACCGGGCCCGGGCGAGACCGCCACCGAGGTGACCCCGGCCGATCGCCGGGGCACGTAGACGGACGCGACATGTCTACGCTCAGGCTCGGCACGCGCGGCAGCCCGCTCGCGCTCTATCAGGCCAGGACGGTCGCTGACCTGCTTCGGACCCGCACCGGTGTGTCCTGCGAGATCGTCGTCATCAGGACGTCTGGGGACGACGTGGCCGACGCGGCGCCCCGCCCCGCCGCACACCCGGACGCCGCGAGCTCCCCGATGGCCGGGCCGAGCATCAAGCGACTGTTCGTGAAGGAAATCGAAGACGCGCTGCTCGCAGGCAGTGTGGACATCGCGGTGCACAGCAGCAAGGACATGCCGGTGGTGCTGCCAGCGGGTCTCCGGATTGGCGCCGTGCTCCCTCGGGACGATCCACGTGATGTCCTGGTGCTGCCCGCGGGGTACGATACGGGCCAGAGCTTTGACATCGTCCTCCACGCTCTGGGAAGTGCGGCGCGAATCGGCACGAGCAGCATGAGGCGAATCGCGCAGCTCGTCAGCGTCAGTCCGGGCGCGCGATTCCTGCCGGTTCGGGGCAACCTCGACACTCGACTGCGCAAACTCGACGCAGGCGACTACGATGCTCTCGTGCTCGCCGCAGCAGGGCTCCGGCGTCTGGGTCTCGAAAGCCGTGTGTCGGCGCCCCTGCCTGTCGGGGTCTGCGTGCCGGCGCCGGGTCAGGGCATCATCGCCGTCGAGGTTCGACGGGGCGACCGGCGGATCGAAGAACTGGCAGCCACAATCGACGACGCGGATGCGGCCGTCGCGCTGAAGGCGGAGCGTGCCGTGGTGGAGCGGCTCGGGGGTGGGTGCCAGATGCCGATCGGCGCCTACGCTTCCATCACCGGCGATCGAATGTCGGTCACGAGCATCGTCATTTCACCGGATGGGTCGCGTGCGGCCCGCGCCGACGCCTCCGGATCGACTGGAGCGCCGGAGCAGGTCGGGGTGCGTGCCGCCGACGAGCTGCTGGCGCGTGGTGGGGACATCATCCTCGCGGATGTGAGACGTGCGCTGTCGGCGGCAGAAGGCCATCAACCATGAAGAACCCTGCGGTGTATGTGATCGGCACCGGGCCCGGCGATCCCGGCCTCATCACGGCTCACGGGCTGGAATGCCTCACCCGGGCCGACGTGGTGATCTACGACCATGAAGTGTCGGTGCGGCTCCTGAAGCGGGCGCGGCCTGGTGCCGAGCTCATCGACGTCGGGAGCGCGGTGCGACAGACGATGGCGCAGGACGCCATCACGTTCCTGCTGGCCGAGAAGGCGCGCGACGGCAAGCTCGTGGCGCGATTGAAGCAGGGCGACCCCTTCGTCTTCGATCGCGGCGGCGAGGAAGCCTTGTTCCTGCACGAGCAGGGCATCCCCTTCGAGGTCGTGCCTGGCATTCCTCTCGGCATCGGCGTGCCGGCGTACGCCGGTGTCCCCGTGACATATCCGGGCGGCGGCGACACCATCACACTCGTCCGCGGACACGAGGACGAGAGCCGGGCGCCCCTGCCCGACGTCGACTGGGCGAGCCTGGCGAAACTCGACGGCACCGTCGTGTGCTACGCGGGCTCGCAGCAGCTTCCCCGCATCCTCGAGGCGCTCGTCTCGAACGGCTGGCCGGAGGACGGACAGGCCGTCATCGTCTACAACGGCACGCTCGCGAGCCAGGAGACGACGGCGGGCACCATCGGCGACCTGGTGACCCGCGTGCGCGGACACCACAGAAAGGAACCAGCCATTCTCGTCGTGGGCCGAGTCGCCGCCTTCCGGGAGCATCTGCGCTGGTTCGACGCGCGCCCGCTCTTTGGCAAACGCGTGCTGGTCACACGGCCGCGCGACCAGGCGGCGGAGATGGTCGACCTCCTCGCGATCATGGGCGCCGACACGATCGAGGCCCCGATGATCCGGATCATGCCTCCGGAGGACCTCGGTCCTCTTCGGAGCGCCGCCGCCGATGTGAGCGCCTTCGACTGGATCGTGTTCACGAGCGCCAACGCCGTCGAATCATTCATGACCGCGCTGCTCGACGGTGACCGGGACGTGCGGTCGCTCGCGGGACCGCGGCTGTGCACCGTGGGTACCGGCACGGCCGAAAGGCTGGCGCGTTACGGCATCAAGGCCGACCTCATTCCCGAGGAGTTCCGCGGTGAAGCCGTCGTCGACGCACTCGCCAGCCACGGATCGCTCGACGGAGTCCGCGTGCTGGTTCCCCGCGCAGACATCGGCCGGGACGTCATCATCGAGGGGCTGCGGCATGCCGGCGCGACGGTCACCGACGTCGTGGCCTACCGCACCGTGCTCGAAGACGCCCAGCAGGACGATGGCCCCGACGTGTACAGGATGCTGCTCGACCAAGCCATCGACGTCGTGACGTTCACGAGCCCCTCGGCCGTCCGCAACTTCGCCTCGATCTACGGCAAGGAACAGACGATCGACCTTCTTTCGCGCACGATCGTGGCGGCGATCGGTCCCGTGACAGCGGAAGCCGCAACGCAGCTGGGCCTCACCGTGACCATCCAGCCGGGGACATCCACCATCCCGGCGCTCGTCGATTCGATCGCCGCTTACGTCTCTGGCCTGCAGACGGTGACGACTGGCTGAGGAAGGGCCCTGAGAAGCATGAACGGCGATGGTCTTCGTGGCACAATCCCGTCTATGGTGGCGACCACTACTGCACGATTGTCGTTGACCCGGCGGCCCAGGCGACTGCGCCGCACCGAAGCGATCCGCTCACTGGTCCGCGAAACGCGCCTCACGCCCGACTGCTTCATCTATCCCCTGTTCGTCTGTGCAGGCGAGGGCGTGCGCCGCGAGATTCCGTCCATGCCCGGCATCTGTCAGCTCTCGGTTGACGAAGCCGTCGAGGAGGCGGCCGCGGCGAAAGCGGAGGGCGTTCCCGCCGTGCTGCTGTTCGGTCTGCCTGATGAGAAGGATCCGACCGGGTCGGCCGCGGCGGATCCCGACGCCCCCGTCCAGACGGCTGTTCGCGCCCTGAAGCGCAACCTCCGCGATCTGCTGGTCATGACCGACGTCTGTCTCTGTGAATACACCTCGCACGGCCACTGCGGCATCGTCGACGGCGACGAGATCGTCAACGACGAGACGGTGATGCTCCTCGCACAGGCGGCCCTGTCGCATGCCGTCGCAGGCGCCGACGTGGTCGCCCCATCCGACATGATGGATGGACGTGTGGCGGCGATCAGGCGGACGCTCGACGAAGGCGGCTTCGACCGGACGGTCATCATGTCCTACGCGGCGAAATACTGCTCCGGCTTCTACGGCCCGTTCCGCGAAGCCGCGGACTCGACACCGCAGTTCGGTGACCGCCGCAGTCACCAGCTCGATCCCGCCAACGTGGAGGAAGCGCTGCGCCAGGTCGAGCTCGACATCGAACAGGGCGCGGACATCGTGATGGTCAAGCCCGCGCTTCCCTACCTCGACGTGCTCACGAAGGTGAAAGAGCGGTTCGGCCGACCGACGGCCGCGTATCAGGTCAGTGGTGAGTTCGCCATGCTGAAGGCGGCCGCACAGCGGGGCTGGCTGGACGAGCCGCGCGTGATGCTCGAGACGCTCACCGGCATCCGGCGGGCCGGCGCGGACATGATCATCACCTACTACGCACGCGAGGCTGCACGTCTTTTGTGAGATCTGTAATTCGAAATGCAGAATGCAAAATGCAAAACGCGAACGATGAACCCAGAACCATTGTTTGCATTTTGAATTCTGAATTTTGAATTACCGCCCATGAAAAGACCCGTCAGGTCCGAGAGACTGTTTGCCCGCGCGAGCCAAGTGCTGCCCGGCGGCGTCGACAGCCCCGTCCGCGCCTTTCTGGCCGTCGGGGGCTCGCCCCTATTCATCCGCCGCGCCTCGGGCGCCATGATCGAGGACGTGGACGGCAATCGCTTCATCGACTACGTGATGTCGTGGGGGCCGCTCCTTCACGGCCATGCGCCTCGACCGCTGGTCAGGGCGATTGGGGCAGCCGCGCGCCGAGGGACCAGCTTCGGCGCACCCAGTGCGCTCGAACACCAGCTCGGCGAGCGCATTCGAGCGCTCATGCCGTCGATGGAACGGGTCCGTTTCGTCAGCTCCGGGACCGAAGCCGCCATGGCCGCCGTTCGCGTGGCCCGCGCGTTCACACGGCGGGACCGCATCGTCAAATTCGAGGGGTGCTACCACGGCCACGCCGACGCGTTTCTCGTGAAGGCGGGCTCTGGAGCGATGACTCTCGGCATTCCCACGAGTCCCGGCGTCCCCGCACCGGTCGCCGCCGACACGCTGCTCGCGCGTTACAACGACCTCGCCTCGGTGGACGGCCTGCTCGACGCCCACGCGTCCTCGATTGCGGCCATCATCGTCGAGCCCATCGCCGGCAACATCGGCGTGGTCCCGCCGACCGAGGGGTTTCTGTCCGGCCTGCGCGAGCGCTGCACGCGGCACGGCATCCTGCTGCTGTTCGACGAGGTCATCTCCGGCTTTCGCGTGTCCTCCGGAGGCGCACAGGCTGTCTTCGGTATTCGCCCGGATCTGACGTGTCTCGGCAAGATCATCGGCGGCGGACTGCCCGTCGGCGCATACGGCGGCCGCGCCGACATCATGACCATGGTCGCGCCTGCCGGGCCGGTCTATCAGGCCGGCACGCTTTCCGGGAACCCGGTGGCGATGACGGCGGGACTGTGGGCGCTCAAGACCGTGGGCCCGCCGCTCTACCGGACGCTCTCCCGTCGCGGCTCCCTGCTGGCCGCCGGTCTGGCCGAGGCAGCACGGAACGCCGGCGTCCCACTCCAGGTGAACGCGTTCGGATCGCTGCTGACGCCGTTCTTCACCAGCGCGCCAGTGCGCGACTACCAGTCGGCCCTGGCTGCCAATACAACGGCCTACGCCACGTTCTTCCGCGGGATGCTGAAGCGAGGCATCTACCCACCGCCCTCCCAGTTCGAAGCCTGGTTTCTGTCCGCCGCGCACACCGACGCGCACGTCAGGAAGACCATCGCCGCGGCGCGAGGGGCAATGAGGGATGTGAGGAAAGCACTCTGAGGAGTGAGCTGTCGTTCACACTTCTCGGTTCTCGCTTCTCGGTTCGTGTTCAGGTTCAGGTTCTGTTCCTGAGTTCGTTGTTCTGGGTCGAGGGTTCGCTCGCGACAAGAACTCCGCGGGACCGCGGAGATCAACTCGCCGGGGCGCTCAGGGTACGCACGCTCTGCCGGGCTTCGGCCAGCTCTGGCAGGCCTGTGGCCATCTCGTACAACACAAGACCGAGCGAGTAGAGATCTCCTCGATCGACTGCCACGTCAGCCAGCTTCGAAGCAGCAGGTGTGGGATCGGGAAGAGCAGCGAAGACGTCCTCGGACTACCGGCGACACGGTTCGAACGTAGCACACTGAACAGCGAACTCGAGAACCGAACCTGAACACGAACACGAACCGAGAAGCGAGAACCGAGAAGCGTGAACTATCGGATCGCCAGCGGTGAATCGAGCCTGACGCGCAGGACCGACCCCTGGGGCAACTCGACCTCCCTGCCCTCCGTAGCGGCAATCGTCCCGCCGCCGCCAATCAGGATCCCCGCGAGCGCACCCCTGAAGCCGCCGAGGATGCCGCCGATGATTGCTCCGACGCCGGCGCCAGCCGCGGTGCGGCCCGCTTCACCTCTGATGCCCTCGCCTTCGATCGCCTGCGTGACCGTGCCGCGAATCGGATAGGACCGGCCGTTCGCCGTGATCTGATCGAAGCTCAACGTCATCCGAGCCGTGCGGTTCGTGCGCGTGCCGGGCTCCACGCCCGTCACGACGCCTCGCACGACCGATCCGGCCGGAATCAGGAGACGTCCATCCATGCTCAGGTCTGCGAGCGTCGTGCCTTCGAACCGGTCCTCGACCTTGGCGGTGCCCGAGTTGAGCGTGTTCTGCAGACGGACATCCAGCTCGGTTCCGACCGGAATCTCGGTGGCCCCGGAGCTCGAGGTCGACGCCCGAGGTGCGGGCCGCGGCGCGGCCGGTGCTGGAGCGGGAGGCGGGGCCGCAGCAGTGTTCGCGTCACCGCGCGCCCGCGATCGCAGGTCCTCGATCCGGTCGCGCACATCGGCATACTCGGTGCGTGACAGGGTCCGTTCCTTCCGCAGCTTCACTTTCAGGTACACGACCTCGTCGCGCAGATCGTCGAGCTCGGCGAGGAGCTGATTCGCCCGCCCGCTATCGCGACCGCGCAACTGCGTGACGTCGCGATCAGCCAGGTACACGTTGTCCTGAAGCCGCTGGACGTCCGCCTGCGTCACGGTCGAGCTCTGCTGCGCGGCCGCCGGCGCGGCGAGGCTCGCGAGGAACACGACTGGCAGCGTGAAGCGATACAGCGTTTTCATACGAGCCTCCTTCAGTTGCGCCACGGCATGAGGCGCTCAATCCAACTGATGCGCATCAGGTCGTTGTAGATGACTGTCACCATGAGCATCATCAGCACGACGAACCCCGCCAGCAGCATCTTCTCCTTGACCTGCATGCTGAAGTCGCGCCTTGCGATGCCCTCGAGCGCCATGATCAGAATGTGGCCGCCGTCGAGAATGGGCACGGGCATCAGGTTGATGATGCCGAGCTGAAGGCTGAGCATGGCCATGAGGGACAACAGCGAGATGAAGCCCTCCTGCGCCGACTGACCCGAGAGCCGCGCGATTCCGACCGGACCCTGAAAATCGCGCACGGACGTCTCGCCCGTGAAGAGGCCGCCCAGGATCCGGAAGAGCAACCCGGACATCTCGACGTTTCGGTCGACGCTCAGGCGGACGGCCTCGAGCGGCCCCGGCTTGAACGACTTCGTCGCGTCACCGATATAGAGTCCCAGCCTGGCGCCATCGCCCCGATCCTTCGGCGTCGCGGTCAGTTCGAGCTGCCCGTCGCCCCGGCGAATCGTGAAGCGCAGCTCGCGCTCACCATGGCGCGCGGTGGCCTGTCTGAACTGCGTCGCGGTGACGATGCGCTCGCCGTTGATTGCCAGTACCACGTCTCCGGCCTCGAAGCCCGCCTGCTCCGCGACGTCGCCTCCGATCACCGAGTCGACCACCGGATTGATATCCGGCAGAACCCCGATGTTCCCGATCTCGTACTGACCCTGACGGACCGGCCTCACCGTCGCCGCCACCGTCCGCCCGTTCCGCAACAGCGTCAATGGCACATCACGGCCGGGGCGCGTACCGATGGCCAGGAGCAGGTCCTCCCACGTGCCGACATCACTGCCCGCCACGGTGACGATCCGGTCGTCGCGCTGCACGCCGGCTTTCGCGGCCGGAGAGTCAGGCAGCACGGCGCCGACCACCGGAGGCTGATCGAGATACACGAATACTTCCGCGCCCTGTGCGAGAACGAAGGCCAGCACCACGACGGCCAGGATGATGTTCATCGCGGGGCCGGCGACGAAAATTTGCAGGCGCTGCCATTTCGTCTTCGACAGGAACTCATCCGGCTGCCCCGAGCGGGGGTCCTCGGGATTTTCGCCGGCCATCTTTACGTATCCGCCAAGGGGAATGGCGCTGACGCAGTACTCGGTGTCCCCGCGCGTGACTTTCAGAATCTTCGGGCCGAAGCCGAGCGAAAACGTCAGCACGCGCACGCCGTGACGCCGTGCGGCAAGGAAGTGCCCCAGCTCGTGCACGAAGATCAGGACGCCGAGAACGAAGAGAAATGCCAGGGTCGTCGTCACGGAAGAACTACCTCAGAGTGTCAATTCTAACTCGCCGGCCAACTGGCGGGCGGAGGCGCGCGCCCACCCGTCGACCCGGCGTACGGTCTGCAGTGTCGAGACGCTCTCGACCGCGTGGGCCGTCATCGTCCGCTCGATCACCGTGGGAATCGATCCAAAGCCGAGCTTCCCGTCGAGAAAGGCCTCGACGGCGACCTCGTTGGCCGCGTTCAGGACCACCGGAAGCGTCCCACCGGTCCGAAGCGCGCGGTAGGCGAGGTTGAGACACGGAAAACGGTCGTGGGCCGGGGCGTGAAACTCCAGAGGCCCCGCGCGTGTCAGGTCGAGCGGGGGAAGCGCCGCGTCCCATCGCTCCGGATACGAACAGGCGTACTGGATCGGCAGGCGCATGTCGGTCACCCCGAGCTGCGCGATCACCGATCCGTCGTTCAGCTCGACGAGCGAGTGGACGATGGATTGAGGGTGAATGACGACGTCGATCTGGTCGGCGGAGACACCGAACAGCCAGTGCGCCTCGATGACCTCCAACCCCTTGTTCATCAGCGTGGCTGAATCGATCGTGATCTTGCGCCCCATCCTCCAGGTTGGATGCCGCAGTGCCTCATCCGGCCCGACCCGACCGAGCTCCTCGGAGGTCAGGCGGCGAAACGGTCCCCCCGACGCCGTCAGGATCAGGCGTCGAATCTCGTCCCTGGATCGCCCGTGCAGGCACTGATGAATGGCGTTGTGCTCGCTGTCGATCGGCAGGATCGCGACGCCGTTGCGGCGGGCCGCCTCCGTCACGATCGCGCCGGCCGTCACCAGCACCTCCTTGTTGGCGAGCGCGATCGTCTTTCCGGCCTCGATGGCCGCCAGGACCGCCTCGAGCGCGGCGGTTCCCGTCGAGGCACAGATCACGATGTCGGCCTCCGGATGGGTGGCGACGGCGACGAGGCCTTCCGCCCCGACGGCAAGCGTCATCGGCTCCCCAGTTCCGCACGCGACTCGCAGTCGGTCCATCGCGTCGGCGGTGGCCATCGCCACCGTCTGGGGTCGATAGCGCCGCACCTGCGTCGCGAGCAGATCCGCGTTGTCACCGGCGGCCAGCGCGACGACACGCAGGCGTGACGCGTGCCCGTCCACGACCGACAGAGCGCTTTGGCCGATCGAGCCGGTCGACCCGAGGATCGCGAGGTTTCTCACGAGAAATGTCGCACGAAGAGGTAGAAGGGCGCCGCCGCGAACAGCAGCGCGTCGATCCGGTCCAGCACGCCGCCATGCCCCGGGATGAGCGAGGAGCTGTCCTTCACGCCGGCGGCCCGCTTGAGTCGCGACTCGAACAGGTCGCCGCAGATTCCAGCCACGACCACCAGCAGCCCGAGGACGAGCAGGGAGCCGAATCCCGCAGATGGCAGAGCCGTCGGCCCGGCCAGCAGGATGAACCCCGTCGCGCAGATTACTCCGCCGACCGCTCCCTCGACCGTCTTGTGCGGGCTGATGGAGGGCGCCAGTCGTCGTCGGCCAAAGAGACGTCCCGAGTAGAGCTGTGCCGAGTCGCTCACGACAATCGTACCGAGCAGGAGCAGCGTCGCGGGCCAGCCATGCAGGGCATGGATCGCCACGAGGAGGCCGAGAGGCATCCCGACGTACACCGCGCCGAACACCCCGGTCGTCGCCTCCTGAAGGGTGTGGTTCGACAGGAGCGTCTCGGCCACGACCCAGAGCAGGGCCATCGTGAGCAGCACCTCGCCCGAAGGCAGTTCGGGCCCCGACGAGACCCAACACAGCGCCACGGCCAGCACGATCGCGCGAACAGGTGTCTTCACGAGGCCCAGATACTCGTACGCGGCCCGTGCCGCCACGACACACGCCACGACGCGCAGCGCGAGGACGGGCAGGAACAGGATCGCTGCAACGGAGACCACCCCGAGCGCCACCCCGCTGGCGAGGCGAACCACGGCCGGCTACAAGCTCCGGGTACGCGTCATTTCGCTCCGATCGCCGCCGGTGAGCTGATGCCGCCGTATCGCCGCTCGCGCTTCTGATACGCCAGCACAGCTTCGATCAGGTGGCGCCGCCGGAAGTCCGGCCAGAGGGTGTCGGTGACGTAGATCTCGGAGTACGCAATCTGCCAGAGCAGGTAGTTGCTCACTCGCATCTCGCCGCTCGTACGGATCAGGAGATCCGGGTCTGGCTGTCCCGCGGTATACAGGAAGCTCGCGAAGCGGTCCTCGTCGAGGTCCTCGGGGCGGATGCCGGATGCAATCGCCCGTCTGGCCGCATCGACGATCTCGGCCCGGCCGCCGTAGTTCAGTGCGATATTGAACAGCATGCCCCGGCTCGTCGACGTCCGCTCGATCGCGGCGTTCAGCTCGTCCTGGATGTCCGGGGAGAGCTCCTCCATCCGCCCGATGACGCGAAAGCGGATGTCGTTGCTGAGCAGCGTATTCAGCTCGGACCGGAGGTACCGCTTCAGCAACTGCATGAGCGTGCCGACCTCAGTTGCCGGCCGCTTCCAATTCTCGATCGAGAATGCGTAGAGGGTCAGGACGCGGATTCCCAGCCGCGCGGCGGTTTCGACCGAGTCGCGCACGGCATCGATGCCGGCCCGGTGGCCTTCGACACGGGGAAGATGCCGCTGCGCCGCCCACCGCCCGTTGCCGTCCATGATGATCGCCACGTGGACCGGCAGCCGCTCGAAATGGATCGCGCGGGCGAGCGCCTCGTCGGGATGCCCGGGCGGAATCCACGCCAGGAGATTGTCAAGCGACACAGCTTGATTCCTCGACGCCGGGTGTAATTTCCGGGCGGAAATTACACCCGGCGTCGTTATAGATGATAATCCACCTCGACGAGGAACAGCCCGTGTGCCGGGGCCGTCGCTCCCGCGTCTGCCCGTGACCGGCCCTCGACGAGCGCAGCCATGCTCTCCGGCTGACGCCAGCCGCGCCCGACCTCGACGAGAGTGCCCACGACGGCCCGCACCATGTGGCGAAGAAAGCCGTTCCCCGCGATCTCATACGCGAGCACGCCGGAGGTATCACGCCACTCGGAACGGGTCATCGTCCTCGTCGTGCTGCTGGTTCGGCTGCCCGTGCTCTGAAAGGCGACGAAGTCGTGCGTGCCGACGATGGCCTCCGCGGCGTGCCGCATGGCGCTCACGTCGAGCGGCTCGGGAACGTGCCAGGCAAAGAACCGGTCGAACGGGTCGGCAATCGGCGTGTTTCTGATCCGGTACCGGTAGGTCTTCGACCGCGCGCTGAACCGGGCGTGGAAGTCTGGCGCCACGTCCTCGATGGCCACGACTCGAACCTCTTCTGGAAGCTGCGCGTTGAGCGCACGGCGCAGCGTCGAAGGCTCGTGGGAGAAGGTGACGGTCACGCTCGCAACCTGCCCGAGCGCATGGACCCCGGCATCAGTACGCCCGGCGCCGTGTACGCCCACCCTCGATCCTTCGAACTCGGCGAGCGCGTCCTCGAGCAGGCCCTGAACCGACACGCCCTCGGCCTGCCTCTGCCAGCCCACGAGCCGCGTCCCGTCGTAGGCGAGAGTCAGCTTGAGGTTGCGCACGAAGCCGCCTTGGGAATTGGGAGTTGGGAGTTGGGGGTTGACAGTGAGGCGGCGTAGACGCCGCCTCAGACACGGGACCCAGGTTTCACCACCGGCTGCCCCGCCGCGCAGAGCGGACACGTCTCCGGCTGGTAGGTGGGCAGTGACACGCTCGCCAAGGCGCGAAACGGCACATCGAGGTTCTGCTGGCCGCCGCTGCGGTCGATGATGGCAGCCGCCCCGACGACGGTCGCGCCACAGGCGCGGGCGATCTCGATGGTCTCACGTGTCGAGCCACCGGTCGTCACCACATCCTCGACCACGAGCACCCGCTCGCCCGGCGCCAGCGAAAACCCACGTCGCAACACGAGCTTGCCGTCCTGTCGCTCGGCGAAAACCGCCCGGACGGACAGCGCCCGGGCGACCTCCTGCCCGATGATGATTCCGCCCAGCGCGGGGGACAGGACGACCTGCGGATCCAGCTCCCTCGCCTTCGAGGCGATCTCGGCACCGCAGGCTTCTGCCTCCTTCGGATACTGGAGAACCAGGGCGCATTGCAGGTAGCCAGGGCTGTGCAGCCCGGACGTCAGGCGGAAGTGGCCTTCGAGCAGGGCCCCGACACGGCGGAACCGGTCCAACACGGCGTCCATGGTGGCCGACGGCATTCCGAGCGAGTATACCTTTTGCACGACGAGAACCTTCGCCCAGGGGCGTTCGTCATACTAGGGGTTGAAACCACAAGATTGGGGGCGTGGACAGATGCGCACGATCGTGAGTCGAATGTCGCTCATCACGGCTGTCGTGGCCGTTTTCGGAACGCCGGCGTCCGTTTTCGCACAGGCCGCCGGAAGCCAGCAGTTGGCCGCGGGCGCGCCGCAGGTCAGACGCCTCACGGCCGATGAAGCCGTCGCACTCGCGCTCGAGAACAACCTGGGAATCCGGATTGCCCGTGTCGATCCGCAGATCGAGGATCTGAACCTGGTGGGGGCGCGCTCCGGATGGTCGCCCTCGTTCAGTTCGACGTTTCAGAGCAACAGCAGCAACAGCCCGAACCAGAACTTCCTGGCGGGCGCGCAGGGAACCACGACGACCAGCGACCAGTTCTCGAACTCCGTGGGCATCCAGCAGACGCTCAGGTGGGGCGGCAGCTACGACGTCGGATGGGACAGCTCGCGTGTCACCAGCAACAGCTCCTTCTCGACGTTCTCCCCGCAGGTTCGATCGTCGCTCTCCTTGAGCTACACGCAGCCGCTGCTCCGCAACTTCAGCATCGATAGCACCAGGCAGCAGGTCCAGCTGTCCTCCAAGAACCGTGAGATCGCCGACGTGTCGCTGCGGGAAACGATCGCCACGACGACAAGGACCGTGCGGAACGCCTACTGGGATCTCGCCTATGCCATCACGTCGCTGTCCGTGCAGCGGCAGTCGCTGGATCTCGCGCAGGAGTCGCTCCGCAACACGCGCGCCCGCGTCGAGATCGGCACGACTCCTCCAATCGACATCGTCGAAGCCGAGTCGGAGGTCGCGCTGCGGCAGGAGGCGGTCATCGTGGCGGAGGCGCTGATCGGCACGACTGAGGACACGCTGCGCACGCTGGTCTTCGATCCGTCGATGCCGGATTTCTGGACCATCCGGATCGAGCCGTCCGACCTGCCCCCGTTTCAGCCGTCGGTCATCAACGTCGAGACTGCGGTGCGGACGGCCCTCGACCGGCGCACCGACCTCACGCGGTCGCGGAAGTCGCTCGAGGCGGACGACATCAACCTCACGTTCTACCGTAATCAGACGCTCCCGGATGTCAGTGCGAGTTTCAACTACGGCCTTCAGGGTCTCGGCGGGACCCAACTGGTGCGCGGCTTCGGCCCCTTCGGGCCCGGCACGGGCGAGGTGACCGGTCAGTCGCAGCGCAGCTTCGGCGCAGTCCTCGGGGACCTGTTCACCAACGACTATCCGAACTGGACGGCGTCGCTGAACGTCAGCTATCCGATCGGCACCAGTTCGGCCGAGGCGAACCTCGCCCGATCCAGGCTGCAGCACACTCAGGCGCAGACGCAGCTCCAGAACCAGGAGTTACAGGTCGCCAGGGAGGTCCGGCAGGCGGCGCGGCAGGTGCAGACCAACCAGCAGCGCGTGGAAAGCTCGAGGTCGGCCCGACAGCTCGCCGAGCGCAGGCTCGAGGCCGAGCAGCGGAAGTTCGAGGCCGGAACGTCCACGAGCTTCCTCGTCTTCCAGGCCCAGCGCGACCTGGCGCAGGCGCGCAACAACGAGCTCCAGAACGTGCTCGGCTACAACCGCTCGATCGTCGACCTCGAGACGGTCCAGGATGTGCCATTGCGATAACATCACCCCGTGCCGCGTGTCACGGTTGCCATCATCACGCTGGACGAAGCCGAACACATCGCGGCCGCCATCGACAGCGCCTCCTGGGCCGACGAGGTCATCGTCGTCGACTCGGGCAGCGTGGATGACACCGTGGCGATTGCCCGTGCGAAGGGGGCGCGCACCGAGCGACGCGAGTGGACCGGTTACGTCGACCAGAAGAACTTCGCCGCCAGCCTGGCGTCGAACGACTGGATCTTCTCCCTCGACGCGGACGAACGGATTCCCCCGCCGCTCGCCGCCGAGATTCGCGCTCTGCTCGCCACCGATCCCCCTTTCGGGGGCTACCGTGCGCCGCGTGTCACCTTCCACCTCGGACGGTGGATCCGGACCACGGACTGGTATCCCGACTATCAGATGCGGCTGTACGACCGGCGGCGAGCCCGCTGGCAGGGGCGCTACGTCCACGAGTCGGTGAAGGTCGACGGCCCGCCCGGGCAGCTGAGACACGAGATCGAGCACTACTCCTATCGCGACCTCCGCGAGCACCTGGACCGCATCAATCAATACACCACGCTGGCCGCGCGACAGATGCACGAGACCGGCGGGCGGGCGGGCGCGCGGCACCTGTTCGCCCACCCGCCGGCAGCGTTCCTGCGAAACTACATCCTTCGACGGGGGTTCCTCGACGGCACGGTCGGGCTCACACTGTCGCTGGTCAACTCTTACTCGGTGTTCCTGAAGTTCGCGAAGCTCTGGGAGCTGCAACGAACTCCCAACTCCCAACTCGCTTCGCATCGCTCCAACTCCCAAAAGGCCCCCGTCAACGACGCCTCGAAGTTGTGACGCGATGTTCTCGCTCCACATCGATACCTCGCGCGCCTGGCGCGGCAGCCAGGGCCAGGTGATGTACACCGTCATGGGCCTCCGGTCACGGAGGCAGCGGGCCGCGCTCGTCGCGCACCCGGAGGGCGAGTTGTGCCGCCGCATGTCGGAGGGCACCGACCTCATTCCACTGGCGCCACGCAACGAAATCGACTTGTCCGCAGCGTGGCGATTGTCGCGCGTGATCAAGCAGCTCCGCCCCGACGTCGTCCATGCGCACGACGCTGCCGCCGTGGCGATGGCCGCGACGGCCCTTTCGATTGCGACGCCGGCACCGGCGCCGGTGCTCGTCGCCTCGCACCGCATCGATGCCCACATCGATCACAACTCGTTCTCGAGGTGGAAGCACGGTCAGGTGGACGGCTTCATCGCCAACTGCGAAGCGGTTCGAGAGCGGCTGGTCGCCGACGGCATCCCGCGGGAGAAGACCACGGTCGTCCACGGCGGCGTCGATGT
>Ga0209640_10000479_pt1 | contig 30809 bp, 30 predicted proteins | sample RifCSP10_1_FD_184018 | JGI IMG/M metagenome (GOLD analysis project Ga0209640, IMG submission 184018) | Soil microbial communities from Rifle, Colorado - Rifle CSP2_sed 10_1 (SPAdes) (version 2) | ecosystem: Environmental > Terrestrial > Deep subsurface > Rock core/Sediment | place: Rifle... | reverse complement strand
CCGCCGATACGCCGCTGCGACAAGCCTGACGGCGGGCGGGCTCGCCGCTCGGTCGGTCAACATACTGTTTCAAGTATGCCTCCCTTCCTCACGGCTCCACGCGCCCGTCTCGCGTGGCGTCTCGGCGGTTTCGTCACGAACCCCCGTGAATAATGCGGGCTGGGATACTGTTGCCAGGGTAGGGAAACTCGAACGATCTGTCAAGTGAAAATACAGGACAATACCTGTCACTACCTGTCAGTGTTATCCGATTCTATGGAGCCAGTCTCGTCTGACTCCATCGCTTCTGAGAGATCGTCACCGAGGTCCTCACCCATCTCCTCGCCCATGTTTTTCATGAATCGAGCCATGCTCTGCGGGTCGTTTTCATCGAGCCCGGCCAGATTGCTGGGGTCCGCCAAGGCTTCAAGGCGAGCCTCTTCGGATTTTGGCGAGGCAAATCGAGACAGGATTCGTTCAACCCGTGCGCTCGTGCAATGGGAGCAGGCTGCCGGTGCCTGATTGGCCGGGCTCAATACAAGGACTGTGCTGCGCTTCTTACAGTCGAGGCAGCGATATTCGTACAACGGCATTGATCATATTCCTATGGTCGTCAGGCGCTCTCCCGCCCGTTCGGCAAAGAAGCGATCCGGCACCAACGCCGTATCGACCGTCCTGGCCAGCGTCAGGGCAAAGACGGGCCCGGTGCCGGCTTTGCGTAGGGTCTTCGCGCATTCATTCAGCGTCGTGCCGGTGGTGAAGACATCATCCACGAGGAGAATACGTTTCTCCATGAGGTCCTGGGGCTTCCGGACGGCAAATGCTTTTCGTAGATTTTGTAACCGGGCCTGCCGCGTTAATGTGGTTTGGGGATCGGTGGCGGCGATCCTGACGAGGTTTGTGGCTGAAACCGGGCAGGCCAGATGATGGCTGAGCTGATCGGCCAGGAGCAAAGATTGGTTAAATTCACGCGCGCGTAAGCGGGTCGGGTGCAAGGGCACAGGGATAATCACGTCGACGTCGAGTTCGCTTGGCAGGGCGCTGATCATAAGGCACGCGAGGGGCCGTGCCAGTGTATGTTTGCCGCGGTACTTGAACGAACAGATGGCTTCCCGTAGTGGGGGAAGGTAGGGGAAGAGGGTCCAGGCCCGTTGAAAATCAGGCGGCCGTTCCTGACAGTGTTGGCATTGATGGTCCGGTGTATAGGTCGTAGCCTCTGGCGAGACAAACGGCTGGTCGCAACGGGCACAAACTGGCTGTTGGAGCGGGCGGATGGTTTGCCAGCATGTGGCGCAGAAGAAGGGCACCGGGTCCGTGCTGAGTGAATGGCCACAGGCGATGCACTCTATCGGCAATACAAACCGGAGGGCCTGACGGCACCATCCGATCAGTCGATCCTGTGTGTATTCACGTAACATCGCAGGGGAAGCGCTCCAACTAACGTGTGCGTGCGCTTCTTCTATGGGAATGTGCCGCGCCTGTCAAGGTTGTTGCTCTGTAAATGGTTGTGATATACGAAGGCAGCAGGATGTTGAAAAAAAACTGCAGCGCGAGAGACCGTGACGCGCGAGAACGGATGGTTTGTCTTGTTTGTTTGGTCTGTTCGGTTGAACTAGATTAACCAGACAAACAAAACAAACCAGATGAACCAGATCAACCCGTCCCGCCCGTCTATTCTACGGGTCAGGATACGGATGGAGAAGCAAAGCACATGGTGACATTCGACCAGGTGTCGAAAATTTATGAGCGTGGTGGCGACACCATCACCGGGCTCGATCGGGTCACGGTCGAAGTGGGCAAGGGAGACTTCTGTGCGTTTATCGGTCCTAGCGGATGCGGGAAGAGTACGTTGCTCAACCTGGTTGGCGGGTTGGATGTGCCGACCTCGGGGGATATCCTCCTCGGAGGGCGCTCGACCAGTCGATTCACGAGCGACGACTGGACGAAGATCAGGCGGGAAACAGTCGGGATTGTCTTTCAAGCATTCCATTTAATTCCCGGGTTGACGGCAGCGGAGAATGTTGCGTTTCCCTTGTTGTTGCGCGGGGAGCGAGGGGCATCGGTCCAAGCCCGCGTCGAGGAGGTTCTTGAGTTGGTCTCGATGACTGCACGAAGGCACCATCGCCCCAGCGAGCTCTCAGGCGGAGAGCAGCAGCGTGTGGCGATTGCGCGAGCGATCGTGCATCAGCCCCAGATTATTCTTGCTGATGAGCCGACCGGAAATTTGGATTCCCAGCATGGGGCCGAGATCATCGTCCTCCTTCGGTCGCTTGTTCAGCGCTTTCGCCAAACCGTGCTGTTGGTCACCCACAGCGCCGAGGCCGCTGAGGCGGCCGATTATGTCTGGGCCATGAAGGATGGGCGGCTCATGACGAGAACGCAGCATGAGCCTGTCACGGTAGTAGCGTGATGGATCTTTCGACCACCATTGCCGGCGTACGATTTCCTAGTTGCTTCATGAATGCTTCGGGGGCCCTCTGTGTCACGCGTGACGAACTGCTGGCCCTCGGCCGATCTCGTGCCGGGGCCATCGTCACTAAATCGATGACGGTTGAGCCTCGCGACGGCAATCCGACACCCCGGTACTATGGATTTCCCGGCGGGTCCATCAACTCCATGGGCTTGCCGAATCTCGGGTACAAGGCGTATGCCGCGCTCATTCCTGAATTGAAGACATTCGGGAAACCGGTTATCGCCAGTGTGGCGGGTCTTTGTGAAGACGACTTCCTGACGATTGCAGCCACGATCAATGCGGCGAAGCCCGACTTGATCGAAGTCAATCTCTCTTGTCCCAACATTCCAGGCAAACCCCAGATCGGATATGACGCCGAAGCCTCCGAGCGACTGCTGAAGCGAGTTCGCAAGGTGATCACGGTTCCGATGGGGGTCAAGTTGCCTCCGTACTTTGATCCAGCCCATCAGACAGCGATGGGAGAAGTGATCGGCCGTTGCGGTGTCGATTTCCTCAACTTGATTAACTCGGTCGGCAACGGGCTCGTCGTCGATCCGGAGCGCGAGGCGGTCGTCATCAAGCCCAAGGGTGGGTTCGGCGGACTGGGTGGCACGATCATCAAGCCGGTCGCGCTGGCCAACGTGCGGGCTTTTTGGAAGATCTTCGAAGGGCGATTGCCGATTATAGGGACCGGTGGCGTGGTCAATGGCGTGGATGCCTTCGAGCATGTACTCTGTGGCGCGTCGGCCGTGCAGATCGGGACGGTTTTGGTCGAGGAAGGGGTCGACGTATTCGGCCGATTGGAAACGGAGCTGGCGGCACAGCTCAGCAGGAAGGGCTATCCGAGGTTGGAGGACTGCCGGGGAAAACTAAAAGAACTGTAGGCCTACTTGGCTCCGAACGTCTTGGCAAGGAGACCCAGCTGTAGGGCCCGTCGGAGTAGTTGCGCCACATTTCGCACATTCAACCGTCGCATCAAGTTGAATCGGTGCACTTCGACCGTGCGGACGCTGATCTCCAGCACCTCCGCAATCTCACGGTTCGTGTGCCCGATCGATACCAGACGAAGGATGTCACACTGCCGAGGCGTGAGGAGATCGGCGTCCATCTCTTCCTGTAGCGGCTGGATTTTTCGGCTCAGAGCAGTTCGCGTACCCATCAATTACCTCTCATCATCAACTCAGGCGAGTCTAACAAAGGTGTGTATTGCTGTAAACGAAACTACCGATTTGTGCAGGGCTCCGTTACTGGCCCAACAGATTCGATTTGTTTTCGCTCCCTTACCCATGATGATTCGTTCTGTTCATAGCGCCCCCCACCCTAGATGACTATACCACTCATGCTCTATCTCGCCCTGATCCGGGCTCATGCGCTCCAGCGGCCATATCGCGCCCTGCTCAGCATTGCAGGAGTGGCACTGGGTGTGCTGGCCTCCGTGGGCATCGGGACGGCGAATATTCAAGTGCTGCGATCCTTCGAGCAAGCCGTCACGACGGTAGCCGGTCCTGCCACATTGGAAATTACGGGCCGTGATCTCGGAGTGGATGAATCGGTAATTACGGCTGTTCGTGCGGTCGATGGGGTGGTGAGCGCCGCTCCGGTCATTGAAGAATCGGTCGTGGCCGCCCAGGGGGAACAGCGTGGCCAGGTGCTTCAGGTATTGGGACTGGATCTACTTGCGGAGGTCGGGACACGTGGATTTCAGCTCTCGCAGGCTGACGCCGGCGTGGCGCTGGAGGCGCTCCTGGCTCCGGACGCTCTGTACCTTGGTCGTCAGGTTGCTGCCGACTGGAACTTGGGAGTCGGTAGTACCGTCGAGGTGACGGCGGGAGGGCGTCTCGTACGGTTGCGAGTCGTAGGACTTATACATAACGAGGCGGCGCGCTCGTCCCTCTGGGATCGGCTTGCCATCATGGATATTGCTGCGGCTCAGCTATTGTTTCAATCAGTCGGGCGGTTGGATCGAATCGAGCTGGTGACGACGCCTGGTCGACCGCTCGACGACATCGTTGCCTCTGTGCGTGCGCGACTTCCACCCCATCTAGTCGTGCAACGGCCGGCGCAACGGACGAAGCAGGTCGAAAACATGGTGTGGGCGTTCCAGCTCAATCTGTCAGTCATGAGCTGGGTCGGGCTGCTCATCGGGATGTTCTTGATCTACAACACGATAGCCTTTGCTGTGGCGCAACGGAGACGCGAGATCGGCATCTATCGCGCACTCGGCATGACAAAGCGGCGGGTTGCCGGCCTGTTTCTGGTGGAAGCTGGGTTGCTCGGTCTTTTGGGCGGGTTATTGGGAGGCCTTGGGGGGGTCTGGCTGGCCAGGATTTTGGTGTCGCTCGTGAGCCGAACGATCTCAGATCTCTATGCGCCGATCGCGTCTGGCGGGTTGATCCTGTCGATGGACATGGTGACGCTTGTGGCAGTGGTGAAAGGGATGCTGCTCGGGACAGTGGTCTCGATGGTGGGCGCGTTGGGCCCCAGTGTGGAAGCCGGCAGGACTGTGACGGTCCGCGCCTTGGCACCGGGAGACTATGAATCGACGCATCAACTAAGGGCAGGTCTGTGCGGATGGATCAGTCTCGTGTTGTTGGTGCTGGCGGGCCTCTGCTCGCTGATGGGCCCGGTCGGAGACCTGCCGCTCTTTGGCTATCTCGCGACAATCCTTCTTTTGGGGGCACTCTCCTGTCTTGCGCCACTCTGTATCCAGGCGTTGGGCATGCGGCGCCCTTTCCAGGAGGGTAAAACGATGATGCTGGGGGGGAGCCTCCGTCTCATCGCGGCAGACCAGACGGCGCGCCATCCGGGCCGGAATGCGGTGACGGTGTCGGCGTTGATGGTGGGATTGTCGATCATGATCGGAGTGGCCGTCATGGTTCGCAGCTTTCGTGACACTGTCGAGGTCTGGGTGGATGAGACCGTGATGGCTGACCTCATCGTGGCCCCGCAATCCTGGCTCCAGGGGAAGCAGGCTGGGCAAGCGTCGCGTGCCTTGCCAGGGACCTGGCGTTCGACCCTGGTGGCGATTGACGGCATTGCCGCGGTCGATACCCTTCGGGACGTGTATGTGGACGTCGATGGTCAGCCAGTGGCGTTGGTGTCACGAGATCTTCGGCTCCATGCTCAGCGCAGCCGGTATCAGATGATGCATGGAGATTCGAGCGTGGCCCTGCAGCGAGCCGCCGAAACCGGAGGCGTGCTCTTGTCTGAAGTGTTGGCGACTCGATTACGACTTCGTGAGGGGAGCAAGATCTCGATCACGACGCCGGCGGGACCAGTTGCTGTGTCCGTTGAGGGGGTCTTCTACGATTACGCAACCGACGGCGGGAAGATGGTGATGGATCGTACATGGTATCAGCGACAATGGCACGATGACCGGGTGACAGTGTTTTCTATCTACCTGGCTGCCGCTGCTGATCCAGAACAGGTTCGGCAGTCGATTGTCACACATGTCGCCGGACTGGATGGAGTGACGGTTCCACCGTTGGTGATCCGAAACCACGAGTTGCGGAAAGAGATTCTCGAGATCTTCGACCGCTCATTCGTATTGACCTATGTCCTTGAAGCCATTGCCGTACTGGTGGCCATACTCGGCATCGTGAATACCTTGGTGACGGCCGTGTTGGAGCGACAACGTGAATTTGCCACGTTGCGGGCTATCGGCGCTGGCACGAGGCAAGTGGAGCGATTAGTCTTGTGGGAAGCGGCCTATCTCGGGTTGATCGGGGCCGTACTGGGCGTCGTGGGAGGCCTGTTGCTTGCCTTGGTCCTCATCCACGTGATCAATAAACAATCCTTTGGCTGGACGATTCAGATGACGGTCCCAGGCGGAGTGATTCTGAAAGCCGTAGGACTCGCACTCACGGCTGCCCTGGTGGCCGGCTACTGGCCCGCGCGCTGGGCAGCACGACAACCGGTGGTGGAAGGGTTAAGGGAGGAGTAGCGGCCTGGTTGGTCCTCTGTGCTCACGGAACCCCCACGATGAAACGGTGGTCGTTCGACGTGCGCAGTGGAGGACCAATCCAGGCCGCTCCTCTGGAGAGGGAAAACGAGCAAGCTTGGAAGGATCATTGGTAAGGGTGTGCTCGCGCAACGCGCGGCTTAAGAAAGCCCTCGTTGGACGCGCGCAGTGGAAGATCGATCAGCCCCCATCCCTGAAGAGAAAACAAGCAAGCTTTGATGGATCATCTGCAACCTCGCTCGACGGGCGCAGTGGGACCAACAAGGGTGCCCTCGCTCAGGAGTATCGGGGATAAGAAGAAGCGTGCGCAGTCTAGGGCCAAGCCAGGCCGCTCCTCGGGAGAGGGAAAGTGAGCAAGCTTGGGAAAATCATTGGTAAGAGTGTGTCTACGCTGCCATAGGCGTACGATTGGCAAAAGCGAGCGGCATGTCCTTGCGGTCAGACGGTGCAACTGTCAGTAACGGCCTCGCTGTGTATCCGACCTCCTGCGCCACCCAGAGCGTAGGGATCTGTTCGATGGCAATATTGTAAAGATTGACCGAGTCATTATAGAACTCACGCCGATCGGCAATGGTGCTTTCCAGTGCCGATATGCGCTGGTGAATGGCTAAGAATTCTTGATTGGCTTTTAGATCTGGATACTGTTCGGCCACAGCGAAGAGTTTTCCTAAGGCACCGACGATCTGATTTTCCGCCTGTGCTTTGTCGTTGATATTCAAGCCGGCGCCATACGCATTGCGGGCTTTGGTCACGGATTCCAGGGTCTCCCGCTCGTGCGTCATGTAGCTATTACAGACTTGGACCAGCTTGGGAAGCTCATCATGACGTTGTTTCAGGATGACGTCGATATTCGACCAGGCCTTGTCGATATTATTGGCGAGTCGGACCAGCATGTTGTAGACGCCGACCACATACGCGACAAGTGCAATCAGTCCAATAACCAGCAGGATTCCGATCAGTAATGTGCCATTCATGGGTGTTCTCCTTTTGAGTATGATTGTTACGATTTTGTTGTCAGGTAGTACTTGAAGATGATGATCAAACAGGTTGCAGCAAGCGTTAGGCCTCCAACTCCAAAACCCAACACTTGCCATTGCAATCGGGACAGTAAGTCCTTTTCGCTTCGATCCGAGATGATGAACTCATGATCTTGGCTGCTACCGATGTATATACGAGTAGAGTTTTCGACGCTCTCCCTGGTGCCGAGGTGTTCATGGGCGGTTCCGAGGACGTAGACCTGCTCTTCCGGTAGGAGGAACGATTCTCGGCACCGAAGTGTCTTGCTTCCCATCCAGCGTTCGGTCGAAATCCCCAATCGATCCAGTCCGGTGATTGTGGTGGGGGGCAATTCTCCGAGCCAATTGTTTCGATAGGTGCGCTCGTTCGGCAAGATAAGCTCAGCGCCAAGGGGCACGACGAGCACTCGTCCGGTTGTATCGCTCACAAAGAAGGGTTGTTCAGATGTGCCCTTGCCAATGGTCTCCCACCGAGCATTCTTCCCGGAGCCAACATGCTCTTCAACGGCATACGAATAGAACACACAGGGAAGCCCGCTGAAGGGTGCGGAGAGGAGGCCCTCCTCGGGCTGTGCTTGTCCACTGATCTCGACTAACCCCAGAGCGAGTGAACGAATGGTCGAGGTCGGAATGCTTTCGATCAAGCGCTTCCGCTGATGAACCATCCATCCGTAGACGATGAGTCCGAAGCCTCCTACGGTACCAGTCGCCAAGTACAACAGGGTTTGATCCAGTGGCTGGCTCCACTGAGCGGTTTTCATGGCTTTACCGATCCCCGCGACTAGGATGAGGCCTCCTAGCACAAAGCCGAATCCGAAGAACAAGACCCAGAACCAAATGCCTTGTGGATTGGGGCGCTTCTTCTTGAATCTAGGTTGATCGCGAAACGTGTCGTTGACTGCACGATGTCTCGCTGCAGCCCGCGTGTACAGCTCAGCTTCATGGATCTTGATCGGAACTGCGGCGCCTCGGTAGGTCTCATTTAGACGAGTGAGGCTCCCGCGAGGAAGCCACCATCCGTGGCAGGAATCGCAGCTAAGGAAGGGCGGTTGAGATACCGTTTCGGGCTCCATGTGATTTTCGCATCGAGGACACAGTGTCTCTGTCCTGACCGCGACGCCTCCCGTGTCACCAATAGCCCGCTTCAGTGAAACGTAGTCCTCAACGAAAAAATTCACCTCTCCCACATCGAGCCATAGCCCGTGTCCAGAGGAACAGATATCGAGCTCTGGACCATGGCTTGTCGGAATCTTTATAAGGTCCTCCTGACAATCGAGACATTTCATGGTGAGCATCGTGTTCAAACTGTAGCAAGAATCAGGCAGGTGTCAAAGCGAAACACTTGTAACTGCTTTGAAAGAAAGAGGTTCCCGCATGATGATGAGCGAGGAATTATGCTGCAGGATGAAGAAGGTTAGTCCTAAGCGACATCCTGTTGCAGACTGTTGTCTTAGCGTTTGTAGCGGCCCTGGGGGTCGGTTACTGGCCCGCGGGCTGGGCAGCAAGGCAAGCCGGTGGTAGAGGGCCGCGAGATGAACGAGGAGAAGTTGGAGTGTGGGTTAGGTGCTGACTGACTGCTGGTAATCGACTTCGATCTTGAAGCCCAGGTCTTCGATCATGCCCCAGACCTCGGGGGCTGGCTGGCCCGGTGTCGTGAGGTAGCCGTTTACGAAGACGGAATCGGCTGGATAGAGGGCAAGTGGCTGGAGGGACCGAAGATTATGCTCGCGGCCGCCGGCGATGCGGATTTCGGTATGTGGGTGAAGGAAGCGGAAGAGGCAGAGGACTTTCAAGCAGCGTTGCGGGGTAAGCTGATCGCAATGCTCTAGCGGCGTGCCTGCCGCCGGATGAAGCATGTTCAGTGGAATCGAGTCCGGTTTCACCTCGATGAGGGCCATCGCGAGGTCGATGAGATCCTCGTCCTTCTCTCCCATTCCGACGATCCCACCGGAACAGATTTCCAATCCTGCCGCTCGAGCGCTCCGGATGGTGTTGAGTCTGTCTTGGAAGGTATGCGTGGTGCAGATTGAGGCGTGAAAGGCTTCGCTCGTATTCAAGTTGTGGTTCACCCGATCGACACCCGCAGCCTTCAGTCGCTTGGCCTGTTGTTCATTCATGAGGCCCAGTGAACAGCAAATCTGAATCGGAATTTCTTGCTTGATCGAGCGTACGGCGCCTGCGATTTCGTCGATTTCCCGATCCAACGGACTCCGACCGCTGATGACGATGCAATAGCGTTGAGCCTTCGAGGCCGCTGCCTGCCGGGCGCCGTCGATCATCTGTTGTTGGGCTACGAGGTTATAACGTTCGATGGGGGCGGTGGAGATGGCAGACTGGGAACAGTAGTGACAGTCTTCCTGGCAGGCCCCGCTCTTGGCGTTCTGCAACATCTGGAGGCGAACGGTCTTGCCGAAATAGTGGGATCGGACGGTAAAGGCGGCTTGGAGGAGTCCCAACAACTGCTCATCTGGAGTATCAAGCACGGCCTGGCATTCGCTTCGTGTCAGCGTCTCGTCGCGCAAGGCTTTGTCAGCAAAATCCTGATAGTTGACCATGGGACACTCCATCATCTGTAGAGGCTGCATTGACTGCGATGCGGATGGCTGCGCGTACGTTAGGCAGCCAGACTGGCCGAAAACCTACACGGTTTCGAAAGGAGAAGCAATGCCCTGGTAGGGAACCGCGGAGACTGGGAGGGGGCCGCTGTCTTGACCGGGGACCGCTTGACCGGCATTTGGCCAGGGCAGTGCGACGAGCGTATTCCAGGTCCCACAGCGGCGGCAGCGTCCAGACCATTCGGCCGATTCTTGCTGGCAGGCGGTACAGACATAGGGGACGACCACACGCTTCTTGAAATGCAGGGCTTTCTTGAGTTCAGAGACGGCCTGTTCCATGTGCTGCTTGCGCAGAAAGAGATTGGCCATGATTTTATGATAATCGACCAATTGGTCCTGTATCCCTTCGACGGTCGAGAGGATGTCGAAGGCTTCGTCGACCATTTCGAGCCGGTAGTAGAGCTTGCCTAAATAGAATTGGAGGGCGGGGTTGTTCGGGTCTTGCTGGAGGGCCTCCTGGTAGACACGGATAATTTCGCTTGGTTCGCCCTGTTCGAGGAAGAGTTCTTCGAGGCGGTGCAGGATGATGATACTGCGGGTCTTGGCGTAGACTTTCTTGAGAATTTCTACTGCCTGCTTGGTCTTGCCCTCCCGGATCAAGATTTCGCCGATGCCGATGTAGGCCGGCAAGAACGTCCTATCTTTCTTAATGGCGCCTCGAAAGTAGCGTCGTGCCTTATCGGGGTGGCCTCGTTCCAGCAGTTGGCGCCCCGTCTCGTATGTGCAGCCGGTGAGGAGATGGGCTTCGGCCAGGCGTTCCGGTTCAGGCAGTTTGGCCTTCAGAAGACGATGTTGGATTTCGAGCGCCTCGCTCCATTTTTCGAGCCTGATCAATAGATCGCGCTTGCGGATGAGCGCGGTGAGGTTGTCCGGTTCGATCTTGAGCATCTTGTGCAGGGTCTGCAAGGCGTCCTCATAGCGCTTGGTGCCCTCCAAGTCGTTTGCCAGCTCCAGCAGAATTTCGATGTTGCGATCGTCGACGCGATTCGCTCGTTGATGGAGGCGGATCGCCTCAGCGAAGTTGCTCTCCGCGCGGTAAATGTTTCCCAGCCATAGCAGCGAATCGACACGATTCGGGTCCATGGCTAGCGCTTTTTCGAACAGACCGATGGCTTCGACGGTGCGTTTCGACATGAAGGCATGGGTGCCTTCACGATGGAGTGCATCGATTTTTTCCTTGCGCCGCAACAGCCGCATGCTGCGCCAGTTGCCGATGACGTGGGCGGTTTGCCGCATGCCGACTGCCAGGGCCACGAGCACGGCGCCGACGGCCATGGAAAAGATGACGAGTGTGACCGGACTCAGTTCGAACTGGATGGAGGGGCTGGTCCGGACTGCGACTGTTCCAGGATTCAACTCGCGAAAATAGCTGTAGAGGAAGATTCCGGCGCTGACGAGGAAGATGGTGGTGAGCAGTCGGAGCATTGATCTAGGCCTTTGTTTTCGTTGGCGCCTTTTTCCGTTTCACGGGCCGTGGGGTGACAGCCTGTTGTGCGGCCGGCGGTTCGCCCGGGATGGCGATGCGCTTTGCGTCGGCCCACAACCGTTCGAGTGCGTAATGCTTCCGGACATCCTGCCTGAAAATATGGACGATGACATCGCCGAAGTCCATCAGAACCCACTGTGAGGACCGCGTACCTTCGACGCTCAGAGGTTTGGATCCGGAGCGAGAGAGGACGCCGTCGATATGATCGGCGATGGCACTCGCCTGGCGATCCGAATCTGCAGAGCCTATGACCAGGTAATCGGCAACAGAGGTCAGCGGCGCAACCTGGAGTATGAGAGCATCGGTGGCCTTCTTGTCGAGCATGGCCCGGGCAATGGCGAGGGCCGTAGACCTAGCTGTTCGTGCGATCGCGGTCCTCTTGGTAGAGATGATGTTGAAGTATATAAGATTCCACTAAGGGCGGCAACAGATTTGCCACCGGAAGCCCTTGGCGGATTCGCGAGCGAATGTCCGATGCGGAGATCGGGCAGGGTGGTAGTTTGAGGCAGGTTAGGCCGTGCTTTCCGAGTGGCGCCTCGATTCTGGAAATCCGTCCTGCATCCAAGTCCGCCAGCGAGGGGTATGGAATCGGCGGAAGCAGTGCCACGGTTGAGAGGGAACGAAACGACAGGCCTGGCCGGGAGAGGACGACGAACTGGCAGAGTTCCAGTAGTGTCAGTGGTTCACGCCAGGAGGGAAAATCCAGAAAGGCATCGAGCCCGATCAAGAAAAAGAGCTGGGTCTGCGCTCCATATTCTTGCTGCAGCAGGCGAATGGTGTCGATGGAGTAGGACTTGCCTGGCCGACGGATTTCCACATCAGAGATGGCGAGGGAAGGGTTTGAGGCGATGGCAAGGCGGACCATCTCATAGCGGTCTTGGGCCGGCACCAGACTGCCGCTCGGTTTATGGGGAGGGTGACTCGTGGGAATGAAGAGGATTTGGTCAAGCCCGATGGCCTCGCGTGTCTGGCGCGCAATGGCTAGGTGACCGTTGTGCACGGGGTTGAAACTGCCGCCCAATAGTCCAAGACGCATACGTCAAATGATGAATGTTCGATGTTGAATTTTGAATGAGGGAACATGCGAAGACTCGACGCAACCTTGACTCTCTCGTTCAGCATTCAACATTGAAAACTTAACATTATCCTTCAGAGGATTACGAGGTTGTCTCGGTGGATGACTTCCTCGTATTCCTGTGGGCCGAGCTGCTGCTGGATCTCGATCGTTTTGAGCCCTTTAATCCGCGCCAAGGTATCGGAGGAGAAGTTCACGAGTCCTTTGGCAAATTCTTTGCCATCTTGGTCGAGGCAACTGACGGCATCTCCCGTATCGAACAGACCGCTGATGTCCAGAATGCCTGAAGCCAACAGGCTCTTGCCCCGTCGGGCTAGCGCCTCGACGGCCCCGGGGTCGAGCGTCAGGGTGCCTCGCGGCCTGAGGGTGAAGGCGATCCAATGTTTACGACTGGTGAAGCGACGTTCCTTCGCGAGGAAGAGGCTGCCGCCTGATCCGCCGGCTAATACGTGCGGAAGGAGGCCAGCTTTTTGCCCGTTCAAGATCAAGGTGGCCACTCCATACTCACTGACTTTCTTGGCAGCCTGGACTTTCGTGGCCATGCCACCAGTTCCCTCGAACGTGGTGGAGATGCCAGCCCGCTGCTCAATTTCCTCTGTGATGTCCTGGATTAACGGAATTAGCGTGGCTGCAGGGTTCTTGCGTGGGTCCTCGGTAAAGAGGCCGTCGATATCGGAAAGGATGATCAGAAGTTCCGCGTCGACCAGATGGGCCACCTCGGCCGCCAGCGTATCGTTGTCGCCGACGCGGATTTCATCAACGGCGACCGTATCGTTTTCATTGATGATGGGGATCACGCCGAACCCGATCAGTGCATTCAGGGTGTGGCGTGCGTTGAGAAACCGACGGCGATCGGCGAGGTCGTGGTGGGTGAGTAGAACTTGCGCCACTTTGACGTCGAGCCGCTCAAAGGATTTTTCGTACGCCCACATGAGCCGGCTCTGGCCGACCGCAGCAGCCGCCTGTTTCACGGGGAGACTCTTGGGGTATTCCTTCAGACCTAATTTCTTGATGCCGGAGACAATCGCGCCGGATGAGACGATCAAGACTTCACGTCCGCTCGACCGGACTGCTGCGATTTCATCCGCGAGCCGATCGATCTGTTCTGGGCGCAGCCCTGTGTCTCGGGACGCGACAAGACTGCTCCCGATTTTGATGACGATGCGGGTGGCCTGTCTTAGGAGATCGTCTCGCATGGCGTGGCTCGAAGCTGCGCTACCTGTTGCCCTACATAGGTGACGAGTTCCGTCAGTCCTTCTCTCGTGGCGGCAGAGATCGGGAGGCACGTATAACGATGGCGTGTACAGTACTTCTGCAACTCGCACAGGCGTGCCCTGTCTCCAGCCACGTCGATTTTCGTGGCGACCACCGCGAAGGGGCGTGTGGTGATCGGCTCATCGTAGGCGGCTAATTCCTGACGCATGATCTCGAAGCTCTTGACGGGTTCCTCGGGGGCCCATTCTGATACGTCGATCATATGCAGCAAAAACGATGTGCGCTCGATATGCCGAAGAAATTGGAACCCCAGTCCCTTTCCTTCATGGGCACCTTCGATGATCCCGGGAATATCTGCGACGGCGAAACTTCCTTTGTCTCCCCAGCGAACGATCGCCAGATTCGGTGTCAGCGTGGTGAAGGGATAATCGGCGATCTTCGGTCGGGCTGCCGAGATTGCGGCGATGAGCGTCGATTTTCCGGCATTGGGAAGGCCCACAAGCCCGACGTCGGCCAACAGTTTCAGCTCGAGTCTAAGCGACCGTGCTTCGCCTTCCGTGCCTGTTTCAAATTCCGTGGGCGTACGGTTGGTCGACGTGGCGAAGTGGTTATTCCCTCGTCCGCCACGGCCCCCGTGAGCTCCCACAAACTGCTGCCCTGGGGTGACTAGGTCGGCCAACATTTCATCGGTCTGATCATCGAAGATGACGGTGCCGACTGGAAGGGCCACTACCACATCCTCTCCGGTTCTTCCGGAGCAATTGGCAGCGCCACCCTGGCGACCGACTTCTGCTTCGTAGTGTTTCTGGTATCGGAGGTCGAGAAGCGTGGTCATGCGAGGCGACGCTTCAAACACGACTTTGCCGCCGTGGCCGCCATCGCCACCGTCCGGCCCACCGCGGGGCACGAATTTTTCGCGCCGAAAACTGCATGCGCCGTCGCCGCCGCGGCCGGCTTTGATCTGGATACGGACTTCATCGACAAACATCGGCGCACCGTTTCAGCGTGATGACTGTGTGGGCATGACCTGCGAGGAACATCCCGTCGCACTCCAATGCATGCCGGGAGCCCTCGGGTAACGACACTGTGACGAGAAAAGAAGAAAAGAATGTACTATGAAATCGAAGGCGCGGAGTAGACACTGACCTTTTTTCGTCCGCGTCCGCGTTCGAACTTCACGGTCCCTGTAATGCGGGCGAAGAGGGTATGGTCTTTGCCGAGGCCCACGTTGAAACCGGGGAAAAACTTCGTTCCCCGCTGACGGATCAAAATCGATCCGGCCTTCACGGTCTCCCCGCCGTAGGCTTTGACCCCAAGATATTGCGGATTGCTATCACGCCCGTTTCTAGTTGATCCGCCGCCTTTATTTGTTGCCATGACTGATCCTCGTTAAGCCGTTTCGATGCCGGTAATGCGCAATTTAGTGAAGCCCTGGCGATGGCCATTGGTCCGCCGATAGTTCTTGCGCCGTTGTTTCTTGAAGATGGTGATAGAGCGGGTTCGATCCTGGTTGATGATCTCGGCTTTGACGGTGGCCCCTTTGACCAAGGGTTGTCCGACTACCATACCCTTCTCGCCATGCACCAACCGAACTTGTCCGATTTCGATTGTTCCCCCGACCTCGCCGGGAAGGGATTCCACCTGGACCAATGATCCAGTTTCGACTCGATACTGCTTGCCGCCTGTCTCAATGATTGCGTACATAAGTCCCTGTCTCCGTTACAGAAGATGAACTTTTAACATATGGATTTGAAGCCTGTCAAGGTACAGCCGCGGGCTCCCTTAGATTCCACCCCTGACGGAGTCTACCGGCAAACCCTCCCCCTCCTTCGGGTTACCCTATTCGGGGGCTATCCTGATCTGGTTCTTGCGCGTATGCTATTTTTCTCTCGCAGAACCATTTCATGAATTGGAGATAATGATGGCCGTAGCACCGAATCCTCGTCCCTCCAAGCCGAAAGGCACTCGATTTGTGCTCCGTCCCTATCGTCGCATACCGACCTGGCTTCCTCTTTATTATCTCAGTGGGGAATGTATCGGGAAGGGTGTTGTGACCAATCTGTCTCAATTGGGGATGCGGGTTCAGGGTGACCATGCGGTTGAGCCAGGCCTCGACTTGGCGTTACGCCTCACGCTTGCGGACAATGGCTCGACGATAGAGATTGAACGAGCGACGGTCCGATGGGTTAACGGGTATGATTTTGGGCTGGATCTTGTCCGCCTCAGTCCGTTAGCCGAGGAACATATCGCCTGCTTACTGAGCCGGCAGATTCGTGCGCCTCAGATGCCCGCCTGAAAGACTGCTCCCTCGTCCACATTATTCATAAACGTTTCTGCTGCAATCGCCGATGTTCAGGCGAAAGGCACAGGGCTAGAGGCTAGGGGGTGACCAGAAGGAATGTCTTCCCTCTCGCCCCTCTCCCCGCGCCTGGCTTCCAAGCGCTTTCGTGACGAACCGTCATGATTCATGCGAGCTAGTTCATACTTGCCTGTGGGCCATGCCGCGCCCGTTTGCTTGACGCTTCTTCCAGCCCGCTGCTATATTCCGATTTCGTCGCTCGATGGTTTACGTGATCGTTTTCGTTGCCAATGCTTGAGCCACAAGGAAAAATTTGGATGGACGGGGCGTTCGTCAACTGGGCGGACGCGCAGGTCCACGTCATGACCCATTCGCTCCATTATGGACTGGCTGCGTTCGAGGGGATTCGTTGCTACAAGGGGAAGTTCGGTTCTGCAATTTTCCGCTTGCAGGAGCATGTTGACCGGCTGTTCGATTCCGCCCATATCGGCATGATGCAGATGCCTTTCGACAAGAAGCAGGTCGCAGCGGCCATCGTGGAGACAGTCAGGGTGAATAAGCTGGAGGCCTGCTATATCCGTCCGCTCGTCTATATCGGGCACGGAGCGATGGGGGTTTATCCCGGCGACAATCCAATCAAGCTGGCCATTGCGGCCTGGACATGGGGCACTTACCTCGGGGACGATGCGCTGGCGAATGGGATGCGGGCTCGCGTGTCGTCGTTTACTCGTCACCACGTCAATGTCTCGATGACGAGAGGAAAGATCTCCGGCTACTACGTGAACTCGATCCTCGCGAAGCGGGAAGCGAAAGCGGACGGGTACGATGAAGCCATTCTTCTCGATACCGAGGGGTATGTGTCCGAGGGGACGGGGGAGAATATCTTCATTGTGCGTAAAGGGCAGATCAAGACCACGCCGCTCACCTCGATCCTCGACGGCATCACCAGAAGCTCCGTCATCGATTTGGCGCGGGAGCAGTGTATCCCCGTAATGGAGGAGCGATTCACGCGCGATGACATGTATATCGCCGATGAAGTGTTCGTGACCGGGACCGCTGCCGAGCTGACGCCGGTGCGGGAGATCGACAACCGTCGCGTGGGAACCGGCACCCCAGGTCCGATTACGCAAGCTCTGCAGAAGGCCTTCTTTTCCATCGTGCGTGGGGAGGACCCGTCCCACGAGGCGTGGCTCACCCGTATCTAGTAAGACGCTGAGTTTTTTCTTCTCTTACCTTCTGGTTCCATACGCGGCATACTTGACACCCGTGAAGCGTATCTTGTTTTTGGCGCGAGACTCGCGCGAAAAACGAGACGGACGACGGTTCGAGGTCCGAAGTTCGAGGTTTTCGGAACTTTGAACCAGGAACTTCGAACTTCGGATCGCGCACGTCTTGCTTGTCTCGCTCATGACTCATGAACGACGAGTACCGACTTTTTCAGCGTCCTGTTACAGGGTGTTGAAATTTGTTGTGGATCCGAGAAACACAGTGCTGGGTAAAGTCACGGATGGCTTTAGAAGCACTCGCAGACTGTTCAAAAAGGCCAGACTTCTCACCCGCCCAACCCTGGCGCGCCGAGACGCGCCTTATCCCATGCAAGGCCGCAGCTACCGCGGCTGACCCTCGTTTCACGGTTTCTGTGAACGATGCGAGAACGAAGCTGGCGGACTTTTTCAGCGTCCTGTTAGTGTCCGCTGGAGGAAGCGTCGCCAGGAGCGTGGCTCTCAGCGGCTGGGGCTTCCGGCGCAGCGGGCGGGGTTTCGGGGGCAGTCTGAGAGGTTTCTTTCTTTTTGAGATCGATGACCGTGGAGGAAAACGTTCGTTCTCTTGCCATGATGGCTAGGCTCAACGAGGTCAGCATGAAGACAGCAGCGACGACGACCGTGAATTTGCTCAAGAAGTTGGCGGGGCCACGGCTACCGAAGACGGTCTGACTGGAACCTCCGAATGACGCGCCGATTTCAGCGCCCTTACCTGATTGCAAGAGGATCGCGCCGACCATGAGAAAACAGATCAACACATGAATGACGATAAGAACAGTATACATGGCACTCCGATCAGTTAAGCACGCTATGTCTGAGCAACGCGGACGATTGTAGCAAACGAGTCGGGATTGAGACAAGCCCCACCCACCAGGGCCCCGTCGATTGCGTCCGAGGCGAGGAGCGACTCGATGTTCTGAGGTGTGACGCTTCCGCCATACAGGATTCTGATGGTCGACGCCGTTTCGCTATTCCAGCCGGTCTCCACGAACAAGCGGATTGAGCGATGCACGGCCACGGCCTGCTCCGTGGTGGCTGCTCGTCCTGTGCCAATGGCCCAGACCGGTTCGTAGGCGATTGTGACTGTCGCAAGATCCTGTGCGGACAACCCTGCCAGACTGCCGGTGAGCTGAGTCGTGACGACCGATTCCGTTCGGCCGGTCTCTCGTTCTGCCAGCGATTCTCCCACGCACAGGATCGGAGAGAGCCCGTGCATCAGCGCTGCCCGGACCTTCTTCTGAATATCCTGATCTCGTTCGCCGAAGAGCGTGCGACGTTCAGAATGGCCGACGATCACATAACGGCAGCCTAGTTCGCGCAGCATCGGAGCGGACACTTCTCCGGTGAAGGCCCCGTGCGTTTCCCAATGTACATTTTGTGCGCCGAGGCTGATCCAGGAGGAGGGACCTAAGGCGCTGCGGGCTGATTCGAGGGCTGTAAAGGGCGGCGCAAGGACTACGTCGGCGTTAGGGGATGCAGGCAGTCGTTCGCAGAGGTCGCGAATGAAGGCCGCAGCCTCCGAGGCCGTCTTGTTCATCTTCCAGTTGCCGATAATGAGGGATCTGCGCACGGGTGTCTCGGTATCGATAGTGGGTGTGATCTCAGCGACGAGGCGATTACTAGACTCGATCCGGGAGAGCGGTCAAGCCCGGGAGTTGTTTGCCTTCGAGCAATTCCAGCGCGGCGCCGCCGCCGGTCGAGATAAACGACATATTCTCTGATTCGCCGGCTCGATGCACGGCCATAGCCGTTTCGCCGCCGCCGACGATCGTCAGTGCATAGGCATCGGCAATCGCGTGAGCCATTGCGAGGGTGCCTCGGGCATAGGCATCGATTTCAAAGACACCCATCGGGCCGTTCCAGAGAATTGTCTTTGCGTTCTGGACTGCTAGGTTGAAGAGTTTTACGGAGGCCGGGCCAATGTCGAGCGCGTACCACCCTTTAGGAATCTCCTGGACCGGGACGATCTTCGATTCCGCTCCAGGCTCGCGGCTGGCCGCGACGACACAATCGACCGGCAGGTAGAATTTCACGCCGCGGGAAAGGGCATGGTCCTCGATGCCTTTCGCAAAGTCCAACATGTCGTTTTCGACCAGGGAGTTGCCGATTTCCAGCCCCTTCGCCTTTAAGAAGGTAAAGGCCATGCCGCCGCCGATAATGACTTTATCGACGCGCTTGCCGAGATTCTCAATGACGCCGATCTTTCCCGACACTTTCGCCCCGCCGAGAATGGCGACAAAGGGCCGAACGGGGTTTTCGACGGCTCCCTCGAGGTACTCGATTTCTTTCTTGAGCAGGAAGCCGGCGGCCGAGGCGGGAATGAATTTGGTGATGCCGACGGTGGAGGCATGAGCCCGGTGCGCGGCGCCGAATGCGTCGTTGATATAGACATCGCCGAGGGCCGCCAGCGCTTTCGAGAAGGTGTCGTCGTTTTCTTCTTCACCCGGATGGAATCGGAGGTTTTCAAGGAGCAGGACATCGCCCGGTTTCATCTTGGCGACCAGCCCTTCCACGGCCGGGCCGATACAATCGGGTGCAAACAGGATGTCTTTGCCCATGAGCCGCCCCAGGCGTTTTGCCACCGGGGCCAGACTGTACTTGGGGTCGAACGTTCCCTTCGGTCGGCCCAGATGTGAACAGAGGATCACCTTGGCGCCGTCGTCGACGGCTCGATTGATGGTCGGCAGGGTCGAGCGAATGCGGGTGTCGTCGGTGATTTGGTGCGAATCGTCCAACGGGACGTTGAAGTCGGCTCGGATAATGACGCGCTTGTCTCGCAGCACGACGTCGTCGATCGTTTGTTTGCGTAGATTCATTGAGGCTCCGTCAGGTCGGTCCTTCCAGGAATGGGAGTCAGCGTGCAACAGAATTGAGCTGAGGCAGGCATCGCCTCGCGGTGCTCAGAGCCCTGCCGTTTTAGCCGCAATCACCTTGATCAGGTCTCGAACCCGGCATGAATAGCCCCACTCGTTGTCGTACCAGGCCGTCACCTTGACGAGCCGCTTGTCGATGGCCATCGTGAGCGGGGCATCGAATGTGGCCGAATGAGGATCGCCCTTCTGGTCGATCGAGACGATCGGGTCTTCAGAATAGAGCAGAATGTCTTTCATCGGGCCGTTCGCCGCCTTCCGGAAGGCGGCGTTGACGGAGGCGACGTCACAGTCCTTTTCAGTTTCGACGGTCAGATCCACCAGCGAGACATTCGGCGTGGGGACGCGGATGGCGAGGCCGTCGATCTTGCCCTTGAGCTGTGGCAGTACCAAATGCAGCGCCTTTGCCGCGCCGGTGCTGGTCGGGATCATCGACATGCCTGCCGCGCGCCCGCGCCGCAAGTCTTTGTGGGGCAGATCGAGTAGCTGTTGGTCGTTGGTGTAGGAATGGATCGTGGTCATGAGGCCGTGTTTGATGCCGAAATTATCCAACAGAACTTTTGCCACGGGGGCCAGACAATTGGTCGTGCAGGAGGCGTTGGAGATGATGTGGTGCAGTTTCGGATCGTAGGCCTCGTCGTTGACGCCCAACACGAGAGTGACATCCGGGTCCTTCGCCGGCGCGGAAATAATGACGTGCTTGGCTCCGGCAGAGAGGTGCTTCCCTGCGCCTTCGCGGTCGGTAAAGCGCCCGGTCGATTCGACGACGATGTCCACTCCCAGGTCCTTCCAGGGAAGTTCTTTTGGGTCCTTTATCGCGAGCACTTTAATGGGCTTGCCGTCGATGAGGATCTGGTCGCCTTTGGCTTCGACGCTTCCCTGTAACGTCCCGTGTACCGAGTCGTATTTCAAGAGGTAGGCGAGCGTCTTCGCATCTGTGAGGTCGTTAATTGCGACAAAGTGTAGGTCGGGATCACCGAGTGATGCCCGCAGGACGTTCCGTCCGATCCGTCCAAATCCGTTAATACCGATCCGAATAGCCATGACGAGTAGCTCCTCAGGAAAAAATGGGCCGGTTGAATCTGCTGGCTTCAACGAGGCCGATAGTATCGACGACCCTGGGCCTTGTCAAGCCATACCAAGGCGGTAATTCCGCGCTGGATCACAGAAGTTTCACTGCCACCTGAACCGGATGCTGACAGAATTGGTGCGAGGTTCGCAGACCTGTGCCTTGCGTCTCTGTTGCTGGGTTCGTTAGAGTTCGACAATTTCAGCGCGAGACGTTTTCCCTTGAGGTATCGGTGAATTTCTTCGAACAGACCACGCAGGTGTTGGAGTGGCCCAGACTGCTCGAGGCCCTTGCCGGGCATGCCAGATCCACAATGGGGGCGACGCGTTGTCGTACCCTCGAATTGGCAACCAGCCTCCACGATTCGCAACGGCGCCAGCAGGAAACGACGGAGATGGGGCAGCTACAAGAATCCGGCGAAGCCCTGCCGCCTTTGGCATTTCAGGATATTCGGGACCCGCTGGTCCGGGCGAAGAAAGGAGCGGCGTTGGAGGTCCACGAACTCCGAGATTGCGCGCTGGTGCTGGAGTTGCTGGAGGAGAGCGGCCGTTTTGTGGGACGGCATCAGCACGACGCTCCTGCGCTGGCATCCGCCGCACACCCACTGCAATCGTTTGGGGAGCTGCGACCCGTGAAAACCGCGCTGGATATAGCGATCCACCCCGACGGCTCGATCAAGGAGTCGGCGACGCCGGAGTTGCGGCGTTTGACCCATCAGGCTCAGGCTCTCAAACAGCAGATGCGGCATCAGGTAGATCAGATTCTGCACTCGCGCCGATATGAGGAGGTCTTACAAGAACAGTATTTTGCCCAGCGAGAAGGCCGGTATGTCATTCCAGTAAAAGCCGACATGCGGGGACGGGTTCCGGGGATCGTGCATGATGTGTCGGCCAGCGGGGCCACGGTGTTTATTGAGCCGCGCGAGCTTGTCGAACTCAACAATTTGATCAAAGTGGCGGATCTTGAGATCGAACGGGAAGTGCGCCGCATTCTCCGTGAATTATCTGCTCTGGTGGCCGCACAATCCGAAGTCGTGCTGGCGGGGATTGATGCGCTGGCCGTTCTTGACGGTATCTCGGCACGGGCATTGTTTGGCCGCCAACTGAAGGCGCATCCTGTCTGGCTCAACGCAACAGGGCGTGTACGGCTCCTGCGTGCCAGGCATCCCTTGCTCGTGTTGTCGAAAGAGCAGGTGGTTGCCAATGATATTTTTTTGGAGGAATCCATCCACGTGCTCGTCATCTCCGGTCCCAATACAGGCGGGAAGACCGTGACCCTCAAGATAGTCGGACTCTTTGCCTTAATGGTCCGGGCCGGATTGCACCTGCCCTGTGACGCGGAATCCGAGATGGCGATCTTTCCCGACGTCTATGCCGATATCGGCGACGCCCAAGACCTGGCCCGCGATCTGTCCAGCTTTTCGGCGCACATGACTCAGATGATCCAGTTGCTCGATGAAACGGACCGTCAGCGCAAAGGCAACGAAAATGCCGTATCGCGGCAATGGTTGGTCCTCCTCGATGAACCGGTGACATCGACTGATCCGACGGAAGGAGCGGCCCTGGCCGAAGCGTTGCTCTGTCGGCTGGCCACGCTGGGGATGAAAGTCGTCGCCACCACGCACTACGGGTCGCTGAAGGCCTTGGCCCATACGATGCCCGGCTTCGCAAACGCCAGCGTCGAATTTGACGTGGCGACGCTTTCGCCGACCTATCGGCTCTTCATGGGAGTGCCCGGTGGCTCGTCCGCGCTTGAAATTGCCGGCCGGTTAGGGATGGACCGGGCTTTGCTGGATGAAGCACGGCAGAAGCTGCATAAAGACGAACGTGTCATGGAAACAATGCTCCACGATCTGCAAGTCACACAGCGGAGGCTAACTGACGATCTGGCCCGGGCTGTCGAGGCCCGACGGGAAGCGGAACAAGCTGAACAACTAGCGAAGGCACAGCTGGCCCGCCTGGAAGAGAACGAACAGGAAGCGCAGAAGGGCCTCAAGCGAAAACTCAGTGAGCATTTCAGTCGCGCAAGGGCAGAAGTGCAAGCCACGGTGGATACCGTCAAGGGCGAGCAGAAGTTGATCAAAGCCAAGGCAGCGAAGCAACGATTGTTCGAGCTTGAGGCGCAGACGAAAGCCGAATTGGCCCAGGCCGGCACGCCGATTCCGCTTGCGCAGTTGGGGGTGGGGGATCAGGTCGAGATTAGCGGGCTCGGCATGACCGGCACACTACTAGAAATGCCACAAGGGAGGAAACGCGTGAGGGTGAAGGTGGGGGATGGGGAAGTGCTGGCCACAGTGGCGAATCTCGTTGGCCTCGCACGAGGGCGCACAGCACCGTCGCCGCCAGTATCATCGAGTCCTCGCCAGGTCTTGTCAGGCGGCGGACTGGGGCTCGATGAACAGACGGTCGTGGATGTTCGAGGAAAGGCGGCGGACGAGGCGTTGGATGACGTGGTTGCGGCGCTGGATCGCGCGGCGTTGGCCGGCGCGCCGTTTCTGCGCATCATTCATGGCCATGGCACGGGGAAACTCAAAGCGTCGTTGCGAAATTATTTGAAAGACTCGCCCTATGTGGCGGAATTCCGCGCGGGAGATCGGGCAGAAGGCGGAGATGGCGTGACGATTGTGAAGTTGGGGTAGGGAGTGGCCAGGTGTCCTTCTTGCTCGCGGAACGCGCACGATAAGAATGTGCTCGTTCGACGCGCGCAGTGAACGACAATCTGGTCACTCCCTCAATTTAGTGTATAGAGGTAGCGTGTGGATCTTAACGGAGGAGTTCCTGTGCTTTCTGGAGGCGCATATTCAAAAGATGAGAGAGCGGGCTAAGCTAGCGATTCGACGGCGACGCGTAACCGCTCGGTCAGCTTCGCCGCCGCGGCCGGTTCTTCCGGGGCGCGCGCGACTTCGATCGGCTCTCCGACGATGACGCGCAACCGCGGGAAGCCGATTCTGCTCCGGGAGAGGGCCTGTGCCGTGCCGACGAGGCGGACCGGTACAAGTGGTGCTCCTGTCACGAGCGCCATGCGCGCGGCACCCCGGTGCCACACACGATCACCGCGGACAGCGCCCTGCGGGAAAATCGCGACCGCCTGGCCCGCCTCGAGCGCCTGCCGCATCCGCGCGAGAGCGAGTTGGTCGCTGTTGCCACGCTTAATCCCGATCGCGCCGAGCCCGTCGAGCATCCACGCGAGCAGTCGGGATCGCCAGAGTTCCGCCTTTGCGAGGAAACGTAATTCTCGTGAGATCACCGCCCCTAGGACGATTCCGTCAAGCACCGAATCATGATTCGGTGCGATAACTACAGGCCCGGTGACGGGGAGGCGATTGGCGCCGACCACCTCGAGTCGATACATGGCGCGCACTATGCTGCCGAAGAAACAGCGAACCTGTGCGTAGGTCGGAGCGGGAAACGGTAAAAGACCCGCATTCTTGTTTGCCAGACGGTCGACAAGATTATCCATCAAGGATTCCATCAGACCTCCTCCTCGATCCTAACTTCTACGTTCGATTGCAGCAGTCGGCCTTTTGGCCCGCTTGTCTCAGCACATTGCTGTCTAGCGACCCGACTCATGGGGAGCGCGGGTTGTAACCACCGCGTGATGGCCGATCTCGCTGCCGCGTAGGGCTTAGGCATCAACTCTGGCTTGTTTCTCTTTTTTCCAGGCTCCCCAGGCATAGAAAAACCCCACCGGCGCGCTGATGAGGCAAACCCATGCCAGAGGAGACGATTCTGCGAACAGCCAACCGGCAAGAGCGGTATAGATCGCTGCTCCGATAAAGTAGACATACCAAGGAAGCTTGTCATTCTTTTTCAAAGGTGCGTCGGTTTGCGATGTCACGAAGCGCAGGCCGGCAGGTTTCAGAAATTGCATAGACATTGTCAGCCTCCTCCCTCTGGAATGGTGAACCATGTGCTCGCGGGTTGGAGCGCCCGGCTTCCTACGAACGGACGCCTGCCCACCGATTCCGCAGCCACTTCGATCGTAGGAGCTTGTACCCGAGCCAGGCCATTAGCAGCACGCCGAGCAGTGGTACCACCACGGAGTTCACCAACTTCTGATAATCGATCATCTGTACCCGCAAGAGATACTGGTAGCGCGAAGGATTCCGCCCCTCCGCCGTAATGATGACCCTATACAGGCCCTCATCCAGAGTGGTTTCGCCACTGACTACTCCAGTCGGGTGGTGGCTCGGACGCCAGTCTGCCACCGTTTGAGCTTCGGCCTCATTGCTCCCGCTCCCCTTCACGATCCGCAGACCTACCGGCACGTTACGCAGCGCCGGGTCCACGAGGTCCACGACCAGGAAGGTCTCGCCTGTCTTGGGAATGTCCGTGCAGTATTGAGCTTTTAGCTCGTATTGCGGCTGGTAGGCGTTGAAATGCACCGCGCTCTCACCTACCCAGCGCACGCAAGGGTCTACTTCCAAATCCGCTCCTTCATGTGCAGTGGCTGCGCCGGGGTACAGTGCGGCAACAAGAAGGAGCACCATAGCGCCTGTGCGTGTCATTTGCTTAATCATTGCCAACCCTCCTGTTTTGGGACCGTGCTAAGCTCTGGTCCATGCTGCCCTTCATCACTGCCGACAGTCCCGCTCCTTCATTCTTGTCATCCGCTTCTGTTCCTCACCGAGGAGACAGGCCCCTCCGGGGTGTAAGGAGGGGCCTGCCTACCTCGGCGGGAGACGCCGTGTGAGTCGCGGCGCCACCAATTCGCCATATATAGAGTGTGCATGAAGGAAGTTCCCTTACACGGTTGTCAATGCCGGTGTAGCTGCTGCTGCCTGCGACGTGAGGCGCCGATGTGCACCAATCACGGGATCGACAATTGCCCCACAGTTGATGCAACGCCATCCGGCATACTCATGGTCACCTGACCCGAGTCCTCCAAGGTCTTCAAATTTCTCACGCACCATCAATCCACCGCACCGTGCGCACCTCATCGCCTGCCTCCTTCCTTGACGGGACCTTGGGTCTGCCACTTCGCACCTTTTCCTCAAGGGCTAAGGTTGGAGGTAACCAGTTGCAAGTGCCAGGCACATAACAGTTACAGCACCAAGAATAATGAAAATAATGTGCTTCATGGTGTGATCTCCTTTTTGAAAAGTAATTGATGGCATCGGAGTCCCCCCTTTTGTGCGTGCCTCGATGTTGGTTGCCAGAACTGCATCGCCTTATCCTTTCCTGCCTTTTTCACGGATCATCCACTCCTGTATGTACGGCCAGCAATTGAGGAGCTCTACACCGCCTTTCTCGCAGGCGTTCAGAAATCGAATTATCTCAACGTCCACGAGCGTCACTCCATTGAGGTCCAGCGCAATCCGCGACCGAGTTCCTTCCATTTGCGTCTTCAATTCATCCAGATGCTTCGATTGCAGCCGACCGCTCAGGCGAATCATCGTCTTGAGTCTGCGGGTTTCTTTTTCAAACTTTATTGTCATCTGCGACTCCTGCGACCTGGACTGCATGAAAATATTGCAATGAAGAGACCAATTGTAAGCCATTGACATACTTGCGCTTAGCGTGGAATCGGCTGCCGAAATTTCAGCATTTGCTGAATGATCGGCAAAAGTGGCAGAAGTATTCAGTGAAGTTCCAAATCCCCGATCCGATTGCGTGGAAGACGGTGAGAGGGGGCGAAGTCAGAAAATCAGTCTAAATCGAAGCGACGATTCGCGAGATACTGGCTCTGACGGTTGGCGTGCAAACAACTTTCGACCTCTTTATCGTGCGTAGTCGGCTTGTCGAGTCTTGAACCGATTCTTGTTAATTCCCAGGGTCGTGATTTTTGACTCAAGCGTCTGTCTCGGGAGTCCGAGCTTGGCGGCGGCGCCAGTAGGGCCACTGACCTGGCCCCCGCAATCCGCCAACGCGGCTTCAATTATTTCCTTTTCATGCTCGGCAAGCGTGGCGCCTAGGGGAACCACCGACCCCGACAGCCTGTGCCCTTCCGGTTTCAGCCAGGTCTCGTCGACGGAAAATATTTCGCTATCGCACAGCACGATCGCCCGCTGGATGACATTCTGCAGCTCGCGAATATTGCCGGGCCAGTCGTAGGCCTGAAACAGCTCCAGGGTCTCTTCCTGTATGTTCCTGATCTTTTTCCCGGCTTTCTTCGCATAGCGCTCAATCAGGTATGTGACGAGTAACGGAATATCATCCACCCGTTCGCGCAGCGAGGGGACCTGTATTGGAAAGACATTCAGCCTGTAGAAGAGATCCTGGCGAAATGTGCCTGCCGCCATGGCCGCCTTCAGGTCGCGGTTCGTGGCGGCCAGCACCCGCACGTCCACGGAAATCGATTGACTGCCGCCGACCCGTTCAATTTCCCTCTCTTGGAGCACTCTCAACAGACCGATTTGGGTCTCGGCCGGCAGGTCCCCAATCTCGTCAAGGAAGATCGTCCCGCCATCGGCCAGCTCAAATCGCCCCAGACGCCTTTGCAGCGCGCCCGTGAACGCGCCTTTCTCGTGTCCAAACAGCTCAGAGGCAATGAGCGACGCAGGGATCGCCGCACAATTTACGGTAATAAACGCCCGGGATGCCCGCTTCGAGCGCTTGTGAATGGCCCGAGCGATCAGCTCCTTGCCCGTCCCGGTCTCACCCAGCACGAGCACCGTGGAATCCGACGGCGCCACTTTGGTGACTTGCGTCAATACTTTGCGGATGACTTCCGACGAACCGACGATTTCTTCAAACATCGAAGAGTGATCGATCTCTTCGCGCAACGCCAGGTTTTCTTTTTGAATCCTCTCTTCGTCCCGTTTGCGATCGTCGATGTCGGTTCCCGTCGAGTACCAGCGAATAATCCGTCCCGCTTCGTCCCGCAACGGGTTATAGCGGATCAGAAACCACCGGTGCTGCCCGTCCTTGCGGCGAGCTCGTAGCTCCAATTCAAACGGGGTTCCGCGTTCAAGTCCGTGCTGGCGCTCGTCCCGTGATCTCTCCAAATCATCGGGATGAACGAGTCGCGCGCGAAAGTCATCCGCCATGGCGTCCTCTACCCCCAGACCGCTATACTCGCGCATTGCTCGATTCACATATAGAATTCTTCCATCGGGTCCGTGGACGGCAATGCGTTGATCTATGGCGTCGGTGATGCGCCGAAGCTCCCTTTCGTCTTGACAGAGCTTCTCCTCCGCGCGCTTACGGTCTTCGATCTCCGTTCGCGTCCCATACCATCGGATGATGTGTCCCTGTTCATCTCGCAACGGGCTGACACAGATGAGAAACCAGCGATATTGCCCGTCCTTGCCGAGCAGTCGTGCTTCCAGCTCGTAGGGGGTACCGCGGGATATCAAACGTTGATGCTCGCTCAGCACCCTGTCTCGTTCGTCCAGATGAACAAATTCCGCCACAAGGTCTCCCTGAGGATGGTTGGGGGAAAGACCATGATAGTCGCGTGCGACTTGATTCGTATAGAGCCCATTCCCTTTCGGGTCCAAGACAAAAATATGTTGAGGCACGGCATCGATAAGTTGTCGCAGCTCTTGTTCACTTTGTCGGAGCTTGTCTTCCCCATACTTTTGCTCAATGGCTACAGTCGCCAGATGAGTGATCTGCCCGATGAGGTGTTGATGTTGCGCGGTAGGGCTACCAGGTTCGCGCGAGTATATCGCGAAGGTGCCCAATACTGTTTCATCGGATGACAATATGGGAGTGGACCAACAAGCCTTCAGTCCATGTGCCATTGCCAGAGCGCGCCATTCGTATGTGTCCCATCGTGTGTCCGAAGCGACATCGGCGGCAATCACCTGCTCTTTGAGACATGCCGCCATTGCGCACGGACCCGAATAGAGATTCACGGGTCTGCCATGGATCGACTCGTTGTAGCTGAGGGGAAGGCTGGGCGCGGCACCGTGCTTCAGTCGATTGCTAATCGGGTCTACCAGCACAATTCCACAGAGAGACCCGCTCGCGATCTCTTCGATGAGCCGGCACAAGGCATCAAGGATTTCTGAGAGCGTACATCCTGTGGCGAGCATCTCGAGCAGGCGATTTTCTCCGGCAAGCAATGTCTCGGCCCATTTACGGTCTTTAACTGTATGGGAGAGATCGTCGAGCACGCCTGATCGCTGATCGATTTCAGTGTGACGGTCGGTTTTCATATGTCCTCTCCTCAATAGTGGCAGGTTCTGTCACGACCAGATAAGAGGGATGTTCGCCTGGCCGTCGTCTTGCTGACGAACTCTCTGGTCCCGTCATTGCGCAAAGCCTACGCACCTGGCAAGTCTTCAACAGAGAGTTGCCGATTGCTCACCTCACTCCGTCGGCGGAGGCGTCTAGATCATATCATAGGAGATCAATAATACGCCCGGTGCTCGTCAAAAATCACTAGCCTGACTATCAACGGTTGCCGTAAGCCTTTATTTTGGATGTCATGCACCGGCACATAGGTAAGAACGGCTGTCACACCACGTTGTGTTCATTCATCCATCCTGTCAATCGGTCCTGGCATGAAACGGGAAACCTTCCAGGCCAAAAAAATAGAGAAGCTCGATATCTTTCGCCCTTCTTAGCCTGGTTTCTCACCCAGCCCCTGTGAATGTTCCTGTGAAAGCTGATTTTTCGGCACTGTGCTGATAATTCAGCATCTCGTCTTCGGCACGTCATTTTGGTTGTGCAGAAATTCTCGAACGAAATCGCTCACTCCAATGGAGTTTCAGCACCATCGATGGCTTAGTTACGCGGGAGTTCTGCTGGAATGTGAATTGCTGTTGGGCATCATCATGAATTGACGGTTGCCTCTGCGGATCTAACAGAAAGGAGGAGGTGGAAATGGCAGGCAAGATCTTTCGCAAGGGTTTTCACGACCAACCCACAGGGGTGGTTCTCAAGCATATGAAGGGAGGGTAAGAACATGGCAAGTACAACAACAATGGGAGGGAGCGATCCTGGATATGACATGTCGCTCTGGTATGATTCTAGGCCTCTTAAGATTGGCTGGTTCGCGATGTTGGCGGCGGTGGGAGCCGAGGTCGTGTTTCAGCGTGTCTTTGGCTACTCCCACGGCTTGGACTCGATGACACCGGAGTTCGAAAACGTCTGGATGGGCCTCTGGCGCTTTAATGTGATTGCCAACATCATCTTCGCGGCTGCGACCCTAGGGTGGATTTGGAGTACGCGGGATCGCAACCTGGCCAACTTGGACCCCAAGAAAGAACTCAAACGGTATTTTTACTGGATGATGTGGCTCGCGGTGTATGTGTTCGGCGTATACTGGGCGGGGAGCTACACCCTCGAGCAGGATGCATCGTGGCACCAGGTGATCATTCGCGACACGAGTTTCACAGCCAGCCATATCATTGCCTTCTACTTCACCTTCCCGCTCTACATCACCTGTGGCCAGGCGGTGTGGCTGTATGCCAGGACCCGGCTGCCGCAGTACAGCAAGGGGATCTCGTTCCCCTTAGTAGGGGCGATCGTGGGGCCGATGATGATTCTCCCCAATGTGGGACTCAACGAGTGGGGCCATGCCTTCTGGTTCGTCGATGAACTCTTCGCCGCGCCGTTG
>Ga0209640_10000478_pt1 | contig 30842 bp, 32 predicted proteins | sample RifCSP10_1_FD_184018 | JGI IMG/M metagenome (GOLD analysis project Ga0209640, IMG submission 184018) | Soil microbial communities from Rifle, Colorado - Rifle CSP2_sed 10_1 (SPAdes) (version 2) | ecosystem: Environmental > Terrestrial > Deep subsurface > Rock core/Sediment | place: Rifle... | reverse complement strand
CGTTGGGCAGACCAGAACGAGCAGTCGGCGCTTACAGATCTTCCGGGCGGAGGCCAGTATGCTTGGCCAGCCGCGCGAGCATCCTCGGGCCGATCTCTTCGTCGTCGTGAAATGCGAACACGACATCGGCCCAGCCCTCGCGGGCAAGCGTTCGATGCGAACCTGATTGGCGCTTGATCCTCCAGCCAAGTCGCAGCAGAGCCGCGAGAACGCGACGCGCCTTCGAGGCTGGCCAGTTGCTCACGCGGCCTGGAACGTGACGTTCAGAAACTCGGCAGGAGCCTCGCGATGCTCGAGACGCTCCGCAATGACTCGCAGGGCCAGCGCCTGCACTTTGGCCACCGCCTCGTCCCGGTCCTGCCCGTAGCACAACACGCCCGGTAGAGTCGGCACTTCGGCCAGCCAGCGGCCATCAGCTTCGGGCTCGAGCTCGATGGTAAAGGTCACCAGGGTACTGTATACCCGCGATCGGCTGCCCAACAAGCGGTTGCAGCCGACGGCGCGCGATGGCATTCTGAGCGCGCCGCGGCTGAACCGCGCGCGTTGGGCGGACGAAAGGGAACGACCATCAGCGGCTGCGAGGTTGCCATGAACTCATTTCGTGCGGGCTTGATCGCAGTTCCGCTCGTCATGCTTGCCGCGTTGTTGGCCGGCGCGCAGTCGACGGTACTCGTTGACGCGTCCCCTCAAGACGAATGGCCCACCTACGGGCGCGATTACGCCGAGACTCACTACAGCCCGCTCAATCAGATTGACCGCGACAATGTGCGCCAGTTGCGCGTCGCGTGGTCGTGGGAGATCGGCATGCCCGAAGGACCGCTCGAGGCGACGCCGCTCGTGTCCAACGGGGTCATCTATGGGACAGGAGCGTGGAGCGTCGTGTTCGCGCTCGACGCCCGTACTGGAAGCCTGAAATGGCGCTGGGACCCCGGTCTCGTGCACGGAGGACTGGCCGCCGGCGGGCCGAGGCCGTGCTGCGGCCCCGTGAACCGCGGCGTGGCACTTCACAACGGGAAGGTGTACGTCGGACTGCTTGACGGACGCCTCGTCGCACTCGACGCAGACACAGGGCGCATCGTGTGGGTGCACCAGACAACGCCCGTCGGCAGCGACTACACGATTACCGGCGCACCGCGCGTGGTAAAGGGCAAGGTCGTCATCGGCAACGCCGGCGCCGACTTGGGTGTGCGCGGCTACATCACGGCGTACGATGCCGAAACCGGTGAGCAAGCCTGGCGCTTCTACACGGTCCCGGGGGATCCATCCAAGCCATTCGAGTCCCCCGCCATGGAGCGTGCAGCGGCTACGTGGACAGGGGAATGGTGGAAGTACGGCGGCGGCGGCACGGTCTGGGACAGCCTTGCCTTCGATCCCGAGGCCGATCTCCTCTATGTTGGCGTCGGCAATGGCTCGCCGTGGAGCCGCGATCATCGCAGTCCCGGCGGAGGGGACAACCTCTACTTGGCTTCCATTCTTGCGCTTCGGCCCGACAGCGGGGAGCTTGTCTGGTTCTATCAGACCACGCCCGGTGACGATTGGGATTACACAGCCACGCAAACCATGATCCTCGCGGATCTGATGATGGACGGCCGTGAACGAAAGGTATTGATGCAGGCGCCTAAGAACGGGTTCTTCTTCGTGCTGGACCGACTGACAGGGGAGCTCGTCTCGGCGGAGCCGTACACGTCCGTGACGTGGGCAACTGCCGTCGACAAGAAGACCGGTCGCCCGGTTGAAACACCCACCGCGCGTTACGGGACGACCGGGTCCTTAATCTCTCCCTCGTCGGGCGGCGCTCACAACTGGCAGCCGATGTCATGGAATCCCATCACGGGACTCGTATACATTCCCGGGCGGTCCCATGTGGGGTACTTCAAGGCGGCCCCCTTTTTCGAACCGCAACCCGGGCGCTTCAACTCTGGCCTCGCCGATCCGGTTCCGGGGCAACCTCAGCCACCGCGTCCGACTGCATTCCTGCTCGCTTGGGATCCGGTGACACAACACGAGCGTTGGCGCGTGCCGATTGATACCGTTATCAGCGGTGGCACGCTCGCCACGGGAGGTGGCGTCGTGTTCAACGGGACGGCTGACGGGCACTTTCGCGCGTATGACGCCCTGACCGGCGAAACGTTGTGGGAGACACAGCTCGCGCCCGTTGTCGCCACGCCGATAACCTATCGCCTCGATGGCCGTCAGTACGTGACGGTGCTCGCCGGACGAGGTGGACCGGGGGGTGGCGGACGCGTATGGACGTTCGCCCTTGATACGGAGGCGCGTGGGCGTCCCTGAGAAGGCAGGTCGGTGGTGCGCACGGCGTGGAGCGAGAAGCAGTGCCTGGTCGCCCAACACCGCATGCACCCGTCGGCACTGGCGGTTTCATCCAGTGCCGCGGTTGATGCGTTGACGTTGGGCCGACAAGAGATTAGGACTAGAGGTGTTGCAGAAGATGGTCGTACTCGGCGTGGCTTCCGATCCAGAACCATGAGACCTCGTCGTTTTCCAGAAATCCGACGGCCCGGTATGAGCGGGTCACGCGCACGGAATAGATCGGCTCTCGATCATGGACCTTCTTGAACTGGAGGCCGGGGTGGTTGGGGTTCTCGCGAAAAAGTCGGTAGGCTTTCTGCGCGGCGTCCTGGACTTCAGCGGGCAACTGGCGGTACGCCGCCCAGAAGCGCGGCGTCGCGCGCGACTTCACAACTTCTCGGGGTCCAGATCTGTGGTCCGACCGGCGGCGTGGTCAGCTCGTGCTTCGGCCGCGAGTTTGCTCAAGGCGTCTTGTGAGACGCCAAACTGGTGGGTCCAATGCTCGTCGTCGCGGAGTTCGTCGAGGAGCCAGTGCGCGACCCGGTCTTGTTCGTCGGGCGACAGGGTCGTCAGCTTCGCAATCGCCGCGTCCAGTGTTCGGGTCATAGGTGAAGTATACCGGACGCCGACGAGGTGGCCCAACAGCCGCTGCAGCCGCGGAGCGGCGCGGGCACAATCGAAGCGGTTCGCGACAACCATGAGCGCCGCTCGCGGCTGAGCGGCAATGCGTTCGGCGGACCACGGAACGGCAAGACAATCAAGGCTATTGACTGTGTATAGACGGACATCTAGACTCGTCGTATGAAGAGCGCTCGTGCGAAGCTGTTCCAGAACGGAGGGAGTCAGGCGGTCCGGCTTCCCAAGGCATGCCGGTTCCCCGAACAGCAGGAAGTCCTGGTTCGTCGGGAAGGCAATCGAGTGATCCTTGAGGCGACAGATGAGTGGTCGGATGAATTTCGCGCCTGCTTGGGTGCCTGGCCAGAGGACATCCCGCGGCCTGGGCAACGCTTGATCCGAGACGTCCGGCCTCGGCTGTGACTCCGGAGTTCATGCTCGACACCGACACCGTGAGTATGGCCTTGCGCGGGCAGGGCGCTGTCGGGGCACGGGTGCTGGAGCATCGACCCTCGCAGTTGTGCCTCAGCTCCATCACGTTGGCGGAGTTGCGCTTCGGGGCGGACTCGAAGGGTTCGCGGAAGCTCCACGCTTTGATCGACACGTTCGTCGCAACCATCGCCGTCTTGCCGTTCGATCAGATCGCCTCCGACCGGTTCGGTCGAGTGGCCACGGCGCTGGCGAAGCGGGGAGAACCGATTGGGACGTTCGACACGCTCATCGCCGCTCACGCGCAGTCATTGGGCTTGACGCTGGTCACGAACAACACCAAGCATTTCCGCCGTGTCACCGGGCTCACAGTGACCAACTGGATCTGACACCGTGACCGCACGAGCGGCAACTGGCCGCCGAACACCGCGCTGCACCCGACCGGCGCGTGTGTCGTGAGCGCCGGCGGGTGAGCGCGAGACGTTGGACGGACGACGGGGGAGCAGCCGGGTAGAATGTGGCGGTGGAGATCTCGGAATTCATCTGGACCGAAGATCGGATCACCCACATCGGCCGTCACGGTGTCGAGGCGGAGGAGTTCGAAGAGGTTTGCTTCGGCAAGGCCCTCGTGTTGCGAGCGAAAGCGGAAGGCAGGAACCCCGTGTACTACGTCTTGGGCGAGACGGAGGCAGGCCGACGTCTTTTCTGCGTCGTGATCTCGTTCCCCGACGGACGAGGGTTTCCTGTCACCGCGCGAGAGATGACCGAGAGGGAGAAGCAGCGCTACTCTCGTTGGAAGAAGCCATGAAGATTCCTGATACCGATTCCATTCGTGAGCTCGCCGACTTTTGGGATACCCATGACGTGACGGATTTCGATGACCAGCTCGAAGAGGTCGCCGAGCCCGTGTTCATGCGCGCGAGAAGCGGCGTGACGGTTCCTCTGAGTGGCGAAGAACTGACCGTTATCCGAAAGATCGCGGCGTCTCGTGGCGTTGACGAGGCTGCCATCATCCATGAGTGGGTCAGGGAGAAGCTGCATCACTGAGGCGCTGGCTAACACGCGCCCGACGCCGCCCGCGTCGCTCGCGCGCCGCAGCCGGCGCGGGTGAGCGCCAACGTCTGGTCACCGCGCTGCAGCGATGGTGGGACAGCTTCCTGCCGGAGCTCACTCGTGCCGGCAGGCGGAGGAGGAGCCTAGCCGATCAACATCGAGAGCAGCGCCTTTTGCGTGTGCAGGCGGTTCTCGGCCTGATCGAAGACGACCGACGCGGGTGAATCGATCACCTCGGAGCTGACTTCCTCGCCGCGGTGCGCGGGCAGGCAGTGCATGAAGATCGCATCGGGCGCGGCCGCGGCCATCAGTTGGGCATTGACCTGATAGGGGGCGAAGGCCTGGCGGCGCCTGGTCGACTCGGCCTCCTCTCCCATCGACGTCCAGACGTCGGTGTACACGGCGTCCACACCGGCGACAGCTCGGCGTGGGTCGCTGAAGCGACGGACCTCCGCGCCATCACGGGCCACGCGCGCCGCGGCCTCGACGACGTGGTCGGGCAGTGCGAATCCGTCAGGCGAGGCCACGTGGACATGGATGCCCAGCATGCACGCGACGTGCGTCAACGACGTCGCCACGTTGTTGCCGTCGCCAACGAACGCAATGCGTTTGCCGCGGCAGTCGTTCCAGCGCTCGCGGAGGGTGAAGCCGTCCGCCAGTGCCTGACACGGGTGTTCTTCGTCGGTCAGTGCGTTGATCACGTGCAGTCGCCGACCGGCGGCGGCCAGTGTGGCGATCTTGGCCTGGCCGAACGTGCGGACCACGAGCGCGGAGACCCAGCGCTCCAGGTTCCGCGCCACATCCTCGAGCGGCTCGCGCACTCCTTCCGCCAGCTGCGCAGGCAGGTGCAGCGTGTCGCCGCCGAGCTCACGCACCGCGATCTCGAAGGTCGACCACGTCCGGAGCGACGGCTTTTCGAACAGCAACGCGACGTGCAGCCCGGCCAGCACCGACGCCGACGGCGCCTGCCGCCTCAGCCGTCGGTCGGCCTTCATCTGGACCGACACGCGCAGCAGCCTCTCGAGGTCGACGTGGGACAGATCGAGGATGGACAGGAAGTCCTTCGCGAAGCCGGTCGGCGCGGAGGCGTCCGTCACGACCTGTACTCGCCGTTAATCCGCACGTACTCGGCGCTGAGGTCGCATCCCCAGATCGTGCCGGCCTGGCCGCCGCCGGTTCCGAGGCTCACGTCGATTCGAATGTCGGGTCCCTTCAAATGCGTCCGCGCAAGCGGCGCGGCATCGTCGTGGGGGAGCCCGTGCTCGAACAGCAAGACCCCTCCGACGTGGACGGTGGCGCGTTCGATGTCGAAGGGGACACCCGCTCGGCCGGCCGCGGCGACGATGCGGCCCCAGTTCGGGTCCGCGCCGTGGACGGCGGTCTTCACGAGCGGGGAGTTGGCGATGGTCCTCGCCACACGCCGGGCATCGTCTCGGGTACGGGCGTCGCTGACGTGAACGGCGATGAGCTTCGTAGCGCCCTCGCCGCCGCGGACGATCCCGAGGGCGAGCTCGTGTGACACGGCGAGCAGGGCGCCGGCGAGCACCGGATAGCTGTGCTCGTCGATCGGGACGCCGCTGGCGCCCGATGCCATGGCGAAGAGCGAGTCGTTGGTCGAGCCGTCGCCGTCAACGGTAATCGCGTTGAAGGTGTCGCGAGCAGACTCCTGCAGGGCGCGGCGGAGCAGCGCCGGTGAGACCCGAGCGTCGGTTGTCAGGAAGCCAAGCATCGTGGCCATGTTGGGCTCGATCATGCCGGAGCCCTTGGCCGTGCCGCCGACGGTGAACGATCCCCGGTCGGTGTGAACCGTGACGGCGTGTTCCTTGGGAAACGGATCGGTTGTCATGATCGCGCGCGCCGTTTCGCTCCCCTTGCCCCGGGCGAGTTCGCGGGCCGCGCTGCGGATCCCTGTCACGACTCGGTCGATCTTCAGGTTGACGCCGATCACCCCGGTCGAGGCAACCAGGACATGCTCGGGCTTGCACGAGAGCGCCGCGGCGACCTCGTCGGCCATGCGAACGGCGTCCGACATGCCCTGCGATCCGGTGCAGGCATTCGCGCAGCCGCTGTTCACCACGATCGCCCTGGCCATGCCGCCGCTCTCCATGAGGCGGCGTCTCGACATCACCACGGGCGCCGCCTGTGCCAGGTTCGTCGTGAAGAGACCAGCCGCGGGAACCGTCGTCTCGGCGGACAGGATCGCGAGGTCGAGCGCGCCGGCTGCGGCCTTGATGCCGCAGTGCAACGCCGCGGACTGGAATCCCTGGGGCGCCGTCACGCCGCCTTGTGCGGGCGCGATCGCGAAGTCCTGAGCGGTCTGGGTTTCAGGCATGGGTAGAGACCCCCGCGCTCACGGACGCTTCGGCGGCGACTGACGAGAGCACCTCGTCGAGGATGTCGATCGCTCTGTCGATGTCTGCCGCCTCTATCGTCAGCGGTGGGAGGAGTCGGACGACGGTCTCGCTCGTGCGATTGACGAGCAGGCCGCGCTCGCGTGCGCGATCGACGACAGGCGTGGCATCGATCCGCAGCTCGACGCCCCGCATGAGTCCGGCGCCGCGGACCTCGACGATGAGCGGGTGGTGAAGCGCGAGCACGCGTAGGCGCTGCTCGAGATGCGCGCCGACCGACCGCACGTGTTCGAGCAGACCGCAGTCCATGAGCTGCTCGAGGAAGAACGCGGCCGCCCGCGTGGCGAGCAGGTTTCCGCCATAGGTACTGCCGTGGTCGCCTGGTGAAATCGTCTGGGCCACGCGCTCGGAGACGAGCGCCGCACCCACCGGCACGCCGGAGCCAAGGGCCTTGCCGACCGACACCAGGTCGGGTTGCCAGCCAAGTGTTTGAAAGTGAAACGGATACCCCGTTCGTCCGAGCCCCGTCTGCACTTCGTCGGCGATGAGGAGCGTGCCCGTGCGGCGGCAGACGTCAACGATGGCGTCTGAAAAGGCGGGCGGCAGCGGGCGAACGCCGCCTTCTCCCCGGATGGGTTCCACGATGACGGCCGCCGTGCGGTCGCTGACCGCCGCGGCGAGCGCCTCGGCGGAGTTGGGGCTCACGAAGGTCACTGGCTCGATGAGCGGCATGAAGGGCGCGCGGTAGTGCTCGTCGTGGGTGACCGAGAGGGCGCCCATCGTGCGCCCGGCGAATCCCTGTTCGATGGCGACAAAGCCCGTGCGGCCCGTGACGCCCTGGGTGTACCAGTAGCGCCGCGCAAACTTCAGGCAGGCTTCGTTGGCCTCGGTGCCGCTGTTGCAGAAGAACGTGCGCGCCAGGCCCGAGAGGGTGGCGAGCCGTCCCGCCGCTTCCGCCTGGAACGGGTGGTAATAGAGGTTCGAGGTGTGCAGGAGCGTTGCGGCCTGGTCGGCGACGGCGGCGGCCAGGCCCGGGTGGGCGTGGCCGAGCGACGCGACGCCGATGCCCGAGACGAGGTCCAGGTACTCTCGGCCGTCGATGTCCCAGAGGCGCGGGCCCTTGCCACGGACGAACGCCACCGGCTGCCGTCGGTACGTGTGTAGGACGTGCTTGGATTCTCGCGCCTGGATATCGTCGAAGCTGACTTTCATCGCACCACCTGGGTGCACGCCGACAGACGGGCCGTGGGGTCGGCCAGCGTGCCAAGTCGAGTTTTCCTGCCATCGGCGACCACCACGTCGCCGACTCCTGCCCGCAGCGCCGTGCGGCAGGCCTGCAGTTTGGCCACCATACCCTTGTTCGCCGTGCCGTCTTTGACGAGGCGCGCAGCGTCGCGCAAGCTCAGCCGGTCAATCGTACGTCCGCCCTCGTCGAGGACGCCCGGCGTGCCGCCGGCAAGCACCAGCCGTTTGGCGCCGATCGCCGTGGCGAGGTGCGAGGCGAACGTGTCGGCGTTGACGTTCAGCAACTGTCCGCTGCGGGCGACGCCGACACACGCGACGATCGGGACGTAGCCGCGCGCCAGGAGGTCCGTGAGCAGGCGCGGAGCGCCGTTGTTCACGGGCGCTCCCACGAGGCCGAGGTCCACCGTGGCGCCAGCGACGCTGAGGATGGGGGCGACCCGCTTGACGGTGGCGACGGTCGCATCGGCTCCGGTCAGTCCGACGGGCGATGCACCCGCGCGTCTGACGGCGGCCACCAGGCGCGTGTTGATGGCGCCGGCCAGCACGGCCACCACCACGTCGAGCGTTCGCGCATCGGTGACTCTGAGACCGTCCACCTGGCGCTTGGGAATGCCCGCGACCGCGAGCGCCGAGTCAATCTCGCGCCCGCCGCCGTGCACGACGACCAGCGCGGCACGCTGGGATAGGCGGGCGATGGCTCTGGCCACACGTCTGACGTCCTGCGGCTCGTCGAGCAGTTCGCCGCCGAGCTTGAGGACGAGGCGAGGACGCGCGCTCACTGCAGTCCCGTCCGCTCGTCGAGGCCGAGCATGACGTTGAGATTCTGGACGGCGGATCCGGCCGCACCCTTGATCAAGTTGTCGAGCACCGCCACGACGACGATGCGCCGGCCGTCGTCGTCGACCTGCCAGCCGATGTCGCAGAAGTTGGTGTGCGCCACGTGCTTGATCTCGGGCAGGGCGTGGCCGGTGAGGCGCACGAAGGGCGCTTCCGCGTACGCGGCCGCGAAGGCGCTCTGGACCTGCTGCTCGGTCGTGCCGGCGGTGAGTCGTCCGTAGATGGTTTCAAGGATCCCGCGGTCGAGCGGCACCAGGTGCGGCACGAAGGTGACGATCGTCCCGAGCTCCTGCTCGATTTCCGCCGTGTGCCGGTGCCGGAACACCGCATAGGCCGCGACGCTGCCGTGGTTCTCCGAGAAGTGGGTCCGCTCCGACGGGGCCTTGCCCGCGCCGGACACGCCCGACTTGGCGTCGATGACGACCGATCCGTCGAGCAGCCCCGCCCGATAGAGCGGCTCGAGCGCCAGCAGCGCCGCCGTGGGATAGCAGCCCGGGTTGGACACGAGTCGCGCCTGGCGGATCTCCGCCTGATGCCCTTCCGTCATGCCGTAGACCGTGCCCTCGGGCAGGGCCGCGGTTGCCGGGTACCAGCGCTGCCGGTCGGCGGCGTTCCGAATGCGGAAGGCGCCAGAGAGGTCGATCACTCGGGCGCCGCGCTCGAGCAGGACAGGCGCAAGCTCCGCGGACGCGGCTTCGGGAAGCGCCAGAAACACCACGTCGGCCTCCGCGACGAGGCGGTCCACATCGAGCGGCACGACCGCCCCGTTCCAGATGCGCGCCAGCGCCGGGAGCGTGCGCGGCGCGCTCGCGGCCCCCGACGACATGGCCGTGGTCAGGGTGACGGAGGGATGACGCGCCAGGATCCTCACGAGCTCCTGGCCGGCGTAGCCGGTGGCGCCGGCGACGGCCACGCGCGTGAGCCGGATCGCTGCCGCGTTGGCGCGGTCGGTGGCGAGAGGGGCTGGTAGGGCCATGGGTGTCAGTGGGCCAAAAAATATTTATACAGGTGACTGCATAAACAGTCAAGACGTGGGTTATGCTTTCTGCTCGTGGACCGTTTCAACTGACTCCCGTGGTCACAGCGAGCCGTCCAGCGAGATCGTGCGGCCGCGACAACGGAGCGGCGGCTCCCGACGTGGGCGACAGACACCAGTAGTATCCATGAAAGTCCGACGTCAGTCCGCCATCGTCGACCTCATCCGGCGGGAGCCGGTGCGGAGCCAGGAGCAGCTGCGCCGGCTCCTGCGCGCGTCCGGCTTCGACGCCACGCAGGCGACCCTGTCGCGCGACATCCGCGAGCTGGGCCTGGTGAAGGGGGGCTCCGAGCACGCGTATCTGCCGCCCTCGGCGGTGCAGCCGAGTGGCCCGCGGGCCGCGTCGGTGCTGCAGCGTGCCCTGAGCGAATACCTCGCGCGCGTCGACCGCGTGCAGCAACTCGTGCTGGTGCGGACCGGGCCCGGGCAGGCACCGCTCCTGGGCGTGGCGATCGACGGCGCCCAGTTGCCTGAAGTCGTCGGCACGCTCGCCGGTGACGACACGATTCTCGTGGTCGCGCCCGACGTGAGGCGCGCGCGGACGCTGGTCAAACGATTCGAGGAGATGTCGCACGTATGAAGTCCACGATCGTCCTCGCGTACTCGGGCGGGTTCGCCTCCTCGGTTGCGATCCATTGGTTGGCCGAGTCCTACGGGGCCGAGGTGGTGACCCTTACCCTGGATGTCGGACAGGGCCAGGACGTGGGAGAACTGCGCGGCCGCGCGATGTCGCTCGGCGCCGTCCGGGCGCACGGCATCGACGCGCGCGACGAACTGGCGCGGCGGTTTCTTCCTGTGTCGCCCGGTGGCGGGCTGCTCGGCGCCGGCCTCGATCCCCGCATCGACGAGCTGCCCCGCCCGCTGGTGGCGAGAAGACTCGTGGAGGTCGCTGCGCTCGAGGGCGCCCGGACGGTCGCCCACGGCGGGGTCGACGCCTCGCTCGATGACTGCATCCATGCGATCGATCCGTCGCTGACCGTTGTGGCTCCGGCGCGCGAATGGCGCCTGAGTGCCGACGAGCTGGCCAGCTACGCTCGCGCCCGTGGCGTGCCGGCGCGCGGCCCGGCCGAGGCGGCCTGCCGGGTCGATCAGAATCTCTGGGGACGCATGGTGAGCTGGCCGGATGGCGCCGCGCCGCCTGCCGCGGTCCAGCAGCGAGGTCGAGCGGCTCGAGCCGAGCAGGCCCGGATTGATATCCACTTCGAGCAGGGCGTGCCGGTGTCAGTCAACGGCGTGCCGATGGCGCCGGCCGAACTGGTCGAGAGCCTTGGCCTCATTGCCGGGTGGCACGGCATCGGCCGCATCGAAATGGACGGTGGCGGCCGACGAGTCGTGTACGATGCTCCCGCCGCCGTTGTGCTGCGCGCCGCGCTCGCCTCCGGTGCCGACGAGGGGGGCATCGTTCGCCTCGCACTGCTGAACGGTGAGTACACGGTGCTGGCTCCAGACGCTGCCAACCTGAGGGTGTAATGTGACTCTTTGGTCTGGACGCTTCGACACGTCACCTGACCCGGCGGCGTTTGATTTCGGCATCTCCTTTGGGTTCGACCGCGCCCTTTTTGAAGACGACGTCACGGGCAGCATCGCCTGGGCGGAGGCGCTCGGCGCCGCGGGCGTGCTGTCGGCAGACGACGCCTCGGCGATCGTCACCGGGCTGCGCGAGATTCTGGAGACAGGCCGTCGCGACCCGGCCTGGGTTGCCGGGCCCGACGAGGACGTGCACAGCTTCGTCGAGCGCACGCTCGTCGAACGAATCGGCGACGCAGGGCGACGACTGCATACGGGCCGTTCCCGCAACGAGCAGGTGTCCCTCGACCTCCGACTCTACCTGCGTCGTCGAATTCCCCTGCTGCAGCGGGGTGTGGCCCGGCTCGTGGCAAGCTGCGCCGACCAGGCCGAACGAGCGGGGTTGGCGCTCATGCCGTCCTACACGCATCTGCGCCGCGCGCAGCCGGTGCTCGTTGCGCACTTCTTCCTGTCGCATGCCGCGGCGCTGCGTCGCGATCATGCCCGACTGGCGGCAGCGGGCGAGGAAGCTGATGCGCTGACACTCGGCTCGGGCGCCATCGCCGGGACCAGCTACGCGGTTGACACCGAGCGGCTCGCCCGGACACTTGGCTTCTCGCGCGTCGTGCTCAACAGCATGGACGCGTCGTCGGACCGCGATTTCGTTGCGTCGTTTCTTTACGCGAGTGCGCTCGGCATGGTGCACCTGAGCCGGATGGCCGAGGACCTGATCCTCTTCACCGGAGAGGAACACGGTTACTTCGACCTCGCGGACGCCTCGGCGACGGGGAGCAGCATGATGCCGCAGAAGAAGAACCCCGACCCGCTCGAGCTGGTGCGCGGGAAGTCGGGACGCGCGATCGGCCGGCTCACGGGCTGGCTGGCGACGATGAAGGGTCTGCCGAGCGGCTACAACAAGGACCTTCAGGAAGACAAAGAGGCGGTCTTCGATGCCGAGAACACCTACACCGCGTCGCTTACAGCGACTGAGGCGGTCGTCTCTCGATTGACAGTCAACGCCGCGCGAGCCGCGCTCGCCGCGTCCGGGTTGCTCCTCGCCACCGACGTGGCGGACTACCTTGTTCTGCGCGGCATGCCGTTCCGCCGGGCACACGAGGTTGTGGGCGCGATGGTGCGACAGCTGCTGGCACAGGGTCGCGATTTCAGCACGCTGACCATGGCCGAGTGGCGCGAGGCGAGCGAGTTGTTTGGTGAGGATGCTCCCGGGGCCGCCACCGCCCTGGCTTCCGTGCAGGCCCGACGCACCCCCCAGTCCACCCATCCGGACGCGGTGCGGGTGGCGCTCGAAGATTGCCGCAAGTGGGTGGATAGGGTTACACTGACCTAGACCTTCACGCTCGGTTCACCCACCCCACCTTGAAGGTATCGCTCCGGGGGAGTTCATGCAGCAACGCCGGGTTCGGCTCGGTGACATCCTAGACGACTATTGTCCGCGCGAGCGCCGCGTGACTAATCACGTGGTGGCGGCAATGGTTGAAGACGAGGTGAAGCAGACACGCTGCACCACGTGCGACTCGGACCACGTCTACAAGCACGCCAGAGTTCCGGCGACGCGCCGGAAGCCAGCCCTCTCAGAAGGGGAGCAGGTGCTCGTGGCCGCCGGCGCGCTGTCCTCGCTCGTCGGCTCCGAGGTGGTCGACGAACTGGCCGCCCAGCCGGAGCCTGCGCCCACCTTGGCCGAGCCGGAACCCGAGCCCGATGCGGGAGGGCCCGAGGACGCGGGGGGGGTCGCCGCCGAAGCGGACGAGGATTGGCCCGTGCACCGACCGCTCATTCGTGCCACGCTGCCGCGCCCCGAGGGCCAGCAGCCCGAGCGGAAGGAGCCCGACTTCACACATCGCCAGGTCGAAAGCCGATTCAACAGGGGGCGGAACCGCCGGGGCGGGAAGTCGCCCGCCGGACACCCGAAAGGGCAATCGTTCTCCCAATTCGGCAACTCGCACTCCGGACAGGGTTCCCGCCACGGTCAGGGAGGAAACAGTCAACGCGACGGCAACCGCCACGGACCACCTTCAGGTCAGCACGGCGGCCGGCCAGCTGGCCGCGGGGGCGGACAGAATCCCTCCAGCCGCGGCCGCAGCCGCGGGCGATAGTTTCTGGAATGCAGAATTCAGAATGCAGAATGCAGAAACGAGCGTGGTGGGCGACTTCACAGGAAAGCACGGCCTCATCGTCGGTGTGGCCAACAAGAGGTCCATCTCCTGGGCCATCGCGCAGGCCGTGGCCCGGCGTGGCGCCCGGCTGGCGCTGACCTATCAGGGGCGTTTCGAGGAACACGTCCACGACCTGTCGGAGGGCCTCGAACATCAGCCGCTGGTCCTGCCGTGCGACGTCTCGTCAGACGAAGAGATCGCCGCCGTGTTTGCGCGCATCGACCAGGAGTTCGGTGGCCTCGATTTCGTGGTGCATGGCGCGGCCTTCGCGCCTCGTGACGAACTGGAGGCGCCCTTTGTGAACACCAGTCGTGATGGGTTCCGCGTCACGATGGACATCTCGGTGTACTCGCTCGTCGCGCTGACTCGCGGAGCGCTGCCCCTCATGGAAAAGCGCGGTGGCGGCGCCGTCCTGACCCTGTCCTTCCTGGGCAGCCAGCGGGTGTTTCCCAACTACAACGTGATGGGCGTGGCGAAGGCGGCGCTCGAGGCGACCGTGCGCTACCTGGCCGCGGATGTGGGACCGAAGAACATCCGTGTGAACGCGGTGTCGGCGGGTCCGATCAAGACGCTGGCCGCGGCAGGCATCAAGGGCTTCTCGAGCATCCTGCACGTCTATCCCGAGCGCGCGCCGCTTCGCAGGAATGTCGAGACCGCCGAAGTGGCCGAGGCCGCGGCGTTCCTTCTGAGCGACGCCGGCAAAGCGATTACGGGCGAGGTGCTCGTCGTCGATGCCGGCTTCCACGTGACAGGGATGTAGCGAACTCGCTGGGCTCAAGGCTCAGGGCTCAAGGCTTTAGCAAGAGCACCGGGCAAGCCAGCGCCAGGCGGTCGGGGTTACCGACTCGCGACTGGCAACCAGATGATCGTGACGCGCTTTCTCATGATTTGCTCCCTTTCATCCTCTCTGCCCCTTCGCCGCGAACCAGAACCGGTGCACCCGGGCACCTGAGCACCTGAGAACCCATTACTGTTCCGCCCACAGCACGTGATCCACGGCCGTCGTGCTCCACACGATGTTGTCGCGGGTGGCGGTGCTCCAGACGATGTTGTTGCGAGCGGCCGTGCTCCACACGATGTTGTCGCGCGTGGCCGTGCTCCAGACGATGTTGTTGCGGGCCGCGGTACTCCACACGATGTTGCTGCGCGCGTCCGCCGTGCCCCAGAGGGTGCCGTCGTACTCAGCGCCCCACACCACCTGCTGACAGTCCTCACCGCCGCAAACGGTGCTCCAGACGATGTTGTTGCGAGCGGCGGTGCTCCAGACGATGTTGTTGCGAGCGGCGGTGCTCCAGACGATGTTGTCGCGAGCGGCGGTGCTCCAGACGATGTTGTCGCGAGCTGCGGTGCTCCAGACGATGTTGTCGCGAGCTGCGGTGCTCCAGACGATGTTGTCGCGGGCTGCCGTGCTCCAGACGATGTTGTCGCGCGTGGCCGTGCTCCAGACGATGTTGTCGCGGGCCGCCGTGCTCCAGACGATGTTGTCGCGAGCTGCCGTGCTCCAGACGATGTTGTTGCGAGCTGCCGTGCTCCAGACGATGTTGTTGGTGGTCCTTGCGCCCCAGACGACTGGCGTGCCGAGCTTCGTTTCAAACGCACCCCACCGCGTGCTCAGTGCCCAGGCGTTGCTGCCCGGTAGGGGCACGCCGCCGGTGATGCGGTAGTTGCCCCAGATGAGATGGCGCGCCCAGTCCACCCACTCGCCCTCGATGGTGTCGCCCATCGCGCCGACGGCCTCGGTTGGTGCCCCGAAGAACTCGGCCAGGCGGACGGCGCCGAGCGTGTTCAGCATGCCGGCGCCCTGAGCCAAAGGCGTGATGTCGGGCCGCACCTGGGCGGTGTACTGCAGGATGGCTTTCACCGAGTTCGGCGTCAGCCTGGGGTTGACTTCGAGCATCAGCGCCACGGTGCCGGCGACCACCGGCGCGGCCATGCTCGTCCCGCTGAGACTCAGATACGGCCTGTAGGGGAGGTCAGCCGTGCCGTCGAGCAGCAGATGCGGCAGCGACGCGTAGAGCGTGCTCTGCGGATCGGCAAGCGAAACGATACCCACACCGGGCGCGATCAGGTCGGGCTTGGCGGCGAAGTCGATCCAGGTTGGACCGCGCGAGCTGAAGGCGCCAACGATGTCGTCGCTTCGCTTCGACGTGCCCTGGTGGCTCGCGGCGCCCACCGTGAGCACCCAGGGTGCGTTACCGGGTGACGTGATGCCGCCGAACTGCACCTCGTTCTGATCGTTGAGGCCCAGATTGCCTGCTGCTGCGACGACCACGATGCCCGCGTCGACCGCGCGCCGTGCCGCCAGCGTCAGCGGGTCGTGCCAGTAGGATTCGAAAACCCCTGAAGCCACCGACAGGTTGATGACCCGGATGTTGTAGGCGGCCCGCACCGACACGGCGTAGTCGATGGCCGCGATGACGTCGCTGATGTACCCGCGGCCCTCAGCGTCCAGCACCTTGAGGCCCACGAGAGTCGCGCCGGGCGCCATCCCCTTGTGCTTCCCCCCCGAGTCGTGCCCGCTGCCCGCAAGGATGCCGGCGACGTGCGTCCCGTGGCCGAAGTCGTCGTACGCCGGGCTCGAGGACCAGATCTGCGAATTCGCCTCGGTGGTGAAGTCCTTGAAATGCGCGACGGGTTCGGGCGCCCTGGAGTTCGACGACCGGTAGAGATCGTCGTGCCAGGAGCTGATGCCGGAGTCGATGAGCGCGATGCCCACGCCCCGCCCACTCACGCCCGACTCCTGACGCGCCACCGTGGCGCCGGTGGCGAGACCAGTCCGCTCGAGGGTCGCAAACGCCGGCCGGTCGAACATGACGCGCGCCACGCGCGGATCGGCTGCAAGCGTCGTGAGGTCGAAGTTCTCCACCTCCGCCACGTGCGCATCTGGTCCCAGCCGTCGGCCCGTGGAGGCGCGTCGGCCGAACACCCGGATGTCGGTCTCGCCCGTGAACTGCACGATGACGCGCGTGCGCCCGGAGAGCCGCTGGGCGTGATGACGCAGGACTGCATCCAGCTTCTCGTCGTGACCCGTCGTTTGCGCTGACGAGGTCGAAGCAGAGAACGGGAGCAGCGCTGCAGCGAGCAGCGCTGCGGTGAAGACACGAGGGGCAAGAGTGAAGGACATACAACCGATCACAAGCGCAAGAGTTCTGCCGCGGTGATCCGGTGAACCGTGGAACGCGCGCTAAGCGCACATGAACAAACGTGTTGTTGTTGAACCGAGCACGAGAAGCGTGCCCCGACGCACCCGGTTTCGGTCGCGATGTGTGCAGAAGCTGCACACGGCTCGATCGCCGAAGTACGCGTAAGTTGCTGCTACGTCAGGGGAAGGCGGCGCTCTGGAGCGTGTTCCACTTTGGAACCGTCGCTGAAGGACCAGTGAATGCTGAGGAAAGGCGCTCCTGTGCCGAACGCGCGCTAGCGAGCTGTTCTGTTTCGGGACACGTCGGGCGTGAGGCCGTACTCGACGATCTTGCGGTACAGCGTGCCGCGGCTGATTTCGAGCAGTCCCGCCGCCTCCTTCTTGTTCCACGCTGTGGCTTCGAGTACGCGGCCGATGTGGGCTCGTTCGGCTTCGGCCAGCGTTGGCAGCCGGGCGGGCATTGGGGACGTCGTCGCGGCCTGCGGGTGCAGGAACTCGACGTCCGATTCGCGGATGACGCGCCCGGGCGACGAGAGCGCAGCGCGCGCCATGGTGCTCTCGAGCTCGCGGATATTGCCGGGCCATGGGTAGCTCTGCAGTCGGCCGAGCGCTTCGGGTGAGAGGGTCTTGGCGTCGAGCGGAAGGCCATTGGCCGCGCAGTACCGTGCAAGGAAGCGACCGGCGAGCACCGAGATGTCGGTCGGCCGCTCCCGCAGCGAGGGAAGGCGGATCGAAAAGGCGTTCACGCGGTAGTAGAGGTCTTCACGGAAGCGGCTGTCGCGCACGAACTGGTCAAGGGGGCGGTTGGTGGCCGAGATCAGACGAAAATCGACCTGCACGGACCGCTGCCCGCCGAGCCGTTCGAACCGACGATCCTCGAGGACGCGGAGTAGCTTGGCCTGGGCCAGGAGCGAGAGATCGCCGATTTCGTCCAGGAACAGCGTGCCGCGATCGGCGAGCTCGACGCGCCCCGGCTTGCGGTCGTGCGCCCCGGTGAAGGCCCCCTTTTCGTAGCCAAAGACCTCGGATTCGAAGAGCGAGTCGGGGAGTGCCGCGCAATTGACCGCCTGGAAATTCTCGGCGCGGCGGCGGCTCAGCTCGTGAATCATGCGCGCCACGACTTCCTTGCCCGATCCGGTCGGTCCGAGGATGAGCACGGAGATGTCGGACTTGGCGGCGGTGCGGATCCACTCGAAGACGACCAGCATCTTCTCGTCCCGGCCGATCATTTCCCGGAATCGCAGCACCGACGGAGCCTGGTCTTCGGCGGTGATGTCCGCCCGCCGTTCGAGAAACACGTCGAGCAGACGGCTGAGCACCGCATTCTGCGGGCGAATGGCCGAGTACTGCGGCGGCGCGCCCTCGGTGCGCTCGACGATCCCGAACTCGACGAGCTCTCGCAGACAGTTTTCGACGTCCAGGCGCAACCGCCCGAACGTGGCCATCAGCAGGTCAGCGTCGAACGCTTCCCCCGGACGGGCGGCGATGAAGCGCAGGAGCCCCGCGCGCAGCGGGGACTGCACGATCGCGCGGAAGCGTCCCTCGATCTCGGCCTGGGTCTCAGGTCTGACGAACGCAGTGGTTCGTGAAGCGGCGGTGCTCATTGAATCGATGAACGCTCTCTGTGAGGGTTCACCTGTGTATCGGCGTGTGACGGGCACGCCCGCAGCACGCGTTTTGGATCTGTGCCAGGGTGTGCCGATCGCGGCGTGAAGGAGCAGTAGCAGGCAGAGATGCTAAGCTAGCCGTCGATGCCCCATCGCGCGCCTGGTGCTCCCGAGACATCGCGCTCGAACTTCCTCGCCGGCAAGCCGATTCGCTACTACCGGCCCCGTGGCAGCGCCGACATCCGGCACCTCATCGAAGAGGGATTTCAGGCCTTCAATGCGGCGCGGCTCGGCGAGGCGTGCCGGATCTTCACCGACAAGATGCTCCTGCCCGAGCACGACACCACGATCGCGCTCACGGTGGCTGGCGCGCTGACCCCGGCCGGGCTCGGGGGCTGCATGGTGGAGTTGATGGAACGCGGGCTGGTGGATTTCGTGATCAGCACCGGCGCCAACCTGTACCACGACCTTCACTACGCGCTGAACTTCACGCTGCACCGCGGGTCGCCGTTCGTCAACGACGTCGAGCTGTACGAGGAAGGGGTCATCCGCATCTACGACGTGCTCTTCCCGGCCACGGTACTGCTCGAGACCGACTCGTACGTGCGGGACTTCCTGGTGCGATGGGGAAAGAATGGTCCTGTCTCGACCTCCGAGCTGCACTACGCGCTCGGGTGCGACCTGCTCGAGCGGCACCCGGAATCGCGGGGGTATTCCGTGCTGGCGGCGGCGGCCGCTGCCGGGGTGCCGATCTACACGTCCTCGCCGGGCGATAGCTCGATCGGGATGAACGTCGCCTATCACGAGTTGATGAATGACAGCCGCCTGATGGTCGATCCGAACAAGGACGTCAACGAGGTCTGTGCGTTCATCCTTGCCGGCCGCAAGAACGGGTGCGTGATCCTTGGCGGCGGATCGCCGAAAAACTTCTATCTGCAGGGGCAGCCGACGCTCTGGGAGGTGTACGGCATCCCGAAGGGTGGCAACGACTACTTCATTCAGATCACGACCGACCAGGTCGTCTGGGGTGGGTTGTCGGGAGCGACGCCCGCCGAGGCCGTCAGCTGGGGCAAGGTGAATCCGGGTGTGCTGCCGGACACCTGCGTCGCCTACGTGGACTCGACGATCGGGTTCCCGCTCTTCTGCGAGTACGTCGTGGGTTCTCCACATGGCCGGCGGCCGCGCAAGGAGCTGTTTCACAAGCGGGATGCCCTCGTGGCAGCACTCAGGAAGGAAGCGAAGGGGAGGCTCAGGGCTCAGGGCTCAGGGCTCAAGGCTCAGGACTCAAGGCTCAGGGATTGACAGATGGGCACCTTGGCTTCCGAGTTGGGCGGTCACGCGGAGCGCGTGTCGGGACAGCCCCGGGTCTACGTGGACGCGAACGTGCCGGCGGGGGTCGTGGCCTTCATGCGTCTCTCGCTGCGATGGGACGTGCTGTTTGTCCTCGAGCACGATGATCTGCGACGCGCGCGTGATGGCGAACACTTCCGGCTCGCCAGGCAGCTTCGGCGGACCCTGATCACCCAGGATCGTGATTACCTGGACGACCGCGAGTTTCCTCTGCAGCAGAGCGGGGGTGTCCTCGTAATGGCGGCCCCGACTGAGCAGGGCTTGCTCGCGCTGCTCAAACGGATCGATCGCGACGTGCTGCGGCTCGCCTCGGCGGATCGCCAGGAGGCTGGCGAGATGGACGAGGCGCAGCTTCCGCTCGAAGGCCGAAAACTCCACGTGCACGTCGATTGGCGCGCCGAGGCCGCCTCGCCGTGATCGTCGTCTCTGGCGGCGACCTGATTCTGCCGGACCGCGTCATCACCGAGGGATCGCTCGTCATCGAGGCGGGTCGCATCGCGGCGATCGAGTTGCGTCCTGTCGACCCAGCGGGAGCGCAGAGCATCGACGCGAGCGGATGCTACGTGGTGCCGGGTTTTGTTGACGTGCACGTCCACGGACTCCATGGGCACGACTCGCTGGACGAAGGTGACGCGGTGGCTCGCATCGCGGCGCTCCTGCCCAGGTACGGCGTCACGGCGTTCTGTCCCACGACGGTGGCCTGTTCGCCAGCGGATCTTCGCGGGGTCCTGCAGCAGGTCCGGGCGGCAAGGGTGACGCCGGTCAACGGCTCTGCTCGCGTGCTGCCAGCACACCTGGAAAGCAACTTCATCAACCCTGAGTACTGTGGCGCCCAGCCGGCCGCGTGCCTGCGGACGCCGACCACCGGGGCTCAGGAGGGGGACTACTCGGGTCGCGACGTACTCGACGTCATCGCCTCGTCACGGCCCGATGTGGGCATTGTCACGATGGCCCCAGAGCTGCCGGGCGGCATCGATCTCGTCCGCTCGCTCGTGGCCGCCGGTCACCGCGTGTCGCTGGGGCATTCCAGTGCCGACTTCGACACCGCGATGGCGGCCGTCGACGCGGGGGCGCGCCACGCCACGCATCTGTTCAACCGCATGCCGCCGATGACGCATCGGGCTCCGGGGCTGGCGGGCGCGCTGCTCGCGCGTGAAGAGGTGGCGGTGGAAGTCATCTGCGACGGCCACCACGTCCATCCGGCGATGTGTCAGATCGCGGTGGCGGCCAAGGGCCCCGAAGGCGTCATGGCCATCACCGACGCCACCGCCGGCGCCGGGCTGGCGGTGGGTGCGGAGGCACGGCTCGGCGGCCGCACGATTCGCGTTGGTGACGCCGCCGCGTTTCTCGACGACGGCACGCTGGCCGGGAGCACGTTGACCATGGATTGCGCCTTCCGCAATATCGTCACGCGGTTTGGCGGATCGCTCGTCGACGCCGCCATGATGTGCTCGACCACACCCGCCCGTGCGCTCGGGCTCACCGGCTTCGGTGTGCTTGCTGCTGGCGCCGTCGCCGACATTGTTGTCCTGGATCGCGGGTTCAATGTGGTCCGCACGTTCATTGCTGGACGGGAGGTATGGGGTGGTGGCTCGAGGCCGCGCCCTGATTCTGGGCGACCGACTACCGCCGTGACAACGGATTAGCCACGGGGACACGGAGTCACGGAGAATCTAGTTGTCGTTCTCTGTGTCTTCGCGCCTCCGTGGTTCGTGAAATCAAGTGGTCCCGAGACACCGAGGAACGTCTTTCGATATCGCGCTCGGTGCCTCTGTGTCTCGGTGTGTCGTAATTTTCGAAAGCCCTACCGAATCGGCTGGCGTGCGTAGCGCGTAGAGTCGGCCACGCCAGCCTCCCGGAAAGCGTCGCGCCGCTCCCGGCATTTGCTGCACTCCCCGCAGTGCAGGCCACCCCCAGGGTTCATGCACGAGAGCGTCAGCTCGAGGGGAACGCCGAGCTGCTGGCCCAGTCGAATCACGTCGCTCTTGTGCAGGTTCACGAACGGTGCGTCGATCGCGACCTCGTGCGCGAGACCGAGCGAGAGCGCCCGCGCCATGGTCGTGAAGAACTCAGCCGTCGCGTCGGGAAACGGATTCCCCGCAAGCGGACCGATCGCAATCCGCGAGATGCCCCGGCGGGCGCAGTGAATCGCCGCCTTGCTCAGCAGGACGACGTTGCGGCCCGTCAGGTACACGTCCTCGTCCGGCGTGTCGAAGCCGGGCGGGGTTCCTCGCAGCGCCCAATGCGTGGGTGGGTAGAGGTCTTCGACCGTGAAGGTCAGCCGCGCCAGCGGGAAGAGCCCCTGCAACACCGGCGTGGCCAGGAGGCGCTCCACGGCCGAAAGCTCCTCGCGTTCCCAGGCGAGGCCCGAGCTCACGTAGACCGGATGCACCTGGGCGGTGCGAGCCTCCGAGGCTGCCAGCACTGCGCTGTCGAGTCCGGACGAGAAGAGGACGGCTGTCTGCGGACGGAACGTCAACCCTAACTCCCAAGAAGACGTGAACTCCCAACACAATCCCGACTCCAAGCCGGTTACCGCCCGCCTTCGCACAGGCCCCCGAGCACGTCGAGGAGTGGACTTGGGCCTTGGGGGTTGGGTGTTGGGAGTTGGATAAGATTACTGTCTATGTACTCCGTGACCAAGCGTCTGGACTTCTGCTACGGCCACAGGCTGCTCGACTACGACGGCGTCTGCAAGCACCCGCACGGGCACAACGCCGTGGTGGAGCTCGAGATTCAGGCCGACGCGCTCGACCGCCGGAACATGGTGGCCGACTTCGGCGACATCAAGCAGGCGATGAAAGGCTGGATCGACCGCGAGCTGGATCACCGCATGATCCTCCGCCGCGACGATCCGCTGGTGGCTTCGCTCCAGGCGCTTGGCGAGCCGGTGTATCTGCTCGACAGCAACCCGACCGCGGAGCGGATCGCGCGCCTGCTTTTCGACATCTCACGTCAGCAGGGACTCCCGGTCTCCCGCGTCACCGTGTGGGAGACCCCGACCTCGTGGGCAGCCTACCGCGCCTGATCGCGTTCGACCTCGACGGCACGCTCATCGACTCGTGCCGCGACCTCACGGAAACGGCCAACGCGCTGATCGTGGAGCTCGGTGGCGCGGCGTTGCCGCAGGACTCGATCGCCGGCATGGTGGGCGGCGGCGCGGCGCTGTTGGTGCGTCGCGCGCTCGATGCCGCCGGACTCGACCATCCGCCTTCCGCCGTGACCCGGTTCCTGGAGATCTACGACACCCGCCTCCTCAACCACACGCGCCTGTATGACGGAATCGCGGACGTCGTACACCTCGCGCGTCGTCACGCGCGGCTGGCGGTGTTGACCAACAAGCCGCTGGCGCCGAGCGAACGGCTGCTCGAGGCGCTCGGGCTGCGAGACCTGTTCGACCAGGTCATCGGCGGGGATGGTCCCTACGCCAGGAAGCCCGACCCGGAGGGCCTGCTCGCTCTGATGGCCTCAGCGGGTGCGACCGGCGAGCGGACACTGCTCGTCGGCGACTCGGAGATCGACCACGAGACCGCCAGGCGCGCCTCCGCCCGCAGTTGCATCGTCTCCTACGGGTTCGGATTTCGTCGGTTTCCGCGGGAGCGGCTCGACGCGAACGACTGGGTGGTCGATGACGCGGCGACTTTGGCGGAGATTGTCGAACGATTTGCTGTCTCCTCCAGCGAGGGCCGCGCGTAGTGTAGCCAAAGGGCCAGCGCGCCCGGTTGCGCAGGCCCACTGTGGTCGCGTATGCTGCGCCCAACCCCTCACTCGGGATCCATGGCACCAATCCAAGACGACGAACCAGAGCGCACGATTTTCATCAGCCCCGGGCGGCCACTCGACGCGGCCCCGGCGGCCGAAGTTATTGGGCATTATCTCGTGGCGATCGGAGGGGCCGCGCAGGGAAAGCGCGTCGAAATCGGCGCCGAGCCCGTCACCATCGGGCGGGACGCGGAACAGACGCTCTCGTTTGCCGACAGTCAGGTCTCGCGGCGGCACGCGCGCATCTCGCTCGTCAACAGCGAGGCCGTGGTGGAGGATCTGGGCTCGACGAACGGGACGTTTGTGCACACCGAACGTCTCACCACAGCGCTGACGCTACAAGAAGGCAACGTAATTCGCATCGGCAGCCAGATCCTCAAGTACGAGCGTCGCAGCCAGCGCGACGTCCAGAAGACCCAGGAACTGGACCGCGATCTCCGCAAGGCGAGTAACTACGTGCTCTCCCTGCTGCCCGACCCGCTCACGAAGGGGCCGGTCCGCGCCGAGTGGCGCTTTCTTCCGTCGACGCAGCTCGGAGGCGATGCGTTCGGGTACGACTGGTTCGATTTGGACACCTTCGTGTTCTACCTCCTCGACGTCTCGGGCCACGGCGCCGGATCGGCGATGCACTCGGTGACGGCGCTGAACGTCCTCCGCCAGCGCGCCCTGCCCAACGTCGATTTCCGGAACCCCGCGGAGGTGCTCTCGAGCCTGAACGCCAGGTTCCAGATGGACAGTCACAACGGGATGTATTTCACGATGTGGTACGGCGTGTACCGCACCGGCGACCGAACGCTGACGTACAGCTCCGGCGGTCACCATCCTGCCTACCTCGTCCCGTCCGATAGGCAAGCGTCGCACCCACTGGGTTCGCCGGCCCTGATGGTCGGCGCGCTGCCCAATAGTGAGTACGAGGTTCACCAGACGACGGTGCCGGCCGGGAGCGCGCTCTACCTGTTCAGCGACGGCGTGTTCGAAGTCGCGACGAAGGACGAGGGACAGTGGAGCCTGTCGGACTTCCTGCCGCTGCTCCTTGAACAGCCGTATCCCGGTACGCCCGAGCCCGAGCGGTTGTATCAGGCGGTCAGAGAGGCGGCCAAGCCGGGACCGTTCGACGACGACTTCTCACTGATGGTCGTGACGTTCGTCTAGCGGCGTCGATGCCGGGGCGCGCCCAGTCGGTGGCGACGCCGGATGGTGGTGCAAGTGGGACCTGGTACCAATTTTTCGCGCAGGCAGTTCTTTCGCGGCGCGACGGCCGCCCTCGGCCTCGGCTGCGGGTTCGGCGCTCGGCAGGTTCACGCGCAGCCGCAGCAGGCGGCGGTTCTGGGCACTGGCGTCGATCTCGCCCTCGTCAACGGCCGGATCCACACCATGGACCCGGCCAATCGGGTCGTCTCGCAGGTCCTCATCCGCAACGGCCGCTTCGCCGCGGCGGGCGACAATGCCATTCCCCGGGCAGGCGCCCTCAGGGTCGTCGATCTTGGAGGGAAGACAGCCATCCCTGGGATCATCGACGCGCACAACCACATCGTCCTCGTCGGCAACCGGCCGGGTTGGCACACGCCGCTCGAGCACGTGCTGACGATTCCCGACGCGGTCGCGGCGTTGAAGGCTCGCGCCGCGACGGTTCCATCCGGCGAGTTCATCACGACGGTCGGCCCAGTTTCCGCGATGCAGTTCGACGAGCGGCGCCTGCCGAACCTGACTGAGCTCGACGCAGTCGGCCGCCCCGTCTACATCCAGGCGGCCCAGGGCGGCGCGAGGACGAACAGCGAGGGCAAGGCTTGGCTCGAGGCGAGGGGCGTGACCGTCGCCGCTGACGGCGCGATCGCCGGCCCCGCGGTGGGGCTGTCGCTCCAGACGCTCCGCAAGGAGTTCCTGACTCCCGAGACGCGGAAGCGGACCGCCTTCGACGCCCTGCAGTACTACGCGAGCCTGGGTATCACCACGCATCGTGACTCGGGCGCGTTCCACGCCGACGAACCCGCCACTGGCATCGCGAGCGAGAACACCTACACGATGCACAACCCCTTCCACGCGCTCAACCGCGAGGGGAACATGCCGGCCCGGCTGCGGATCGACTTCCTCCACCAGGACTCACCCACCGCCGACCCGCCGCTGCCGACGCTCTCAGCGCGACTGAGAAATTCGTTCCCGCGTTTCGGCAACGACTGGCTGAGGACTGGCGGGATCGGCGAGTTCACGGGCGGGCTGGAGGGCCTGCGGGCCATCGCGAAGGCCGGGTGGCGCGCCGAGGACCACACGCTGAACCTGGCCGGTGCGACCAACCTCATTGCCACCCGCGAGATCGTAAACCAGGAGACCCCGATTACCGACCTGCGCTGGGTCATCTCGCACGTCCCGGCCTTTCCGTTGGATCTCGCGAACCGCGCCCACGCCCTCGGCATTGGCCTGCTCGTCGGGTGGGGGCCCTTGCGCAACGGCACGAACGTCGGGCCGCCCTACCGGATGCTCGTCGACCACGCCATCCCCGTGGGTTTCCACTCGGACGGCGGTGACATCACCGTGATCAACCCGTGGCTCAACTTCTACACCATGATCACGGGCCGGAACCTTGTGGGGCAGCCGATCCTCGGGGACCAGACGTTGACACGTCAGGAGACGCTGTGGCTCGCCACGGCGGCCAACAAGTGGTTCACCTGGGAGGACGACCTCGGATCGATTGAGGTCGGCAACCACGCCGACCTCGTCGTGCTGGACCGGGACTACTTCGCCGTCCCGGACGAGGACATCAGGCGCATCCGGTCAGTCTTGACAGTCGTCGGGGGCAAGGTTGTCCACAACGACGGCATCCTGTAGCTCCCGACCGGTGGTTCCGGCGGAAGAATAGCTCGCTATAATCCATCCGCCAGATGTCCCTCACGCCCGGCACCAAGCTCGGCCCCTATGAGATCCTCGCCCCGATCGGCAAGGGCGGCATGGGCGAGGTGTATCGCGCGCACGACACGCGCCTCAACCGCGATGTCGCCATCAAGGTGGCCGACGCCGAGTTCTCGGAGCGCTTCTCGCGCGAGGCGCGCTCGATCGCGGCGCTCAATCACACGAACGTCTGCCATCTCTACGACGTCGGCCCGAACTACCTGGTGCTCGAGTACGTCGAGGGAGAGAACCTGCTCGGGCCGATGTCGTGGGACGAGGCGCTCCCCGTCATGCGGCAGCTCATCGACGGCATCGAGGCCGCGCACGAGAAGAACATCATCCACCGGGATCTCAAGACCGCCAACATCAAGATCACGCCCGAGGGCGTGGTGAAGATTCTCGACTTCGGCCTGGCCAAGGCGACCGAGCCAGAGTCGGGCAGCGATCCCGGCAACTCGCCGACCTTCACCATGGGCGCCACGCAGGCCGGCGTGATCCTTGGCACCGCCGCCTACATGCCGCCCGAGCAGGCCAAGGGCAAGACCGTCGACCGGCGGTGCGACATCTGGAGCTTTGGCGTCGTTGTCTACGAGCTGCTCGTGGGGCGGACGCCGTTCGAGGGGGAGACAACGGTCGAGATTCTGGGCGCCGTGATGAACCGCGAGCCCGACTGGTCGCGCGTGCCGCTGCGCGCCGAGCGGTTGCTGCGCTGGTGCCTCGAGAAGGATCGCCGGAAGCGACTGGCAGCGATCGGCGATGCGCGGATGCTGCTCGAGGAAGGCGGTGTAGCCGCCCCGATCGTTCTTCGCGAGGTCAAGGGCACACGCATCGTCTGGCCTGTCGCGGCCGCGGCCTTGTTGCTGCTTGCCGTCGCGTCCGGCTACGGATGGTGGAGCGCGACGCGCCCGGTCGATCGCCCGCTGACGCGGCTCAGCGTGGACCTCGGCCCCGAGGCTGTCAGAAACCCTGGCCTGACGGCAGTCCTGTCGCCCGACGGCAGGCGCATCGTGTTCGTAGGCCGCGGCCGCAGCGGGACCCGGCAGTTGTTTTCTCGACGGCTGGATCAAGCGGTCGCGACGCCGCTCGCGGGGACCGAGTTTGGCAGCCTCTCGACGCCATTCTTTTCGCCCGACGGCGAGTCGATCGGCTTCTTCGCCGGAGGCAATATCAGAAAGGTGGCCGCGCAGGGGGGGGCGGCCGTTGTCGTCGCCGAGGCTCCGCTCAACGCCCGGGGCGCCAGTTGGGGCGAGGACGGAGACATCATCGTCGGGTCTTCGGAAGGTCTCATGCGAATCCCCTCCGCAGGAGGCGCATCGGATCTCCTGAAGACCGATGCGCCATTCCAGTGGTTCCCCCAGGTCCTGCCGGGAGCCCGTGCCGTCCTGTTCAACACCGCGCCCGCGGGCACGTTCGCCAGCCTGGACGATCTGAACATTGCCGTCTTCGTGTTCGACACCGGTGAGACGAAACCCCTGTTGAACGGTGGCTACTTGCCGCGCTACCTGGCCACGTCCGGCACGACGGGCCACCTCGTATACATGCGCGAGGGCACGCTCTTCGGCGTTGCCTTCGATCCGACACGCCTGGACATTCGCGGCACGCCTACGCCACTACTCGAGGACGTCGATGCCAGTGGGAGCCTCCTCGATGGCGGAGGGCAGTTCGCCTTTTCCGACACCGGCACGTTCGTCTATCTGAGCGGCAGGCCAGAGAACACGGCGTACCCCATGATGTGGCTGGACGTCGCAGGCCGCACGACGCCGCTCGTCCCGCAGCCGGGCGTCTACGGTGCTCCACGTCTGTCACCTGACGGCACGCGACTCGCGTACACCGTTGCTGGTGGCAAGGGCGCCGATGTGTGGGTCTACGACGTGGGGCGCAATACGCCCGCGCAGCTCACGTTCACCGGTCCGGGGCTCCGGGAGCTGGCCTGGGCCCCGGACTCGAAGCACCTCGTGTTCGGCGACGGCCAGGCGTTGTGGTGGATTCGGGCCGACGGATCGATTCAGCCACTGCAGCTTCTGGATAAGGCGGCCAATCCCCGGCCGTTCTCTTTGAGGTCCGACGGACGGCTTGTGTACAGCCCGGCGCCGGGGGGGTCGCCGGACATATGGACACTGCCCCTCGACCTGAGCGATCCGGAGCGCCCCAAGCCCGGCAAGGCCGAGCCGTTCTTGACTGACCCGCAGGTCGTGGAAGTGGACCCGGCATTTTCTCCGGATGGGAACTTCCTGGCGTACGTCTCCACCGAGTCGGGCCCCAACGAAGTCTTCGTGCGGCCCTTCCCGGGGCCGGGCGGCAAATGGAAGATTTCAACCGCGGGCGGAAAGTTCCCGGCCTGGTCGCGCACCGCCCGCGAGTTGTTCTTTCTGGGCGGCGATGACCGCATCATGGTGGTGAGCTACACCACCGAGGGCAATTCGTTCAGCGCCGGCCGGCCGCGCCCGTGGTCGCCCACACAGGTCCTTCGGGACGGCGTGCGCCAGAACTTCGATGTCTCGGCCGACGGCAAACGCGTCGTCATCTTCCCGCGGCCGGCGGCGGAGCAGGCCGAAGGCTCGCTCCACGCGACGTTCCTGCTGAACTTCTTCGACGAAGTGCGGCGGCGGATTCCCTGATCGTTTGGGCCCCTACCCCACTCGTGGTGGATCCATGTGACTACATGATGGTATATATGTAGTCACCTAGTTTAGGAGATGGCCTCATGGATACCGTTGGCATTCGCGAGTTGAAGGCGCATCTGAGTCGCCATCTGAAACGCGTCCGCGCGGGTCGCCGGCTGCTCGTCACCGAGCGCGGGCGGACGATTGCCAGTATTCAACCCGTGGAGGCGCCCGTCGCCATCGAATGGGCTCATGCGCTCGTTGAGGGAGGCCTGGCCCATTGGGCCGGCGGCAAGCCCACGGGCGCGACTCGCCGTGTGACGGTCGCCGCGGGGAGGTCGGTCTCGGCGGCGGTGCTCGAGGATCGCGGGTGACGGTGTACCTGGATACGAGCAGCCTGGTCAAGCTGTACGTTGCAGAGCCTGGCAGCGACGGCGTCCGCAGCCTCGTGGCCAAGGCCGATGTGGTCGCCACGTCCGCGATCGCCTACCCGGAAACGCGGGCGGCGCTGGCCAGACGACGACGTGAGCGAGCGCTCTCGGCGGCGGCCTTCACCAGCGCGAAGCGGGCGTTCGAGGACGATTGGTCGAAGTACCTCGCGCTCGACGTAACGGTGACGCTCTGCGCGCGCGCGGGCGACCTGGCCGAGCGATATCGCCTGCGAGGGTACGACAGCGTGCATCTGGCTTCGTTCATCGAGATCGCCCGCCGCGCCGGCCCAAGCGATGTGCGCTTTTCCAGCTTCGACGATCACCTCAATCAAGCTGCCAGAAGAGCGGCACGGTCACTTGTCCGCGCACGACCTGGGCAGGGAGCGCGCGCGGGCTCACCGACAGGAGAGTATAGTGGGCGCTGACCCGGGAGGCTCGGCATGAGACACCAGGCTTGGATCAAGGCGCTATCCGCGGGCGGAGTGATCCTCGCCGTCGGCGCCACGGCGTGGGCACAACAGACGCCGCCCTCGGCTGCCGCGGGTCACGCGGGTGCACCGAGAACGTCGTCGTCCATACACGACACGGCGGCGGAGGTGCTCGCCTTCGAGCGCGAGGTCGAGGCGGCCGTCGTCCGGGGCGACGTGGCCTTTGTTGACGCGGCGACCGCGCCCACGTTCACCTTCACGCATGGGGACGGCTGGACGACCGGCGGTCCGCCGCTTCGGGTAGATACCCGCGCCGACTGGATGGCGACTGTCGCCAGGGCGCCCTACGCCTCCCGCGTCCTCGACTCGGTGAAGACCGAAGTCCACGGAGACGTCGTCGTCACCTACGGGCGATACGTCGGTCGTTTCAAGGACGCGGCGCCCGGTCGCAGGACGTTCACCGTGTGGTTCGAGCGCGTCTACGTGAGGCGCAGCGGTATGTGGCAGTACCTTTCGCATCGCACGGTAGACGGACCGATCTACGAGAAGGATTGAAGTGCGAGCAGGGTCACTGCACCGCCTTGGGACGACCGCGCGTGAAACATGTTAGCCTTGTTCTATGAAGACCGTCACCGTCCGCGACCTGCGCCAGCGGTGGCCGGAAACCGAGAAGGCTCTCCAGGTCGAACAGGAGATCCTCATCACGCGTGATTCCAAGCCCGTGGCCAAGCTCGTCCGCCTCGTCGAGCCGGAGAAGCCGCGCCAGCGCTTCGATGCCGTGGCTCACGGCAAATGGCAACGCAGAATGAGCGGCGGAAGAGTGACCCGCTGGGTCGCCGAGGGCCTCCTGAAGGAGCGGGATGAGCGGTGACCGGCGCAATCTATCTCGACAGCAGTTCGCTGCTCAAGATCCTCTGGGAAGAGCCAGAGAGCCGGGCCGTGCGCGAGGCGGTCGCACGCGAGGATCACGTCGTGGTGTCGACGCTCGTGGAGCTCGAAACCGAGGTTCAGCTTCGAGCCAAGCGCCTCGGTGGAGCGCTCACGAAGGCCCGTTACAACGCGTACCGTACGGCCCTGAACTCA
>Ga0209640_10000477_pt1 | contig 30861 bp, 26 predicted proteins | sample RifCSP10_1_FD_184018 | JGI IMG/M metagenome (GOLD analysis project Ga0209640, IMG submission 184018) | Soil microbial communities from Rifle, Colorado - Rifle CSP2_sed 10_1 (SPAdes) (version 2) | ecosystem: Environmental > Terrestrial > Deep subsurface > Rock core/Sediment | place: Rifle... | reverse complement strand
TCACGCACCTCATCAGCTTCAGCGCCGGCCACGAGATCATCCGCCAACGCCGGCGCGAGCTGACCCTGGCGCGCATGACGCCGGACGTCATCTACGACCAGATGATCGGCGCCGGGGTGGCGCGCAAGCTCATCTTCAGCTGGCTCGGCAACCCCGGCGTGGGCGGCCTGCATGCGATCCGGCGGCGCATCGAGGACGCCGACCCCGCACCGCTCGAGGTGGAGGAGTACAGCCACTTCGGCATGGTCGGGCGGTACACGGCGGGGGCCATGAACCTGCCCTTCTTCCCGCTGCGCAGCTACTTCGAGTCGGACCTGCCCAAGGCGAACCCGCTCATCCGGCAGGTGCGCTCGCCGTACGGCGAGGAATACGTCTACGCCGTGCCACCGCTCAAGCCTGACGTGGCCATCGTCCATGCCCAGCGCGCCGATGCCGCCGGCGACACGCAGGTGTGGGGCCTGCTCGGCTGCCAGAAGGAGGTCGCCTTCGCCGCCGAGCGCGTCATCGTCGTCGTCGAGGAGCTGGTGGATGAGTCGGTCGTGCGCGCCGATCCCAATCGCACGATCATCCCCGGGCTCATCGTGGACGCCGTGGTCGTGGAGCCCTTCGGCGCCCACCCCTCGTATGCGCAGGGCTATTACGACCGCGACAACCGCTTCTACATCGAGTGGGACGCCGTCAGCCGCGACGCCGCCGCCCTCGACGCCTGGCTCGACGAGTGGGTGCACGGGGTCTCCGGTCGCGCTGAGTACCTGGAGAAGCTCGGCGCGGAGCGAGTCGCCTCCCTCCGGCCGGGCACGGCGCCGTCGGGGTCAGTGGACTACGGGGACTACCGGTGACCGACCAACCCGCGGCCCCCTTCACGCGCTCCGAGATGATGATCGTGGCCGCCGCGCGCGAGCTGGCCGGCCAGCACGTCTGCTTCGTCGGCGTGGGCCTGCCCAACATCGCCGTCAACCTGGCCAAGCGCACCGTGGCCCCCGATCTCGAGCTGGTCTACGAGGCCGGCGTCTTCGGTGCCCAGCCCGCCCGACTGCCGTTGAGCATCGGCGACCCCACGATCGTGACGCGGGCGACGGCCGTGGTGAGCATGCTCGAGCTGTTCGGCTACTACCTCCAGCGCGGCCTGATCGACGTGGGCTTCCTCGGCGCGGCGCAGATCGACCGCTTCGGCAACATCAACACCACGGTCATCGGCGACTACGCGCACCCCAGGACGCGCCTGCCCGGCTCCGGCGGCGCGTGCGAGATCGCCATCAACGCCCGCCAGGTCTTCGTGATCATGCGCCAGAGCCCGCGCAGCTTCGTGGAGCGGATCGACTTCCGCACCTCACCCGGCAACCTGGGCGGCGCGGATAACGCGGCCCGCATCCGGCGTGAGCAGGGCTGGCTGGGCGATGGGCCCTCCGTGGTCGTGACCGATCTCGGCATCTACCACTTCGACGACGCGGGCGAGATGCGCCTCGACTTCCTCCATCCGGGCGCCACGCTGGAGCAGGTCGAGGCCGCCATGGCCTGGCGGCCGAAGGTCGCCGCCGGCCTGGCCGAGACGCCGGCCCCGACCGCCGAGGAGCTGCGCCTCATCCGCGAGGAGCTGGACCCGGGGGGCGTCTACACGAAGTAGCGCAGGGCGCTCACCAGGGGGCGGAACTCCCCCGGCGGCCCTGGCCCAGGATCAGCGCGACCCCCACCACGATGAAGACGACGGGCCAGAAGGCGTCGAGGTCGGGCAGCCAGTCGAACTGGTCGGAGACCTGCGTCGATCCGATGATCCCGAAGATCACGGCCAGCCACAGGGACCAGCCGGGACGCCGGCCCCGCCGGCCGCCCACGAGCCAGATGGCGAGGAAGGCGATGGCCAGCGCGACCGAGCCCCAGCCGTCGCCGGTGATGACCTTGAGGTCCGTGAGCGCGTCGGGGATGGCCAGGGCGGCCAGCACGAGCGCGGGCACCATCGCCCAGCGCGATCCGCCGATGAGCCAGCTGGCCCCGAAGGCGATGGCCAGCGCGCCGAGGATGAGCGCCGAGGCGCTGAGCGGCGTCAGCTGATCGACCAGCATGGCGAGGCCGAAGACCACGAGCAGCACGCCCAGCCAGGGCACGCGTCGCCGCGGCGACCACGACCAGCCCGACCACTCCATGCGCGTGATGCCCGGATCCTCGCGACCCTCACTCATGGCGCGAGCACAGCATCGGCCCCCAGGCCCAGGAGGTCAAGGTGCTCGCGCTTGGCGACGCGGCCCCCGGCGCCGATCCAACCCTCGGCCGGCTCGGGCCGTCGGGCCAGCGCGGCGGGCGACAGCAGCAGGTGCTCCCAGCCCTCGTCGGCAAGCTCCCGGATCGTGTCGATGGCCACGCGCAGGCTCCGCTTGGCCAGGGCGGCGGCCTCGCCGTGGAGCAACCCCAGGCTTCGCGCGGCGGCCAGCCCCGCGGCCGCCTCCACGGCGGTCCGCACCTCACGCGACGCGCCGGCCGCGGCTCCGGTGGCGGGGCGGCGCACGACGAGCGCCGGCGCCGGGCCGGCGGTGAGCCAGGCGGTCAGCGCCACGGGCCAGGCGGCATCGGCGTCGGCGTCGTCGGGCTCCTCGACGACCAGCCCGTGACCCGGGAAGACGAGCCGCCGGAGGGCCACCTCGACGATGCCCGGCAGGTGTCCGACCGGCTCCGCCAGCTGGTCCCGCGAGAGCGCGCCGAGGAGGATCCGCTCCGCGGGCAGGCCGCCCTGACGCGTCAGCTCCAGGCTGAGCGCCTGCAGTGCCAGGGCCCGGCCGATGCGCGTAGCCGGGTCGAGCGGCTCGCCGCGGGCCAGCTCCGGCGCCACCGCGAGCGGCCCGGGACCGAGGACCAGCGAGGCGCCGCTGCGGGCCAGCACCTCGACGGCGAAGGCATGGTCGGCGAACGCGCGGGCCGGCTCGACGCCGAACTCGACGACCGTCTCGACCGGATCGGCGAAGACGAGGTCCACGCGCTCGAAGCCGGCCACGACGGCCTGGTCGGGGGCCGCCAGGCCGAGCGACCGTGTCCCGAGGCGAAGATATCGCCCGCCCTCGGCGGCGGCCTCGTCGAGCGCGGTGCGCAACGCGCCGAGGCCGCGCTGGCTGCCCGCCGGGGCCGCGAGCGGGTCTTCGCCGGCATCGGCGACGTCGAACTCCTCGTCGAGGCCGCGACGCAGCTCGCCATCGCGCGGCACGCGGACGCGCACGACGTCCACGCCTCCCGGCACCAGCGCGATCGCACCGGCAGCGGCAGCGGCAGCGCCGGCCGTGAGGGACGGCAGCTCCACGCCGAACCACGGCGCCGGCGGGTCCCCCAGGACCGCGAGCAGCTCGGTCCGAGCGGTGCGATTGGCGTCGAAGCGCTCCCAGGCGCCGGCCAGCCACGCGCCGACCATCGCCTCCGCCTCTTGCCGGCGCTCGGGCTCGCGCAGCAGCTCGGCCTCGAGGCCGAGGTCCAGGTTGCCGGCGGCCACGTCGAGCGCCAGCTCCTGGGGGGAGAGGTCGTACTCGCGGGCTGCGGCGGCAAAGGGCAGGGCGATGCCGCCGCCGAGCCGGCCGGGTCCCAGCGCCGCCAGGCGCTCGACGACCTCCAGGGCCAGCGGCCGGCCGGACGCGTCGAGGCCGCTGACGCCGAAGAGGCGCAGCACGGCGCGCTCGCAGGCCAGCGTCGTCTCGGCGCGCGCCTGGGTCTGGAGTCCCGCCGCGAACGCGGCCGCCCGCTCACGCAGCTCGTGTGCGTGCGCGGCGAGATGGACGGCCATGGGACCTCCGTTGGCGTGGGTCCAGGGCTCGATGATAGGCGCTCAGACCTCGACGAGGCCGGCCGGTCAGGATCAGCTCGAGGTCGCCGTTCGGGTCCTCGCCAAGATCGACGACGATCTCGATCTGCTGCCGATCATACAGCCGACTGCGGACCTCCCGGTCGGGGGCCGTTGCGCTTGGCCTGGTCTCGTCGGGATCCCGATACACCTGCTCGACGAGCTCCATCGGGATGCGCCGCCTGCCGCACGTTTCCGGGCGTGGCGCGTCAGTCGGATCGGCACGCACGGGCTCCTGTCATTCGCGCTCCTCCGCGCTGCCGGGCGATCCGGGCGGCCCCGTGCGCGCCGGCGCGCCGAGCCAGACGCTGCCGTCGGCGAAGCGCTCCGATTTCCAGATCGGCGCGCGGGCCTTCAGTTCCTCGATGGCGTAGCGGCAGGCCGCGAAGGCCTCGCCCCGGTGGGCTGCAGCGACGACGATGGCCACGCTCGCCTCGCCCAGGCCGACGGGGCCGACGCGGTGGACGATGCCCAGCCGGCGCACGCCGAAGCGCGCCTCGATCTCGTCGGCGATGGCCTCGAGCGTGCGCAGCGCCATGGCCTCGTAGGCCTCGTACTCGAGCCCCACGACGCGCTGCCCGGCGAACCGCTGCGCCTGCGCCTCCTGGCCCGGCGCGGGTGTGCCCGGCGTCTCGCGCGTCCGCCCCAGGAAGGCCACCACGGCGCCATCGGCGTCGGTGGCGACGGCAGCCCGCAGCTCGGCCAGGGTTGCGTCGCCGATCGGCTCGACGCTCAGGGCGATGCGGCGCACGCGCGGGTCAACCGCGCCCGGGAGGTCGTCGGCGCCGCCGGCCACCGGGGGGATGACGGCCAGCTCGTCGCCGTCGGCGAGGGTTTCATCGCTCGAGGCGTACTCGCCGTTGCGCGCGAAGCGCACCGAGTCGCGGGCCGGTTCCAGGACCGGGTGGGCCGCCGCCAGCGTCTCCCACGCGGCCTGGATCGTCGCGCCCTCGGGCAGCTCGAGGCGCACCTCGCGGGTGCCCAGCTGCTGGCGCTGCAGGGCGAAGAGGCGGACCGTGACGCGCATCGCGCTCACACGATGACCCCGGCGCCGAAGAGCAGCGCCGCCGCGACGATCGTGCCCGCGAGGATGGCCGCCGTGTCGATGTAGAGCAGCCCCGTGGCCGACTCCATCGAGCGCGTCCGCGCCGTGCGCACGGCCATCATCGTGAGCACGAGCGGGAAGACCAGGCTCACCACGAGACGCAGCCAGACGAAGAAGGCCTCGCCGCCGGTGAGGACGGCGAACGGACCGTAGGGGCCGATGCCGAGCGCCGTCCAGACGCCGAAGAGGACGATCTGCAGGACCACCACGGCCGTCAGCGCGCGGGCCGCCAGGATGAGCGGCCCTTCCGACAGGCGCGGCGTCACGAGGTACCAGTGACCGAGGATCATCGCCGCCAGCACGCCGCCCGTGGCCGCGGCCAGCACGAGCAGCTGCGCGGCGATGGCCAGGCCCGGCCAGGTCGGGCCGGCCCAGCCGAGTCCCGCCGCGAGGGCGACAACGACGCCGGCGCCGATCCCGGCCAGCCCGAACCACGGTCTGCGGGCCGATCGGGACCGAGCGATGACCTCGGCCGCGGCGAGCACGGTCAGGACCGCGAGTCCACCCCGCCGGACCGCCTCCAGCGCCGCTGGAGCGGCGTGGATGGAAAGGCTCTCGGGCGCCGGAAGGCCGCCGTCGAGGAGGTAGGTGAGGCCGGCCAGCAGCGCCGCACAGGCGGCCGCGAAGGTGAGGTAGCCCCTCGAGGCGTCCGTGCGCCAGCGCAGGAGCACGACGGTCGCGAGGCTGCCCAGCGAGAGGCTGAAGAGCAGCGCCCAGTTGACGTAGGCGAGGCTCTCGAGGATGGACCGGCTGGGCACCCGGGGAGTGTAGCGAACGAGGCGAGGGCCCTCTCGCGAGCCGAGTGGCGACCCGAGGACCCCCTGCGTCGCGCGACCCATCGCCCCCAGGCATGGGAATCGCCCTGGTGGGCCGATCGGCGACCTCACGGCCCCCTGACCGCCCCCTCGACTGCCCGATCCATCACTCCCAGGAATGGAAACGACGCCAGACCGGTCGTGGCGACTCCCGTCATGGTCTTCAGCTCGGCCCCTATTTCTCTCAGAAATGGTCCCCCGCGCGACGCTCCCCCGCGTACCGCCAAAGGCCTACCATGAAGGACCGAAAGAACCCGATCTGCGGGGAGGGCGCCATGGGCGGACTCGGCTTCACCTTCACCTGGTACGGCCATGCCTGCGTGGAGATCGCCACGGACGGCGGCCGGCACATCCTCATCGACCCGTGGTTCGGCAACCCGACCTCGCCGAAGTCGTCGGACGCCGTGGACCGCTGCGACCTGCTCCTCGTGACCCACGGCCATTCCGACCACATGGGCGACGCGGTGGCCCTGGCCAGCCGGCTGCGTCCCGCCTGGCCGTGCATCCACGAGATGAGCCTCTGGCTGGCGCGGCGGCTGCCCGGCGGCGCCGACCAGGTCATCGGCATGAACAAGGGCGGCACCGTCGAGGCGGCCGGGCTGCGCGTGACGATGGTGCGGGCCGAGCATTCGGCCGGCGATTGGGCCGCGGACCTCGGCGTGCCGCTCTACCTCGGCGAGCCGGCGGGCTTCGTAGTCGAGCTGGAGAACGGCCGGCGCGTCTACCACGCCGGCGACACCGACGTCTTCGGCGACATGCGCCTGATCGGCGAGCTGCGCCGGCCGGACGTGGCCTTCCTGCCCATCGGCGGCCACTACACGATGGGACCGCGCGAGGCGGCCCTGGCGGTGGAGCTGCTCGGCGTCCAGACGGTCGTGCCCATCCACTACGGCACCTTCCCCATCCTCGCCGGCACACCCGACCAGCTGCGCCTGGAGCTGGCGGCACGGGGCCTGGCGTCGGTGGAGGTCGTGGCGCCCGAGCGCGGGGTCCCGACCGCCTGAAAGCCTAGACGTCGAGCCCCAGCCGTCGGGCGACCGCCGTCACGGCGGCGGCCGCCGGCCAGTCGTGCGGGACGGAGATGGACACGATGGCCGGGCCGGCGAACGTGTCGCTGAGGATGGCCACTTCCGCCTCGCCGGCTCGATCGAGCCGGGCTCGCCAACCAGCCTCACCCGACAGGGCGAGCCGGGCACGCTGCTCGGCCAGCAGCCGAGTGGCCCAGGCCACGGCCTGCTCGGGCGACGCCGGTGCGCTGCGCAACTCGCCGGCGTGGTCGCCTCGCTGCAGGAGCACGACGCGCTCGATGGGCAGCGGCCCGGGCACCCAGTGGCCACCGATGGCGGTGCGATCGACCGCCAACGAGGGACGGATGTGGCCGCGTGTCACCGTGGAGAGGAGTCCCATCAGCCGCAGTCGCCGCCGGATGGCGTCGGGCATGCGAGCGTAGGCCGCCGGGGCGGTCGTCTCAAGGTCGGGGTAGAAGCGGAGACGGCGCGGGAAGGCCACGCACGCGCCGCTGGCGTCGAGGAACAGCTGGTCGTCGCCCAGCACCTCGTGGCCGGCAGCCATCAGGCGCGCCATGAGCGTGCTCTTGCCGGCGCGCGAGCGGCCAAGGATGAGCGTCACGCCCGTTGGCCTGGCTACACCCGCGCTGGGCACGAGGGCCTGGCCGTGCTCTGCGGCCACGATCGACACCAGTGGCTCGATGGCATAGCCCTGGACGAGCGAGCGAGCGAAGGACCGCGGCATGCCACGGAGGTGGATGTCCGCCTGTATCGGCGCGGCGCCCGCCGGGCCAAGGGCGATGCGCCAGCCGACGCTCTTGTGGCGACCCTCGACGACGACGGCGGCGTGCGCCGTCTCGCGCCCGAAACGGATGTCGAGGGCGAGGGCGGCACGGTCGAGGGTCTCGCGCGGGGCATACTCGAGGCGGAACGCATCGACGATCGACGCCGGGCCGCGGACGCCGGCGCAGACGCCGTCGACGAAGGCGAAGGCCGCCTCGGCCATCAGCCGAGGGCGCGCAGGATGGCCTCGGCCACCGGGCGCGGATCGGTCGGGAAGGGCGCATGGACCCCCAGGACGGGGATGTCCCCGAGCGCCGCGACCAAGAACGCGGCGTCGGTCTCGATGGCTCGATCGGCGATGGTCGGCGGCTGGCCGGCGAGCGCGTACGCGGCGCGCTGGCGGAGGGCGAAGTAGGCCCGACGCTCGTAGCCGGCGGTGCGGGCCAGCCGCGTGGCGGCCACGGCCGGATCGAGCGCCTCGACGCGCGGAGGTTCGCCGTCCGGGGCGTTGATGAGCAGGCAGACGGCCCGTGCCGGGACGCGTCGGGTCGGGTCGCTCGTGTCGGCGTAGGCGGCCCGCAGTTCCTCGACCTCGAAGGCCGCCCGGTCGCCCATCGCCTCAGCGCGACGGGCGAGGTCCGAGAGCATGCCGCGCGAGCGCGTGGCCGCCGGCCGCCGGCCGATGGGGTCGAGGATGCGCGAGGCGGCTCCGGCGGCAGCGAACTGGACCCGGGAGCGGCGCGTGACCGTCCGCCGCAGTGTGGGCAGGTACTCGAGTACCCAGCGCCGCACGCCGACGCTGATCGGGAACGCGGACAGCTCGCCGTCATGCCCGAGCAGGGTCCACTTGTCCGAGAGGAAGCCCGCGCCCGCCTCCATGAGGGCCAGCGCCGTCTCGGTCTTGCCGCTCTCCGACCAACCCGCCACGGCGATCCCGACACCGTCGAGCACGACCGAGGCGGCGTGGAGCGTGACGGCTCGGCCGTCCGCGGCCATGCCCACCTGGAGGGCCGGCCGGATCGCCGAGCGGAAGACGCGCCAGAGCGGGAAACCGACCTCGTACTCGAAGACCGCCGGCCGCGCGGCCGTGGCGTCCGGGATGGCGCATGCCCGCCCGTCCCAGATCACGAGGCAGCGCTCGCCATCGGTGGCGGTGACGAGGTCGTCGTCCGCGGCGCGCTGGAACTCGCGAAGCGGGAGCGATCCCGGCGGCACCGGGGTGAGTGCCACGACCGGATCCGGCGGCATGCCGGGCTGGGCCGGGAACGGGGCGAGGAGTGCGGACAGGTAGCGCGACGCGACGTCGTCGCTCGCCGTCAGCGCGATGGAGCCTCGGCCGGAGAGGTCGATGTGCATGGCCGCCGAATCTACCCGTTCCGAGGCGTGTAGGCGTACGCGGTAGGATGGGCGACCCCCATCGGGTCGCTCATCGCCCGCCTCGCCACAGGAGCTCGCGCCGACGGTGTCCGCTAGCCCACGCCGCCTCCCACGTCGCGCCCGATGGCCAGCCGGCGCCTGGGTGCTCGTGCTCGTCGGCGCGGTCGCGGGCTGCGGCCTGGCACCGGCACCGGCGACGCCCGCGGCCTCGGTCGTCGAGCCTTCCAGCAGCGCCGGGCCGGCGGTGGCCACGCCCTCGTCGGCGCCTCCGGCCGCGCCGCCCGTTTCCGTCCTGGCCGCCGGCGACATCGGCGAATGCGGGGGCAAGGGCGATGAGCGCACGGCGCGCCTCCTGGCCGAGCACGAGGGCACGATCCTGCCGCTGGGCGACCTGGCCTACGAATCGGGCACCGCGCAGGAGTTCGCGGCCTGCTTCGGCCCGAGCTGGGGACCGTTCCGGGATCGCATGCGGCCGGTGCCCGGCAACCACGAGTACAAGACCCCGGGTGCCGCCCCCTACTTCGCCTACTTCGGGGCGGCCGCCGGCGACCCCGCCGAGGGCTACTACGCCTACGACCTCGGGGCGTGGCGCGTGTACGCGCTGAACAGCAACTGCGACGAGATCGGCGGATGCGGGGTCGGCGACCCGCAGGAGACGTGGCTACGCGGCGACCTGGCCGCCCATCCGGCGGCCTGCATCCTCGCCTACTGGCACCACGCGCGCTTCAGCTCCGGCGTCCTGCACGGCAGCGACGAGCGCACCGACGCGCTCTGGCAGGCCCTGGAGGCCGCTGGCGCCGACGTCGTGCTCTCCGGCCACGACCACGACTACGAGCGCTTCGCGCCGCAGGACCACCGCGGCCGGGCGACACCCGCGGGCATCCGCCAGTTCGTGGTCGGCACCGGCGGCAGCGGCCTGCGGACGATGGGCTCGCTGCTGCCCACCAGCGAGGCCCACATCGCCCGTGTCTACGGCCTCCTGTCGCTCGAGCTGCGCTCCGACGGCTACGCCTGGACCTTCTTGCCGGTGGAGGGCTCTACCGCGACCGACGCCGGATCGGGCACCTGTACACCGATCCCGCCGAGGCCCGCCGCGGCTGGCCCCGGGGTTCCATGAACGGGCGCCCTGACATCGTCATCATCGGCGACCTCCATCTGGCGGCCACGGCCGACAGGCTGCCCGACGAAACGGCGGACGCCGCGTTCTCGAGCTTCGCCTCGTGGCTGGCCGAGGCGGACGGAGGGACGTCAAGCGGACGGCGGGTCATCCTCCTCGGCGACACCTTCGACCTGCCGCTCGTCGCGCCCGCGGGTGCCGGTGACCCGCGCGCCCGCTGGGAGGCGCTCTCGGCCAGCGTCATGGACCGCATCCTCGATGCCCATCCTGGCTTCCCCGACGCGCTCCGAGCGTTGCTCACGGCGGGTGTCGCGGTCGACCTCGTGACCGGCAACCACGACGCCGCACTGCCGACGCCGGCCGTCCGCGAGCGCCTCCTGGCCAGGATCGGCGTGGGCGCTGCGGAGCCATCGATCGAGCCCTGGATCCGGTACCTGCCCGGTGTCGTCTATGCCGAGCACGGGCACCAGTACCACGACCTCAACGCCTTCCCGCTCGCGCTCCGGCCCGACCCCGACCCGAGCTCGGATGCCGTCCCGCTGGCAGCGCGGCGCGAGGCCGGCCTGCCGTTCGCTCGGGCGGCGGTGCGCCGGCTGGCCGGCCGGGGCCGCTTCCAAGGCGCGCGCGCCGCCTACCGCCGCGACGTCCTGCCCGCGTACGCCGGCCAGGTCGGCCTGCCGGCGGCGGCCCTGACGGCCATCGATCGCCTCTCGGATGTGAGCGGGCTGCGCATCGCGCAGCGGCTCGCTCGCCAGGCGCTGGGCATCGCCCCGGCCGGCGCCGTCGATGGCGCCGGGTACCTGGGGCCCGCCGTCCGGCACATCGACCAGGCCCTGCGCGCCGCAGGCATCGACGTTCCCGTCCTCGCCTTCGGCCACACGCACCGACCGGCGCTGACCCCGTTCGACCGGGAAGGCGGGCGGACCTGGTACGCCAATGCCGGGTCGTGGGCCCGCGTGCGGCCCGAGGCCCTCCGCCAGCGGCTGGGACCGACGCGCCGGCCCTTCATCCAGATCAGCGTCGAGCCCGACGGGCGACCGGTGCCCTTCGTCCTCGCGTGGGATGCGGTGGCCGGCACCGCCGCGCCGTTCCTGGACTGACGCCCGACCTCAGTCGGCAGGGAGACGAGTCAGGCGGCGCAGGCGGACCAGGGCGACGAGGGCGACCACGACCTGCACGGCCAGCCAGGCGATCGCCATGCCGACCAGGCCGGTCTCCTGGGCGACCGCAGCCGGCAGCAGGATCGACGCCGCGGCATCGACCGCACCCAGCACGATGGCCTCGCGCAGGCGTCGCCGGGCCCGGCAGAGCGAGAAGTAGGCGAGGATGAAGGTGACGGGCACGAAGCCGATGACGAGGATGCGCAGGGGGGCCTCGGCGGTCGCCGCGTAGGCCTCGCCCAGCAGGCCCAGGATGGGCCCGGCCAGGACCGCCAGCCCGGTGGCCGCGACGGCACCCAGGCCGAGCGACGTCCGGATGCCGTCGCGGACGATGCGGGCGGTCCGTTCGGGCGCGCGCGCGATCTCGGCGAAGGAGGTCATGCCCACCTGGATGGGGATGATGAAGACGACCCAGGCCATCATCCAGGCCGCATACCAGGCGGCGTTGGCGGCCGGCGAGAGGAGCTCGACGACGATCACCGGAAGGACGAAGCCGGGCGCCCGCTCGGCCAGCGTCAGGGCGTAGTTTGGCAGCCCGACGCGGGTCAGCTCGGCGCTCAGGGCCCGGTCGGCGACGGGGCGATAGCGATAGCCGTGGACGACCCGGCGCATCGTCCACAGGCCGCCGATGGCGGTCACCAGGCCGCCGGCCACCCAGGCAGCGAAGATGGCCAGCGACGTGGTGCCCGTCCCAGCCAGGCCGATGGCGGCCACGGCGACCAGCGTGACGAGGCCGGCTGCGACACCGCGGGACATCACCAGCACGCCCTGGCGGCGGGCGGTCGACGCCTGATCGAAGAGCACGCCGAGCGTGCCGCAGACGGCCAGGGTCAGGAAGAGCAGCGCGTAGACGGGCTGCGCGGCAACGACGCTCAGTTCCTCCAGGGCAGTCCCGGCGAAGAGCAGGAACCCGAGCCCGGCCAGGGCGCTGGAAGCGGCGAGCAGCGTGATGGCGCCGTCGAGCAGGCGCCCCGGCCGCCCCTCATGGACGGGCAGGAGGGTGATGATGGCGGATCCGACCCCCAGCAACGCGAGCTGGGCGCACAGCGTCACCGCGGCCACGGCGGCTGCCGCCAGGCCGAACTCGGCCACCGGGTAGAGGCGCGCCGCAACGACCCACGACAGGAACCCGAAGCCCATCACGGCGACCTTGCCCGCGACGAGCGAGACCGAGCTGACGAGGACCGCTCGTGCCGTCCGGTCGGCCGACGCGTCGAGGTGGACGCGCCCGCGCAGGCGCGCCAGCAGGGCCATCGGGCTCAGCCCCGCGGGCGCCGGACGAGCTCGCCCAGCATGGCCGTGTAGTTGAGGACGCTGAACGCGCAGTAGTACGGGATCCAGCGCGGCTGCCGGCGCACCAGCGAGAGCAGGATGCCGCGGGCGCCGGCGGCGGCCGGCAGGAGCAGCAGCCGGACCCCTCGCCAGCCATGCTTGCGCACCATCCGCGCCAGGCCGCGCCCGTCGGCACGGAACTGGCCACGAGCGAAGGCGAACGTGTCGCCGAAGCGATGCCGCACGATCACCTGGCGCGAGACGCCGGCCTTGGCGCCGGACTGGGCAAGGCGCCAGCGCAGCTCGATGTCCTCGCCCGACTCGAAGGACGCGTCGAAGCCGTGCTGGAGCAGGACCTCGCGGTCGAAGATCGTCGCCACCAGCCCGAACCAGTACCGGCTGCGACCGGTCCGATGGTGCGCGGCGAGCGCCTGTCCCCAGTAGCCGGGACCGGACTCGCTGAGCAGGCCCGCCTGGAGTGCCGTGTAGCCGTCGCGCTCGAACTCGGCCAGCAGGGCGGCCAGCGACCCGTCGGGCAGGATCACGTCGGCATCCACCAGGGCGACGAGCGGCGTCGTCGCGGTGCGCGCGCCGATCGATCGGGCCGCGGGCAGCCCGCGGCCCTCGTCGCTCACGATCACGTCGGCGTAGCGGCGGGCGATCTCGACCGTGCCATCCGTGGAGCGCCCGTCCACGAGGATGACGGCGGCCGGTCCCTGCCGCACCACCGACTGCAGGCACGCCTCGACGATCGCCTCCGCATCGCGCGCGGGGACCACGACGGACAGCGTCGGCAGCAGGGTGGCGCGCGTACCCGCCGTCGTCGGGCGCGGGTCGATCATCGGGCGTCGGGTCCTCACTCAGTGAAGCGGGCGATCACGGCGTCGGGATTCAGGTACACGAGGCGGAACTTGCCGCTGCCGAGCAGGGCACGGCGGAACGCCTCCCACGCCCCCGGCCTGGCGCCCAGGATCATCTCCGCGTATGCCTGCTGGCTGCGCGACAGGATGAGGAAGACGTCGCCGTCGTGCAGGCTCATGTCGCTCAGCACCCGCTCGAGATCGCCGAACGTCGAGTCGTCGCCCGAGGGACGATACCGGTACTGCTCGTAGTTCACGGACTTCCAGGGCAGGTTGGGCGTCAGCGCCACGAGCAGCGAGCCCGGCGGCGCCACGCGGTACAGCTCGGCCACCGCGGCCACCTCGTCGGAGGAGAAGTGCTCGAGCCGCTCATTGCCGTAGCGGGTGACCATCAGCCCGCCCATCAGGGCGATGCCCAGGACGCTGACGATGCCGACCGTGGCCAGTGACGGGCTGTCGTCGTCGCCCGAGCGCGGCAGGACGGCGCAGGCGACGAAGAAGGCCACGAAGGGCAGGGCGAAGAGGTAGATGCGCAGCAGCATCTCGCCGCCGTACGCCTGCACCAGGAAGAGCGGGAAGGGAGCCAGCGCGAGCACCAAGGCGGTCACGTCCCAGCGGCCCTGCAGCAGCCGGCGGATCACGCCCACGACGGCCAGGCCCCACATGAAGAGCGTGCTTGCGATGCGCACATAGATGACCGTGACGTGGTCGGGGCTGCCCTGCAGGCGACTGGTCAGGTTGGCCGCCAGCGACTCTGCCAGCGTGCCCACGTATCCGGCCACGTTCTGGAAGTGCCCGATGAGGAAGGCCACCGCGAGGAAGGCCACCCAGGCCGCGATGGTCATGGCCATCAGCACCGGCAGGGTGGCCCACGGGACCCGCCGCAGGAGGACCAGGGCGAGCGTCACGGCCGCCAGGAAGAAGGGCGTCAGCTGGTGGGTGCCGACGACGAAGACGTAGATGACCAGCAGGACGGCCATCAGCGCCGCTCGGCGGCGGGGCGACAGTGCCGCGGCGCGCATCGGACCGACGTCCAGGATGAGCGCGAGCACCTGCCGCAGCCGGTAGAGGCGGCCTTCCTGCACCGCCCCGGAAGGTTCGGCCAGCTCCCCATGTCCCAGCCAGCGCAGCAGCATCGCCACGACGACCAGGAAGAGCAGGAAGCCGAGCGCCTGCGGGGCGAAGTAGTCCTGGCCGATCCAGTCGGTCAGGTAGAACAGCCAGATCGCGAGCCAGAGGATGCGCCGGTCATCGGTCAGCGCCGAGAGGACCAGAGCGAGTGGCGCCAGGAAGGCGAGGTTGAACCAGACCGGCGCCCACATGGCCAGGCCGTTCAGGTCGCTGACACCGGTCACCGACGTCAGGAACGCGGCCAGGCCGAAGAGCCCGGGCCAGTTGTGGTAGGCGTCGAGCGACGGTTGGACGGCGCCGTTGCGGCTCATGAACTCGACCAGGCCGAGGTGGCGCCAGGCGGGCGAGAAGCGCAGCTCGCCCTCGATCGCCGGCGCGAGGCCGTAGAGCATGGCGATGGTCAGGACGACCAGCCCGACCGCCAGCCAGGTCGGGAAGTCGGCTCGGGCGAGCATCGCGCCGTAGGCGATGGCGACGAGTGCCATCCCGACGTACATCAGCGGCGGCAGGACGGACACCAGGCCGAGGTCGTTGACGGCGGCGAGGTCGACGCGCCCGATGAGGCCGAACCAGACGATGGCGCCAGCGCCGGCCATGAGGGCCAGCCCAAGCCAGCCCAGGAGGTCGTCGTCGGGCGCGCGGAGGCGCCAGCGCCGCAGCAGCCAGGCGTCCTCGGCCGCCGTGGCGGCATCCTCTCGCGAGATCAGTCCTTCGTCCTCCGCTGGCGAGCGCCGACGCCTGGTCGGCTTGGGTGCGGTCTGTCAGGGCCCCTGCGTCACCAGGACGTCGTCCGCGACCAGCGCGAAGGTCTGCTTCGACGTGTCGTTGCCGATCTGGACCGACCGGACACCCGACGTCCCCAGGTTGGCGGTGGTGGCCGTCAGCACCTTCGACCCATCGAGCCACAGCTCCACGGTGCTGGCGCCCGAGCCGGCGGTGATGACATGCACCTTGAAGCGGCCCCAGGCGTTGAGTGGCAGCAGGCCCGTCGACTGGAAGCGGTTCGTGCCGTCGGAGGCCCAGATCTGGCCGTTGGTCGCGTTCTGCCGGTAGATCGTCAACAGGCGCACCGACGAGGCGTCGTAGAGCCGGAAGATGGGCACGTTGGCGCCGCTCGCTCCCTCGAGCTGGACCTGGATGTCGGCCGCCGCGCTGAGGTCGGCGTAGCTGGCGCCCAGGTTCTTGCGGGCATAGGCGACCGAGCCGGTGCTGGCCGTCTCCGCCAGGCGGGCCGCGTACGTCCCGGTCTTGACGGTCGCACCCTGGACCACGGCCGTGCCGTCGCCCCCGGTCACGACGGTCCAGCCGCCTACGCTGAAGTCGCCGCTCTCGAAGCCGTCGCTGAAGAGCGGCGCCCCGGTCGTGTCGACGGTCCAGCTCCAGCTGGCGGCGGATGGATCCTGGTTGCCGGCCGGATCGGTGGCGACGACGGTGAAGCTGTGGTCGCCGTTGGCCAGGCCGGTGTATGTCTTGGGCGACGTGCAGGCCGAGGTCGGAGCGCCGTCGAGGCTGCAGGCCAAGGACGAACCGGTCTCCGTGGCGTGGAACGTGAACGAAGCGCTCGAGCTGGCCACGGTGCCGCTCGGGCCCGAATCGATGATCGTGTCCGGGGCGGTGTTGTCGAGGGTCACGCCGTGGGCGTCGGAGGCGGTGTTGAGCGACGTGTCGACGGCCGTCGCGGTGACCGTCGCCGACCCGTCGGGCGCGGCGGTCGAATCCCAGGTGAGGGCGTAGGGCACGCTGGCGTCGCTGCCGACCAGCGAGCCGTCGACGAGGAAGTCGACGTGGTCGACGGCCACGTCATCGGATGCCGTCGCGGTCAGGTTGACCGTGCCCCCGACCTGGGCGCCCTGGGCCGGAGCGGTCAGGGTCACCTGCGGAGGGGTCGTGTCCGGGACCGAGGTGTCGATCGTCCACGTCTGGGCCGCGGGGGTCGCGTCCGTATTCCCGGAGGCATCGGTCGCCCGCACACGGAAGGTGTGCGACCCGGTCGAGAGGTTGGTGTAGGTCGCCGGCGACGTGCACGACGAGAACGGCCCGTTGTCGACCTTGCAGCCGAAGGTCGATGGCGTTTCGGTGGCGTGGAAGGTGAATGTCGCCGAGGTGCTGCTGACGATGCCCGACGGCCCGGAGTCGATGATCGTGTCCGGCGGGGTCGTGTCCGGCGGCCCCAGATCGATGGCGTTGTGCAGGTAGTAGCGAGAGTGATCGTCGCCCGCGATGACCAGCAGGCCGGAGGCGCCATTCACGTTCTGCTTGGTCGAGCTGGGGTTGTTGATGGTCGTGTCGGTGGCACTCTGGATGAAGGGCGTGCCCTTGCCGGACGGGAAGTTGATGTTGTCGATGCTGGTCGACTTCATGTAGACGATGCCGCCCGAACAGCAGGGCGAGGCCGCGAAGACGTAGAGCATCCGGTTGTCGGTGTCGATGAGCAGGATCGCCCGCGTGTGGTCGTCGGCCACCGTGCCGATGGTGTGCCGTTCCCAGGTGCCGTTCGGCTTGAGGACCAGGAGCAGGGTGAGCGGCGCCCCGCCGTTGTTGAGCGAGGTCTTGGTGACAGCGTAGACCCGCCCGGTGGCGTCTGCGGTGAGCTGCTTCAGGTTGAGGTGGTCGTCGGCGTACTCGGGTTGCCTGACGGCCGTGTTGGCGACCCAGTCGGCGGCGCTGTCGCCGGCCCCGTCGACGTGGGTGGCCCAGTACATGGCCCAGTCATTGGGGTTCTGGTTGCTCCACATCACGCCGATCTGGCCGTCGAAGGCGACGATCGAGGAGATGTCGTCAGAGGTCAGCGTGTCCGCGCCGGGCAGCGGGATGACGTAGGGCGCGACCCAGGTCGTCTGGGCGGCGCCGACGCTGTGCGTCACCCAGACCTTGTTGGCCTGGGTGAAGGTCACCCAGGCCACGCCGGCCGTGTCGGTCTCGAGGACGACGGCCTCGACGCCGCCGCTCGACACGGTGACCGGGAAGCCGCTGTCGAGCGAGTAGGCCTTGGTGACGCCGTCGTAGGAGAAGCGCCAGACCTTGGCGCTGGCAGACTGGCTGGCGGAGTAGACGGCGCTGGCCACGTACAGGTGGCTGCCGTCCCACTTGGCGTCACTCCAGGCCTTCGCTCGCGTGTCCACCCGCGTACCCGTGTCGCTCCAGGTCTGGGTCGCCCAGTCGAGCCGGTAGATGTGGTACGTCTTCGAGGCACTGTGGAACAGGTTGCCCCACCAGATGCCGTCGTTGAACCACAGCTTGCTCTGCGGCTTCTGGCCGGTCGGGGCGGTCGTGCCGGCATAGGAGAAGTCACGGTAGCCGACCGTCACCGGCGCCGCAGACGCCGCACCGGCCAGCAGCCCCGATGCCGCGATGACAAGGCTCATCAGCACGCCCCGGGCGGCCGCCCGACTCCGACCCGTGCGGCCCGCAGCTTGCGACGCCATCATCCGCCTCCTGTCGCCTGGTCCGCTGGCCGTGGCTGGCTGGGTCTGGACCTCGATGCTGTTCACCCCTGGATCCTCACGTCGTCGACGAAGAGGTCGAATGGCTGTCCCTTCGAGTCGTTGCCGATCTGGACCTCTCGCACCGCCGACACGTCGAAGCCGACCCTCGCCTGGTAGACCAGCCGTCCGTCAATGCGCACCTCGAGCACGGAGCCGCCGGCAGCCGGTCGGAGCCCGACCTCGACTCGAGCCCACGTCTGGAGGTCGATGCGGCCGCTGGTGGGGTCGTGGAGGTCGCCCTGCCCGACCCACACGCGATCCGACCGTCGGTTCTGGCGGTAGACGCTGGCCAGTCGCCGACCGCGCTCGTCGAAGAGGCGCAGGATGGGCGCGTTGCCACCCTCGGGCCCCTCGCCGGCGAACTTGACGTCCAGGCCCACGGACAGCGCGGGCAGCACATCCGGGAGCCGGAACCGCGCCGTCGCGGTGGCCCCCTTGGTGGTCGTGCTGAGCAGGTGAGCGCCCCAGGCGCCGGAACGGCCCTGCCCGGACTCGGCCCGCACCACGCCCCCGCCGACACCGGTCGCCGTCGTCCAGCGCTCGAAGCCGCCGCTCTCGAAGCCATCCTCGAACAGCGTGGCGCGGACCACCGGGAGACCGCCGGACCCGCCGGGCGCGGACGACCCGGACGGCGCAGTGACGACGTCGGGGGCCAGCGAAGGTGGGGGAACCTTCGGGCCACGCAGGTACAGCACGTTGTGGAGGTAGCGGTTCGACTCGTCGTCCGAGGCGACGACCAGCAGGTCCGTGCCGGAGCCGAGGTTCTGACGCGTCGACGTCGGATTGTTGATCTTGGCGTCGGCGCCGGCAACCATGAACGGCGTGCCAGCTCCATACGAGAACTTGATGCGGTCGAGGCTCGACGACTTGAAGTAGATCCTCCCGCCCGAGCAACACGGCGCGCTGGTGAAGACGATCAGCTGGCGATGGTCCTGGTCGATGAGCAGAAGCGGCCGCGTCTGGTCATCGACCACGCGGCTGACCACGTACTGATCCCACGTTCCGTCCGCCTGCAGCACGAGGAGCATGATGAGGGGTCCCGTCGGATCAGCGTTTGGCGCGTCATTGAGGGAGGTCTTGATGACCGCGAACACCCTGCCCGCCGGGTCATCTCGGAGCGCCTTGAGGTTCATGTGGTCGTCGGCCAGACCCGGACCCTGGATGGCCGTCGAGAAGTCCCAGCTGGCGTCGTCGGCACCGTTGGGATGCGAGGCGAAGTACATCGCGCCATCCTTCTGGTCGCTCCACATGACGCCGATGCCGTCGTCGTAGGCGACGAGGGCCGAGATGTCGTCGGGGCTGAGATCGGTCGCCTGGGGCACCGGCAGCGGGAACGGCCGGGTCCAATCGCGGTCAGTGGCCAGCGAATGGGTGACGTACACCTTTCGGTCGCGGGTGAAGGTGACCCACAGTCGACCGTCGCCATCCTTGTCGACCACGAACGTCTCGGCGCCGCCCTCGGAGATCGCCAGCGGGAAGCCGCGATCGAGCCGGAACTCGCGTCGGGCCCCGTCATAGCTGAAGCGAGACAGCAGGGCGCGGTGCTTCGGCGAGGCCGGGTCGAGGCCACCGCTGACCGCGTACAGGTAGCGCCCGTCCCAGAGGACATCGGCGCGCGACCCGTTACGATCGTCGACCATCTGGCCGTTCGGGATCCACTCGTCGGCCTCCCAGTCGAACCGGTAGATCATGTACGCGTCTCGGCTGCGGTCGAAGAGGACCCCCCACCACGATCCGTCATGGATCCAGAGCTTGGACGCCTCCGGCTTGCGGCCGGTGGGCGCCTTGACGCCCTTGGCCTGGTAGGACAAGTCGACCGACCCGACGCCTCGGGTCACCGCTTCGGCGGGCTTGTCCGACCGGAAGATCGACGGCGCGGCCAGCGCGGCCACGACGACCGCGAAGATGACCAGCGCCAGCATGCGCGGCGACGCCCGTCGGACGCGGCGCCACAAGGAGGCGGTGGTGCGCTGCCAGCGGGAACCCGCGGTCTGCGCGCCGTGGCGGTGCGTCGGCGCACCGCTCGGGACCTGGGCTCGGACCGGGATGCTGGATCGAGCCGGGCGGACGACGCCCTCCATCGATCCCGTGGACCTGGGCCGGCGGCGGGGGCCGTCGGCTGAGGATGCCGTCACGGTCGACGAGACTCCTGTGCCTGCGGGGCCGCATCTTCTCACGTCGGCGCCGTCCATACCAGCCCGCGTCGCCGCAGGTCCTGGTACGCGCCGCGGCCATCGGTCCGGTCAGCGACCGCCCCCCACGACACCATACCGCCGCCCACCGCCCGCTGCAGGCCGGACGTCCGTACCGCGGTCATGCGGGACGTCTTCGCCTCTCGGCGCCGCCCGCCGATGGCTGTTATGGTCCGCACGGAGGACGCGTCGCACGCAGGCGGCGGTGAGCCGAGCGAGGTAGCGACCGATGGACGACCAGCGCCGACCTTCGCCGACCGGATCCGGCCCCGAGCGACGTGCCAGCCGCGCGGCAGCCTGGCTGGCCGCAGGGCTCGCGGTGGCCGTGGTCCTGGCGCCCATCGACAGCCGTGCGGCCGACGCGCGATCGCTGCTGCCGGAAGATACGGCCACGAGCCCGACGACCGCCGGCACCGCGTGGCGAACCGCAGTCGAGCGATCGGAGCTCAAGGCGCGACCGCGACCGACCCCCACGCCGACGCCCAAGCCCACGCCGACGCTGACGGCGGCCACGTCGTCGACGCGCTATGTGTCGACCGCTGGCTCGGACTCCGCGGCTGGCTCCGCGCTATCACCGTGGCGGACGATCCAGCACGCAGCGGATGTCGCGCCGGCGGGCTCGACCATCATCGTCCGCGGCGGCACCTACGCCCCGTTCAGCATCCTGCGGCCCGGCCTGACCGTCGTGGCGGCATCGGGTGAGACGGTCACCGTCTCGGGCGGCACGTATGTCGTCCTGGTGCGCGGCACCTCAGACGTGACGGTTCGCGGCCTGGTCATCCGGGATGCTCCGGACCTCTGGGGCTCCGGCGTCCGGGTCGAGTCCAGCACCCGCGTGCTCATCGAGGGAAACACGATCCGCGACAACCACAGCTTCGGCGTCAAGGTCAAGGACGCCACCAACGTCACCATCCGCGACAACGAGATCACCAAGAACGACACGGGCATCGAGCTCAGCGGCGCCGTCAGCGGCGCACGGGTGACGGGCAACCGGATCCACCACAACGACCGCATGGTGACCAGCAGCCGCGGCGGCAATGGCATCGTCGTCACCAAGACGACCGGTGCCGTCTCGATCGTCAGCAACCGCCTGTGGGGCAATCGGGCGCCGCACCTCTCGGGCGGGGGCTATGACGGCGGGGCGTTCGAGGTCTACGCGGCCTCCGACCTGCGCATCGCGGACAACATCGCCTGGGACAACAACAACGTCATGGAGACGGGCACCGACGGCAGCGCTCCGTGCGCCCGGCTGACCTTCGTGCGCAACGTGGCCTACGGTGCCGGCAGCGTTGCGGGCGAGACGACAGGCCTCATCCTGCGCTGCGCGTCGGACAGCCTCTTCGCTCACAACACCTTCGACGGCCTCGACCACTATGCCTTCTACGTCGCCGCAGGCGGGTCCTTTGCGGGCTCGATCGCCGGCCTCCGCATCGTCGACAACGTCATCTACCGGGGTCGGGCCTACAGCCTGACGAGCGGCCTGCCGACATCGCTGGTCATCGACCACGACCTGGTGCGACCCGGTGGCAGCGCCGCCACGTACGGCAGGTACGTCGCCTACGTCGCCGGTCGCGGCAACACCGACAGCCTGGCAGAGTTCGTGCAATGGACCGGTTTCGACCGCCACGGCCTGCAGGCGGACCCCCGCTTCGTCGACGCGGACGGCCGGGACTATCACTTGACCTCGACCTCACCGGCCATCGATGCCGGAATCGACGTCACGGGCGAGACGTGGGCCGGCTCGGGACCCGACATCGGTCGCTTCGAGTACGTACCCTGACGCACCCGGCGGCCACCGCGCGCGCCGGCTACGCACAATGGCGGAGTGGACACCCTTGCCGTCCGGCCACATCCTCGCCGCCGTCATGAGACGCTTGCTCGCGATCGTCACGGCGCTCATCGGCGCTGCAGCGGCGCGCCTGGCCCTCCGCCATGCCGACGACGCGCGGAACGTGTCACGCCTCCGCGCGCGCTACGACCTCGGTGTGGAGGACGCCACCGCCCTTTACCGCCTGGCGCGCAAGGAGGGCTTCGGCCACGCCGCGCAGCGGCTGCTGGGCGATCGTCGACGACCCGATGGAGACGACCACCGCCCGGTGAGCTGACGGCCTCCGACCCGGGAGGTCGGGTGGTGCGCCGACGCATCGCTTTCTGGGGTCCGCGACGGGCGTGCCCGGGAATGGGCATGTACAGTTCAGGCCCGTGCAGACCGAACCGCTCTCCCCCTCTCCGACCATCTCCGTCGTCATCTGCGCCTACACGGAGGCCCGCTGGGATGACCTCGTGGCGGCCGTTGTGGCCAGCCAGACCCAGCATCGCCCGGCGCACGAGGTCATCGTGGTCATCGATCACAACCCCGCCCTGCTCGGCCGCGCCGCGCACGGTCTGCCGGGGGTCGTGCTGACCGAGAACATCGAGCAGCGCGGCCTCTCTGGCGCCCGCAACAGCGGCCTGCGCGTCGCGACCGGCGACGTGGTCGCGTTCATCGACGACGATGCGTACGGCGAGCCCGACTGGCTGGAGTCGCTCGTGGCCGGGTACGCGGACCCCTCGGTCATGGCGGTCGGGGGCACCATCGACCCCCTATGGGAGCGTGGCAGGCCGGCCTGGTTCCCGCGCGAGTTCGACTGGGTCGTCGGCTGCACCTACCGTGGCATGCCCGAGGGACGTGCCCCGGTGCGCAACGTCATCGGCTGCAACATGTCGTTCCGCAAGGAGGTCTTCGACGAGGTCGGCGGGTTCGCCCACAGCATCGGCCGGCTGGGCAGCCGTCCGCTCGGGGGCGAGGAGACGGAGTTGTGCATCCGGGCTCGACAGCGCTGGCCCGACCGCACCATCCTCTTCGAGCCGCGGGCCGTCGTTCGTCACCGCGTACCGGCCGCCCGAGGCACCCTCTCCTACTACCGGTCGCGCTGCTACGCGGAGGGCCTCTCCAAGGCGATGGTCGCGCGCCTCGTGGGCGGCGGCGATGCGCTGTCGACCGAGCGCGGCTACGCGCTGCGCGTCCTCGGCGCTCGGGTGCTACGCGAGATCGGTGGCGCGATCCGGCGGCGCGAGGCGGCTGCCCTCCAGCGGGCGGCGGCGATCATCCTCGGGCTGGGCATGACGACCGCCGGTTTCGTGGTCGGGACCGTCTCGATCCGGGGCGGTCGAGTCGCGTTGGCGGAAGAGCGATGACCGGGACCGTCACCCGGGTCGCCCTCGACAGCCTGCCGGGCACGCCCGGACAGGCCCTGGCCTCGGGTGCCGGGGGCATCGTCGTCGCCTTCCTGCTCGCGCTCATCGCGGTCCGTCTCCTGTTGGTCGTGGCCGATACCGAGCGAGGCCGCTCCATCCTGCCCGTCGTCGACCTGGCCATCGCGCCGCTACTCGCGGCGTTCGTGATGCTCATGGCCGGCCGCTTAGCGGAGATCCTGCCGATTGGCTGACTCCGACCGCAGCGGCGGTCTCGAGGCGCCTCGCCTGTCGGGAAGCGGCTTCACGGTGGCGCCACTCCCGGCGCTGCTCGCTGAGCTCGCGCGCAGTGCCCGCGCCCGTGGCGGGACGCCGGTCATGCTGGGTCTCAGCGGGCTCGTCCTCGTTGTCGCCCAGGCCTTCGTTCTGACCGCCGAGACCGAGGTCGCGGTGGTGGCTCAGATCGCGACCTTCACCTTCCTGGTGACCGCCTACCTGACCTGGTCACGGGAGCCCGAGCGGGGCGTGCTGCTGGCGCTCGCGATGCTGCCCATCGTGCAGCTGCTGAGCCTGGTGCTGCCGACGCGCGTCGTGCCGACGATCCAATGGTTCATGATGATCGGTGCGCCGACATACGTGCTGCTGGTGCTCGTGGCCTACCGCATGGGCCTGCGGCCGGCCGGCATCGGCATCCGCATCACCCGCTGGCAGCCGCAGGTGCGCATCTTCCTGTTGGGCGCGGCGCTGTCCGTGCCGGCCTACCTCATCCTGCGCCCGGAGGCGCTGGTGGCGGACCCGACGCCGGTCAACGTCCTGACTGCCGCCCTTATCGTGACCGTCTTCGGCGGGTTCCTCGAGGAGGGGCTGCTCCGCGGCGTGATCCAGTCGGTCGCTGACCGATCGCTGGCCCGGGGCAGCATCGTCGTGAGCGCGTTCGCCACCGGCCTGCTGTACTCCGCGTCGCTCGACCTCCGCTACCTCGTCTTTGCCGTGCTGGTGGGCATCGCCTTCGGGCTCGTGGTCCGCCGCACGGGGTCGATCCTCGGCGCGGCGTGTGGGCACGCTGCGCTGCTCGTCGGTCAGCTCGTGCTGCTGCCGGTGATCCTGGGATGAACGCGTCGCCGGAGGGCCCCGCGCTCGGTCGGACCGCGGCCCGCGCGCGCGGCGTGGTGGTCACGGCCATCACGGCCGCCACGGCGGTCGCGTACCTCGGCGGCTTCGCCACGCAGGTCGCGCCGCTCGTCGCCCTCTTCGTGCTGGCCTGTCCCGGGTTGGCGCTCGTGGGCGGGCTGAGGCTCCGCGACCCGCTCTTCGAGCTGGTCGTCGGGGTCGCCTTGAGCATCTCCCTCGCCGGCCTGCTGGCGACCGCCGAGCTGTTCGCCGGGTCGTGGGCCCCCGGATCGACGCTCGTGCTGTTGATCGGCGTGACCGTGGTCGGCCTGGCGCTCGATCCAGACCTCATCCCGCGCCAACTCCTGTCCCCCGCGAGCCTGGCGCGCGCGGGGCTGACGCGCGCTAGCCTGATGCGCGCGAGCACGCGCGCCGGCCGCGGCGCCTCGGGCGTGCTGCGCGGCTGGGCGGCGATCTGGCAGCGACGGCTGGGTTCGCCCGCCGACGTCCCCGGGGTCATGGCCCCGGCCGACCCCGCGCCGGTCGGTGCGCCAGCCGCCGCACCCTCTGCTAGGCGCGCACGGACCACCCGGCCGACCCGAAAGGCCGGAGCGACCCGACCCACGCCGCCACCGCCGACCGTCATCGTGGCCCGCCGCCTGCCCGCCGAGGAACGGCCCGCGCCGCCGCTTCGTTCACGCCGTCGACGGCAGCAGGCCGCCGTCGACGAGGCGGCGGCGGACATCGCCGAGCCGCCCGGCACGCTGCGTTCGGTCGTGCGCGATGTGGTCGGTGACCTCGCCGATCGCCGGGACGGCAAGCCGTGAGGACCATCGCCGTCGCCAACCACAAGGGCGGCAGCGCCAAGACGACGACCACCGTCAACCTCGCCGGCGCGCTCGGCGAGGCCGGCTACGACGTCCTCGTCATCGACATGGACCCCCAGGGATCGGCATCGGCCTGGCTCGGCGTCCCGAACCCCGAGGTCAGCGTCGTGGATGCCATCCGCGGTCGCGATCCGCTCGCCCACCTCATCTACGAGACGACCGCGCCGGGCGTCCACCTGGTCGCGGCCTCGCCCGACCTGGTCGCCGTCGATCGCCGCGGTGAGACCGACATCGCCCTCGGCTTCATGCGTGCGCTGGAGCGGCTGCCAGCGCGCTGGGACGTCGTCCTCGTCGACTGCCCACCGTCGCTCGGGTACCTGGCTATCGCGCCGCTGACGGTCTGCCGCGAAGCCCTCGTGCCGGTCGAGGCGCACTTCATGGCGCTTGCCGGCGTCACGAGCGTGGTCGAGACGATGGACCAGATCAAGGTTCGCCTGAACCCGAGCCTGCGGCTGGGCGGCGTCGTGGCCTGCCGCGTCAACCGCACCCTGCACGCCCGCGCGGTGGTGGCCCGCCTTGAGCACCGCTACCAGGAGGCGATGCTCCGGACCCAGGTCCGCGAGAGCATCCGACTGGCCGAGGCAGCGTCCTATCACCTACCCATCACCCTCTATGCGCCCGACAGCTCGGGTGCCGAAGACTATCGGGCGCTGGCGGCCGAGATGTTCGAGCCCGCCCTTGCCCCGGGTCGGGCCTCCCGACGTATCGTCGTGTCGGCTCTGGAGCCGGTCGAGGCGGCGGCTCCGCCGGCGGCGCCCACCCCCCTGGAGCGGCTCAAGCAGCTGCTTCGCTGGGGCGCCGGTGCGACCGGGGGCGACGCGGTGCCCGAAGGAACCGCCGACGGAGGCGCCTCGGCACCGGAACGGTGACACCATGCACCACAAAGCCACGGACCGGGGCCGATCCACGCTCCCAACCCCTTGTGGGCCACCGGATGCGGGCCGTAGGATGCAGGTGCCGTCGTCAGGGCTCGGCAAGGGAGGGTGCACTCATCGGTCCATATCAGGCCGAACGCGTCCCTACCGTTCGAGCGCCCGACTAGGCGAAGGAGGTCGCACGGGCTCGACGTCCCTCGTGTCGTCCGGAGAGAGCTGGCCCGGACGAGGTGTGGCAACGGGGCGCAAGAACGGGAACGTGCCGTGAGGGACGGCGCGTGGCCCGTCCTGCGACGCGTCGAGGCCAAGATCGGGACGCTGAGGGAGGTTGTGCGTGAAGCAGGTGGCGGGACGGCAGGGCCACAGCACCAGACAGCTCGATCGCCGGATCAGTGTCGTGATCCCGGCGAAGAACGAAGCCAGGAACATCGGATGGGTGGTCGAGCGGCTGCCGTCGTTCGTCGACGAGCTCGTCATCGTCGACGGCAACTCGAGGGACCGGACCGTCGAGGTCGTGCTTGCCCTGCGACCCGACGCGGTCATCGTCAACGATCGACGGCCCGGCAAGGGCGCCGCCCTGCGCGCCGGCTTCGCCGCCGCCACCGGCGACTACGTGGTCATGCTCGATGCCGACGGCAGCATGGATCCCCTCGAGATCGGGAGTCTCATCGAGCGCCTGGACCGCGGGGCCGACCTCGCCAAGGGGTCGCGCTTCCTGCCGGACGGAGGAACGGCCGACATGTCCTACGTGCGGGAGGCCGGCAACCGCGGGCTCCTGCTGCTGGCCAACCTCCTGTTCGGTGTCTGGAACACCGACCTGTGCTACGGCTACGCCGCCTTCCGCCGACGCGAGATCCAGGCCCTCGACCTGGACGCGGACGGTTTCGAGATCGAGACGCAGCTGTTCATGCGGGCAACGCGCCAGGGCCTTCGCGTGGTCGAGGTGCCCAGCTTCGAGGCGCCGCGACGGACGGGCACGTCGAACCTTCACACCTTCCGCGACGGCTGGCGCGTGCTCATGACCATGCTCAGCGAGCGCCTGCGGCCGGTCGAACGCGGCGTTCGTGAGGAGGGTGAAGGCATACTCGTCCACGAGGCTGGCGAGCACGCCGGCGCTTTCTCCATCGGGGCCGGCGTGGCGTCCGTCCCCGTCGAGACGTTGCTCGAGTAGACCGGCGTGACATTGGCTCGGAACAACGCGCGGGACGACCATCCGCCCCGGGTCCGATCCTCCGATCCGACCGACGCTTCGACGCGTGAGGCACTCGAGTCCATCCTGTACGGCAACGGCCTGCACGGCGACCCCAGTCAGGTGCCGGACGAGCTGGAACCTGACGGCGGCGACGCCGACACCGGCGGTAGCGTCGACCTCGGCGGTATCGTCGGCCTCGGCGGCATCGCCGCACCCCTCCTCGCTGTTGCCGACGTGAGCGTCGTCGTCAGCGAGCCAGTCGCCTCGGACGGCATGGGTGGCGAGTGGGCGGTGATCGTGCGCGCCGAGGAGGCGCGCTGGCGGCGCTATCAGCGGCCCTGCGTCGCAGTGCAGCTCGAGGTCGTCGGCGGCGCGGAACTCGAACATCGTCTCGGCCAGGAGGCCGCAGCGCGGGTGCGAGCCATCCTCGACGAGGTCGTTGCCACGACGACGCGCGAGAGCGACCAGTACTGGGCGCGCTCGGCCTGGCGTATGGCCGGTCTGCTGCTCGAAGTGGACGACGTCAGCGCGGAGCACGCGCTCGAGCGCATCAAGGCCGCGTTCGCGAGCAGCATCGGACCGGCGCTCGCGATGCGGCTGGCGGTCGGGTGGGCCACCCCCGAACGGTCGGGCACCATCCCCGCGGCCTTCAACGAAGCCGCCCGGTCGCTCGCCACGGACGTCCGTGGCACCCGAGCGCAGGCGGCTTCGTCTGTGCCCGACCATGACCCGCCGTCAGCTGCGGCGGCCGGGGCGCCGGCCGACCAGGGCGTGCCCGTCGGGCCGGATCACGAAATACGTCGTTCGCTGGAGACCCTCAGCCGGCTCGTCGCCGATGACCTCATCAGTCAGGCCGAATACGAAGCCAAGCGGGCCGAGGTCCTGGCCAGGCTATGAGCGGCGATCGGGACCTCATGTTCCAGGGCGATCGGATACCGCTCACGAACCGCGCGTGAACCGGGGTTGATAGGCGCCGCATACGCTGCGTCGCGCAGGGTCCCACCGGGCGACCGAGACCCGGGCCTTCCAGACCGCATCGCGAAGGACCGATGAAGATCCCCCACCCGCTCCTGGTCTGCGCGTCCACGCTGGTGATGGCGACGCTGGCCGCCCATCGCGGCTGGGAGCAGCGCAACATCGCGCGCCTGGCCGCCCATTTCGGCTGGCTGCGAGCCGACGCGGCGCGGGCATACGCGATCGCCCGCGACGTGGGCTTCGGCGCCGCCTACCGAACCGTCCTGGGTGACCCCCGCCACCAGCCCACGTAGCCCCTGCCGACCGGCAACGCGTTGAATCTACGGCGCCGGCGGTCGTTCGGAGCGGCCGCCATCGCCCCCAGACATAAGAATCGACCCAGGGGCCCGATCGGCGACCTCACGACCCCCTCGACCGCCCGATCCATCGCTCCCAGTAATCGAAACGACGCCAAGGCGGGCCTGGCGACCCCCGTCACGGTCCTTAGCCCGATTCCTATGCCTCCCAGCAATCGTCCCACCGCTTGACGCCCTACGGCGCGGGCGGTCGTCGTCGAAAGGCACGCCTGGCGACGAAGAGAGCGATGGCGAGCCCAGCTCCCAACACCGCGATCAGCCACACCGCCCTGACGGCGCCACTCGGACTCGCGAGCGGTCGCGGCGCCGGGGCGGGGCCCGATGAGGTAGCGACCTGCGACTGGACCGTTGGACCAGCCGCGCGCGACGCCGACGGCGCGGGCGATGCAGGTGATGGCGATGCGGGCGAACGGAAGACCACTCCGTTCCCGCGGAGGACCGACTGGAGGGTGGCGATGTCGACATCCTGCACGTCGACGTCGAACCGGATGGCCAGGGCGGCGGCGGACCCGGCGGCCTCGCCCATGATCATGTACTGGGGCTCCATCCGGATCGAGGCGAACGCGACATGGCTCGCGGATACCGTGACCGGATCGAGGAGGTTGCGGATCTCCGACCTTTGCGGCACGAGGATCCCGTAGGGGATGTCGTAGCGGCCGCCGATCGGCTCCGAGATCAGGCCTTCGTAGAACAGGGTCGAGTCCTGACCTGCCAGCAGGCGGATGGGGTGGGCATCGAAGCGGTACGAGCCGAGCCCAACGGCGTCCGCCTTGGTCCGTCGATCGGTGAGGTCGGCCTGCGTGAGCACGACGTCTGAGACCATCCGCCGCGCCTCGCGCACGTATAACTGCGGCGGCCAGTTGTCACTGTCGGTGAACTCGTCGCGGCAGAGGCCCCACGCATCGAGCGCACCGCTGATGGAGTCCGGCACCGATGCGTCGTGGGTCAGGAAGTAGAGCAGTCCGGCCTGGTAGCGATAGTGCTCGCCCCAGATCGCCTCCCTCTGCGCATAGCTCGCGGTCGGGTACTCGTCGCTGCCGCCGAGGAGATCGGTCGACAGCGGTCCCGCAGCATTGAGATCCGCCTTCTGGTCGGGTATCGGGTTGATCGTCACGACGTTGGCCAACACCGGTGTCCTGCCGGCGTCTTCGAGGGCCTGGAGGTGGCGTTGAACCAGCAGGTAGCGGGACGGGTCGTAGCCATCCGGTCGCGGGAACGGCACCTGGTTGGCACGCTCGGTGGTAACGCAGAGCCGGAAGTTGTAGGGCTGAACGTGGCGGTCCGCCGAGCCGACGGCCCCGAGCGGCCCGGCATCGACGCCTGGGGCGAGCGACCCTCCGGCGGTCGTCGCGGGCATCACCGGCAGCTCCTGCTGCGGCGGTCGAACGCCCGCCAGCGACTCCCCATATCGGCTGCTCGCTTCCCGCCCGACCGTGAACGAGATCCCCGCCTGGGCCATGAGATCGCCTTCGTAGGTGGCATCGATGAAGACGCGGCCGCCAAACTCGCGACCGTCGACGGTGGCGATCCGCGTGATCCGCTGGTCGACGCGTTCCACCCCGTCGCGCTCGCGCAGGCGGGCGTCCACGACGACCGGCACATCCGCGTCGGCGAGCATCGCGGCGAACGTGCGCTCCGCGACGCCGGGGGTGACATTCCAGGATGTCGTCTGACCGTAGCGGGCGAGGCCGTAGGTGACACCCAGGCGGTGGAAGAAGTCGAGCGCCAACCCACCGATCGAGTCCTTGATGCCGACGTCGCTCGCACCGAGGCCACTTGCGGTCATCCCGCCGATGTGGTGCGTTGGCTCGAGGAGCACCACCCTCATATCCTCGCGAGCTGCGGCGATCGCAGCCGTGATGCCGGCTGGCGTGGCTCCGTACACGACCACGTCCCAGTCGGCCCCGCTGCCGGGCGACGGCGCTGCATGCTCCGCAGCAAGCGCCAGCGGGGCCATCGCCTGGGCCAGCCAAAGCCAGGCCATGCCCAGCGCGATGAGCCAGCGACGCTGACGGCGGGGGCTCAGCTGAGGGGTCATGCTGCGCGCTCGGTCATGGGTTGCCTGGCTGCTGCGCCGTCCGCGCATCCGCCAGCCGACCGGCGCCCTGGCGGTCGAGGATCAGCACAGCGGCTCCGATGAGCGTCGTGGCGAACAGCGAGACCCGGCCCAGCAG
>Ga0209640_10000475_pt1 | contig 30892 bp, 32 predicted proteins | sample RifCSP10_1_FD_184018 | JGI IMG/M metagenome (GOLD analysis project Ga0209640, IMG submission 184018) | Soil microbial communities from Rifle, Colorado - Rifle CSP2_sed 10_1 (SPAdes) (version 2) | ecosystem: Environmental > Terrestrial > Deep subsurface > Rock core/Sediment | place: Rifle... | reverse complement strand
GCACGAAAGAGGTTCACCTGTTGGGTGAGCAACGCTACGCAGTGGATTGCACGATTTTCAGAGCGCATGGCGGCGTTGCAACTCCTTGGAATGGAACGATCATTCCGCATTCCCTTCCATAGAGCGCAGCGCCTTGCCCTGCACTTCGAAAATCGCACACTCCACCGCGTCCAACTGCGGATTCTAGGTTCAATTGATATGAGACCTAGAGAGATTGTTTCGGACCGTCACTGAGCCTTGCCACCGGCGTGCTTCGCGCAACCAATGAGCGATATGCCCAGGATGAACAAGTGCCACGAAGTATAGCGCTGTGCGGAGCGGCCTCCCGGCGAATTAGTCGAACTTAGGAGTTCTCATTAAACGCCGGACACTGAACAATAAAAAAGGCCCGCGGTTTTTTAGCGGGCCTTTTTTATTGTTTGGCGCGCCCGGAGAGATTCGAACTCCCGACCGCCTGGTTCGTAGCCAGGTACTCTATCCAACTGAGCTACGGGCGCGTGATAACTGGTAAAGTATTCAAGCAGCGGGGCATTATCCCGGCGTTGCCTTTGGGTGTCAACAAACTCCCCATTTTTAATAAATGGCGGAGAGAGAGGCCGCTCCGGGCATCCATGCCCTCTCGCGGCACCTGCACTTCCTTGTGCAATGGGATTCTCACCCTGCCACTTATTGTTCCAATCCACTATACAGTGATTTTAAGAAAGCAGGCTACAAAGCCTGCTTTCTTAAAATGGCGGAGAGAGAGGGATTCGAACCCTCGATGGAGCTTTTGACCCCATACTCCCTTAGCAGGGGAGCGCCTTCGACCTGCTCGGCCATCTCTCCGTTATGTAAACTTATGTAAACTTATGTTCGCTCCACTGGCGTTTTTGACCCCACCCTGTCACCCGGCCTTAGCAGGGGAGCGTCTTTAAACTGCCTGACCAATTCCCGGGTGTGTAAAACTGTGTTCGCTCCACTGGAGCTTTTGACCCCACCCTTTCAAACCCGGCCTTAGCAGGGGAGCGTCTTTAAACTGCCTGATCAAATTCCCGGGTCTGTAAACTTGTGTTCGCTCCACTGGCGCTTTTGACCCCACCCTTTCAAACCCGGCCTTAGCAGGGGAGCGTCTTTAAACTGCCTGATTAAATTCCCGGGTCTGTAAACCTGTTTTCGTTCCCTGGAGCTTTTGACCCCACCCTTTTAATCCCAGCCTTAGCCGGGGAGCTGTCTTCGTTTGGGAGTCCCGGTGTGCTCAATAAACAACCGCCAGCGGCGGTTCTCATCAGACCGGCCATTCTGCCAAATCTGCCACGATTAGTGAATAAAAAATTCGGACTTCGAAGATAAATACCGCCGTAAAACGAAAAATCGCCATGTTAGAGATGGCGATTTGTCATGAGCTGGCGGAATGAAACGCGCGGGTTACGTAAACTAAGAACTTTGACCACCGTGCATTGTGGTTTTTTAGAGCGCCAACGCTAACGGCGCCTAACCACTTCGCTTATGACTGACCGATGGCTTCGTCTTGCGGCCCGTCATTTTCTTTTTCTTTTCGGATGCGCTCGTAAATCTCTTCGCGATGCACGGACACGTTTCTTGGCGCGTCGACTCCAATACGGACTTGATTGCCTTTAACGCCCAGCACGGTAACTGTGACATCGTCACCGATTATCAAGGATTCTCCGACACGTCTGGTTAGGATCAACATCTATATATCTCCTTATTTAGTCAGGCTCCTAGCAATATCTTATTAAGAGTACCGCTGGCAACTGTATTTCTTTGTATCGGCCATCAGGCCTGAAACTTCAACCCTGAAGCGCCGTAAAAACGCTGAAAATCGCAGCGATAAATAGATTTAATAGTGCTTCTACAAAGCTGAATTACCGGAATCTTGACGGGTAACCTATTGATTTGAACCCTCTTCAAGACCAAACGCGCTGTGCAACGCACGCACCCCCAGTTCGAGGTACTTTTCGTCAACGACCACCGAAATTTTGATTTCGGACGTCGATATCATGCGGATGTTGATCCCTTCCTTGGCTAACGCTTCAAACATTGTGCTGGCGATTCCAGCGTGGGATCGCATCCCTACTCCGACCAGCGAAATCTTAACGATTTTGTTATCACCGTTGACTTCCCGGGCGCCGAGTTCCTTGGCGACTGAATTTAATATTTCCAGTGCTTTTTTGTAGTCGTTGCGGTGTACCGTAAATGTAAAGTCCGTAGTGGCATCCGCGCCTACGTTCTGGATAATCATGTCGACTTCGATATTGGCCTTTCCAACCGGCCCCAGAATTCTATAGGCAATACCGGGTTCATCCGGGACCCCCAATATTGTAAGTTTAGCTTCATCTCGGTTAAAGGCTATGCCCGATATGAGCGCTTGTTCCATATTTTCTTCCTCGTAAGTAATCAGCGTTCCGGGACCCTCCTCAAAGGAGGACAATACCCGCAACGGTACGTTGTATTTACCGGCGAATTCCACGGACCGGATCTGCAGGACCTTGGAGCCCAGGCTGGCCATTTCCAGCATTTCCTCAAATGTAATTCGTGATAAACGCCGCGCCGCCGGCACCACGCGCGGATCGGTGGTATAGACCCCGTCGACATCGGTGTAAATCTGGCATTCGTTGGCTTTGAGAGCCGCGGCCATCGCCACCGCCGTGGTATCGGAACCACCCCGGCCCAGGGTTGTAATATTGCCATGTTCATCATGGCCCTGGAAACCGGCGACTACCACCACGGTCCCGTTGGCAAGGTCTTTCTCCACGCGGGCCTTGTCGATATCGAGAATGCGCGCCTTGTTGTGGGCGCTGTCCGTGAGGATATGGACTTGATGGCCGGTATAGGACCGGGCCGGACAGCCACGCTTAATCAGCGCCATGGATAATAATGCAATAGTGACCTGTTCGCCGGTGGAAAGCAGCACGTCAAGTTCCCGGCTGTCGGGATGGTCATTGATCGCTTTCGCCAGATCCAGCAAGCGATTGGTTTCTCCGCTCATCGCCGACACTACCACCACCACCTTGTGTCCTTGATTCCGGGCAGCCATCACTTTTTCAGCGACGTGCTCGATCCGTTCTATCGTACCAACCGAGGTACCGCCATATTTTTGTACGATAAGAGCCATGTTGTTCAAATTAAAAAGATAAAAATTAATCGGTGTGTTTGGAGTTTCGTAAATTGGGTTTTTTGGCTATTTTTGGACTTAAACCGGTAAACGCGTTCCACTCACTCGCCGGTTTTACCCATCCATTGTAGTTGATCTTTTAAGTCGCAAATTTTCATTTGCCAATTTTCATTTGCCAATTAAAGTACCGATGTTTACCCGCCAGCCCACAACGATAATATCGAATACAAAATAACCAGCAACGCGTGATTATACCCAAGCGCGTGCGAGAGCAAAACTAGCAAAGAAATAAATAGTGGGAGATTAATTGGCAGCACAGGAATTAAGCTTCCAATTGTTCACGCACCCAACGGGTTACCGAATCCAATGCATCGTCCAGCGCAGCGGGATTATTACCGCCCGCCATCGCCATATCCGCTCGGCCGCCGCCTTTACCGCCGACCTGCTCGGCAACCACATTAACCAGATTACCGGCTTTGATGCGATGGATTTGATCGTTAGTCACTCCCGCCACCAGATTGATTTTTTCGCCATTCACCGCCGCCAGCACAATTGCCGCGGAACCGAGCTTATTCTTGAGCTGGTCCATGGTATCGCGCAGCGATTTGGGATCCACACCGTCCAGGCGCGCCGCCAGTACTTTAATTCCACTAACGTCTTCCGCCTGGCTGAGCAGGTCGCTGCCCTGGCTACTGGCCAGTTTTGCCCGGAGTTGCTCAATGTCCTTTTCCAGCTGGCGGTTTTTGTCGAGCAATTGTTTGACTTTGTCATTGAGGTTTTCCCTGGAACCTTTTACCAGGGCCGCCAACTGCTGCACATTGGTTTCACTATTGCGCACCCATTGCAAGGCACCGGGCCCGGACACAGCCTCGATACGGCGCACCCCGGCGGCCACACCGGTTTCGGAGATGAGCTTGAAAAAACCAATATCACCGGTGCGGTTCACGTGGGTACCACCGCACAATTCCACGGAAAAATCACCCATGCTGAGCACCCGCACCACATCGCCATATTTTTCGCCAAACAGCGCCATGGCGCCGGCCGCCAGCGCCTCATCCTGTTTCATCAGCCGGGTATCCACGGCATAGTTTGCCCGGATTTTTTCATTCACTAAATCTTCGATTTCGATCAGCTCATCCGAGGAGAGCGGCGCGAAATGGGAAAAGTCAAACCGCAGGCGGCCGGCATCGACCAGCGAGCCCTTCTGCGTAACATGTTCACCCAGCACTTTACGCAGCGCGGCATGCAACAAGTGCGTGGCGGAATGGTTGCAGGCAATCCGGCGCCGCTCGGAGTGGTTGATAATCGCTTTTACCTTATCCCCCACTTTCAACCGGCCCGCGCTTACTTCCCCGAGATGGGTATAAACATCCTGCTGTTTCTGGGTATCGCGTACCGCAAACACGGACTTGCCGGATTCCAGGACTCCCTCATCGCCGACCTGGCCACCCGATTCGGCGTAAAAAGGCGTGCGATCCAGCACCACGACGCCATGCTCACCGGCCGTCAGCTCGTCAACAGCGGTGCCTTCCTTAAAGAGGTGAAGCACTTTTCCCTTATCTTCAACATGATCATAGCCGGTGAACTCAGTGGCGCCTTGCACATCCAGCTTGCCGTGATAACTGGCTCCAAACTTGCCCGCCTTGCGCGCCCGCTCCCGCTGCGCGGCCATTTCCTTTTCAAAGCCGTCCATATCAAGCTTGAGTCCGCGTTCGCGCGCGATATCCGCCGTCAGATCAACCGGGAACCCGTAGGTATCATAAAGTTTAAATACGGTTTCACCCGGTATGGTCTTGCCCTTTAATCCACTAATGGCTTCCTCCAGGATTGCCATGCCCTGATCCAGGGTTTCCGCGAACCGTAGCTCTTCCTGTTGCAACACTTTTTCAACATTGGATTGTGCTTTGGCAAGTTCCGGATAAGCAGCCCCCATTTCTTTTACCAGGGGTACGACCAGTTTATAAAAAAACGCGTCACGCAGCCCCAGTTTGTTGCCATGCCGGATAGCGCGGCGGATGATGCGGCGCAGTACGTAGCCGCGGCCCTCGTTGGAAGGCACCACGCCATCGGTAATCAGAAACGCGCAGGAACGGATATGATCGGCGATGACGCGCAGTGATTTATTGCCGAGATCCCTTTCCCCGGCCAACGCGGCGATGAACCTGATCAGGCTGGCAAACAAATCAATTTCATAGTTGCTGTGTACCCCTTGCATGACAGCGGCAAGCCGTTCCAGGCCCATGCCGGTATCCACCGAGGGTTTGGGCAATGAATTCAGGGTGCCGTCCGGCAACCGGTCGTATTGCATGAATACCAGGTTCCAGATTTCAATGTAGCGGTCGCCATCGGCTTGCGGTGTGCCGGGTGGACCGCCGGGAATGCCGGGGCCGTGATCGTAGAAGATTTCGCTGCAGGGGCCGCACGGACCGGTATCGCCCATGGACCAGAAGTTGTCGCTTTCATATTTTTTGCCACCCGGCTTGTCGCCGATATACGAAAAGCGTGCGGGATCGACTTTCACTTCCTTAATCCAGATATCCGCCGCCTCGCCGTCATCAATATAAACCGTGACCCAGAGTTTTTCCGGCGGCAGGCGCATCACCCGGGTGAGAAACTCCCAGGCATAGTGAATCGCGTCGCGTTTAAAGTAATCGCCGAAACTGAAATTACCCAGCATTTCAAAAAATGTATGATGGCGCGCGGTGTAACCGACGTTTTCCAGGTCATTGTGTTTACCACCCGCGCGCACGCAGCGTTGCGAACTGGCGGCGCGGACATAGGGACGCGTATCCTGCCCCAAAAAGACCTCCTTGAATTGCACCATGCCGGCGTTGGTAAATAGCAGGGTGGGATCGTTGGCGGGCACCAATGAACTGCTGGGCACGACGGCGTGTTCCCGCTGCTGGAAAAAGTTGAGGAATTTTTTACGTATTTCGGCGCACTGCATACTGATTCGGAAATCCACTCTCAATTAATTCGCACGTATAGTACTGGGTTGCGTGCTGGTTCGACAACTTAATAGGTCAATTCCGCGTCTTCACTTAACGCAAATTTAAGATGCTGCTGGTTGAATCCCCGGTATTGTAAAAAACGCTGTTGTTTCATGCGTTCGGCGGCGCCGCCCGGCAGCGCCCTGCCAAAGCGTTTTTCCCGCGCCCGGCGCGCCAGTTCAAACCATTGAGGGTCATCTTCAATAACCGTTGCTACGATGATACCCTCGCTGGCGCCCCGTTGTTGCAATTCGAGACGGATTCGTACCGGACCATAGCCTTTGTTGTAGCGCGAACGCAGGTAGCTTTCCGCGAACCGGGCGTCACTCAACACGCCTTCTTGCTGCAAGTCACGCGTGATCTGCTCCACTAACACGGCGTTAAAGCCTTTTTGTTGTAATTTTTGTTTCAATTCCTGGCAACTGTGCTCCCGCCGGGTCAGTAAACGCATCGCCGCGAGACGTACATCCCGCGGCGATGCGTCCGGCAGTTGCGGATCATCGCTCATCGGCGGCGATTAGGCTGGTTCCAGCACCGATTCAGCTTGTTCAATGTCCTCTTTCAAAGGCAACAGTTTGGCGCGGATCTGTGCTTCGATGCCGGCGGAAATTGCCGGGTTGTCTTTCAGGAACTGGCGGGCGTTATCCTTACCCTGGCCGATACGATCGCCATTATAGCTGTACCAGGCGCCACTCTTCTCGATAACACCCTGATCGACGCCAAGCGTAACAATCTCGCCTTCCCGTGAAATACCTTCACCGTAAAGGATATCAAATTCCGCTTGCCTGAATGGCGGCGCCACCTTGTTCTTGACCACTTTGACACGGGTTTCATTGCCGATGACTTCCTCGCCTTTTTTGATCGAGCCCGTGCGGCGGATATCCAGGCGAACCGAGGCGTAAAATTTTAACGCGTTGCCACCGCTGGTGGTTTCGGGGTTGCCAAACATGACACCGATCTTAATGCGAATCTGGTTAATAAAAATCACCAGGGTATTGGAGCGTTTGATATTGGCGGTTAATTTTCGCAGCGCTTGCGACATTAGCCGCGCTTGCAGCCCGACATGAGTGTCGCCCATTTCCCCTTCGATTTCAGCCTTGGGTGTGAGCGCCGCCACTGAGTCCACCACCACGACATCCACCGCGCCGGAGCGGACCAGCATATCGGTAATTTCCAGCGCCTGTTCGCCGGTGTCCGGTTGGGACACCAACAGGTCGTCGATATTGACACCGAGTTTTTGCGCATAGATGGGATCCAGCGCATGCTCGGCATCAACAAACGCGGCGGTGCCGCCCGCTTTTTGTGCTTCGGCGATCACCTGCAAAGTCAAGGTGGTTTTGCCGGAGGATTCCGGCCCGTAAATTTCCACCACCCGCCCCCGGGGCAAACCCCCTATTCCCAAGGCGATATCCAGTCCCAACGACCCTGTGGAAATCACATCAATGTCACGCACCGCGCCTGCATCACCCATGCGCATGACAGAACCTTTGCCAAACTGCTTTTCGATCTGACTCAGAGCTGCGCTTAATGCCTTTCGTTTGTTGTCGTCCACTATTGCTGTCCTCTTGCTAACTGCTTTTGTCATTATGCAAGCGCCTGCTGCCACAGCGTTGCGCCCGTTACAGCCGATTATTTAGTCGGCAATTATTCCATAGATACGTGCTTGGGTTAAAGGCAAATAACGCCATTTACCCATTGCCGGAGCAGAAAGGCCGCAAACGGAAAAAATGGGGTGGAAAGAGGGATTTAAGATGAATGGCACTTAACTTAAGCAAACAAAACAAGTTAAATCCCGGTTCCAAAAGCGGATGTAAGACGCCATGAAAAAATCGTTGGCGGCACGACTGCATGGATGCAGGAGGTAGGGTAACGCTGGAGCAGTTACCGAGGGACGCCGCCATCGAGCGTACAAGGATGTATTTACAGCGTATTTTTACATACATCCGCCGCTTGGTGTGATCGCTGGTTTTAAGAGTGTTGGAATTCAAGGGGCTTAAGTAAGCGCCATTCGGGTTTAAGATAATAATTCCAGTAAGCCTTTTAAGGCGGCCACGACTGTTTGCCGCCGGATCTCATAACGATCGCCTATATATTGCTCAACCTTGGTAACCGGCGCCCCGTTACGCAGACACCAGGCGTGCCACACCAATCCCACCGGTTTAGCGGCTGTGCCTCCCGTGGGACCCGCAATGCCACTCACCGCGACCACAATATCGGCGCGGCTATGCGCCAGCGCACCCAGGGCCATTTCCCGCACGGCCGGCTCGCTGACGGCGCCCTGGTGCAATAACGTGGTTGCCGATACGCCCAGCATGTCCTGCTTGGCTTCATTGGAGTAGGTTACAAAGCCACGGTCAAAGTAGTGCGAACTGCCGGCGATGTCGGTAATACATTGGGCAATCCAGCCGCCCGTGCAGGATTCCGCGGTGGCGAGCCAATAGTGTTTTTGCAACAGGCCTTGGCCTACCTGTTCTGAGAGGCGTTGTAGATCCATGGTGTCTCTAACATAACAGAAAACGTAACGGAAAAAACCGGCGGATCAAAGCGAGCAATGCGTTCAGGTCTGGTCAGCCATGCCGTGTTCGCGGTCTTTTTGCCCCACTTCAATGCGGTTGCGGCCCAGCCGCTTGGCGCGATACAGCGCGTGATCAGCCCGTTCAATAAAGTGGATGGGGATTTCAGGCGCCCGGTATTCGGTAACGCCGGCGGAAAAGGTGGGGGCCTGAATCAGCATATCACCCATCTTGCAATGGATTTTGGGAACCGCGCTTTTCACTTTGTCCAGTGCGCACAGTACACCTTCCAGGTCGGTATTGGGTAATAGCACCGCGAATTCCTCGCCGCCATAACGGGCAATCATGTCATGATGACGAAAAATCGAAAGAATTTTTTCCGCATACACACGCAGTACGTTATCGCCCGCGGCATGACCGTATTTATCATTGACCTGCTTGAAATTGTCGATATCAATCAACACCAATGACAGTGGAAGTCCATAACGCTTAACCCGGCTTACCTCATCATCCAGGCGCCGCATGAAAGCCCGGCGGTTAGGCAACGCGGTTAATTCATCGGTAAGACTCAACATACGCGCCCTATCCAACTCGTCACTGAGTTTCTGCTTGTCCGATTCAATAATTGAAAGATAGGTTTGCGCCGTATCGAATTTTTTTGCCAGCTGAGTATGACTCTCACTGAGTTTTTTCATCGACGCCAGGATTGCCTTGCGGCGGTCTTCAACGTTGTGGATCTTGGTAGCATCATCCAGCGCGTCTATTTCCAGTCCTAGATACACGCCAAACTCGGCGTTCTCCGCGACAATGGCGCGCATTTGCCGCACAAAATCACGATGCAAACGTTCCATTGCATTTTCATCGGATATTTTCAAACGAAAATTAATGTCTTCGCCCGTCAGCCCGGATCCTTCCGTCAGTGGTTCATGCGAATCGGGTTTCACACTCTGCTCCGCGTCGATGAGGGCTGAATACCTGAATTCAAATGAATTGTCAGTCCTAGGCCCATGGTCTTCCCGGTGCAGGTTATCGGCAAGTTCAGCTTCCATGGCAAATTCCTTCCGATATTCTTCCGGGAAGCGCAGCATTTTGAGTACCGCCTTGGGAGCCTTGAGCGGCCTGGATTCCTGGCCTCCAATGTGATTCTCAATGCTGAGGAATTCCGCCGCTTCCTGAAAATCCAGGCTGCTGTCATTGTTCCCCTCCGTTTCAGGATACGCGGCATGCTCGGCGGCAATTACCGGTTCTTCCCGCGCTTCCACCGCGCCAGACTCCGGCGCTTCAGCATCAGGTTTCTTGTCTGTCTGGAATTCTTTGGCTGCGGTCTCATGCCAATGATCATCCTGCCCCGCCCCCGCGACACGTTTTAATAACGGCATCAAGGTATTGTTCAGCTCTTCCGCGTCAAGATGGCAGGAATGTTTGAGGATATCGGCCGCTTGCTCGACGCTGGCTTTTAGCAGATTTATTTCTGTTTCCGACAGCGGGGGTGTCAAACAGGTTTGCACCAGCTTAAGGTGGGTTAGTGCAACTGAGTCGGGTGGTAATTGGGAGGCGAAAGCGCCGAGCAGCAGGTTAATCAACTCTGCATAAATCTCTACCGTTTTTATTTGCGTCGCTTCCCAATCCTCAAGCGTATGCTTGATGTGATTGTAAAATACCACGCCTTGGCGGGATTGATTTAATTCCGCGAGTAGCGCAAGTATTTTTCTTAACAACGGCGATGGCTTGGACCCTAACACGTATTTGTCCATCATTTCCACTTTGTGCCCCGGGTAAGCTGTTAATTGTCTTAGTTCTTGATTTCTTACCAATTCGCCCATCCTTGGCATTCATTCCTCTCAATGATGCGCCGGGCGCTCCTCCGAATATGCACTGCTTTACAAACTGCAAACTTCCGTCCTGCTCAAGTCCAGCAAACCGGCGCAATGCGCGCCAGTATTGACCGCTTTTTTAAGATAATCTTAAAAAACGTGTCCCCGTGGATAGTTTTATTCTGATTTACTACGCTGGTAATTACACTGCATGGGCTGTTGAATCTGGTTGCGCCAGTTATTTATTCTAAAATATTTATTTATTCTAAAATATTTATTCTAAAAACGCTGATCGGTTATATAGAGCGTATTTATAAATAAAAACTATATACGATCATTGCACGCAAAAAAACCCGGTTTTTGTCATTTTTGATAAAAATTTTTGCAATTAATTGCTTTGGTGGAACCGATTGTATTTTAAAGCAAGCAGATAGCGCTGTGTTATGGAAGGAACTTGGGGTTAGCGTACTAATTGGTTCATATCAAAGATAGGCAACAAGATCGCCAGCACGATGACCAGGACAATGCCCCCCATCGCCAGGATTAGCACGGGCTCGAAAATACCCAGTAAACCCGCGGTCAGTGCTTCAATTTCGCGTTCCTGACTGTCCGCGGCCCGCTCCAGCATATTTTCAATATTGCCGGAGGCTTCACCGCTGGCGATCAAGTGTATGGTCATGGGTGGAAAGTACTTACTGGCGTCCAAAGCGCTTGATATTGCCGAACCCTCCCTGACCTTACTCGCGGCGGTTAATACCGCCTCTCGCATGGGCAAATTACTGATAACCTGCGAGGCGATTCTCAGGCCGTCCAGAATCGGCACCCCGCTGGCTGCCACGATACTTAAGGTCCGCGCAAACCGCGCCGCGTTGGCGCCGCGGACCATGCGGCCCACCAGGGGCAGGCCCAGCAGGAACCGGTGAAACGCTTTACGGAACCGCTCCACCCGCATGAGATAACTGAATATTACTAATAATACCAACAGGCCGAACAAAATGTACAACCCATTCGATGATAAAAACGCACTGGTGGCGATTAAACCTTTGGTCAGCAGCGGTAGCTCCTGGCCGATACTCTCAAACACCTGGACAATCTTGGGGACTACGTAAGTTAACAAGCCTATCACTACGGCAATCGCTACCAGGGTAAGCAATACCGGATAGATCATCGCCTGGGACATTTTTTGGGAAATCTGCTGGCGTGTTTCGGTGTAGTCCGCCAGGCGCTCCAAGACGACTTCAAGATGACCGGACTGTTCACCCGCTTCGATTGTCGCGCGATAGAGTTCGGAAAAAATATGCGGGAAATCACTCAGCGCCACCGCCAGCGAATGGCCTTCCATAACCCGCGAGCGCACCGAGACGACCATACTTTTGAGGCGCGCTTTTTCCGACTGCTGGGCCACCGTGCGCAGCGCTTCTTCGACCGGCATACCCGAACGCACCAGTGTTGCCCATTGCCGGGTGATCAGGGATAAATCCGTCGCGCTGATTTTGCGCTTGAAAATAGTTTTACGGCTGCGGGCTTCGCGCTGTTTGACCTCCTCCACGGAAATGGGAGTCAAGCCCAGTTCACGCAGTTGCTGGCGGATTTGCCGGGCCGCGTCTCCTTCGAGAACGCCGGTTTTCTCGCGTCCCCGGTTGTCCAAGGCTGTATATTCGAATGCGCCCATCGCTATGTTATTTCCCGCATTGCACTGTGAGTCTCAAACCGGCTGGCCTTCACTTTGGTAGTTAATCAGTAACTAATAAGGTAGTTAATACGATAACTACGGCAAAATTGGAATTGTTAATAACTCGAAGATTAGGCTTCAATCGTAACCCGCAACACTTCTTCCACGGACGTTTCCCCGGCCACTACTTTGTCGATACCGTCCTGGCGAATACTGGGCGACCGGGTGCGGGCGTAGGCTTCGATTTCATGTTCTCCCGATCCATCATGAATCATGGTGCGCAGTACATCGTTGATTTCAACCAATTCATAAATACCACTGCGTCCGCGAAATCCCTGGTAATTACACTTGGGACAGCCTTTGGCTTTATAGAGCGTGGGCGGATCGGACTTGTCCAAGCCTAAGCGCTCACAGTCCACTTCATTGGCGGTATAAGGCTCCTTGCAGTCATCACACAGTTTACGCACCAGGCGTTGGGCCAGCACACCCAATAAACTGGATGACAGCAAAAAGGGCTCAACGCCCATGTCACGCAGACGGGTAACAGCACCTACGGCGCTGTTGGTATGCAAGGTGGACAATACCAGATGGCCGGTTAAACTCGCCTGTACGGCGATTTCCGCGGTTTCCAAATCGCGAATCTCACCCACCATTACCACGTCCGGGTCCTGGCGTAAAATCGCCCGCAGGCCGCGCGCGAAACTCATGTCGACCTTGGTATTCACATTGGTCTGGCTGATGCCTTCCAGGTGATACTCCACGGGATCTTCCACCGTCATGATGTTGCGTTTGCGGTTGTTAATACTGATGATTGCCGCGTAAAGGGTGGTGGTTTTACCCGAACCGGTCGGCCCGGTGACCAGCAAAATGCCATGGGGACGATGAATAATACGCTGCATTACTTTCAGTGCCTCGGTTCGCATGCCGAGCTGTTCCAGATCCAGGCGCCCGGCCTGTTTATCCAGCAGACGCAAAACCACCCGCTCTCCCTGCCCCGTGGGAATAGTCGATACGCGCACATCCACCGCGCGGCCGGCAACCAGGAGCGAAATACGCCCGTCCTGCGGCAATCGTTTCTCCGCGATATCAAGCTTGGCCATGACTTTGACGCGCGAAACGATTAAGGGTGCCAACACCCGGCGGGGAGTCAAAACTTCACGCAATACGCCATCCACCCGAAACCGCACCACCAGTTTGGTTTCGAAGGGTTCAATGTGTATATCCGAGGCGTTTTCCTTGATGGCCTGGGTCAGCAGTGCATTGATCAAGCGAATAATGGGCGCGTCATCGGCGCTTTCCAGCAGGTCTTCCGGCTCCGGCATTTGATTGGCGACGGAAAAAAGATCCGCATCCTCATCCAGATCATCCATCATTTGCATGGCCTGCCCGGAGCCGTCTTCATAGACCCGCTGCAACTGCGCGTCAAATTCATCCGGTGAAATCAGTTCCAGGCGCACCGGCATACCCAGGTGGCGGCGCAGTTCCGCGACAATCAAATGGGAAACATCCGGGCGCGACAATACCACCGCTTCCCCTTCACGCACTTCTTTGACAAGCACCCCATTTCGTTTCGCAAAAGTGAATGGCAGCGTTTTCGGTTTGCCCGCTTCTTGCTGCCCCGGGGCTTCAACCGTATTACCGGCCATCGGCAATTGACCGGCGGCTTCCGATGCGGACTGCCCCGGGAGATCCTGTTCTTGTTCCTCAGAGGATTTGCTAAAAATAGACATGCGATAAGTTATCTTTCCGGTGGCTCGACCAGGTCTTCACTGCGCTCTTGCTTAATTTCGTAGTCCAGCTGCGATTCACCTTGTTTGCGGGGTTCCTTGAATGCCGGCGGCAACTCCAGATAATTTTCCATCTCCTCCAGCATTGGCGTAAGTTCGTCGGACAATAAAGGCACGCCTTCTTTGCGCTTCTCCACCTGCAGATCGCGAATATACTTGTATTTGCTATTGGTTAAGGCCATGGCGCTGGCTTCATCGCGCAATATCAAGGGACGTAAAAATATCAACAGATTGGTTTTTATCTTCTGTACGCTCTTGGAACGGAACAAAGCGCCCAGCAGGGGAATATCGCCCAACAAGGGAACCTTCTGGGAGTTTTCCAGCAAATCATCCTTGATCAGGCCGCCCAGCACCAAGACCTTGCCGTCATCGACGACGACCGTGGTGCTGATCGTGCGCTGATTGGTAACGATATCGCCCTGGCCGGCTGTTCCCGCGGCGAAACTATCCACATTCTGCTCGATGTTGAGCCGCACGGTGTTGCCCTCGTTGATTTGCGGCTTGACCTTTAATTTGATACCCACCGGCACCCGCTCAAAAGTAGTAAAGGGATTCGTGGCCGTGCTGCCGGATACGGTAAAGGAACCGCTGGGAATCGATACCTCCTGGCCGATAAATATTTCCGCTTCTTCGTTGTCCATGGTAACCAGGGTGGGCGTGGACAAAACGTTGGTCGCGCCGTCACCCTCTAACGCGCGTATTACCGCGGCAAAATTGAACGTGTCGCTATCAAAGCGGCCCACACCCACGGTCATGCCGGGCCCAAAGGGATCGGAGATTGAAGTGACACTAGACGAAATCGCCGCGGCCAGCGCCGAAATCGGATTATTGCCAAAATTGATCACGCCCACCGGCTTGTTGCCTTGGGAGCCGTCAAAAATCCATTGAATACCCAGCTCGGAGGTACGCTGCGAGGATATTTCCGCAATCACCGCTTCCACCTGCACCTGCGCCCGGCGAATATCCAGTTGCCGAATCACCGCTTCCAGCGAGCGAAAAATACTGGGCGGCGCGGTAATTACCAAGGCATTGGCGTTTTCATCCGCCTGGATATCAAACAGCGGCTGATTCCCGCCGGCACTGCGGCGCACCGCGGCGGGCGGCGGCGCGGGCGCTGCCTTGCCCGGCTCCGCGGCCACGGCGAGATTTTTGGTGCTTTCCCCCACACCGGTAAGTACCGGCACCAGGTCTTTCGCGTTAGCGTACTTGAGATACACCACATGGGTGTCGCCTTCCACCTCGGCGGGCGTATCAAGGTGAGATATAATGGCGCGCAACTGCAAGCGGTCGGAACGATCCCCGCCAATTAAAATACTGTTGGTTCGTTCATCCGCCACGAGCGTCGGATTCTCCGCGGGAGCCTGGCCTTTTTGTTCCTGTTGCTGCAAGGTGGTCAGCACCCGCACCAGATCACTGGCCGCGGCGTACTCCAGGCGGATAATCTCGATCTCACCGCTGGCGGGTTGATCAATACGCTGGATGATCTTGACCAAGCGTTCAATATTTCGGGCGCGGTCGGAAATGATCAAAATGTTACTTTGAGGAAAGGCGGCCAGGTGTCCTTGCGGCGGCACCAGCGGCCTTAATATAGGCACCAGTTGCGCGGCGGCGATATGTTGCACCTCGAGTACTTGTGTCACCGACTCATCGCCAAGGGTTTTTTCGTCCTTGTCTAACGCGGGTACGCCGCTGTGTTTGGCGTCGGCATCCGGCAGGATTTTAATGACATTACCGCTCGGGATCGCCGCGTAGCCGTGCACATCCAGCACGGTTAAAAACACTTGATAAATTTCCTTGGCGTTCATGGCGCGCGAGGAAATGATGGTGACTTTTCCTTTCACCCTCGGATCCACGATAAAGTTCTTGCCGGTAATATCCGCGACACTGGTGATCACCGCCTGAATATCCGCACCTTTAAAATTAAGGCGCACATTCTCGGCTATCGCCTGGCCATTGGTTACCAGCAAAAAAACCAGCGCAAGCACCGCCTGCCATAACCGTGCTTGAATCAGCTTTACTGCTCCACATTTTGTGTTATTTTGTTTTCTGTTTTTATACATAGATATATGTCTGCTTAAAATATTAATTCTGCCTCAGCCGGATTGCTTTCACTGGATTTGAAAGGTGAACGACTGAGGAGTACCGTTGCGCTCTACATCAACCGTTAGTTGGGACGCAGAAGACAAATCCCGTAGTACCTCCAATGCCTTGACCGGGTTATTCATGGGCACGCCATTTACCGCGGTAACAATATCGCCGGAGCGAAGCCCAAACCGCTGCAATAACGCACGATCTTTCCCAGGCCGAAGCCGATAGCCCATTAACTGGCCATCCTTCTGGTAAGGCTGCACATTCACCAGGCCCATCACGCTATTGGGGTCGTTCATTAATGCGTCCCGGTATTGTCCCAGTAATACCGAATTGTCCCCAGTACCGGCCGCCGCCTGATCAATATTGTTCCGGTTGATATTAGGGTCTGGCATGCGGCTGACGGGCGGGGTGCTATCACCACTGGTATCGACGGCGCTGATGCCGGTCTCGCCGGCACCCGATTCGGGTGCATCATCCGCCGGCAACTTCAGTGTTTCCAATTGGCCATTATGTTCGAGAATGACCCGGTCAGGATAGATTTCATTTAATATGGCGCCCCCGGGTACTGATGAGCCGATTCTATAGGAATCTTCTTCACCCCTCGAATCGGCAATAATCGCTCGGGCCGCATTATTATCATTCGATGCGAAGACCCCCCGTAATTTTAAATTGAGCCGCGTTTCGGGCACCACAACCGGCTGTGCCGATGCGACCACCTTATCCGGCTCATACTTGCCAAACAAGTGGTAATCATAAATTTTGCGCGCGAGCGCTTGCTCACGAACCTCTCGCTGGACAGCAGGCCGCGCATATTGCACCAGCGCTGCGCCGGTGTCCACTTCGGGTTGTGGGAGCACGTTCCAGGTAAGCCTAGCCAGGCTGTGGGCTAAGAATAAAATGCTTAATAGCGCTGCAACAAGCGGTAAACGGGTATCCAGATTCCCAACCCAAAAACGTTGCTTGAATTCCTGTACCAAATCTTTCATTACTCTCACAACTCAACCTATCCCTGATTGCCGGGTTTATTCATACCTTATCATGAAGAACGTTGCTGTTCCGGAACTTAACCGTGAAGGATATCCGCATGAGGGCCGGTATTTTAACCTGCAACCGGCAGGTTTTCCTAAATTATCATAGCGTTACGCATTGGCCGATGGCGGCCGGCGGTGTGATTCAATGCAGAAATTACGCCATATAACAGTAAGTTAGCCACAACGCAAAAGCAATTTGATCAAATAGCAATCAATTCTGTTTAATAATTTCCAGCATTATATACTGGACATCCGATTTCCCGCCCAGTTTACACACTCCATAGCCCGGCCAGGCAGAATTTTTTTAATGTTTGAAGTTAAACACCCACCGCCTGGTCTCATGCCAGCAGTTGGTTAAGCCTAAATTCACCCGTCCGCGGTTAGACCGCCTTGATTTCCCGCGATCGTTAATCGTTATTGATATCCGGCAAAACGTCAATGTACAAATTTAACGTTTGCCAGTAATTCCAATGGAAGAGCCGTCAGGACAGGAAGGCCAATCAGATGAAAAGAGAACCGCTGTGAAACAACTCAGTGTTCACACGTTGCGTGAAACCGGACATCCGGCCAACGCTCCATGGTGAGTTCAAGATTAACGCGTGTCGGGGCGATGTAGGTGAGTTTTCCGCCACCATCCAACGCCAGATTATCCTGCACTTTCTTTTTAAATTCTTCCAGTTTCTTGCTGTCATCGGAGGTCACCCAGCGCGCGGTTGCCACGTTAACAATCTCAAACTGGCATTCAACACCGTACTCGTGCTTGAGCCGATGGGCAACTACGTCAAACTGCAGTATACCGACCGCGCCTACGATGAGGTCGTTATTGATTAACGGCCGGAACAATTGTGAAGCGCCTTCTTCACACAATTCAATCAAGCCTTTTTGCAGTGCTTTCATTCGCAATGGATCGCGCAGCACGGCGCGCCGGAACAATTCCGGCGCAAAATACGGGATACCGATAAATTTCAAATCTTCGCCCTGGGTGAAGGTATCCCCGATTTGTATGGTGCCGTGATTATGAATGCCGATGATATCACCGGAATAGGCTTCATCGACGTGATCACGATCGGCGGCCATAAAAGTAATGGCATGCGGTATTTTGACATCCCGGCCCAGGCGTACGTGTTTGACTTTCATACCCTTGCTATAACTGCCGGAACAGATTCGCAGAAAGGCGATACGATCCCGGTGAGCCGGATCCATGTTCGCCTGGATTTTAAAAACAAACCCGGTAAATTTTTCTTCCGTCGCGTCGACGTCACGGCTCAGGGTATGGCGTGAAGGCGGTGGCGGCGCGTAGTCAACCAACGCATCCAGCAACTCTCTAACCCCAAAATTATTGATCGCTGAACCAAAAAATACTGGCGTCAATTTACCTTCGCGATAAGCTTGCAAATCAAATGCGTGGCTGGCGCCCTTTACCAACTCAACCTCGTCGCGGAATTCTTGTATCAAGGAGCCAAATAATTCATCCAGGCGGGGATTGTCCAGGCCCTCTATAACCTCTCCCTCCTGAATCTTGCCGCCGTGCGCGGCGCTATACAGATGGATATTGTTTTCATAGAGATTGAACACACCCTTAAAGCGTTTACCCATGCCAATCGGCCAGGTGATCGGGGCGCACTTAATTTTCAAAACATTTTCTATTTCGTCCAGCAGCTCCACCGGATCGCGGCCTTCACGATCCAATTTGTTGATAAAACTGATGATCGGTGTATCCCGCAGCCGGCAAACTTCCATTAATTTAATGGTACGCTCCTCGACACCCTTGGCGCTGTCAATCACCATGAGCGCAGAGTCGGCCGCTGTGAGCGTCCGGTAGGTATCCTCGGAAAAGTCTTCATGGCCTGGGGTGTCCAGCAGATTCACCACATGGTCGTGATAAGGAAACTGCATCACCGATGTTGTCACCGAGATGCCGCGTTGCTGCTCCAGCGCCATCCAATCGGACGTGGCATGACGCGCGGCTTTACGGCCTTTAACCGTGCCCGCCAGCTGGATCGCGCGCCCGAACAGCAATAATTTCTCGGTCAGGGTTGTTTTACCCGCGTCGGGATGGGAAATGATGGCAAAGGTACGGCGACGGCCGGCTTCAGTGGGTAATGACGACATATGTTGACAAGCTATTCCAGTGGGCCGTTGAATTGAATTTTGCAAACGACGTTAACGTGCCGGTGAACCCATTGCGCTGGATGGCATTGAGCTAAACTGAGCTAAACGATGGTGGGCCGTGAAGGATTTGAACCTTCGACCAATGGATTAAAAGTCCACTGCTCTACCGACTGAGCTAACGGCCCGCGTAAAAAAGAGATGCAATCATACAGAACTCACAGAGAATGACAAGCCCTGAATCCGCATTATCTTGCTAACCGGCTGAAAACAAAGGGCGCCCCGGATCCGGGGCGCCCTGCAAAAAGTAGACGTGCGTGAATCGATTCTGGAAATGTTCCGGAGCGATGTAAGCTATGCGCTTACACTGCTTCGAGCCTGCGCATACCGCTCGGCAGCAATTTAAGATCAACCAGCGCGGTAATCAGCGCACCCGCAAAGGATGCTTCGCTCTCATAAACCATTTTATAGTATTGGACCTTCATGGTTAGCGCGCTGCCGAATACCAATGAAACAAACGCCATCATGGAACCAATCGCCAAGGTGGAAAAACCGGTAACGCCCTGGCCAATGGTGCACCCCAGCGCCAGCACGCCACCGACACCCATCAATACCGCGCCAATGGCATGCGCTAGAAAATCCCTGCCTGAATGGAACCATTCCAGGCGGAATTTGCGGAAAATCACTGCGTATAACAGTGAGCCAAGAATCACACCCGCTAATGCCACAACGCCAAACGTTACAAAATTGGTGTTGGTGATATGGAGAGCGTAATCAAAAGTATCCGCCATGGGGCTGGTAAAGGTAAAGGACTGCGCGCCGACGCCGCGTGGAGGTGTATCCATAAACGAAGTGCTTTCCAGCCATTCCTGGCCTTTGCTTCCCCCGGTTAAATACCACGCCGCAACCACCGCAAGGCCCACGGTTAATCCGCCCAGGATATTATTGAAACTGTTCCGGAAATCCGCGGATTTCCACACATAGACCATTAACAGCGCGACAAAAATACCGCCCGTGATGGCGCGAATATTGATACTGTCTTCCGCGCCCGTTGTGCCGGCAATTACCCGGCCAATATCCTGCCCGCCCATTCCCATCGTACCCAGTTCAATGGACAGCGGATTCATCCAGCTATAAAATACCACGCCATAGAAATCGGTTTTCGCCATCAGGTACGCAAAAAACGACGCAATCACCAGTACCACAACCGATTTTAAATTACCGCCACCGATACGAATTAAGGTTTTGTTGCCACAGCCGCTGGCTAAAGTCATACCGATGCCAAACATTACACCCCCCAGCACGTAGCGCAGCCATTCGAAATTTGACATGCGGTAGGGTGGACGCAGATCTTTCAATTCAAAACTATCCAGATCGACCAAGCCGGTTGATTCCAGGAGAATCAAGCCGCCCATGGCGACAGCGATGGCAAACAGCCAGGCCCGGAAACGGCCGGTGTCGCCTATATTGACCCAATCAGACACCGCACCCATGGTGCAGAAATTAGTCTTGTTAACCAGCGCCCCCATAACGGCCGCCAGGATAAATGCGTACAGTAAGATTTCTTGGTGTATCGTCAATTCCATGATGTCTCCATTCAATCTAGGTGGATGGAACTAACCGCTTGAATTTCTATCCGAATTGCAATGATAAGTCTATAAGAAATTACTAATACTGCTATAACGTCCGGACTGCATCGAACTTGAGGCTGAAAATTGGTATTTCAGTTAGCGCGTCAGTGGCAGTTCGGATTCCCGTATCTTAGCCAAGATATCACCTGTATCCATATCCATTTGGCAATAAAAAAGCCAGCATATTCTGCCGGCTTTGTTATTGTCAGGGCTATTGTCAGGGCTATTGTCAGGGTTACTGTCAGGGTTATTGTCAGGCGCTTTCATCGCATGAGCGAGTCCATGCATGAAGCGGTATTATTCCGCTGAAGTATCTTCAGCTACCGGTGTTTCAGCCAGGACAGGGCGGTCAACGAGTTCAACCAGGGCCATTGGCGCCTTATCGCCAGCGCGATACCCGCATTTCAGAATGCGCAGGTAACCGCCGGGGCGGACCTTGTAACGGGGACCCAGCTCGGCAAACAGTTTTCCAACTATTTCACGGTCACGCAGACGATTATAAACGTAACGCCGGTTGGCGACAGAATCCACTTTAGCCTTGGTAATCAGCGGCTCTGCGACGCGCCGCAATTCTTTCGCTTTCGGCAACGTGGTTCTGATTAATTCATGACGAAACAGCGATGACGCCATGTTTTTAAACATCGCCTTTCGATGGCTGCTGTTTCGACTCAGTTGACGGCCGGATAATTGGTGACGCATGATTAGGTACCTACATCAAATCAAAGAATAATTACGGAAAATTAAGCCACGCTTTCTTTTTGCTCTTTCAAACTGGCAGGCGGCCAGTTTTCCAAACGCATGCCCAATGACAGCCCTTTGGTTGCTAAAACGCTTTTAATTTCGGTTAAGGATTTCTTGCCCAAATTCGGCGTCTTTAATAATTCAACTTCTGTACACTGGATCAAATCACCAATGTAGTAAATCTGTTCGGCCTTAAGACAATTGGCGGAGCGCACCGTTAATTCCAGGTCATCCACAGGGCGCAACAGAATCGGATCAATTTCCGGCTCTTCTTCACGTTTTTCCGCCTGCTCCACACTCTCCAGATCGACAAACGTGGATAACTGGTCCTGCAGAATAGTTGCGGCGCTGCGGATCGCGTCTTCCGGATCAATGGTTCCATTGCTTTCGACTTCGAAAATCAGCTTATCCAGATTGGTGCGTTGTTCGACCCGCGCGCTATCGACCACGTAAGCCACACGTGTCACCGGACTAAATGATGCATCCAGCAGCAGACGTCCTATCGCCTGATCTTCATCGGCGTTCCTGCGAAGACTCGCCGGTTGATAACCGCGCCCGGTTTCGACCTTCAAGGTCATATTAATTTCACCGTTCTTGGTCAAGTTACAAATAATATGATCCGGATTGACGATCTCCACATCATGATCCAGGCTGATGTCCGCCGCGGTAACAGGGCCTTCGCCTTTTTTGTTCAGGGTCAACGTAGCCAAAACACGCGAATGCATTACCAACGCCAGCCCTTTCAGGTTCAGCAGGATATCTATAACATCTTCCTGAACACCGTCAATGGTGCTGTACTCATGCAACACACCGTCAATCTGCACCTCGGTAACTGCGCTGCCTTGCAGCGACGACAAGAGTATGCGGCGCAGGGCGTTACCCAGCGTATGCCCGAAACCACGCTCCAAGGGTTCTAATGTCACCTTGGCAAGCCGATCGTTCACTTGTTGGACGCTGACAATACTAGGTTTTAAGAAGTCAGATAATGAACCTTGCATGAAATAGTCCTCTCTAGCACTAAAAGTCATTGCTTGCTTGTATAAGCCCGCATACGTGTCTGTCAACCCTAGCAACAGGGGGTCAAGCACAATTGCACCGATTGATTACACCGGTGATTAAAGTCAGTATTATTTTGAATAAAGCTCTACGATGAGCTGTTCGTTAATGTCGGTTGGCAAATCGCTGCGTTCCGGCAGTGCCTTGAATACGCCACGCATTTTTTTCACGTCCACATCAACCCAATCCACAAAACCACGCTGACTCGCCATTTCCAAAGCGCCTTGAATGCGCAATTGGTTTTTTGCCTTTTCATTAACTGCAACTTCGTCAGCCGGTTTTACCTGACAGGAAGGAATGTTAACCCGATGTCCGTTTACATAGATGGCATTATGCCGCACCAGTTGCCGGGCTTCGCTGCGTGACGACGCAAACCCCATGCGGTATACCACGTTGTCCAACCGGGACTCCAACGCCTGTAAAAGAAAGTCGCCAGTTGCGCCTTTGCGGCGATCGGCGTGCTCGTAATACAAACGAAACTGTTTTTCTAAAATACCGTAGATACGGCGAACCTTCTGCTTCTCACGCAACTGTCCTGCGTAGTCCGATAACCGGCCGCGGCGCTGGCCATGTTGTCCCGGCGGAAACGCCCGGTTTTCAAAAGGACAACGGGCAGTGAAACACTTCTCGCCCTTGAGAAACAATTTGTTTCCCTCGCGGCGGCATTGACGACACTTTGGACCTACATATCTTGCCATTAAACAGTCTCCAAGCTTGCTCTTCTACGGCCTATATAAAGTTACTACACGCGACGCCGTTTTGGCGGGCGGCATCCGTTATGTGGAATCGGGGTAACATCAGTGATACTGGTAATGTTAAATCCCTGTGCGTTCAACGCGCGGATTGCGGATTCACGGCCGGGACCCGGACCCTTAACACACACATCGATATTTTTCATGCCCATTTCTTTGACGATAGTACTGGCGTTTTCCGCGGCAACCTGCGCCGCAAAGGGAGTGCTCTTGCGGGAACCGCGAAACCCGGACCCGCCGGACGTTGCCCATGCAAGGGTATTTCCCTGGCGGTCGGTGATTGTGACGATGGTGTTGTTAAATGACGCATGAACATGCGCAATACCATCGACAACGTTCTTCTTTACGCGTTTTTTAACTCGTGGAGCGTTCATGAAATAAGTACCTGTTTAAACTCTCGTTTAGAAATAAAACTTTTTTGATTTAACCGTTACTTTTTGATTGCGCGGCGCGGGCCTTTGCGCGTCCTGGCATTGGTCCGGGTCCGTTGTCCGCGCAACGGTAGTCCACGACGATGACGGATACCGCGATTGCAGCCCAAATCCATCAGCCGTTTAATGCTCATGGAAACTTCCCGGCGCAGGTCGCCTTCAACAATATATTTAGCGACTTCGGCACGGATTTTATCCAGCTGCTCTTCCGTCAAATCTTTTACCTTGGTTTGCGCCGCTACACCCGACGCTTCGCAAATATCACGCGCGCGTGTGGGGCCTATGCCATAAATGGACCGCAACCCAATTACAGTGTGCTTTTGAACGGGAATGTTGATACCGGCAATACGCGCCATTGCTTACTCTCCTAAAACCTCATTACCAAACCGGTCGCGGCAAACGCGACATTCTAAATCTTTAAATAAAACAAATCAATACAAACGAAATCAACCCTGGCGTTGCTTGTGCCGCGGATCTTCGCAAATCACGCGCACCACACCCTTGCGTTTCACAATCTTGCACTTCCTACAAATTTTTTTAACAGATGCACGTACTTTCATGTCCATTACCTCAAAATAATCGCTATAAGCGAACCATCATCCAACCCGGTTACCGTACCAGGCCACTGCGCCCGTAACCTTTAAGATTTGCTTTTTTCATCAACCCTTCATACTGATGCGACATTAGATGCGCTTGTACCTGGGCAATGAAGTCCATCACCACAACCACGATAATCAGCAACGATGTACCGCCGAAATAAAATGGCACATTCCAGTACACGATCATGAATTCCGGCAACAGGCAAACCGCCGTAATATACACCGCGCCCACCAACGTCAGCCTCGACATTACGGTATCGATATACTGCGCTGTTTGTTCCCCAGGGCGTATGCCCGGAATAAAAGCGCCTGAGCGTTTCAGGTTATCGGCGGTGTCTTTTGGATTGAAAATCAGCGCCGTGTAAAAGAAACAAAAAAATACTATTGCCAAGGCATAACACGCGACATAAATGGGTTGTCCTGGCGACAAGGTGGAAGCAAGGTCCTTTAACCAGCCCATTCCTTCCGTAGTACCAACCCAGCTGCCCAAGGTCGCAGGAAACAAAATAATACTGGAGGCAAAAATAGGAGGAATAACTCCCGCCATATTGACCTTCAAAGGCAAATGCGTCTTTTGCGCCGCGTAGACCTTGCGTCCCTGCTGGCGGCGCGCATAATTTACTGTAATGCGGCGTTGACCACGCTCCATGAACACCACGAATCCGGTTACCACAACGGCTAATAGCAGGATGCCGATCACTAAAAACGTGCTCATTTCACCGATACGCGCCAATTCCAAGGTGCCGCCAATCGCCGAGGGCAAACCCGCCACAATACCGGCGAAAATGATCAACGATATGCCATTGCCTATACCCCGCTCGGTTACCTGTTCGCCCAGCCACATCAAAAACAAGGTTCCGGTTACCAGGCTGACTACCGCGATAGCTACAAATGCCGATCCCGGATTTGGCACTACCTGCAGTCCGCCGACGCTTTGTGACTGCAATGCGATGGACACACCAATCGCCTGGAACGTTGCCAGCACCAGCGTGCCATAGCGCGTGTACTGAGTAATTTTCCGCCGCCCCGATTCGCCTTCTTTCCGCAACTGTTCCAGCGTGGGCACCACCGTCGTCAACAACTGCATGATGATCGATGCTGAAATATAAGGCATGACGCCTAACGCGAATATTGTTAGCCGGCTGAGCGCGCCTCCTGAAAACATATTAAACATGTCCAGAATCGTGCCGCGTTGCTGATCAAACAAAATCCTTAAGGCTTCCGGATCGATGCCCGGCACCGGGATAAACGAACCAATGCGAAATACAATCAAGGCCAGGAATACAAACAATAACCGTTGTTTGAGTTCGGTTAACTTACCCGAGCCCATTGCAGCCATGACTGATTCACGTGATGCGGACATTGTAATGCCTGTGGTTAGACTTCGATGTTAAACTTCGACTTTGCCGCCGGCCGCTTCAATCGCTGCGCGGGCGCCCTTGGTTACGCCCAGGCCTTTTACGGTCACCGCTTTAGCAATCTTGCCGGAGAGAATAACTTTCGCTGATTTAATCTCGCCACTAACCACATTGGCTTTGATCAATCCTTCCAGATCAACAACTCCGCCATCCACTTTTTCCAACTCGTTCAAGCGAACCTCAGCCTGGTACTTAGCCTTACGCGAAACAAATCCCACTTTCGGCAAACGGCGTTGAATTGGCATTTGACCGCCTTCAAAACCCACTTTGTGAAATCCGCCCGCGCGGGAGGTCTGGCCTTTGTGGCCGCGGCCACAGGTTTTACCCTTGCCGCAACCGATCCCGCGCCCGACGCGCTTACCGGTCTTTTTCGCACCTTCAGCAGGCGATAGCGTATTCAAGTGCATCTTATGCTTCCTCCACTTTCAGCAGGTACGAAATCTTGTTGATCATACCGCGATTCGCGGGTGAATTTTCAACAGTAGCGGTCTGATGCATCCGGCGTAATCCCAAACCCGTAGCGCAAGCTTTGTGATTTACAGCGCGGCCATGGAGACTGCGTATCAATGTAACCTTTATTTTTTGTGCGTCAGCCATATCGAACTCGCAAATTAAATTAACCAATAATTTCTTCAACGCTTTTACCGCGTTTTGCCGCTATCGCCTCTGGGGTCGTCATCTCGGTCAGACCTTTGAAGGTGGCGCGAACAACGTTAATGGGATTACTGCTGCCAATACATTTTGCCAGCACATTACGCACCCCAACGGCTTCAAATACGGCGCGCATGGCGCCGCCCGCGATAATTCCGGTACCGTCCGATGCCGGCAACATTACAACTTTTGCGGCGCCATGGACACCGATCAACGGATACTGCAAGGTTCCTTCTTTGACCGCGATGGTTTTCATATTCTTACGCGCATCTTCCATGGCTTTTTGCACCGCAACCGGCACTTCACGCGCCTTGCCACGTCCAAAGCCCACGCGGCCATTGCCGTCACCCACAACGGTCAAGGCGGCAAAGCCAAATATGCGTCCACCCTTCACTACCTTGGCCACGCGATTAATCGTTACCAGCTTTTCAATGTACCCATCACTGTTGGCTGCTGCGTCAAATTTACTCATAGTTTAAGCCTTATAGTTGTAAGCCAGATTCACGTGCGGCATCCGCTAACGCTTTTATTCGACCGTGATATTTAAAACCTGACCGGTCAAATGCAACGCTTTCGATGCCTGATGCTTTTGCCCGTTCCGCTATTGCTTTGCCCACAGCGGCCGCCGCTGCGACATTGCCGGTATATTTCAGGTCTTTTTTAATTTCCGCCTCGACGGTGGAAGCCTGAGCCACAACCTTGGAACCATTCGGCTCAATAACCTGCGCATACGTATGGCGCGGCGTCTTGAACACACAAAGCCGGTAAGTAGCCAAGCGTTTGATTTGCGCCCTGGTGCGGCGAGCCCTGCGTAAACGTTGCTGTTTTTTTTCCATTACAATAAACCTGCTCTCTAAGATCTGTAACTTTAATTTCCGGAATTACTTCTTCTTCGCTTCCTTACGAATAATCTGCTCATCGGAGTAACGAACGCCTTTACCTTTATAAGGCTCTGGCGGACGAATTGAACGGATGTTAGCGGCAACCTGGCCCACTTTCTGTCTATCAACGCCTTTGATAACAATTTCCGTTTGACTCGGTGTTTCAATCGTTACGCCTTCCGGCACCGCGAAATTCACCGGATGAGAAAACCCCAGCGTTAAATTTAAAACTTTGCCTTGTGCTTGCGCGCGATAGCCAACACCCACCAGCTGGAGCCGCTTCTCAAATCCGCGGCACACACCGTTCACCATATTGTTCACCAAAGCGCGAGTGGTACCCGCCAATGCGCTGGCATTGGCGTAACCGTCCCGCATGGAAAACGTCAATGTACCGTCTTGTTTCGATACTTCGACAGCTTCGGCGATTCTTTGGGTCAATACGCCTTTGGCGCCTTTAATGCTTATCGTTCCACTGGCAATACTGACTTCAACGCCGGCCGGAACTGCAATCGGATTTTTCGCTACTCGTGACATGGCACCTTAACCTTTTAAACTCTTATAAAGCTCTTATAAAACTTCGAAACGTTAAGCCATCTAAACTTTAACCTTTCGCCGTCTTTCATCTGAACGTCTTTTATCTGAACGCCACTTATCTGGAAATGTTAGGCGACATAGCAAATGACTTCGCCGCCATGTCCCGCTTTTTTAGCGGCTTTTTCAGTCATCAAGCCGTTGGACGTTGAAACAATGGCAATGCCCAATCCACCCATAACCTGGGGCAAGTCACCCTTGCTCTTGTATACGCGCAGCCCGGGACTGCTTATCCTTTTAATAGTTTCGATAACCGGTTTACCCGCATAATATTTAAGATCGATAGTCAATACCGGTTTGCCATCCGCATCATTGACGGCGTAACCGTTTATATAACCTTCCTGTTTTAACAACTCGGCGATAGCCACCTTTTGTTTTGAAGTCGGCATATCGACGGTTACTTTCTCTGCGGATAACGCATTACGAATGCGGGTCAACATATCTGCAATCGGGTCATTCATACTCATACGATACGCTCCAACTCTGTCTTTACAATCAGAACCAATTTGTTTACCAACTTGCTTTTACCAGGCCGGGGATATCACCACGCATCGCCGCTTCACGCAGTTTGTTACGGCCGAGGCCGAATTTGCGATAATAACCACGCGGGCGTCCGGTTAACCGGCAACGATTGCGTAACCGGCAAGGACTGGCGTTACGCGGCAAAGTATTGAATTTTTCCCGCAGCAGTTCCTTTTCTTCGTCGCTAACGCCGGGGTTTTTAAGTTTGCGCTTCAATTCCGCACGCTTGGCCGCGTACTTGGCAACGGTAATTTCGCGTTTCTTTTCCCGTACAATAATAGAAAGTTTTGCCATAGCAATCTCGTTTGTATAAAAATCCCGGTTATTTTTTCAGTGGAAAATTAAAAGCCAGCAATAGCGCTTTGGCTTCCTCATCAGTCTTCGCGGTGGTAGTAAAGGTAATATCCATGCCACGAATTGCATCTATCTTGTCGTATTCAATTTCCGGAAAAATGATCTGCTCGTGGATACCCAGCGAATAATTGCCGCGTCCATCAAACGATTTGGCGTTTAATCCACGAAAATCGCGAATCCGCGGGATGGCGATTGTCACCAGGCGATCCAGAAAATCATACATACGCTCGCGGCGTAAAGTGACTTTACATCCGATAGGCCAACCATCGCGAATCTTGAATCCCGCGATTGAAATGCGCGCTTTAGTCACGACCGGCTGTTGCCCCGCGATCTTCGCCATATCCTCCATGGCGTGCTGAATGACTTTTTTATCCGCCACAGCTTCGCCTACACCCATGTTCAAGGTAATCTTGGTGATTTTTGGCACTTCCATAACGCTTTTATAGCTGAACTGCTTCATCAGCTCACCCACAACGTTACTTTTATAATATTCGCCTAATCTGGACATTGGTTATTCCTGCTTATTACAAATCGACTACTTCATTGTTTGACTTAAAAAAGCGTACTTTACGGCCATCCTCAAGGGTTTTAATACCCACCCGGTCTGCCTTGCCGGTCACGGGATTAAACAGCGCAACGTTGGAAATGTGAATTGACATTTCCCGTTCCACGATACCGCCTGCTTCGCCGGTATTAGGATTTGGTTTCACGTGTTTCTTTACCATGTTGCAATTTTCAACCACGACGCGGTCGTCGCTGGTTACACGCAACACGGAACCCCGCGTGCCTTTATCCTTGCCGGTCAGTACGATGACATCATCACCCTTTTTAATCTTGCGCATGACTGAATTCTCTATTCTCTGACTACGATCACGGTTGCCTGAATTACCTAGCCTTATAAAACTTCCGGCGCCAATGAGATAATTTTCATAAATTTCTCAGTACGCAATTCACGGGTCACGGGACCAAAGATACGGGTTCCAATCGGCTGAAGCTGATTATTCAGCAACACGGCCGCGTTGCCGTCAAAACGAATCACCGAACCATCCGGACGTCTTACACCCTTTCGCGTACGCACTACGACGGCGTCATATACTTCACCTTTCTTAACTTTCCCGCGCGGGATCGCCTCTTTTATGCTGACTTTAATAACATCGCCAATACCTGCATAACGGCGTTTGGAGCCTCCCAGCACCTTTATACATTGCAGCCGACGCGCACCACTATTGTCTGCGACATCCAAAACCGTTTGCATTTGAATCATTGATGTGTCTCCGCAATCCTACTTTATAGCACTCACTAAACTACCTTGGCTTTTTCGACAACATTAACCAGGCGCCAGGCTTTGGTTTTCGATATAGGGCGGCACTCGGTAATAGTTACCATGTCCCCGATACCACATTCATTGTTTTCATCATGGGCATGCAGCTTCGAAGAGCGCGTAACATATTTTCCATACAATGGATGTTTCACGCGGCGCTCAATCAAGACGGTGATACTCTTATTCATCTTGTTGCTGATAACGCGCCCAACCCGGGTACGGATTATCTTTTCATTTGTTTCAGCACTTCCACTCATGCTTTATTACCCATTTCAGTGATAATCGTTTTAATCCGCGCAATATCCCGTCGAACTGTTTTAATGCGTGTCGGATTGCTCATTTGTCCAGAACTTTTTTGCATACGCAGTTTGAATTGTTCTTTTGACAATTCCCGCAACTCGTCTTGCAGTTCCTTGGAATTTTTCTTACGTAACTCTTCCGCTTTCATCACATCACCGTACGTGTTACGAATGTTGTACTTACTGACAATTTAGCGGCAGCCAAACGAAACGCTTCCCGCGCCAGTTCCTCAGGCACGCCTTCCATTTCGAACAACATACGGCCTGGTTGAATTTGTGCCACCCAATATTCCACACCGCCTTTACCTTTACCCATGCGCACTTCCAGTGGTTTTTTGGTAATTGGCTTATCCGGGAAAACCCGAATCCAGATTTTTCCACCGCGCTTAACGTGCCGGGTCAGGGCTCGGCGGCTTGCTTCAATTTGGCGGGCGGTAATACGGCCACGAGTGGTTGCCTTGAGGCCATATTCGCCAAAACTTACCGCGTTGCCGCGTAACGCGAGACCACGGTTTTTGCCTTTACG
>Ga0209640_10000474_pt1 | contig 30906 bp, 30 predicted proteins | sample RifCSP10_1_FD_184018 | JGI IMG/M metagenome (GOLD analysis project Ga0209640, IMG submission 184018) | Soil microbial communities from Rifle, Colorado - Rifle CSP2_sed 10_1 (SPAdes) (version 2) | ecosystem: Environmental > Terrestrial > Deep subsurface > Rock core/Sediment | place: Rifle... | reverse complement strand
TCGCCACATGGTCGACGATGGCGCCTCGCCAGACGGCGGCCACGATGCCCAGCGGGATCGCGACTGCGAGGGCGACGGCCATCGCCGCGGCAGCCAGCTCGAAGGTGGCGGGCACGCGCTCGAGCAGCTGGCTGGTGACGGGTGTCCCCGTCCTGAGCGACGTCCCGAGATCCGCCCGCATCAGGCCGCCGAGGAAAGCCAGGTACTGTTCGGGCAGAGGCCGATCGAGACCCAGCTGACGGCGAAGCTGGGCGACCTCGGCCTCCGGCGCCGCCTCCCCCAGCATCACTTGCGCCGGGTCGCCTGGAATGAGGTGGATCAGGGAGAACACGAGAGTGGCCACGCCGAACAGCACGGGAATGGTCAGCGCGAGCCGCCGAGCCAGATACCTCCCCACGCCGGTCATTGTTTCCGGTTCGCAGAATTCAGCGCAAGGATGCGCGCCTCCCGTTTACAATCCCCGCATGGAAACGTGCAGCGCGTGCGGCGAGAAACTGCCGGCTGGCGCGACGAAGTGCCCGCTGTGTCTGGTCCCCGTACAGCCGGAGGAGGATGAGGACGTCTACAATCTTTCAGCGACCAACGAGACCATCCCAGCGGAGTGGGAGGGTGGCGCCGTCTACACGCTCGAATTCCCGGCACGGTGCCCGCATTGCCGGGAGATGGTTCGCAGCCTCCGTGTGCTGCGCCTGAAGCGCTCACAGGTCAGCTTCACCTCTCCCCTCCCCCGCGGCGGCCGGGCCATCGTCTGCACGGCGTGCCAGGGGATCATCTCGGCGGACGTGTCGACACTGTAGGCGCCTCTGGGCACCGGGGGCCCCAGGCCCGGCCGGGTGACTCGAGCCCGTCGCTGGGGTACAGTGTGCTGCAGCGCGAGCGGAGGGTCTTCAATGGCCAAGACTGGACGAAACGAGCCGTGCCCGTGCGGCAGCGGAAAGAAGTACAAGCACTGCCACGAGTCGAAAACGAGCGCAACTCGCTCATCTCGTGTGCTCATGGTCGTGGTCGGCGCAGCGGTGCTCGCCGCGATCGCGGCCGGCGTGGCGTCCTTCACGAGCGACGGACGCTCGCCCAGCACGCGCGTGTGGGATCCCACGCACGGGCACTACCACGACGCCAACGGCGTGCAGGTGCCTTGATCCAGGGCTTGCTTGCCTCGGGTAGGCCTACGGGTTCTTGCAGCTGAAGTTGGCCGCTTCGTTGGTGCTGTCCGTGCCGCTGTAGACGGCGACCTGGGGATGGGGACAGAGCGGACGTGTCATGTCCACGGCACCATTGCGCACGCGTGAAGCGTCGATGCGACCCGGCGCCTCGCCTTTCTCCCTCCACCGATCCAGCGCGCCGATGAAGTCGGCCTGATCCGGACCCACACCGTTGCCGCAGTGCGCGACGCCGGGCATGAGGAACAGGCGCATCCAGTCGCTCTGGTCGCCGCCAAGCTTTTTCTGCACCGACTCGACGTAGGCAATCGTGTTGGCTGGAGCCGGCCCGGGGTCCGCCCAGCCGTGATACAGGAGCAGCTTCCCGCCGCGCGCCTTGAAGCGCGCCAGGTTCGAATCGCTTGCCTCGATCGTCGACGCATTCGTTCTGAGCGCCAGCGCAAGGTCCGCGTCAAGGTCGAACGCCATCGGATCCCACTTCGGATCCTGATGCGCCATGTAGCGGAACGGGCTGTAGTGCAGCTCCATCGGGGCGTCAGGCATCCGCATGCCGGCCTCGAATCCGCGCGCGGAGCCGGGATAGAGGACGGCGCCGCTCTTCAGCGTGACCGGTGCGTAGGCGCGTTTGACCGTTTCGACCTGGGTCGAGGTCAGACAGTCCGGGCCATCCTCAGCCTTACACGCCAACGTCGAGGGGTTGAACGAACAGCGATCCGGTCGGCTGACGATGCCGTCGGTGACTCCGTCGTCAGCATCGCACGCGGCGACGACGGACCTGGCGAGCAGCGTGATTTTTTCCGGCGTCAGCCGCTTCGCCCGATCGCGGAGCGACTCGACCTGGCGTATGAGCTGTGAGGCGCTGATCTGAAGCTGGTTGTTGACGGGGGCGCCGGCGACGATCCCGTCGTAGTCGTCCGGGAAGCGCTGCGCTTCCATCAGGCCTTGGCGGCCGCCAGTCGAGCAGCCGTTGAAGTACGACACGCGCGGTGCGCTTCCATAGAACGCGCTGATCAACGCCTTCGCCTTGACGGTCATCTCGTGGACGGCGCGATACGCGAAGTCCGTGACCCTCTCCGGATGACCGAGGGCGAATTCCGCGGTATCGCCACCGCCGCCCCTGTGCCCCGTGTCGGTCGATGCAGTGGCAAACCCCGCAGTCAACGCAGGGATCATCCCGCGAGTGTTGATGTTGCCAGCCCAGCCACCATTCCCAACGGCCTGGAACTTCCCGTTCCACGTCGTCGTCGGCAGCCACAGCTCCATCTCGATGTGGGAGTCGCTTGATGGTGTCAGCACCGCCGTGACGCGGCAATGCTCCGGCAGTGTGTTGGCCCCTGGCGCAAACCGGCCGCGAGCCGCGGGGTTGACGCGACGCGTACCGGCATCACCCGCGGCGCGGCCGCCAACGCCGCCGTCTCCTGTCGGCGAGTACGCCCCGGCTGCAACGAGTTGCGTCGACGTGATCGCAAAGTCGGCGCGCGAGAGTGACTTGAGGCTTTCACACGGGACCACGGCGAGAGCACCAGCCAGAAGCAGTGATCCGATCATTGGTCAGCCAGATTCTACATCGTCGGGACGTGCACGACTGGTGCCGGCCAAAATCGCTCCAGAAACCGTCCGGGCCCGCGAAAGGGTTGACGTTCTTACGGCAAGGGAAACCGCTGTGGGTTGCAGAAACAACAAGCTACGCGCGGAAGAGCGCCAGCGCCCGTTCCTCGAGGAGCTCGAGCCGCCGCTCGAGGTCGAGCCTCACGCGCTCGAGCGCGTCATCCGTGGCGTCGTTTGACACCTCCAGCGGCTCACCGACGACGAGCGCAACGGTGCTGAAGGGCTTCGGGATCTGCGTGCGATCCCAGCTCCCCATCGTCCAGGCGGATGACGCCTCGAGGTGAAACGGCAGCAGCGGATTGCCTGTGGCTGCGGCCAGCCAGACGGCGCCGGGCTGCGCCACGCGGGCCGGCCCACGCGGGCCGTCCAGCGTGAACCCTGCCGCGCGCCCGGCTCTCATGTCGCGCACCAGTTGAAGGATCGCCTTCCTCCCCCCGCGGCTCGTTGATCCACGAGCCGTCCCATACCCGAATCGCTCGATGATCCTCGCGATCCACTCGCCGTCGAAGTTGTCGCTGGTGATCACGACGATGCCGCGTCCTCGGAAATAGAACGTCGCCGGAAAGATGCGGCCGTGCCAGAAGGCCATCACTGGCTGCCGGCCGGAGGCCAGGATGGCGTCGAGGTGCTCGAGCCCTTCGACGCGCCAGCGAAGCGTGTGCCCGAGCGCGTTGAGGAGCGGGTAGCCCAGCCCGGCAATCGTCGCCGCTTGCGCCCGCTTCGCCCACGACGAGCGCCAGTCTGTCACAACTTCCAACTCCCAAGAAGCCAACGCCCAAAGCAATCGCTCCCGACCCTTCTCGCGTTTCGGGAGTCTTTGGGAATTGGGAGTTGCGGAGTTGGGAGTTGACTACATCCCATTGTATTGAGGCCCTCCCCCGCCCTCGGGAGGCACCCACGTGATCGCCTGATAGGGATCCATGATGTCGCACGTCTTGCAGTGCACGCAGTTCGAGGCGTGGATCTGCAGCCGCACCGGCTTGCCTGCCTCGCGCACGATTTCGTAGACGTCCGCCGGACAGAAGCGCACGCACGGATGGCCGTACTCGGGGCCGCAGACCGACGTGCATACCTCGGTGCGGACCAGCAGGTGCGACGGCTGGTCCTCGTCGTGAGCGGTCCCGGAGTGATGGACGCTCGTGAGCTTGTCGAAGGTCAGCCTCCGATCGATCGTCGTGGCGTTGCTCGTGCGCGAAGCGGGCACGTCGAGCCCGTAGTACCACGCCAGCGTCTTCATGCGCTCGTGTCCCGCGCGCCCGTGCAGGTTCTCGAACCACCGTCCGCGCGTCAGCAGCGACAGCCCGGAGAACGCCAGGCCCGCAAGCAGCCCGTACCCGAACGCCTGATGCACATTGCGCACGGGATACAGCTCGGCCCCCACCGGGCCCGCGTCGATCGTGCGCTGATATCGAGCGAGTCCGGCTGCCGAGGTATCCCCTTCGCGGATGGCTTCAAACGCCGCCTCGGCCGCGAGCATGCCCGTCCGCATGGCAAGGTGAATCCCCTTGAGACGCATCGAATTCAGGTAGCCGCCCGCGTCACCGGCAATCAGACCGCCGTCCATGTACGGACGCGGAATCGTGTTCCAGCCGCCTTCGGGCAGCGCCTTTGCGCCGGCGCGGATCAGCGTGCCGCCATCGAGCAGGCCGGTCACGAATGGATGCTGCTTGAAGCGGTTGAACGCCATGTACGGGTCGAACAGCGGATCGCGGTAGTCGAGTCCAACGACCAGGCCGAGCGACAGTCGTCCCTGCGGCATCGCATAGATGAATCCCCCTCCGAACTCGTCCTGGCGAAGCGGGTACCCCAGCGTGTGGACGACGGTACCGGGCGCGAGCCGCTCGGCCGGGACGTCCCACACTTCCTTCAGGCCGACGGCGAACGACTCCGGCTCGCACCCAGCCGCGAGGCCGAGCCTTCCGACGAGGTCCTTCGTCAGATTCCCGCGCACACCGTCACAGAAGATCGTCACCTGTGCCGTCACGTCGACGCCCGGCTCGAACGTGGGTTTCCTCGTCTGGTCCTTCGCGATTCCGCGGTCGCCGGTCCTCACGCCCACGACGCGAGTCCCCTCGAGCAGGACCTCGCGGCCCGCAAATCCGGTGAAGATATCGATGCCCTCCGCCTCGACCTGTTCCGACAGCCAGCGTACGAGCGCGTTCAGCGACACGATGACATTGCCGTCGTTTCGCAGCGGCGACGGGACGAAGGGGAACCGTACCCTGGACCGATCGGTCAGGTAGTAGACCTGGTCCCGGCGGACGGGCGATGCGAACGGCACGCCTCGAGCCTCGCAGTCCGGGACGAGCTCGCGAAGCGCCGACGTATCCAGAACGGCGCCCGACAGACTGTGCGCCCCTGCCTCTCTCGCCTTTTCGATCAGCGCGATCGACAACGGCTCGCCGCCGCGCTGTTTCTGCAGCTGCGCGAGCCGAAGGGCTGCCGACAGCCCGGCCGGGCCGCCGCCCACGATCAGTACGTCGACCTCGAGTCTTTCTCGCATGCAGTAGGCGGTTGCCAGTCGGCAGTCGGCAGTAGGCAGCAGGGAGTCTGTTCGATCTTCGCTGTTCGCGATGTGCAGTTCGCCGTTCGCGCCGTCGCCACGGTGTCGCAGCCAGCTTACCGCCCACTGCCGACTGGCGACTGCCTACTGCCTACTGCCTTCCAGTGCCGAGATGAGCGCAGGCACGACTTCGAATAGGTCCCCCACGATACCGTAGTCGGCGACCTCGAAGATGGGGGCGTCGCCGTCCTTGTTGATGGCGACGATGATGCGCGACCCTTTCATGCCGACCAGGTGCTGAATCGCCCCCGAGATCCCGAGGGCCACGTAGAGCTTGGGCGCCACGGTCTGGCCGGAGCTGCCGATCTGCCGCTCCATCGGAAGCCACCCGCTGTCGCAAATCGGCCTGGATGCGGCCACTTCCGCGGACATCGCGCGGGCGAGCTTCTCGGCGACGGCGATGTTCTCCTGCGATTTGATCCCTCGCCCGACGGCAACGATCCGTTCCGCCTGCCCAAGATCGACGGCCTGCTTCGCCTCCTTGAAGGGCGCCTCGGGCGTCTGGCGAATTGCCGTCGTGTCGATCGCGACCTCCACTGAAGTCACCTCGGCCGGCCCGCCCCTTCGCACCGCGTCGGCACGGAACGCGCCGATCTGAACGGTGACGAGCCGCGGACCCTTGCCCTCGTGGCGCACGTCGGCCGTGAGCTTCCCCTGGAACATCGGCCGCGCGAAGGTGGCGGAGGCTCCAGTGCCGTTCACGCCCGTCACGTCCGTGATGATCGGCGCGCCCATTCGAACGGCCGCCATCGGCGCAAAGTCTCGAGTCTGGTAGGTGTGCGGCAGAAGCACGTAGGAAGGGCCGAGGGCGGCAACGACCTGCTGCAGCGCTTGTGTGAAGGCGTCGGGCGTGTACACCGTCAGGGCCGGGTGTTCGACAACCAGGACCCCGGCAACCGCCGTCGCCAGTTCCTTCGCCACGGCCTCCACGGCCCCGCCGAACACGACGGCTTTGACCGGCATCTCCCCGGCCAGCTGCTGCGCCGCTGCAACCGCTTCCCAGGTGGAGCGATTGAGCGTGCCATCGCGCTGCTCGGCTACGACCAGTATCACAACACCCGCGCCTCCTCGCGAAGGAGGCGAACGAGCTCACTGGCTGCCTGCGGGGCAGAGCCAGTGATGAGCCGCGTCTGCTTGCTCCGCGTCGGCAGCGACAGGCTCACGATGCGCTGCGTGGGCGCCAGCCCAGGTGCCATCGCCACCTTCCTGATCTCCTTCTTCTTGGCCGCCATGATGCCCTTGAGGGTCGCGTAGCGGAGCTGGTTGATGCCACTTTGAATGGTGAGCAGCGCCGGAAGCGGCATGCCGATCCATTGAAACCAGCCACCCTCGAGCTCACGCTTGACGCGCAGGCGGCCGCCCTGCCCTGCGCCTGTCGAAGAGTCCTCGATCTGCACCTCCATGATGATGGTCGAGTGCGGGATGCCCAGGCGCTCGGCCAGCATCACGCCGACCTGCGCGTGCCCCTGGTCGTCGGACTGCAGCCCCGTCAACACCAGGTCGAATCGCTCCCCGTCCATGGCCCCGGCCAGCGCAGCCGATGTGATCGCGGCGTCGGCGCCCGCCAGCGCGTCGTCCTCGACGTGCAGCGCCCGGTCAGCCCCGCGAGCGAGCGCCTCACGAATGACCTGCTGCACGCGCGCCGGGCCGGCCGCGCACACGACGACCTCTCCCCCGTGCCTCTCACGAAGCCTGAGCGCCTCCTCGAGGGCGAAGGCGTCGGGCTCGTTCAGCTCGAAGCTGGCATCCTGCTCACGGATCCCTGTCTTGTCGTCGTTCAGGCGAGGCTGCCACTCCCGCGTGGGGACCTGTTTGATGCAGACGGCGATCTTCATGGCTCTCGGCTCTGGGCTCTGGGCTCTTGGCGGCTCAGGGCTCGTACTTCTTGAACAGCAGCACGGCGTTCGTGCCGCCAAAGCCGAAGGAGTTCGAGAGCGCATACGTCATCGGCATCGGCCGCCCGGTGTGCGGGACGTAATCCAGATCGCAGTCAGGGTCCGGATACTCGAGATTGATGGTCGGCGGGGCCACCTGATGGTAGACGGCGAGGGCCGAGATCCCGGCCTCGAGGCCCCCGGCGCCGCCGAGCAGGTGGCCGGTCATCGACTTCGTTGAAGACACGGCGAGTCTGTAGGCATGGTCGCCGAACAACTTCTTGACGGCCATCGTCTCGAGCCGATCGTTGTACGGGGTCGACGTGCCGTGGGCGTTGATGTAGTCCACCTCGTCCGGGCGAACCCCGGCTTTGCAGATCGCCATCTTCATCGCGCGCACGCCGCCGTCTCCGTCCTCCGAAGGCGCGGTGATGTGATAGGCGTCGGCGGACATTCCGTAGCCGACGATCTCGGCGTACACGCGTGCGCCCCGTCTCCGCGCGTACTCGAGCTCTTCCAGGATGAGGATGCCGGCACCCTCGCCGATGATGAAGCCATCGCGATCTCTGTCGAACGGCCGGCTGGCACCGCGTGGGTTGTCGTTGCGGGTCGACAGCGCACGAAGCGCCCCGAACCCGCCGACGCTCATCGGCGTGATCGCGGCTTCCGACCCGCCGGCGATCATCGCCTCCGCGTCGCCGCGCCTGATGATTTCGAAGGATTCCCCGATGGCGTGCGCCGACGCCGAACAGGCGGTACAGGTCGCCAGGTTGGGTCCCTTGGCGCCGAAGCGGATCGAGACCTGACCCGCCGCGAGGTTGATGATGGCCGAGGGGATGAAGAAGGGCGAGATCTTACGCGGGCCGCCCGCGAGCAATGCGCTGTGTTCCCGCTCGATCGTCTGGAACCCCCCGATCCCGGAGCCGATGAAGACACCGATGTCGGGCCCGTTGGACGGTGTGATCGCCAGCTTCGAGTCGTCCATCGCGAACTGCGACGCCGCAATCGCGTACTGGATGAAGACGTCCATCTTCTTGACGTCCTTCTTCTCGATGTACTGGAGGGGGTCGAATCCCCTCACCTCCGCCGCGATCTGTGCCGCGAACCCCGTGACATCGAACTTCGAGATCCGATCGACCCCGCTCGTCCCGGCAACGAGCGCCTTCCAGTTGGCGTCGGTGCCGATGCCGAGCGACGACACCAGGCCGATGCCGGTGATGACGACCCGCCTGCTCAATCCCCCTCCGCTACTTCTTGCCCTTGCCGTGCGCCTCGATGTAGTCGATGGCTTCCTTGACGCGGGTGATCTTCTCGGCGTCCTCGTCGGGAATCTCGATGCCGAACTCCTCTTCGAACGCCATGACGAGCTCCACGGTGTCGAGCGAGTCGGCGCCGAGGTCGTCGACAAACGACGCATCCGGCGTCACTTCTTCCTCGTCCACGCCGAGCTGCTCCACGATGATGCTCTTCACCTTGTCTGAAACCGCCATTCAATCCTCCTAATCAATGCCCAATGCCCAATGCCCACGACCCTTCTGCTGGCGCCGGAGTCGTATCGGCGTTGCGCATTGGGCATTGTGCATTGAGCCTTGATTACATGTACATGCCGCCGTTGACGGCCAGCACCTGTCCTGTAATATACGCTGCCTCATCCGACGCGAGAAAGCACACGGCTGCCGCGATGTCCTGGGGCGTACCCAGTCGCTTGAGGGGAATCAGCGACGCCCATTCCGCCTGCATCTTGTCCCCGACGGCCCTCGTCATGTCGGTGTCGACCAGTCCCGGGGCCACCACGTTGACCGTGACGTTCCGGGAGGCCACCTCGCGCGCCAGGGCCTTGCTGAATCCGATCAGCCCAGCCTTGGACGCCGCGTAGTTCGCCTGGCCGGCATTGCCCATCTGCCCGACCACCGAGCTGATGCTGATGATGCGCCCGGCGCGCTGTTTGATCATCGGCTTGAGCACGGCGTGGACGCACGTGAACGCCGCCGTGAGATTGGTCGCGAGCACCTCGTCCCACTCCTCGCGCTTCATGCGCAGCAACAGCTGGTCGCGGGCGATGCCGGCGTTGTTGACCAGCCCGTCCACGCGGCCGTGGCGTTCGAGCACACCCGTCACCAGGGCGTCGACCGACGCGGCATCGGTCACGTCCACCGTCGCGGCCGCCGCGCGGCCGCCTGCCTGCCGGATGCCCTCCACGGCAGCCGTCGCGTGCTCCCCACGCGCCGCCGCCACGACATGTGCGCCCCGAGAGGCCAGCGCCTCGGCGATGCCGCGGCCAATACCTCGAGATGCACCGGTCACGATGAAGACCTTGTCGTTCAGTTCGAACATGCCGCCATGACCGCAGGGAGGTCGTCAGGAGAGCCGAGGTGCGCCAGGCGCGCGTCGGTGTGAATCTTCCGGACCAGACCGCCGAGCACCGTACCGGGACCCACCTCAACATACGTGGTGACGCCCTGCGACGCAAGGCAGCGCACGACCGATTCCCATTGCACAGGGGCCGACACCTGCCGCACCAGCGCGTCGATGGCCGACGGCGCGTCCGTCCGCAATCTCCCGTCGACATTGGCCACAATCGGCACGCGAGGATCCTGCACGGTCAACCCGCGCAGCTCGGGCTCCAGCCGCTCCTCGGCAGGCTTCATGAGTGCGCAGTGGAACGGCGCACTGACCGGAAGAGGGACCACGAGCTTCGCGCCGAGCGCCTTGGCCCTGGCCGAGGCTCGCCGCACGGCGGAGGCGTGCCCGGCAATGACCACCTGGCCCTGGCCGTTGATGTTCGCCGGGCTGACGATCTCGCCGTCGGCCGCCTCCTCACACGCCTGACGCACCGTGTCGAGGCTGGCGCCCAGGATGGCCGCCATCGCGCCGACGCCGACCGGCACCGCTTCCTGCATGTAGCGCCCACGACGCCGTACCACGCGCACAGCGTCGCGGAAGGTGAACGTCCCGGCCGACACGTTCGCGGAGTACTCGCCGAGACTGTGGCCCGCCACGAGGGCGGGACACACTCCCCTCGCTTCGAGCACCCGGCATGCAGCAACGCTGACAGCCAGGATCGCGGGCTGGGTGATCTCGGTCAGCGTGAGACGATCTTCAGGGCCCTCGAAGCAGAGCGTGCTCAGCGGGGTCGAGGGGCGATCGTCGTCGACGAACGCCGCGTCAGCCTCCTCGAACGCCGCGCGAGCCTCCGGATACGCCTCGGCGAGGGCCTTCCCCATACCGACCTTCTGGGACCCCTGTCCGGGGAAGAGGAATGCAATCACGCTCGCATCGATCCTCAGTGTCGGCTGGCGGCTGCCGCGCCGATCGCCTGCTCGATCTTGGACATGAAGTTGCTCGTGACGAACCGGTGGGCCATGGCCACGGCGTTTCGAACGGCCCTCGGCGAGGAACGCCCGTGGCCGACGATGACCAGCCCCGCCACGCCGAGCAGCGTCGCGCCGCCGTACTCGGAGTAGTCCACCCGTCGTCGGAATCGGCGAAACGCCCGTCGGGACAGGAGGTAGCCGACCTGGCTCGAGAAGGTCCCCTGCAGCTCGTCGCCCAGAAGCGCCTCGACGGCTTCGATGAGTCCTTCACTCGTCTTGAGGACGATGTTGCCCGTGAAGCCGTCGCACACGACCACGTCCGCAATGCCGCTGTAGATCTCCCGCCCTTCGACGTTGCCGATGAAGTGAAGCGGTGACGCCTTCAGGAGTCGATGGGCCTCGCGGGTCAGTTCATTCCCCTTGGTTTCCTCTTCGCCGATGGACAGCAGGCCAACGCGAGGCTCGCTGATGCCGTGCGCGAGTCGAGAAAATGCCGAACCCATCAGGCCGAACTGCAACAGATGCTGGGGACGGCACTCCACGTTGGCGCCGGCATCGAGCAGCACGGCCGGCCGGCCGCGCGTGGGAATCGAGATGACCAGGGCCGGGCGGTCCACGCCCGGAACCATGCCAAATGCGGCGTGAGCGGAGAGGACCACGGCGCCAGTATGGCCCGCACTGACGAGCGCGGCCGCCTCCCGCTTCGCCACCAGATCGGCGGCCACGCGCATCGACGAACGAGGCTTCCGGCGCACGGCCAGGGCCGGGGCTTCGGCCATCCCGATCACGTCGGGCGCCTCGACGACCTCGATCCCGAGCGACCGCCAGTCCGAATGGGCCGCAAGGGCGGGCTCGACATCCGCGGCCGGACCCACGAGGACGATCTTCGCGTCCAGGTGTCGCGCGGCGGCCACCGCCCCGTCGACGATGGCCGACGGCGCATGGTCCCCACCCATGGCGTCGACGGCGATGCGGATCTGCAGTGTCCCGGTCCCTATTCTTCGTCGACGGCTCGTACCGGTCGCGAGTTGTAGTAGCCGCAGTGAGGGCAGATGCGATGCGGCGCCTTCGGCTCCTGGCACTGCGGGCACAGGCCGGTCGTCGCCGCGCGCAGGGCGTCATGCGTGCGCCGCTTCGCGGTCCGGGTCTTGGAATGTCTGCGTTTCGGATTCGGCATGGCTGTCTGTTCGGTCTCCGGTCTTCAGTCTTCAGTCTCCGGTCTTCAGTCTCCGGTCTCTGGTCCCGAGGACCTATGTCAGTCCCTTGAGCGGCGCGAGCCGCGGATCCTCCCACTGCGGCGTGCACTGGCATGCCCCGGTGTTCAGGTTCGTCCCGCATTGGGGGCAGAGCCCCCGGCACCCGTCCTGACACAGCGGCTTCATCGGCAGCGCCAGGTAGCACTGTTCGCGCAGCAGCTCGTTCAGATCGATCTGATCGTCGCTGTAGAAGCTGGTGTCGAGGTCTTCCTCGCCCACTTCCCGCTCGTCGTCGTGTGCGAGCTCGGACGCCGGCAGGTACCTGAGATCGAAGGATCCGTCAAACGGCATCCGGAACGGCTCGAGGCACCGGCTGCACGCAAGCTCCAGCTCGGTCCGCGCGGTTCCCACCAGGCGGAACCTGTCTTTGTCCTTGTGGATCTCGAGGTCAACCACCACGGGCTCGACCACGCGGTACCCGTCGCCTTCCTGTTGGACATCACCGGGCTGACACGTGCGTCCAAAGTGACTGACAGGCTGCCGATACCGAGTGAGATCCAGTTGCATGCGGTCCCCCTCTCGCGAAATTCTTGCGAAAGGCGACCTGCAATTATAGCTGATTCCAGGCCATCGGCCCCACCCACGGCTTGGGTATGAAGAGCCGCTCGAAGAGCGAGACGGCGAACCGGTCGCTCATACCCGCGAGGAAATCCCGCGCGGCCACGTCGAGCCCCTCGGCCTGGATGATTCGCGCATCGAGGAGGCCGGCCGGACGCTGACGCACGCGCTCCCACAGCCCCCCGAGAATGCCGGTCGCCTTGCTGAACTCGGCGGTCGCGGCCTCATTCTCGTACACCGCCTCGAAGAGAAACGCACGCATGCGCAGCGTCGCCGACAGCACGTCGTCGCTCATCCGGATCTCGGCGAGGTCGCCGGCCTGCGTCTCCATGACGACATCCTTGACCATGCGGGCAATGCGGGCCGACGAGGTCTTGCCGAGCACAGCGACCGCCTCTGCTGGAAGATCGCCGTCGTGCAGGACCCCGGCCCGCACGGCGTCGTCGATGTCGTGGTTCACGTAGGCGATGAGATCGGCCACACGCATGATCTGCCCTTCGAGGGTGGCCGCGCGTTCGGACGGATCGAGGCCGACCGGCGAGCCTTCCCTGCCCTTGGAGTGCCGGCCGATGCCGTCGCGGACCTCCCACGTGAGGTTCAGCCCACGGCCGTCGTTTTCGAGGACGTCCACGATGCGCAGGCTCTGCTCGTAGTGGCGGAAGCCCCCCGGCACGAGCGAATCGAGGACGCGCTCGCCCGCGTGCCCGAACGGCGTGTGACCCAGATCGTGGCCGAGCGCAATCGACTCGGTCAGCTCCTCGTGGAGGCGGAGCACCTTGGCGATGGTGCGGGCAATCTGCGAGACCTCGAGGGTGTGCGTGAGCCGCGTCCGGTAGTGATCGCCTTCCGGCGCGAAGAAGACCTGTGTCTTGTGCTTCAGCCGCCGGAAGGCCTTGCTGTGAATGATTCGATCGCGGTCGTGCTGAAACGCCGGTCGCACATCGTCCTCCGACTCGCTCCGGAGGCGGCCGCGCGACTCCGAGCTCTTCGATGCCTGCGGCGCCAGCGTCTCCCGCTCGCGCTGCTCGAGGGCCTCACGGATGCTCGACAAGGATCTCCTCCAGGAAGCTGGCGCCGCTCGGCAGCGGACCCACGCCGAAGTTGGCGGCCAGCGTCTGCCCCAGATCCGCGAATGTCGGCCGCGTCCCGAGGTCGGCGCCGCGCCGTACCCGCCTTCCGGTCAGGAGCAGCGGGACATACTCCCGTGAGTGGTCCGTGCTCGGCGTGGTTGGATCATTGCCGTGGTCGGCCGTGATCGCAAGCAGATCGGAATCTCGCAGCCCGTGAAGCACGCCGCCGAGGCGCTCATCGAAGCGCTCGAGGTTCGCGGCATACCCCGCCACGTCGTTCCGGTGGCCGAAGAGAGTATCGAAGTCCACCAGGTTCATGATGATGAGCCCCCGGGACTCGGAGCCCATCGCATCGGCGAGGCGATCGAGCCCTTCGTTGTCGCTGGCGGTGTGCGCGGCCCTCGTAATCCCCCTGCCGGCGAACAGGTCCCTCACCTTCCCGATCGAGACGACCGTCCCGCCCTGCTTCGCCAGGAGGTCGAGCAACGTGTCGCCGGGCGGAGTGCACGCGTAGTCGTGGCGGTTGGCGGTGCGCACGAAGGCCCCAGGCCGCCCCACGAACGGCCGCGCGATGACCCGCCCGATCCCGAGGCCGCGAGCTGCGAGATCGAACGCGGCCTCGCAGATCCGGTACAGCTCGGCGACTGGAATCACATCCTCGTGGGCAGCGATCTGGAACACGCTGTCCGCGGACGTGTAGACAATCGGTTTTCCCGAGCGCATGTGCTCGGCACCCAGGCGCTCGAGGATCTCGGTTCCGGACGCCACCACGTTGCCAAGCGTGCCGCGGCCGATGCGCTGCTCGAAGGCCTGCATGAGGTCGGGCGGAAACCCCGAGGGGAACGTGGGAAACGGCCGATCCAGCACGATGCCCATCATCTCCCAGTGGCCCGTCACCGAATCCTTGCCGGCCGAGGCCTCCGCCATGCGGCCGTACGCGCCGGCAGGGTCGTCGCCCCGGGCCCCGCCCAGATCGACCACGCGGCCAAGTCCAAGCGACCGCAGGTGCGGGATGCGGAGCGGAACCCTGGAAGCGACGTTGCCGAGCGTGTTGCTGCCCTGATCGCCGTACGCCGAGGCATCCGGCAGTTCCCCGCAACCGGCGCTGTCGAGGACGATCAGGATGACGCGCGGAAAAGGAGTCAGGTTACGAGTCGTGCGGCGAGTAATAGTTCGCGACGGCGCGCGGTGTCTCGATGGTCGCAATGGCATGCTTGAAGACGAGGCGGTCGCCGCCGTCCACCTCGAAGACAACCGCGAACTTGTCGAAGTTCTTGATGAGGGCCTCGAAATACCGCCCATCCATCAGGTGGATGGTGACCGCGACCCGATCGCGTCTGGCGTAGTTCAGGAAGGCGTCCTGAATGTTGGGTAGCGTCGATGACGAGACACGCGGTTCCGTGACCTGGGACATCAGAGAGCGTCTCCTCCTACGCACACACCGTGCGCCGCGAGAGTGTCGCATACGCGCTGCACGGTTTCCGGGCGCTCACCCGGCGCATCGAACCAGATAAGGTTAGGCTCTTTGCGGAACCAGATCAACTGCCGCCGCGCGTAGCGACGGTTCTCCCGCACGAGAAGATCACGCGTCGCAGCCTCGTCTCTCACCCCGCGCAGCATCTCCAGGACCTGACGGTAGACGAGGCCACCGAACGGGCGCGCGTCGGAAGGCACGCCGCGCGACAGCAGGCCGCGCACCTCGTCGACGATGCCACGCGCGAACTGCTGCTCGACGCGACGGGCGACGCGTTCAGCGGTCAGCGTGGGCGGGAGATGCAGTGCACACGAGATGACCCGGCAATCGGCGATGAGCGACCTCGTCTCGGCGAAATGCGCCGTGAGCGGCTGCCCGGTCGTGTAATAGACCTCGAGGGCCCGGACGAGCCGCTTGCGGTCGCGCGGCATGATGCGCCGGGCTGACTCGACGTCCACGGACTGCAGCAGGCGGTGGAGGCGCTCCGGCCCCTTCCGATCGGCAATCCTGTCGAGCCTGGCCCGAAGGCCTGGATCCGCGCCCGGTCCCGGAAACAGCCCTCGCGTCAGCGCCCTGTAGTAGAAGCCGGTCCCTCCCGCCAGGATGGGCAGTCTGCCTCGCGCGTGAATTGCCCGGATCGCCTGCTCGGCATCGCGCGCAAACTGCGCCGCGGTGTACACCTCGACCGGATCGACGATGTCGATGAGGTGGTGCGTTATCCCGCGCCGCTCCTCCACGGAGAGCTTGTCGGTCCCGATGTCGAAGCCGCGATACACCGCCGTCGAGTCGCAATTGATGATTTCACCGTCGCAGCGCGCGGCGAGCGACAGCGCCAGGGAGCTCTTCCCCGACGCTGTGGGGCCGAGCACCGCGAGCACCGTCCGTGGTCCAGCGTTTGGGGCCGAAGGTTGGTGAGGCAAGAGCTCAAGCGAGCTTCAGAAAGACGTACACGGTCAGCGCGAGGAACAGAAGAATCAGTCCGAGCTGTTGGCTCCTGGTGGGCACGATCGCTCTCTGGAAGGACGGATTCAGTTCAGTGGCGGGTTCTCGTTGTAGTAGAACGTCACCGTGAAGAACGCTCTGGGCTCCGGGTACTCCGGGGGAAGCGGTTCCGTGGGATTCGAGCCCAGAATCGCGTTGTGCGCCGCGAGATTGAACGCGTTGATGTCCGAGTGCGACACGACCGCGATGTCGGTGATCCGCCCGTCCTTGTGGATGTTGAACTGCAGCACGACGCGCCCACGGAACGTCATCGCCGCATACGGTACGAACCAGTTTCGCCGCACCTGCGCCACGAAGCGGCGCAGCCAGGGCCCGAACTCCACGCCCTTCGTGTCGAACTGAATGGTCGCCCCTGGATCGCTCACGCCCCCCTGGGGGTTGTGGAACGTCTCGTTCTGGACGTAGCGCTCCAGATTGCGGAGCGCCTCACCCAAGGTACCAGGCGCGGGCCGCGACGTCGCGGGAGCACGGCGGACTCCAGCATCGGCAGGCGGTAGCGCCCTGGCAGTCTCCCGTGGCTCCGGAGCAGGTGGCTTCGTGTCTGGCTCGACGTTCGTCTCGGCGCCGCGCGCACGTTCCGCTTCCGCCGCTTCCGCCCGCTCGAACGAGTTTCCCAGCGAGAAGGGCGACCGATTCTCAGGTTCCTTCGCACGCTCCCGAGCCTGCGCCTGGCGATCGGCGTCCGACAGATCGGCGCGTGGAGGGGGCCGCAGCGCTTCGAGGTCGACCTTCGGCTGCACAAAGACGAATCGACGCTCCGCACGCTCGTCCTCCTGCTGCCGGAGCAGCTCCTGGCGGCGCGCCTCGAGCTCCCCCGGCGACGCTTCGAACAGGTGGATGTCGGGACCAAACTGGAACAGCAGGATGACGACGAGGTGAACGATGATCGACAGCAGTACGCCTTCGCGCGCTGACAGGGCGCTGCCGACGATGAGCTCGTCCTGGTACCGGTCGTCGAAGTCGAGATGTATCACGAGCCTGAAATCAAATTATACCAAGCAGTTACGGCCAGACTGACGCAGTTCCGCCTCCCAGCCGAAAGCTACGTCCTGACCGCCGTATACAGGTAGACGATGCCGAGTGTGAGAGGGACGGCGGAAACCTCGCAGAACCCCGAACCTCGCAGAAGCATCACGAACTCGTCGGGCGGCGGGAAAGCACCCACCGACGCGGGGAGATAGGAATAGGCACCCGAGTGCCCCGAGATGGACCGGCCAATCAACGGCAGCAGAAAGCTGAAGTACCAGCGATAGAGTGTCCTGATCCCCGGGATCCGGGGAGCGCCGAACTCCAGGATCGCGAGGCGCCCGCCTGGCCGCAGCACCCGGGCCAGCTCACGGCACGCCACATCGGCCCTGAGCACGTTGCGCACGCCGAAGGCGACCGTGGCCGCATCCGCGCCGGCGTCGGGAGCCGGAATCCGCATCGCGTCTCCGCGAACGAGGGCGATACGGCGTTCTTCGCCGGCCTCACGTACCTTCCGCAGGCCCCGGGTCAGCATCGCCCCGGCGAAGTCGACGCCCAGTACGCGGGCCGCCGTCGCCTGCGTCCCGCCACGCCGGGCCTCGAGCGCAACGTCGGCCGTGCCGGTGCAGACGTCGATGAGCGTCTCACGGCCCGTGAGCCGAAGCGAGGCGACCAGGCGCGTCCGCCAGCGCCGGTCGATTCCGGCGCTGAGCAGATGATTCAGGAGGTCGTATCGCGGGGCGATCGCGTCGAACATCCCGGCGATGCGGTCCGGCGCCTTGTCGGGGACCTGGTCAGCCACGAAGGTCACGACGGATCGGCCACGAAGATCACGATGAATCTATTCGGAGACGCGCAATGCAAGATGCAAAATTCAAGATGCAAAACGGCAACGTAGGGGAGAGAAGACACTGTTTGCATTCTGCATTTTGAATCTTGCATTACGAGTTTCTGATTAGCCGACATACAGCGCCAGCGCGGTCGTCGCGAAGTACACGATCCCCACCCATCCGTTGAGATCGAACGCCCTCTTCACCTGCGACAGGTCATCGTCGCTGACGAGCGACTGCTCGTAGGCGAGCAGTGCGGCCACGAGCACCACGCCGGCCAGGTACAACGCCGGAAGGCCCGCAACCAGCCACAGCGCCAGCATCATGAGGACCGTCGTCGCGTGCATGAGCCGGGACAGCCGGATGGCCGTCGGGACGCCGAAGGTGGCCGGTATGGAACGCAGGCCGTGCGCTCGATCGAAGTCGACGTCCTGACAGGCGTACAAGATGTCGAACCCTCCGACCCACACGCCGATCGCCAGGCCGAGCAGCCATGGCTCGGCGCCCCAGCCACCGCCGGCGGCCAGCCATCCGCCGACCGGAGCGACGGCAAGAGCGAGACCGAGAAACATCTGTGTGTAGGTCGTGAACCGCTTGGCCAGCGAGTACCAGAACAGGATCGCCAGCGCCACGGGCGACAGGACGAGGCACAGGAACGAGAGTCGTGATGCCGCGTAGACGAACACAATCGAAGCCACGACGACGAAGCTCGTGGCTTCCCAACGCGATATCAGACCGCGGGGCAGCTCGCGCATGGCCGTGCGCGGGTTGAGCCCGTCGAGCCTCGCATCGACCAGCCTGTTGAAGCCCATCGCGGCGCTGCGTGCGCTCACCATGCACACCACAATCCACGCCACCTGCCGCCAGGCGAACGGTTCGACGCGCCACGCCAGCAGCGCGCCGGTCAAGGCGAACGGCAGCGCGAACACGGAGTGGCTGAATCGCACGAACGAGAGATAAGTCGCCAGCTTACGCATGCGCGCCATCGAGCCAGGTCATGGCGCCGGGCTCGACGCCAGACACCAGGTATTCTTCCACATCGCTCACGCCTTCAGGCACGTGCACGGCGATGAGCGCGGCACGCGTGCCGGGCTCGATGCTGCCGAACTCCGCCTCGAATCCGAGCGCACGAGCCCCGACCAGGGTCGCACTGCGCAGCAGCGTCCGTGCGGGAACGTTCGGAGCAATCCGCCGCGCCTCGGCCAGCTCGGCGAACAGGTTCAGATCCTCGACGCTCGCCAGACTGTCGGTCCCGAACGCCACGTCAAGGTCCGCCGCATAGAACGCGTCGAGTGGGGGCGACCCCACACCCACGTGCAGATTGCTCCGCGGGCAGGACACGAGGGTCACGCCGATCCTCCGCAGCCGCGCGAGGTCGTCCTCGTCGAACTGGACGCCGTGGACCACGAGCGTTCGGGCACTCAGGAAGCCGAGCGCCTCCAGATAGCCGACCGGCGAGGCACCGGGTGGCTGCCACGTGTCGGTCCACACACCGAGCCTCTCGAGCATGTGCCGGGCGGCGCCCGTGCCGCGCTGAAGCAGCTCGACCTCTGGCGCCGACTCCCCGAGGTGCACGCTCGTGACGCCGCACGGATGGACGTCCACGTCGTTCCGAATCGCCTTGAACAACCCCGGCGAGACCGAGTACGGCGCGTGCGGTGCAAGGCTGACGCGCACATCACCGGCGTCCACGCCGGCCTCCTCGACTGCCCGCCGCGCCTGACGGACCTTCTCCGCGGGGTCGGCGACGCTGAAGCCCATCAACTCATGGAATACATGGGCGGCCAGGTGCGCCTCTCTCAGCAGCGGCACGGTGGCGAGGGTGTTGCTGACGTCGCCAACGAGGCTGGTTCCGGACGCTCTCGCCTGCTGGAGCGCCTCACGGGCCGCATCGAGGATGGCCGGATCGACCGGATCGGCGAACGTGCGCCGCAGCGCCATCACGGTGCTGACCCAGTCGTTGAAGTGTTCGCTCGAAGGCACGCGGCCGTGCAGATGCGAAAGCTCGAGGTGGGTGTGTGCGTTGACGAGGCCGGGAAGCACGGCGACGCGCCCCAGGCTGATGCTGCCGGCCGGGACGTCCTCACCGACGTCGACGATCCGGCCGCGGTCGAGCGCCACGCTCCCCCGTCGAATCGGGTCGCGCGACATCGGCAGGATCCAGTCGGCGGAAACGCGGATCACTGTCCCAGACGAAGCTGTTTTCCGTGGCGGCTCCTCGCCGCGTAGTTTCGCAGCTCCTCGGGCACGGACGTGTCCCCGTCGGCGCGGGCAGTCGCGAGCGCCAGCATGCGCGGCACGTCGCGCTCCCGGACGATTGGATCGCCCAGTATCTCGTAGTGCATGTTGCGGCGCTTGGGGGCGAAGCCGGCGTCCTCGATGTTCACCACGATCTCGAGCTCGTCCATGCAGTAGGCGGCGCCGGCCGCGCGCACGACGTTCTCTTCGATCATCACGCTGCCCATGTCGTTGGCGCCGAAGGCGAGGCTCAACTGGCCGACCTTGCCTCCCTGGGTGACCCACGACGCCTGCAGGTTGTCGAAGCTGTCGAGCACGATACGCGAGAGCGCGAGTGTCCGCAGGTAGTTGAGGCCGGTCTCCTCGAATCCACCGTGCTCGGTGTGCTCCGGCTGGTAACTCCAGGTGATGAACGCCGTGAAGCCGCCTGTTTCGTCCTGGAGGTCGCGCAGGCGCATCAGGTGCTCGATGCGTTCCTCGTCGGTCTCCACCGTGCCGTACATCATGGTGGCCGTCGTGCGCAGCCCCGCGCGGTGCGCCGCCCGCATCACGTCAATCCACTCGTCGGAGGACGCCTTGCTGTAGCAGTTCAGGAGCCTGCGGACACGGTCCACGAGGATCTCCGCCCCTCCCCCGGGAATGCTGTCCAGCCCCGCGGCCACGAGACGCTCGATCACGGTCGGCACGGGAAGCTGATTCAACCTCGAAATGTGCAGCACTTCGGGCGGCGAGAGCGCGTGCAGCTTGAATTCGGGGTATCGCGTCTTCACCGCGCGAAACAGGTCCTCGTACCACCCCAAGGGCAGGTCGGGATTGTGGCCGCCCTGCAGGAGCAGCTGGTTGCCGCCGACGGCGATGGTCTCGTCGATCTTGTGAAAGATCTCCTCGAAGCCGAGCACGTAGCCTTCGCTCGAGCCCACGGGTCGATAGAACGCACAGAAGTTGCACCGCGCCACGCAGATGTTCGTGTAGTTGACGTTGCGATCGATGATGTAGGTGACGACGCCCTGCGGGTGCTTCCGGAGGCGGATGCCGTCGGCGAGGCGGCCGAGCAGATGGGTGGACGCGCGGCGGTACAGCTCGAGCGCCTCGGCCGCCGACACGCGCCCGCCTTCCCTCACCTTCGCGGCGATCCGATCGACCGTCAAAAGAACTCCAATGCCCTGCGGCGCGGCCCGAGACCGAGGTCCGCCGCCAGGTCGAGGAACAGCTGCAGCCCGGATGCTTCTTCCGCGCCGAGGCCGTATCTCACATTATCTCTTAGGTAGACTGCCGCCCGGGCCTCACGGGCCGCGTCCCCGGCGCCATACTCCGCGGCAATGGCGTCGGTCGCAGCCATCCCTTCAGCCTGAGCCTGCTGGAGAGCGAGCACGACTCCTTCGTCGGCTGCGCCAGGACGGCCCGTCCAGGCGGCGTAGACGAACGGCAGCGCCGTCATAGTCGTCCACGCCTCGCCCAGATCGATCTTGCGCAGCCCGAGCGCCTCATGGGCGGCGTCGAACGCCGGGTCGCCGATCAGCAGAGCCGCGTCCCACGCCTCGGTCATCGCGGCCAGATCGGGGCCGTGCGGCACGAAGCGCGGGCTGATGCGAAAGTGATGACGACAGAGGACCTGAATCAACGCCACCGACGTAAGTGAGCTCGTATCGAGGGCGATGTGGCGGATCTCGCCGATCGGCCTTCGCGTGTAGAGCGCGACCGAGGCAATCGCGCCCCTGGAGCCGATGCCGACGCCGGGAACGAATCGGTATTCGGCGGACTGGAGGTATTCAACCGACGGAATCAGCCCCAGATCCACGTCGCCCCGTTGCAGCAGCGACGCGCACACCGAGGGGACGTCGTACCGGAGGCGCCAGCGCCCTGGGTCGCGATCGAGCGCCCAGGTGAGCGGGCGAGCGTTGAGATACCCCACCGCGCCGATGCGGACCTCGTCCATCAGCTCAAGGCCGAGAATCGGCCGTCGCGCTCGACAGGGATCAACCCCGCCGCCTCGATGTTGCGTCGGATTTCCTCGAGCGGGGCACGCCGCCGCCCCTCGGGCGCCTCATCCGACCCGGACACCCCGTCGACATCGTCTGCGCCGAACGTCAGCGCGACCTGCGCCAGCTTCGGACCGTACCGGCGCCAGTCCACTTGAATCGACGGGATCGTCGGCGCGGCCAGTCTGGCGATCGCCACCATCTTCACGTCGTCGTAGCCAGTCGTCGGCCTGAACGCCGCAAGGGTCGACGGGAGCGGGTTGAGGGACTGGAGGCACCCGTACTCGTCCTGCAGCTCGCCCGCCTGCAGGAAGAGGCCAATGCGCTCGGCGGCGGATGCCTTGCTCACGGCGAGGCGCAGCCGGGAGAAGCCCGCGCCCAGCAGACTCTGGACGGCACCTGAGACATCCTTCACGCCATCAAGCGGAACGTTGGCAATCGCGTCCAGGCCGGCCGACCTGAGCTGCGCCAGGACCTGGGCCGGCGGCGTGCTCCCCGACCATCGTTCGATGTCGTCCCACGCGAAGGCCGCGATCGTGCGACCGGCCGCGACACTCCTGGCCGCCTCGACCGCCCCCACAGCGGCCGTCAGGTCGCCGGGGGCTCCCGTGAGCTGGATCTCTCGCGCCGAAGGAGGCACATGCCCGGCAGGGGCACCATCGAAGGGACACTCCGCAACCCGAACGAACGTGACGCGCGTCCCGTGCAGCCGCCGCCGCAGAGCATCGGCAAGCATGCCGAGGGACAAAATGTCCGGCGTCGCCGCGAGGTCACGGATCTCGTCCGCCGACAGTCGCTCACCGGACGTGATGCGGTCCATGCAACGGTCGAACGGCATGTCGCTACTCGGAAGACTGCATCGACTCCGCCACTCGCGTGGCCAGAGCAAGGGCATCGCGCCCGGCACGTCCGCTGACGCCAGGCTCGCGGCGGCCGCGGACAGCGTCGACGAAGTCCGCCAGCTCGGCGCGCAACGGCTCATCGCGCACGACGTCGAGCTTGCCCCCCTGAATCACCGGGCGGCCATTCTGGGCCACGGTCCGGTATACCTCGACGTCCTGCGAAGCGAAGTCGATCGACAGGTACGAGTCGTGTTGAAAGAAGCGTACCTTGCGGACCTTATCGCGACTGATGCGGCTCGCCGTCACGTTCGCGATACATCCCGAGGCAAAGCGGAGGCGCACGTTGGCGATGTCGATGCGCGGCGTGAGCACGTTGACACCAACGGCTTCAACCGACACCACGTCGGACTTGACCGCCGTCAGCAGCAGATCCAGATCGTGAATCATCACGTCGAACACGACGTCGATGTCGAGGCTTCGCTCCGGGAACTCCCCCAGGCGATGGACTTCGATGAATCGCGGATTCGACACAAGCGGCAATGCCGCGACGACGGCAGGATTGAAGCGCTCGGTGTGACCGGCCGCCAGGACGACGCCGCGACGAGAGGCCGCATCGACGAGCCGGTCCGCCTCGGGCAGAGACGACGCCAGCGGCTTCTCCACCAGCACCGACACGCCGGCATCGACGAGCGGCAGCGCGACGTCGACGTGCGACACCGTCGGAACGGCGATGGTCACTGCGTCGACCGAGCCCGGTGGCAGGTCCCGGGTATGCGTGAAGGCTCGAACCCCGAACCTCGCACCGATTTCCTCGGCACGTCCGGGCTGCGTGTCGACGACGCCGACCAGGTGGACCCCGTTCATCGCCGAGAGCAGCCTCGCGTGATGCTGCCCCAGGTGGCCAACCCCGATCACGGCGACGCGCAGCGGCTCACTCATGCGCCGGCCGGTGCAGGGGTCTCACGCCCCACGATCACGATGCCGGCTTCGTTGGCTGACGCGTACAGAGCATCGCCGTCCAGCACGAGCGTCTTGCCGGCGTCGATCGACAGCGCCGTCGCTCCGGCAACGCGCATCGCCTGAACGGTGGCGAAGCCCACCACGGGCACGTCGAACCGCATGTCCTGTTGCGGTTTGGCCACTTTGACGATGCGGACCCCGGGGCCCGCCAGATGCCCGGCGCGCCCAATCACCTCATCAGTGCCCTCCATCGCCTCGACGGCCACGACCGCCTGCTGCTTCACGGCAATCGTCTGGCCGATGTCGAGGCCGGCGATGACGTCCGCCATCCTGTACCCGAACTCGAAGTCGCGGCGCTCCTCGGCGGATGGCTCGCGGCGAGTCAGCACACCTGGCTTGGCCAGGAGCGGCGTCAGCAGCGACGTGGAGTCCACCAGCTCGATACCGTGCTCCCGAAGCACGCCGGCGACCGCACCGATCAACCCGTCGGTATTCCTCGACCCGAGCCGCTTCAACGCCGAGAGGAACGTCACGTCGGGAACGACGCCGCCGAAGATCTTCGTGTGCTTGACCTGCCCGGCCATCACCGCGCGGCTCGCTCCCGCCTTCTGAAGCAGGCGGATGCAGGCCCCGAGCTGTCCGAGCGAAATCCAATGAATGGGCGCACCGTGGCGCGTGGCCGCCTCGTTCAGTTCGGGAAACGCCTCATCCTTCACGGCCACGATCGTCACGTCGTGGCCCTGGGCGCGCGCGGCATCGAGGACGAGGAACGGGAACCTGCCGTTGCCGGCGATCAGGCCAAGCGTCACGACACCACACCGGTTCGGTGTTCATTCATCCGCGATGAGCTCCTCGGCGCGTCGAGTCGGTCTCCTGAGGATGACTCCACGCTGTGACGTGCGGATGAAGTCGACGAGGTAGCGGACCTCCGGCGTCGACAACGAGGCGTCCTGCTCGATCTGCTTGAGCGCGCGAGTCGTGTTCAGCTTGGACTGCAGCAGGTACCGGTACGCGTGGCGGAGCTGTGCAATGGTGCCCGCCGTGAACCCGCGGCGGGACAAGCCGATCGTGTTCACGCCGAAGATGCGCGCCGGACGGCTGCCGATCGTGCGGCCGAACGGCAGCGCGTCCTTGGTCACGACCGAATAGCCGCCGATGAACCCGTACTGCCCGACGCGGCAGAACTGATGCACGGCCGACCCCGCGCTGATGTTGGCGTAGTCCTCCACGCCCACGTGCCCGCCGAGCGTCGCGTGCGGCCCGAAGATCGTGTGGCTGCCCACATGACAGTCGTGCGCCACGTGCACGTAGGCCATGAACAGGTTGTCGTCCCCGATCGTGGTCTCGCCGCCGCCGCCGGCCGTTCCGCGGTTGATTGTGACGAACTCCCGAAAGATGTTGCGCCTGCCAATCCGCAACGCGGTCGGCTCACCTTTGTACTTGAGGTCCTGCGGCGCCAGTCCAATCGACGCCATCGGGAAGATCTGCGTCTCGTCTCCGATTTCGGTTCGCCCGTCGACGACGACCGACGCCCCGATCCGGCAACGCTTCCCGACGCGGACATCGGGGCCGATGACGACGTGCGGACCGACGGTTGTGCCCTCCCCAATCCGCGCGGAGGGATGAATGCGCGCGGACGGATCGACATCCGCGGCACCCGCCTCGACGGCCAGGAGCAGATCCGCCTCGGCAACCACCTGATCGTCCACGTAGGCAGCCGCCTGCACCCGGGCCAGCCGCGACCGGATCCGGCCCATGGATACCTCGAGCCGCAGTCGATCGCCTGGCACGACGCTTCGTCGAAACTTGGCGCCGTCGACGCCACGAAGAGAGGCCCGTGCGCTCAGCGGCGCACGGGTGCACTCGAGGACCAGGACGGCGGCCACCTGCGTCAGCGCCTCGATCATCAGGACGGCCGGCATCAGCGGCGAGCCGGGAAAGTGCCCCTGGAAATACTCCTCGTTGATCGTGACGTTCTTGACCGCCACGAGACGGCGTCCTGACTCGTGTTCCGTGACCGCATCGACGAGGAACGACGGGTAACGGTAGCAGACGCGGCCGAGCAGGGCGGGAAGGTCTATTGCCACAAGGCGCCTGTACGACCGTGGACGCCGCGCCTCAGCGCGGCGTTGGTGCAGCCGGGGCCGGAGCGGTCGGCGCCGGAGTGGTTGGCGTCGGAGCAGCCGCGGACGGGGCCGCGGCCGGGGCCGGCGCATCGAACGCCTGAATCACTTCGGCCGTCAGGTCCAAGCCGGCGTCGGCCCAGATGAGCCCGCTCTGGGTGCCGTTGAACACGAAGTGCACTTGCTTCTGCTGTGCGACTTTCCCGACGACCGCGATGACCTTCCGGTTGAAGTCGAGTTCCACCTGCTCGGCGAGCGTCTGCACGTCCTGCTGGGCGTCCTCGCTGAATCGGTTGATGTCCCGCTGTTGTTTCTCGATCTCCGCCTGCAGCTGCGCCCGGGCCTGTTCGCTCATCACGCTCCCGCCCTGCTCCAGCTTCTGCTGATTCGCCTGCAGCGCCTTGTTCTTGTCCTGCAGCTCGCGGGTCTTCTGCTCCTGCAGCGCCTTGATCTTCTCGGCGGCCACCTTGCCCTCTGCAGAGTGCGCGGCGACCAGCTGGATGTTCACCCAGGCGTACTTCAAGCCGTCCTGAAACCGCGGCTGTGGCGGGGCCTGGACGACCGGCGCGGGTGCCACTGGTCGCGGGGCAGCCGGCGTCTGGGGCGCCGGGGCGGTCGGTCGCGGAGCGGCAGGGGCCTGTCCAGCCGGCGCTGGTGCCTGAGCATGCGCGACACCGGCAGCCACCGCCGTGTTGAGCGCCAGAACGAAGGCAAACACTCTCATCCTCTCGGTCCTTTCTCTTCTAGTCGAGCCCTACGATTTTACTCGACCATCCCTCGCCAAGTAAGATGGTCCGTGCTCGCCGCCCCTGCCAGGAGATGTCCCCTCTAATGCGCTACTCGACCGCGTTTTCCACGCTGCTGCTGCTTGCGGCCATGGCCGCGACCGGATGCGACGACAACACCGTTGTCACGCCGACCGAGCCCTCGCCGGTGACCATCTCCGAAACGTTCAGCGACTCGCTCAACGCGAACGGTCTGCGGATTCATGCCTTCACGGTCAGCCGTGCGGGCACCGTCTCTGCGCAGCTCGCGACGCTTTCCGACCCCGCAGCGACCGTCGGCTTGAGCATCGGCACGTGGAACGGCGCGGCCTGCCAGATCGTCATCGTCAACCCCGCTGCCGTCCTCAACACCACGGTAACGGGCACGGCGCAAGCCATCGGGGAGTTCTGCGTCATGCTCAACGACGTCGGCAAGCTCACGACTTCGGTCGACTACTCGGTGACCGTGACCCACTTCTGATCTCGGTCTCCGTCTCACGTCTCCGGTCTCCGGCCCTGAACCAGCACGGACCTCACCGGAGACCGAAGACCGAAGACCGAAGACTGGAGACCAAAGACCGGAGACCGCGATCAGAACGTCGTCCCGACTGCGAACCTGAACGTGGTCTCCTTGGCCGGCCTGAGATTGTTGTCCAGCACTCCGCCCCGCTGGGGATTCCACGCGTAGATCAGACGAAACGGCACGTTCAGGACGGGCATGAAGAACCTGAGCTCGAGGCCCGTCGAGGTCTTGAACGCGCTGGTCCGGCCCACCACGACCGTCTCGAGGCCCGGCGCGTTCGGATCGACGAGCGACGAGCTGGCGAACGGATCGACGAGCGCGAGCGGCGGCGGGCTGCGCAGCTCGATGAGGTTCTCCTTCCACCCGAACGGTTGCCCGAAGTCCCGCACCTGGCCCGCATCGTAGAACATGACCAGCCGGACCTGATTGACGATCGAGATGAGGTACTCGGCGTTGAACACGAGACTCTTGTTGCCGCCGAGCACGATGACCGAATCCGGCACCGTCGGCCCGATGGAGCGAATGTCGTAACCGCGAACCGTGTACTCACCACCGAGGAACAGCCGCTCGAAGATCGGCAGCGACTGCGTCCGGCCGACCGGGGCGATGTACTCCGCCAGCGCGCGGAACCCCACGGAGGTTCGCGGCAGGTGTTTGAAGAACATGATGGCCTCGCCCCTGGGCTTGTAGAACTGCGTGTTGCCGCCCAGCATCGCAAGGTCGACCGACAGCGTGAAGCGCTTGCCGGTGTTGGGGAAGATCGGGTTGTCGACGGTGTTGTGGACGAATTGCGGCACGATCTTGCTGATCGACCGATGGCCCCCCTGTCCGATCAGCAGCGAGTCGTACACGAACGGGTTGCGGCGGAGGACTTCGACCTGGGTCGGCGTCAACTGCGACAGGTCGCCGACCGACGAGATGATCGAACAGCCGGTCGGGCGCAGGAGGCACGAGGTGTCGATGAGCGCCTCGTTCAAGTCGGTCATCTTCACTGTTTCGTACTGGTAGCTGAGGATCATCCGGCTGAAGTCGGCCAACGGGAACCCGAAGAATACGTTACTGCCGGTCGACTTCTGCGTGTAGTAGCCGATGTACTGCAGTGACCGCTTGAAGACGTCGAATCCGCCGGTGATGTTGCGGTCGAACAGGAAGGGCTCGGTGAACGCGAGCTGATAGTTCTGCGCGCGGTCGCCGGCCTGCATCGAGACGCTCAGGCTCTCACCGCGGCCCAGGAAGTTCGACGTCTGGAACCCGAGCTGGCCAAAGAATCCTTCGTACTGAGATATGCCGGCGCCGAAGGTGAGCTGGTTCCGGTTCTGCTCTTCGAATTTCAGCGTGACGTCGACCGTGTTCTCCTGGCCGGGCGTCTTGTCCACCGTCATGTCGCTGTCGTCGCCCTTCAACTCCTTGAAGTACCCGAGCTGATTCAGCCGGCGGACGCTGTACTTGAGCGCCTCCGTACTGAAGATGCTGCCCTCGAGAAGCCGCATCTCGCGGCGAATCACGTTGTCGCGCGTCGTCGTGTTCCCGGTGAAGGTGATGCGGTTGACGAAGTACTGTGGCCCCTCGTCGATACGCATCGTGACGCCAACTGTCGGCGGGCCGTCGCCCGTGCGACCCCTCGGGATCTCTTCGGGCGCCGCCAGGGCTGGCGGCACCTGGGCCGCCAAGGTCCTCTCCGCGCTGTTGGGATCGTCGCTGAAGCTGAAAATCGGGAACGGCGTGAACTCCATGTACCCCGCGCCGCCGTAGACCTCTTGGGCCTTCCGGTTGCCGTCCTGCAGCTTCTTCCGGTTGTACCAGTCGCCAGGCTTGAGGTCGTAGAGCGTTCTGAGCGCCTCGCTCCGAACCAGCTTGTTGCCCTCGAACCCCAGGTCGCCGACCTTGTAGCGCCGCCCCTCCGTCACCGGAATCCGGAGCTGAATCCAGCGCGTCTTCCCGTCCTTGGTGTCTTCCAGCACCTTGAGCTCGGGCTGTCCGACCCGCGCCTGGGGATACCCCTTGTTCTGGTAGTGCTCGACGATCCCCGCCACGTCCTCTTCGTACTTCTCCGCGTTGTAGGTACCGCCGCCCGAGATCCAGCCGTAGAGAGGGTTCTTCGGCTTGTTCTCCTTGATCTTGCGCTGCAACTTGCCGTCCCCGATGGCCTCGTTGCCGACGAACTCGAGGTCCCGAATCTTGATCTTCGGCCCCTCGCCGACCACGAAAGTCACGTTGACCACTTTCGGGCCGCCGGCGACGGGCGTGACGGTGTGATTGACCTCGGCGTTGGTAAAGCCTTTCTCCGCCATCATCTCGCGCAGGACGCCTTCGACCCGTCGGATGGCCCCGTCGTCGCGGAACGAGTCGAGGCGCAGCTCGATCAGGCGCTCACGGAGCTTGGTGTCGATGTCGGCGCGCTTGATGATGCTGATGCTCTCTCCCTTGGAGTCGCGGTAGTCGACGATCTTGATCCGCTCGCGCTCCTCCATGTGGTACACGACCATCTTTCCGACCACGCCGTTCGGGAAGGTGTGATCAGTGATCTCGATCGAGAGGTCGTCGAGGAAGTTGGTCGCCCACAGCGTCTTGAAATCCGACAGCATCATCTGCTCGGCCGCCTCGTCGTAGAAGACGAACCTCCCCTGCGCGGTGATGCTCGGCCGGAGCTTGATGTAGTACATGTAGGTGTCGGACTCGATCGTCGAGAACCCACCCTGGCGGTTGAAGCACGGCTGGAAGATCCAGATGAACGGCGGCGAGCCAGCCGGGGGCAGGGCCGGCGGCGCCGCGACATCGGTACCGCACGCCGTCTTGGTGATCGGTACCCTCGCCTGCGGGTCGGCGGGCGTCTGCGCCGCGGGTGCGGGCGCGGCCGTGGCCGTTGGTTCGGCGGTGGGCGCCTGGGCGAAGGCGGAACTGGCGCCGGCGAGGCCCAGAACCCCGAACAACGCGAGGATCGGAAGCGCGTACTTGTGCATCACTGGGAAGCGATTCAGTTTACTGGATTTTAGGACGACGGGCCCGCCCTGATGGCTTGGGCGCCTAGTTCAGCCGCCGTCCCGCGACCAACTCCCCGGCCGGGCGGTAGGAGATCTGGCCGCCCTCCAGGTACACCTCGATTTCGCCGTCGCGGAGGTTGCCTCGGATGAGCTCCTCCGAGAGCGGATCCTCCACGTACCGCTGGATGGCCCGGCGCAGCGGGCGGGCGCCATACGAGCGGTCCTTGCAGGTCACGTCGATGATCCAGTCGACCACGTCCCGCGCCAGAACGATCTTCATCCGGCGATCGGCCAGGTTCGCGTTGAGCTGCTCGAGCAGCAACCGCATGATCCGCCGCAGGTCGTCGTCGGAGAGCGCCTCGAAGACGATGATCTCGTCGATACGGTTGATGAACTCGGGGTTGAACGTCCGCTTGACCTCCCCGAGCACCATGTCGGCGACGTTCTTGTCGATGGTCCCGGCATCGCTGGCCTGGAACCCGAGCGACGCCTTCTTCTGAATGAAGCGCGCCCCGATGTTCGAGGTCATGATGACGATCGCGTTCTTGAAGTTCACACGGTTGCCGAGGCCGTCGGTCAGATGGCCGTCCTCGAACACCTGCAGCAGGATGTTGAAGATGTCCGGATGCGCCTTTTCGATCTCGTCGAGCAGCACGACGGAGTACGGATTTCGCTTCACCTTCTCGGTGAGCTGCCCGCCCTCCTCGTGGCCGACGTATCCCGGCGGCGAGCCGATTAGCTTCGACACCGAGTGCTTCTCCATGTACTCGGACATTTCGAAGCGGATGAGCGCGTTGTCGCTGCCGAAGAGAAAGTTCGCC
>Ga0209640_10000473_pt1 | contig 30906 bp, 33 predicted proteins | sample RifCSP10_1_FD_184018 | JGI IMG/M metagenome (GOLD analysis project Ga0209640, IMG submission 184018) | Soil microbial communities from Rifle, Colorado - Rifle CSP2_sed 10_1 (SPAdes) (version 2) | ecosystem: Environmental > Terrestrial > Deep subsurface > Rock core/Sediment | place: Rifle... | reverse complement strand
GCGGCGCTGCTGGCCGCGTTCGACATCCAGCTCCACCCCGGCACGCCGGAGCCCTGGTAGCCGGTTATCGGCTGTCGCAGCGATGGCCACGCGCACGGCGCGGCTCATTCCGGCCGCCTCGGCTTTCTGATCTCCTCGGGCGTGATGGCGGAGTGAACAAATCCGCGCGCGGCGCGTCGGGCGGATCGGGCGGCAGCCGGCAGCCGCAGGCGGCGCAGCGGCGCTGCGCATCGCAAAAGGAACAACGGCGAAGCTAAGCTTTTCCCTGCAGCGGGATCGGTTCTGCGTGCCCGGAGCCGATCCCGACTCCGCAAAAAATTAGACTCGAAGCAATCGGACCGCCCCGGCTTGCAGCCCAACCTACAAACAACAAAGATTTGAACGGGTCAGTGGAACGTAACGAGGGCGTCGCCGTTGCGGGACACACGGAAGTAGTCGTCGGAGGTCAATCATGTGTGATTACTCGCTCGAAGCCTACCAAAGCCGACCGGCAGTGACCGGCGAACGGTACGTCCTCGATCAGTTCCCCAGCGGATCCAAAGGTTTCACCACCCGACCCGGCTGCACGACCGCGATATGCATGGCAGCCGACGCGCGCCTGCGGCTTGAAGGCATTTCCTACGCGCTCCAGGAAGCCCATGGCATCGGCGCGGTCGAGGAAGTGACCATGATCCGGCGCGAGCCGGGCCCCTATCACGACGGCGTCAGGTTCCGCAACGGGCACGAAATCCTGCTGCAGGCGCTTGATCGTGGCGTCAGGGCCACTGTCCTGCCGGCGCAGATCGATATCGGCGATGCGCTTGGTATCGGCGATACGGTGCGCGAGCTGACGCCCGCCTAGCGGACGACGAAGGGGTCGGTTGCCGCGCCGGGACCGACCCCGTTTGTCGCAGAGCGACCGACCCGGCGCTTGCAGCACCAACGCTTTTTCGCGCTGTATCTCGCCCAGGAGCAGCGCTGCCTCGGGCTCGCCCAGCGTCGCGCGCAGCTTGGGGTAGCTCGTCTGCTTCCTCGCGCACCACTCTCGTGCATTGCCAAGGGCTGATGTAACTTCGGCGCCACCGGCATTCCGCAGCGGCGGAACCGGCGCAAAGCCGCGCGGCAAAACGCAGGGAGACTAGCGATGTACAAGGCAACCGCGGGCATCGCGCTGCCCACCACCATCATCGGCTCGCTGCCGCGGCCGGCCTGGTACACGGAAAATCTCGGGTCCCGCATGTTCCGCGAGGCGATGGTCGATGCGCGGTTCCGCGAGCAGTTCCTGGATACCCTTGCCGCCTTCATCAAGGACCAGGAGACCGCCGGGCTCGACATCCTGACCGATGGCGATGCGCGGTTCGACCGCGACGTCGGCGGCCACCACTGGTTCTCGTTCGCACCGCAGCGGATGGACGGGTTCGCCGGCGCCACCGCCTACAAGATCCAGGGCGGGCGCGCCGGCTTCCCCACGCCGCGCGGCCACATCCTGCACGACATCGTCGAAACGCGGATCATGCCGGACCTGGTGGGGCCGGTCGGCCGTGGCGCGCTGCAATACACCGCGATGTGGAAGGCGGCGCAGCGGCTCACCACCAAGCCGGTGAAGTTCGGCACCATCACGGCCGAGCTCGTCGCCATGGCGGTGCGCGATTCCCACTACAAGGATCTGAGGAAGGCGATCCTCGCGGTGGCCGAGGCGCTGAACGCGGAGCTGCACGAGCTCGCCGACGCCGGCTGCAGCGTGATCCAGATGGAGGAGACCCAGATCCATCTGCTCGCCGCCAAAGGCCTGGTCGACAACGTGCTGAACCCGGATTTCATGGTCGAGGCGTTCAACACCACCGTGCGCGGCCTGCGCGCCAAGACCGAGGTGTGGTGCCACACCTGCTGGGGCAACCCGGCCGCGCAACGCCTGTTCCCCAAGCAGCCGAGCTATGCGCCGGCCTTGGCGCCGCTATCGCGGCTGGACGCCGACGCGATCACGTTCGAATGCGCCAGCGGCAACGGGATGGATCTCGAAGCGATCGGCAAGGGCATCAAGGACCAGAAGGTCTGCATCGGCGTGGTGGATCATCACGTGCTGCAGGTGGAAACGCCGGAACAGGTGGCCGATCTGATCCGCCGCGGCTTGAAGCACATCCCCGCGGACCGGCTGGTGCTGGCCTCCGACTGCGGCATGGGCCGCGAAGGCATGAGCCGCCGGCACGCGTTCTACAAGATGGTGTCGATCGTGCGCGGCACGAACCTGGTGCGGCGCGAGCTCAAGCTGCCCGAGGCGCCGTGCCTCGCCGCCGACGACCGCTACTCGATGGTGGAGTAGAGACGGCGCCCGCGAGCCACAAAACATCCTGTCACCCTCGCGAAAGCGGGGGTCCACACTTCATCGCGCGCGACCTGAGCAGTGTGGATTCCCGCATTCGCGGGAATGACAATTTAAAAAATTTCGCAAAATTCCGTTTTGTCGTCCCTGCGAAAAGCGGAAACCAGCGGCCGGGCGAATGCCGGGGATCGCGTGCGCGACCTCGGCCACACCAAATCGACCCCTTCGTTTAGCGCCGCGTCCAGCGCAGCAGGCGGTATCCGGCGAGCGTGATCTTCAACCGGTAAGTTTCAAGTCTCAATGTCATTCCCGCGCAGGCGGGAATCCACACGTGTGGACCCCCGCTTTCGCGGGGGTGACATTTTGGGACTTGGAGGGAGAAGGGTGCGCTACCACGTCCCGGGCGCGGGCTCGAGGCCGAGCGCGATCTGGCCGTAGGGCGGCGCGGCGAGCTCCCAGCGCAGCGCCGAATGCGCGGTCGCTGCGATCACGTCGCGGTAGCAGCGCTGCAGCGCATTCGTCAAATGCAGGTGGTGGCCGCCGGCGACCGCGAACAGCCGGTCGGCGGATTGGCGCGCCAGCATGGCGGCATACGCGGTGTCGCGCTTGGCAGCCGCGCGCTGCGTCATGGTGATCCGCTCGCCGCGGCCGAGCGTCTGCATGACGCCGCGCGCCGCCGTCACCAGCGCAAGCTGCGCTGCGTTGAGCGCGGCCGCCGCTTCGGCGGTCTGCAGCTGCACCCATTGGCTGTCGGCGATCAGCCCGCCGCGGCTCTTGCGCCCCCTCATGCTGAGGGCGAACTCATCCAGCAGGCCGAGCGCCGCGCCGACCGCGATCGCAGACAGTCCCAGCCCGGCGATGGCGCGCCGCGGCATGCGGTACACCGGTGCGACCTCGGGGCTGTTGTCGAGCGCGATGCCGGCATCGGCATCGGCCACGTTCATCATGCGATGCGCCGGCACCAACGCATCGCGGATCGCGACGCTTTTCGAGCCGGTGCCGGCGAGCCCGACCACGTGCCAATCATCGATCAGCGTGACGTCGGCACGCGGCACCAGATAGACGAAATAGCCGGCGTTCTCCAACGGCGCACCCACGAACACCCAGGATGCATGATCGACGCCGCTCAGGAATTCCCATTGGCCCGATAGGCGCGCGCCGCCGTCCACTTTCCCGGCGCTGCCTTTGCCGGCGAAGAACGACGCGCTGAGTAGCGCGCGCTGGTCCGCGCCCCACACCTCGTCCTGGGCGCGGGCATCGAACATGCCAAGCTGCTGCGCGTGGTCGTTGTAGATGGTGAGCACCCAGCCCTGCGCGCCGCAGCCCCGGGCGAGCGCGAACGCGGTCTCGCACAGCACGTCCCATCCCATGGCGTAGCCGCCGAACCGCTTGGGCTTGAGCATGCGATGCAGATCGGCCGCGAAGAAGTCCTCGACGCTTTCGCTGGGACAGATGCGCGTCTGCTCGCACGCCGCGGCGCGCTCGCGCAACCGGGCGCCGATGGCGGCGGCGCGCGCCACCAACTCGTCGCGGCTTGGCGGGTTCAAGGTGCCTCCCTGCCGCAATCCTCGACGGTTGGACAGGGAGGCGCAACAACCGATTGAAGGAGAGAACGCCGCGACCGGTTATCGCCAGTGACGATGGCGGCCGCGACCGTTGTCGCCGAAGTCGCCGCGGAACACGAACGTGGTGCTCGAGCGCGGGTATGCCGGGTAATAGCCGTACGCCGGCGGCGGAGCATAAGAGTAGGCCGGATAAGCCGGCGCCGGTTCGTAAACGGCGCACGCGGCGAGTCCGAGCGGAAGTGCAAGCGCGGCGGCGAGCGAGACGAGATGGATGCGTTTCATGGCGACCTCCTAGAACCACTACACGCCATGCATGCCGTCGCCCTGCGCGCGCGGGCGCACGTGCCCAAATCGTGCCGCAATCGAAAATCGTTCGGAGGTGGTAGAATGATGTGACTGCAGCTCTATGCGGGAGATTGCGATGACCGTGTGCCTGTCCGCCAACGGCGTGAACGTCCACAGTGTCGACGCCGCACCGACCCGCCTGCTGGTCGCCACGCTGGGCGGCGTGATCATATTGGACCGCGACGCGCCCGGCGCAAGCTGGCGCACGCAAGGTCTCGTTCTCGAGGGCAAGCACGCGAGCGCGCTGATGGTCGAGCCGACGCGCGGCGGCATCTTCGCCGGCGTGCATGACGGCGCGCTGTATTTCAGCGGCGACGACGGCGAAACCTGGCAGCAGCGCTCCGACGGCATCACGATCCCGCACATCTATTCGCTGGCCTATGCCCCGCGCGCCGGCGGCGCGACGCTGTACGCCGGAACCGAGCCGGTCGGGCTGTTCCGCAGCGACGATTACGGGCGGAGCTGGCGCGATCTGGCCGCGATCCGGAGCATGCCGGGCCGCGAGAAGTGGAGCTTTCCGGGGCCGCCGCATGTTCCGCACGTGAAATCGATCGCGATTCATCCGCGCGATCCGGACACGGTTTATGCCGCGGTGGAGCAGGGCGGGTTGATGAAAAGCACCGACGGCGGGGCGACCTTCCGCGAGCTCGACGCCTACGCACGCGAGGGCGATGCGGTGTACCACGACATCCACCGCACGCTGGCGCTGCCGTCGCGGCCGGACGAGATGTTCATGACCTCGGGCTGCGGCTTGTATCGCAGCACCGATGCGGGCGAGACCTGGGAGCACCTCACCACAGATGGCTTCCGCGTCGGCTACCCCGACCACCTGGTGGTGTCGCCGCACGACGAGCGCGTGATGTTCATGTCGGGCGCCGCCGGCAATCCGTTCACCTGGCGCAAGACCGGCCGCGCCGAAGGCACGGTGATGCGCACGCGGGACGGCGGGCGGAGCTGGGACTTTGCCAACCGCGGCATGCCGCCGGGGCGCGCCAATGTCGAGGCGATGGGCATCGCGTCGTATCCGGGCGGGTTCAGCCTGTTTGCCGGCAACACCGACGGCGAGGTGTATTGCAGCGAGGACGGCGCCGAGAGCTGGACACGGATCGCGAGCGGCCTGAAGCCGGTGTCGAAAGGCGCCCATTACCGGCTGGTGCAGGGCGCGCCGGCCGCCGCCGCACCGCATTGAACGGACACGGTGTCTTCGCAATCCAGCATTGCGATTGTTTCACAATCGTGCAGTTCGCACGGATTCGCCGCGTCTTCGCCTCAGTTTCTCCATGATTGGCCCGTGTAATGACTATTGCCGCCCACCAGCGGCCATGGAGTCGCGCCATGTTGTGGAAGATCCTGGTAGCCGCCGCTGCGACGAGCCTGGTGTTGCTGGCCGGCGCGGCGCTCGCCGATCCGCCCGCCACGGCAGGCCGCATCGCCTATACCGAAGGGACGGTGTCGTTCCGCCCCGCGGACAAGGGCGAATGGCAGCCCGCCACGCTGAATTACCCCGTCACGTCGGGCGATGCGATGACCACGGGCGCAAGTTCCAGGGCCGGGATCCAGGTGGGATCCACCGAGATCTTCCTCGACAGCTCAAGCGCGATCGAGGTCAGCAAGCTCGATGACGGCGCCACCGATCTCAGGATCGAAGGCGTGGCGTTCGTCTATCTGCCGGTGCAGCCGCCGACCGGCATTCAGCTCACCACCGGGCATACCACCGTCGCCCTGACGCAGCCTGGCCGCTACCGGATCACGGCTGGCGATGAGCGCACGGAAGTCGCCGTGCTCGAGGGCGCGGCGCGGGTGGACGGCGACACGCCGGTCGATCTGCATACCGGACAGAGCGTGAGCGTCGGCGATGACGGGATCGGCCCGGTCGCGGTGGCAAGCCGGACTCCGTTCGATGGCTGGGCGTTCGACCGCACGCGGCCCGCGCCGACGTCGCAAACCGCGCAGTACGTTTCGCCGCAGATGACCGGCTATCAGGACCTCGACAATGCCGGCCGCTGGAACACCGTGCCGAGCTACGGCCCGGTGTGGTTCCCCGAGCAGGTGCCGACCGGCTGGGTGCCGTATCGCTACGGCCATTGGGCGTACATCCCGCCGTGGGGCTGGACCTGGGTCGACGATGCGCCGTGGGGCTTTGCGCCGTTCCATTACGGACGCTGGGTGGTGATCGAGCATCGCTGGGCGTGGTGGCCGGGGCCGCGCGTGCATCGCCCGATCTATGCGCCGGCGCTGGTGACGTTCATCGGCAGCCCGGGCTGGGGTTCGATCACCGTGGTGCGCGGGGCGCGCCCGGTCGGATGGGTGCCGCTGGCGCCGCACGAAGCATTCCGGCCGCATTACCGGGCGAGCCCGGCTTACGTGCGGAACATCAACGTCGTCACGATCAACAACACGACGGTCAACAACGTCGGCGTGAACAACAGTCGCACGCGATCGTTCGAGCGCTTCGCCAACCGCGGCGCGGCCACGGTGGTGCCGGCGTCCGCCTTCACGGGTTCCGCCGAGGTGCATCGCGCGCAGCTTGCGGTACCGCGCGAAGAGCTCGCGCGCGCGGTGCCGAGCAGCGATATCGGACGTCTGCGCCCGCACGGGAGAGATACCGCGCCTGCGGCGGTAAGCGCGGATCGGGCACCGGCCGGCGCGTCGTCGCCTCAGCGCACGCGCCAGGATCGGCCCACGCGCGTCGAGCGCAACGCGGTACGCGACGTAGCGCCTGCGGCCGGGCGCCCGAGCGAGCCGTCGGACCGGCGCGACCTGCGGGGGGAACGAACGGCAAGTCGACCGTCGGCAATCCTGGCCCCGCCGGCGGTCCGTCCCGGCGAGGCCGAGCGCGCGCGTCAGTTCCCGCCGCCGCGCAGCGAAACGGTGCGGCCAAACCCGCTGCCGCAAGCCGTGCCTTCGCCGCAGGCGAGCCCGGCGCCGGCCGCGCCGATGCGTGAACAGCCGCAGCGGTTCCACAGGCAATCGCCGCCGCAAGCCGGACGGGACGCGGAGCGGGCGCGCAGCGCTCCGCCGCGTATCGAAGCGCCGCGCCCGAACGCGGCGCCGCAGGTCATGGCGCCGCGTCCAGTGCCGCGGCCGCAAGCCGTGGTTCCCGCTCCGCAGCCCCAGATCGCGATTCCGAGAACGGTGCCGCCGCCGCGCGAAATGCAGCATCAGCCGCGCGCCGTGGAACGGCCGGCGCCCGCCGCCCCGCCGGTGATGCAGCGTGCGCCGGTGCAAGCGCCGCGGGCCGTGCAGCGCGCGCCGACGCCGGCGCCGCAGCAAGCCGCACCGGCGCAGTCGAGCCGCCAGGGTCACCGCGGCGATGACAGCGGAATCGCGGAACGCTTCGGGGTCCAAAGGCCGAACGCCCAGCGATAGCGCAGGTCCCGCCTGCATAGATGCGGTGCGTGCTTCGAGACGCGGCGCTTCGCACCGCTCCTCAGCATGAGGAATGCTTTTGGTGGCACAAAGAAAATCACCTCAGCCTGGTTGACGAGCGATGCTCGTCAACCGCCCGAAGGGCGCGTCTCGAAGGCCGCACTGATTCCATCCAGGCGAAACTTGCGATATCTGCTTTATCCTTGCCGTTCCACGCACCGGAAACGGCGATGCAAACGACCCCCGGGACACCCACGGCTCCCTAACCGCCGCATTTTCCGTATTGACGCTCCGAGTCGCTGTCTGTACCGGACGCAAGCCAACAACGACGGCATGCAGCCGCGCACATCGGGGAGAGCGCATGACCCTTCAGGGATGGGTCGTCAATCTGCTGAACGGATTCTCGTTCGCCATGGTGCTGTTCCTGCTGGCCGCGGGACTCACCCTGATTTTCGGTCTGTTGCAGGTCATCAACCTCGCGCACGGCTCGTTCTATCTGCTGGGCGGCTATGTCGGGCTGGCGATCATCCAGTGGATCGGCAATTTCCCGCTGGCGCTGGTCGTGGCCTTCCTCGCCATGGCTGCGTTGGGCGCGGCGTTGCAGCAGTTCTGCCTGGCGCGGCTCTATAAGCAGGATCTGCCGCAGGCGCTGCTCACGTTGGGTATCCTGTTCGTGGCCGCCGATGTCGCGTTCGTGTGGTGGGGCGGCAATCCGCAGCTCTTGCCGCAGCCCGAACTGTTGCAGGGCGGCACCCGGCTGTTCGGCATCGGCTACCCGATCTACCGGCTGTTCCTGATCGTCATGGGCATCGTGTTCGCGGCGCTGATGTGGCTGTTCATCGAGCGCACCCGGCTGGGCGCGGTGGTGCGCGCCGGCATGGACGACGAGGAGATGCTGCGCGGCATCGGCATCAGCGCGCCGCTGGTGTTCACCGGCATCCTGGCGCTGGGCGCGGGGCTTGCGGGCGCGGCCGGCGTGCTCGGCGGGCCGCTGCTCGGGCTGCACCCCGGCGCGGATTTCGAGGTGCTGCTGCTGGCCTTCGTCGTGGTGACGGTCGGCGGGCTGGGCAGCATCAAGGGCGCGTTCCTCGCCTCGATCCTGATCGGGCTGATCGACAATTTCGGCAACATCTGGTTTCCACAATTCTCGCTGTTCACCATCATCGTGCCGATGGTGATCGTGCTGGCGCTGCGCCCGACCGGCCTGATGGGCCGGGCATGAGGCGCGCGCTGATCGCGGCCGCGGCGGTTGCGGCGCTGGTCGTCATCGGCCGGTATCTGCCCTCGTACTACACCGGCCTGCTCACGCTCGCGCTGATCTACGGCATCTTCGCGATGAGCCTGGACCTTCTGCTCGGCTATACCGGGCTGCCGTCGCTCGGCCACGCCGCGTATTTCGGCTCGGCCGCATATGTCGCGGCGCTGATCGTCAACAAGCTGGGCGCGCCGTTCGCCGTGGCGATCCCGGCCGGGCTGCTCGCCGCCGTGACGATCGCGGCGCTGTTCAACCTGCTCGCGCTGCGCACCGTGCAAGGCTACTACCTGATGATCACGCTCGCGCTGTCGCAGGTGCTGTGGAGCCTGGCGGTGAGCTGGCGCTCGCTGACCGGCGGCGACGACGGCATGGCGATTCCGCGCCGGCCGGACTTTGGCTCCTGGCTCGGCGTGCGGCTCGACACCGATTACGGCTATTTCATTGTCGTGCTCGCGGTGTTCCTCGCATGCCTGGCGGCGATGCGCATCCTGGTCGCATCGCCGTTCGGCTACGCGCTGCTGGGCATCCGCGAGAACGAAAGCCGCATGCGCGCGCTCGGCTACAACGCCTGGGCGTACAAATACGTCGTGTCGCTGATCGCGGGCCTGTTCGCCGGCATTGCCGGCGAGCTGTACGCGTTCCTGCACAGCTTCATCAGCCCGGCGACGCTGTCGATCGATCTGTCGGCCCAGGTGCTGCTGATGGTGCTGGTGGGCGCCGCCGGCACGCTGTGGGGGCCGATCTTCGGCGCCTTCGTGCTCGTGATCCTGCAGAACATCGTCAGCACCTACACCGACCGATGGCTGTTCGTGGTCGGCGCGATCTACATGCTGATCGCGATGTTCGCGCCCAAGGGCCTGTTCCTGCGCTGGCGCGACCGCGCCGTGCGGGCGCTCAGGCAAACCGCATGACCCCGCTCGCGGTCGAGAGCCTGTCGGTCAATTTCGGCGGGGTGCAGGCGGTCGACGACGTCACGCTGCGGGTGGAGGTGGGCGAGCGGCGCGCCATCATCGGCACCAACGGCGCCGGCAAGACCACGCTGTTCAACCTGATCAACGGCCAGATCGCCGCGACCGCGGGCCGCATCCTGCTGTTCGGCGAGGACATCACGCGGCTGCCGCCGCACCGCCGCGCCGCGCTCGGTCTCGCGCGCACCTTCCAGATCACCAACCTGTTTCCCGCGCTCACCGTGCTCGACAACATGCTGATCGCGGTGCAGGCGCTGGATCCGTGCCACTTCGTGTTCTTTCGCCGGCTGGCGTCGTACACCAACGTCCAGCACCGCGCGCAGCAGATTCTGGAGCGCTGGGATCTGTGGCCGCTCAAAGACGAGCCGGTGCGCACGCTGTCCTACGGCATGCAGCGCAAGCTCGAGATCGTGCTGGCGCTCGCCGGCAAGCCGCGCGTGCTGCTGCTGGACGAGCCGATGGCCGGGCTTTCGGCCCAGGAAACCGACCTCGCCGGCGCGATCATCCGCAACCTCGACCGCGCCATCACGGTGCTCTTGATCGAGCACGACCTTACCGCGGCGTTCGCCATCGCCGATCGCATCACCGCGATGGATCAGGGCCGCATCGTCGCCGAAGGCACGCCGGACGAGATACGCAAGGAATCGCGGCTGGCCGAGATCTACATGCGCGGCGCCGCGCAGGCCCCGGGGAGCTGAGGATGCCGGAGCTCCGCGCCGACGACATCCACACCTATTACGGCGAAGGCCACATCCTGCAGGGCGTGTCGCTGGCGGCGGAGAAGGGCACTGTCGCCGCGGTATTGGGGCGCAACGGCGTCGGCAAGACCACGCTGATCCGCTCGCTGATCGCGTTCACCCCGCCGCGCCGCGGCCGCGTCGAGCTTGCCGGCATTGACGTGACGCGCTGGCCATCGCACCGCATCGTGCAGCTCGGGATCGGGCTGGTGCCGCAGGGCCGCCGGGTGTTCCCGTCCTTGTCGGTGCGCGAGCATCTGGAGATCGCCGGGCGCGATGCCGGCCCGGACGGCTGGGACATCGCGCGCGTGTTCGCGCTGTTCCCGCGGCTGGCCGAGCGCGCCGACAATCGTGCGCGCACGCTGTCGGGCGGCGAGCAGCAGATGCTCGCGGTGGCGCGCGCGCTCATCGGCAACCCGCGCATTCTGCTGATGGACGAGCCGACCGAGGGCCTGTCGCCGTTCATCGTCGACGCGCTGAGAGCGCTGATTCTGCAGCTCAAGCAGAACGGCATGACCATCCTCTTGGTGGAGCAGAACCTCGCCTTTGCGCTGGCGGTCGCGGACTACACCTATGTCATGGACAAGGGCCGCATCGTCTACGACGGGCCGCCGGCGGCGCTCGCGGCCGCCAGCGAGATCAAGCAAACCTATCTCGGCGTGTGACGCTCGGGCGCACAGGATTTGTGGCGCGAAGGTTGCGTCCGGCCTTAAGCGTTCAGCCGGTCTCCCGCATCGGCGATGCCGTTGAAGTACAGCTCCCACACGTGCAGGTTGATCTCGCACGCGTGCACCGCCTGCTCCTCCATGCCGTACTTCCCGGCGAAATCGGCGACCGCCTTCCAACCCATGTTCGAGTGGTCGAGGTCGGCCTCCTCGTGCACCTTGAAGAACGCGAGCTGGTCTTCCTTCAGGCCGAACTTCTGGCCCCACTGCTTGCGTTGCACCCACGACCAGCCGTGGTCGCGCATCTCGCCGCTGCCGTAGCCCGGCACGTTCACCCGCTCGGCGCAGGTATTGGCGACGATGCCTTCCAGCCAATGCGTGTTCGCCATCAGCCCGTTCCAGGCGTTCCAGGCGATCTCGGTGGTCGGAATCGGCTTCTCGGCGCGGATCTCGGCGAGCGTGAGGCCGAGCGATTGGCCCAGTTCCTCGATGATCTCCCAGTGCGCCTTGCCGCCGCCGAACTCGTTGTCGGCCACGATCTCCTGGCTGCACGCCTTGATGATCTTGAGCTTGGTGTCCCAATCGGTGCAGTTGGTGGCGACCCGCAGCTTCAGGACCGAGTTGCGCTGGCGCGTGTTCAGCCGGTGCTGCTTCACGAACATGATCGCGCGGCCCTTGGTGATCGGCTGGGCTTGCATCTTCGTTCGCCGCGCGTAAGCATCCACGATCTCGTCCATCTTCTTCAGAACGGTATCCGCTTTCATGCCGCAACCTCCAGAGTTGTGGCGCGCCGCATGTCGCGCGGGCGCACTGTGTCGTCGAACGGTATGCCGCGATGCATGGTGCACAGATTGTCCCACACCACGAGATCGCCGCGCCGCCAGGTGTGGCGGTAGACGAATTGCGGCTGGGTCGCGAACTCGGTGAGCTCCTTCAGCAGCACGCGACCCTGCTCGACCGGCCAGCCGACGATGTGCGAGATGTGCGAGGCGAGGTACAGCGCCTTGCGGCCGGAGCCGGGATGCACATGCACCAGCATGTGGCGCGCCGGCGGCCGGGTCTTCTGCTCCTCCGGGGTGGAGGCCATGCCGGCGAGCGCGCGCGAATGCCAGATCGAATGCTCGGCGATCAGGCCGTCGATCTGGGATTTGGTCTTGGCCGGCAGCGCCTCGTAGACCGCGCGCATGTCGGCATATTCGGTGTCCGCGCCTTCGGCCGGGATTTGCGCCGACAGCATCGAGAACACCGCGCGGTTGATGTCGAACGACGCATCGGTGTGCCACAGCAGATTGCCGCGGTTGAACGCGCGGCGCCGGTCGTCCTCCGGCAGGATGCTGCCGTCCACCGCCAGATTCCCGACGTCGATCAGGTTCGGGTATTTGAGCCGCAGCTTGGCGCCGAGCGTGGCGACGATGGTCTGCCGCTGCAGCGGGCCGAAGCTGCCGGCGAACGCGAGATGCTCCTCGTCGCTGAGCGGCGGGTCGTTGCGGAACACCGACACGCCATGGCGCCGGAACGCCGCTTCGATCGCCGCCACGGCGGCGCGGTCCAGCGGCTGCCGGATGTCGATGCCGGAAAGCTCGGCGGCAAACAGCGGGTGCAGGGCTTTGGCGGAGAGCGCCATGGGTGCGATGGTACTACAGCTTGGCGATCGCGGGCATCACCTCGCGCGCGAACAGGCCGAAGGATTTCATTTCCTGCGCGTGCGACAAATTGCCGAACGCAAACTGGCCGAGCAGGTAGTTGAACGCCATGTCCTTGGTCTGCGCGACCACCTCGTTGCGCACCCGCTCGGCGGCGCCGCAGATCACCTGGCCGCCCGCGCGCGCCTCCTCGTAGGTCGGGATCAGCATGCCGGTCATCGGCGCTGCGTTGTGCAGCCGCCACAGGCTGGTGACGCTGTTCCACCAATAGGCGTAGGCGGATTTTGCCAGCCGCTCGGCCTCCTCGTTGGTGTCGGCGAGCACGAAATGCCGGCCCAGCCCGACCAGCGGCTGCTTCACCGGCGAGCGTGCGCGCTCCGGCTCGTTCCTGGTCTCCTCCCACAGCTTGCCGTAGGCGGCGAGCAGCGGCTTCACCCGCTCGTTGGAGCCGAGCGTGGTTAAATGCATGCCGTAGCGCGCGGCGTACCGCGCGCTGTCCACCGTCGCCGTACCGTACCACAGCGGCGGGTAGGGCTTTTGGACCGGCTGCATTTCCATCGGCAGGTCGGCGACCTTGTAGTACTTGCCGGCGTGGTTCAGGTGTTTCTTGGTCAGACCGGCCAGCACGAGATCGAGCCCTTCCTCGAGCATCGGGCGGGTGTCCTTCGGGTCCAGCCCGTAGCACGCAACCTCCCACGGCGATATGCCACGGCCGACGCCGACGTCGAGCCGGCCGTTCGACAGGTTGTCGAGCATGCAGATCTCTTCGATCAGCCGCACCGGCGGGTACAACGGCAACAGATAGACCATCGGCCCGAAGCGCAGCGTCTTGGTCTCGCGCGCGAGCTGGGCGAGCCACAAATTCGGCGAGGGCGCCATGCCCAGCGGCGTGCCGTGGTGCTCGGCGATGTGATAGCTGTAGATCCCGGCGGCCTCGCACGCCTGCGCGAGCTGGATGCGCTCGTCATAGAACTTGTTGAGCGGCTCGTCGCGCCGGTCGAGATGATCGAAGATGCCGATTTTCATGCCTATCTCCTTGGCGCTTTGCCGCCGCGTCGCCGCGATCTAACATGATCTGCGGAAAGACGCACCTACGGGGTAATACGGTGGAGCTGCAGGGGCCGCGCGGGGCCGAGATCATCGCGGCGTTCAAGAAGGCAGGCGTCGGCATCGTCGCCGCGCTGCCCGACATCTGGACCAGCCAGGGCCTGCTGTGGCCGCTGTCGCGCGACAATGACATCCGGCTGTTGCGCGTGTGCAAGGAGGACGAGGGGATTTCGATCTGCGCCGGGCTGTCGTTCTGCGATCAGCGCGCGGTGATGCTGATGCAGTACACGGGCCTGTTGGACTCCATCAACAACATCCGCGCCAGCGCGGTCGACTACAAGCTGCCGGTGTGCATGGTGGTGGGGCTGCTGCAAAAGGAGCCCGACAAGAAGCCCACCGAGTCCAAGCGCTACGGCATCCGCATCGTGGAGCCGATCCTGGACGCGATGGGGGTCGACCGGATCCTGATCGAGGGGTCGGAGGACGTGGCGCTGCTGCCGCCGGCGATCGACAAGGCCTATGCCACATCGCGGCCGATGGCCGCGCTGATCGGGCGCGAGGTGCGGAAATGATGCGGCGCGACGACTGCTTCAAGGCGCTCGCCGCGCTTCGCGGCGATGCGATCGTGGTGCCGGCCTACACCGCGGCGTTCGAATGGCTGCGCGCCTCGCCCAGCCCGCTCAATTATTTCAGCATCGGGGCCATGGGGCAGGCCTCGTCGCACGCGCTCGGCCTTGCGCTCGGGCTGCCGCATCACAAGATCGTCGTGCTCGACGGCGACGGCAGCCTGCTGATGAACATGGGCGCGCTGGTCACCATCGCGAACATCGCGCCCAGGAACCTGGTGCATTTCGTCAACGACAACGGCTCGTACGAGGCGAACGGCAACCACCCCACGCCGGGCAAGGACCGCGTGAGTTTCGCGGGCTTCGCGCGCGCCGCCGGCTATCCGCACGTGTTCGAGTACGACGATCTCGCCGCGTGGCAGAAAGAGCTGCCGCGCGTGCTGTCGCTGCAAGGCCCGGTGTTCGGCGTGCTCAAGCTGGTGCCGGGCGAGCCGCTGGAGATGGACTACGACTTCATCCACGGGCCGGCGGTGCGGCAGAAGTTCAAGGACGCGCTCAAGCCGATCCTGGCCAAGGGCCGCACGTCAAGGCCCGAGCCTGCCGTTACGCAATAACAAATAACGTGTCGCCCCCGCGAAAGCGGGGGCCCACACTTAGGATTGAACCACAGAGACACAGAGGCACAGAGAAAACGGTCCTCTTACTCCTCTGTGTCTCTGTGCCTCTGTGGTGGACCCTTTTTTGCTGGATTCCCCCGCTTGCGCGGGAATGACGCCAAAGGCGTCATTTCTTCGGGTCGTGGACCGGCTCGCCGAGATGGGTCACGCGGTACAGCTCGGTGAACGAGGCGTAGCGCAGCTTGCACAGCTGCTCCACCACCTGAACCACGCGGGCGCGCAATTCGGGCGTGGTGACGTGACGGTCGACCAGCGCCAGCATCTGGTTGCCGTGCTTCACGTCCGCGGTCGAATGCTCGACGAAGAAGTGGATCTCCGGCGAGCCCTTGGCGAAGCCGTAATGCTTCAACAGTGCCGGCACCACGCGCCCGTCATTCTCGCCGACCAGTTGCGATTCCTGGGTCGCCTGCAGGGCGATGCGCACGATCGCCGGGTCGCTCTGCGCCAGCCACCAGTAGCTTGCGGCGCGTGCGTACCAGGTGGGCAGCTGCTCCATGGTCGTCACCTGCTCGTCCTTCAAACCGCAATAGCGGGTGAAGCGGAAGATCAGATCGGAATGGTCGTGCGCCTCGCCGCCCTCGATGCCGATCAGCCCGGCCTCCTCGGCCAGGTTCTCCACGATGAAGCGGCAGACGTCGGTGGGCGCCTTGGCGTAGGTGATGCCGAGCGATTTGAAGATGTGGCCCACCAGCACGTAGTGCTGGGCCAGGAAGAAGCCGAGATGCTTGATGTCGAGCTTGCCCTCGGACAGCCGGTCGTAGAACGGATGGTTCATGCAATGCCAGCGGTCGCGGATCGCGATGATCTCCTCGCTGACCGGCACGGGGCTGCCGGCGATGGCTCTGGTCGCCATGTGATGCCTCTATTGCATGATGAAACGCGTCAGAGGCCGACGATGCGTAACAATCGGGTGGCAGTCAAGGTAGGTGCCGAATGGTGACGCCGCGATGATCGAAACACCGGTGCCGATCGCAGGCGGCGGGCCGATCGGGCTCGCGCCGGCGGCCGATCTCGGGCGCCGCGGCGCGAATGAGCCGTGGAGTTCGCAGCTCAGGTGGGGCGTGGACCGCGCTTTACCGTACGTCGGCGGCTGGATGCCTGCGCTTTCGACTCGCCCTCGGCGGTCGGGCGGCCGAGCAGCTCGAGCCGGTGGCCCACCAGCTCATAACCCAACCTGCGGGCGATCGCTTCTTGCAGCCGCTCGATCTCCCGGCTGCGGAATTCGATCACCTTGCCGGACGTGAGGTCGATCAGATGATCGTGGTGCTCGTCGGGCTCGGTTTCGAAGCGCGACGGTCCGTCGGCGAAATGGTGCCGCGTCAGGATGCCGACATCCTCGAACAGGCGGACCGTGCGGTACACCGTGGCAACCGAGATATGCGGGTCCACCTTGATCGCGCGATCGTAGATCGCCGGCACGTCGGGATGGTCATGCGCATCGTCGATCACGCGCGCGATCACCCGTCGCTGTGCGGTCATCTTGAGACCCTTGGCCGTGCAAAGCTCTTCGACAGTCTGCTTCATCGCTCGTCCTGATGGAACCGGCTGCTCATCGGAGCTGAATTGCGTCGGTCCATACTTATTGCAGCGGCGCGCCACCGACAAGCGCCCAGAGCGCTTGGGTTGACGAGTTGTACGATGGTTCCCTACAGTCGCCCATCACGACCGACGCGGCATCCCAGGCCCGCCTCCCATGACGCGCGGCTTGGGCTCGGCCGCCAACCGGAGACGCAAATGAAATTTCGCGGTATCGCGCAGGCTACCTTCTTTGCAGTCGTATCAGCAAGTTGCGCCACGGCGGCGCTCGCCGACGTCAAGGACAAGCAGCCGATCAACTATACCGTCGATGGCGGAACCGCGACCGGCTACTTCAAGGTGGTGGCCGAGGCGCTGGGGCTCGGCTTGTTTTTCGTCCTGTGGCGCGCCGCGCGCTCGGCCGCGCCCCAACCGGTTCCCGCGGCGGGCGGTTAGCGCCGACGCCGGAGCCGTTTCGGAATTTCAGGGATGCCCGACCAGGGCGTCGACTGCGCGGACCACCGCTTCGCCGCGGACGGGTTTCTGCATGTGCGGCGCGCCGCTCAAATCGCCGAGCGATTCCGCCGCATAGCCGGTCACGAGCACGTACGGGACGCCGCGCGACTTCAAGGCGCGAGCGACTGGCAGCACCTTCTGCCCATGCAGATCGTAATCCAGCACGGCCGCGTCGATGCGTTGCGATCGGCTCAGCGTGAGCGCTTCATCAACTCGGCCCGCCGGACCCACGACCGTATAGCCGGCGGCTTCGAGCGCGTCCTGCAGTTCCAACGCAACAATGACTTGATCTTCGACGATCAGGATCGACGCCTGAGCCACACGCATACCAGTAATTAAAAATCTACCGCGTATTTACATTGAGCGCGGAACGGACCGGGTCAAGCAATCGGCGGTGATGATTAAAAGGTCTTTTCGGGCCTAAAGATATCTTCGGAAATTTACGCATTCGCGCGCCGCTGCGCCCACTCGGCCAGCACCGATTGAAGCTTGCCGACCGTGTAGGGCTTCTCCAGCCGCGGCGTCGTGGCCAACTCGTCGATCACCTTGAATTGCTCGCCATAGCCGGTCACCAGCACGAACGGAACGTTGCGGCGCTGCAGGATAAGCCCCACCGGGAATGCAAGCTTGCCGTGCAGGTTGATGTCCAGGAGCGCCCCGTCGAGCTGCTCTTGCGCGGCCAGCTCCATCGCTGTTTCCAGCTGACCGGCCGGCCCCACCACCTCGCATCCGAAATCGGCCAGCGTCATCGCGGTGGATTCGGCCATCAGGTAATAGTCCTCGACCACGAGTATGCGAAGACCGGGATATCGAGCGTTCTTGGCGTCGATCATGCCTGACTATGAGCGAACCAGATTTGAAGAAATTCATCGTTGCCCGGATTAAGCGCAGGAAAAGCGGCAACCGCAACACACTTTTCGCGAGAATTGCCGCCGGTGGCCCGCGCTGCACGACGCCGATCAACTCGCATCCGGAACTTGCGGGTCAGCCGGAAACCTCGGCTTCCTGCTTGACGCTCTTGTCGCGGTAGGCCCGGTCGGCGTCGGCCATCAGCTGCCAGATCACCGGGTCGCGGTCGAACCGCGGCGGCGGATCATGGTCCCAATGGCCATGCGTGTCGTTGCCGCGGATCAATGTTGCGGGCCGCCGGCCGAGGGTCGAACGGACATGGGCCGGAAACATCATCAGCGCAAAGCCGATCCGCCGCATATCTGAGACGTTGGGCTCCGACGAATGCAGCAGGTTGCCGTGGTGAATCGACATCTCGCCGGGCCGCAGCAGGATATCCACGGCCGTCGACTCGTCCACATCCGCGACCTGCTGGCCGCGCGACAGCAAATTGTCCGGGTCGTAGGTTTCCGCGTGCTTCTGCAGCGCACGGTGCGAGCGCGGGATGAAGCGCTGGCAGCCGTTCTCGCGCGTGACCGGCGTCAGCGCGAGCCACGCGGTGACCATGATCTGCGGGTCGAGGCCGAAATAGGCCAGGTCCTGATGCCAGGTGACGAACTTCCGATCGCCGGGCTGTTTGATCCAGAACCGCGATGCCATCACGAACAGATCCTCGCCGATCAGCTCGGCGATGGCGCCGGTCAGGTTCGGGTGCTGCGACAGCTGCCACAACCAGGTGAAGTAGAGATGCCCCTTGATGTGCAACGTCTCGGTCGCGGTCTTGCCGGTTTCGGTCTCGTAGGCCTCGATGCGGCGGCGGCACTCCGCGGCCTCGGCCTCGCTGATGACCGGCAGGCGCGTGAGATAGCCTTGCTCGCGGAAAAATCCGATCTGCGCTTCGCTCAACACGTTCGGCATCGATCGCTCCGTTTACTGTGCCGCCATCGTCCGCGGCGTGCCGCGGATGTCCTTGTCGGCGGCTTCCCGCATGCGGCGCCATTCGTCCTGCAGCGCCCGGGTGTGGCCGCGGAAGTGCGGCATCACGAAACGCGCGAACAATTCGATCGAGCGGCGCAGCTTCGCCGGCTCGGCCCATTCGTGCGTGGTCAGCATCAGCCCGCCGAAGCCGCCGGTTTCGCGCTGCTTCTGCTCGATCCAGGCGATCGCGTCGTCCGGCGTGCCGATGACCCAGTCGCGCCGGTCGGCGCAGGATTGCGGCGTGAACTCGGCGAACGGCTGGCCGGGATAGGTTTCGTAGATGAACTTGAGCCCGGCGCCGCAGAAATATTCCGTCTCGCGGATGATGCCGGCTTCGACGTCGGCCCAGGCGGCCTCGCGCGTTTCGGCGAGGTAGATGGCGGTCGCGATGCGCCAGTTGTCGCGCGAGGCCGGCTTGCCATAGCGCACCGCCGCGGCTTCCAGCCGTGCCCAGTTGTCGGCCAGCGGCTGCGGCCGGCCCTTGCCGACCGAGGACATGAAGATCATGCCGTGGCGCGCGGCGAGATCCAACGTCTCCTCGCTGCCCGAGGTGGACGCGATCGCGAGCGGCAGGCGCGGCTGCTGATACGATCGCAGCTGCAGCCGCATGTTGTCGAACTGCCAGAACTTGCCGTGGTGGCTGAACGGTTCCGGCGACTCCAGGAGGCGCACGATCACCTCGGCCGCCTCCGCCATCATCGGATACAGCTTGTCCTGCGGGATCGCGAACAGCTTCTTGTCGGAGATCAGGTTGGAGGGCCCGATGCCCAGGATCGCGCGGCCTTGCGTCAGATGGTCCAGGAACGCGATCCGCTCCGCGACATGGAACGGATGGTGGTAGGGCAGGTTCACCACCGAGGTGCCGAGCCGGATGCGCTTGGCATTCACCGCCGCCATGGCGAGCGCCATTTCCGGCACCGGCATGGTCTCCCAGCCGCCGGAATGATGCTCGCCGATCATGAACTCATCGAAGCCGAGCTCGTCGGCCAGATGAATCAGACCGATGTCGCGCTGGAAGGTGAGCGCCGGGTTCTCCTTCGGGTGGTGAACCGGCATCATGAAGAAGGAAAATTTCATTGCGCGGCGATCTTGGCCCGGCATTGACCCAGGCGCAACATCCGTGGCATGTCGCGGACCGACGCCAGGGAGTGCATGGATGGCTAACGAAAAGCCCAACTACCCGCCGATCCGCCGGATCGTGACCGGGCATGATGCCAAGCACGTGGCCAAGGCCCTGATCGACGGGCCGGCAACCAACGCCAAATACCCCGCCGCCGGCATCGTCTCGACCCTGCTCTGGTGCACCGACCGGATGCCGGCCGACATCGCCATCGGCGAGCAGCCGGAGGACATGGGCGCGCGCGCGATCGGCACCCCGCCGCCGCCCAACGGCACGCGCTTTGCGGTGATCGATTTCCCGCCCGGCAACGTCGCCATCATGCATCGCACCGAGACCATCGATTACGTGATCATGATCGAGGGCGAGCTCGAGATGGACATGGACGACTCCACCGTGAAGCTGAAGCCGGGCGATGTCATGGTGCAGCGCGGCACCAACCACGCATGGGTCAACCGCAGCGACAAGCGGGCGCGCGCGGCGTTCGTGCTGATCGATGCCAAGCCGCTCGGCATCGGCCATGCCGTGCCGCGCGACCAGTCCGCGCGCGACAAGTAAGGAGCCCGAAATGGCCCGCATTCCGCCGCTGAAGCCCGAGGAGATGACGCCTGAGCAGAAACGGCTCGCCGACAAGATCGCCGGCCCGCGCGGCGGCGTGGTGCGCGGGCCGTTCGCGATCTGGCTCAGGAACCCGGCGCTGGTGGACAAGGCCGACGATTTCGGCAACCTGCTGCGCGAGGGCACCTCGGTGCCGCGCCGGCTCTCGGAGCTCGCGATCCTCGCCACCGCGCGGCACTGGACCGCGCAATACGAATGGTTCGCGCACGAGAAGATGGCGCTCGACCAGGGCATCGCGAAGGGCGTGGTCGAGGCGATCCGCAGCCGGCAACGGCCGACGTTCGTGAAGAAGGATGAGCAGGCGGTCTACGACCTGGTGACCGAGCTGTACGAGAAGAAGGCGGTGAGCGACCCGACCTATGCCGCCGCCGTGCAGGCGCTCGGCCAGCAGACAGTGATGGAACTCGTCACCATCGCGACGTTCTACGCCATGATCGCGATGTTCCTGGTCACCTTCCAGGTGGACATCCCGGAAGGCGCCAAGCCGCCGCTGCCGGCTTAGTGCGTTGGCGAGAAGTGTGGATGCCCGCCTTCACGGGCATGACAAAAATTAAAATAATGAGTCATTCCCGCGCAAGCGGGAATCCACACTGCCTTAATCCAGCCCCAAAAACTTCTTGCTGAACTCCGGGTCGCCGAGCAGCTGCTCGCGTGCGCCGTTCCGTACGGGTCCGCCGTCCGGCGCCGTCCGGATCACACGAGTTCGATGCGCGCGCGGTGTCCAGGCGCGGCCGCCAGCCGTCGATCGCGTGTCAGCAGCGGGATTTCGAGCGCTTCCGCCAGCGCGACGTAAACGGCGTCATACGCCGTCATGTTTTGCCGCAGCTCCCAGACCCGCGGCAGCAGGAAATGGTGCGGATACCGGGTCAGCGGAAAATCCGCCAGATCGGCCAGCGCCGCGCGGCAGTGTTGCGGGCCGACCTGGCCCGTCATCGCGTAGCGACGCAGCGCCTGCGCCACTTCGATGTCGATCAGGTGGGGCGCGTGCAGTGTCTGCCCAGTTTCAAAGATACGTGCTTCCACCGCCTCCGACGCGGGCAAACGCAGCAGCGCCTCGACCGCGGCCGAAGCGTCCAGGACGATCACCGGCTGTCGCGCTCGGCGCGGATGATCTGTGCCGGCGACTCGGCGGGCGTCTCCCGAGAGCGGGCCGCCAAACGGGCCCGCATCTCTTCGAGCGTCGGCCGCTCGGCCACCTGGCGGATCTCGTTGAGGAGGTAATCCGAAAGCGACATGCCCGCCATAGCCGCGCGCGCCTTGAGCCGGCGGTGCAGCGCGTCGGGCACGTTTCGAATCTGGATCATGGCTGACATGTGATTTGTATAATCACATGTGCAACACATGTCAAGCTAGGCCGACCCTAATCCAACCCCAGGAATTTCTTGCTGAACTCCGGATCGCCGAGGAGCTGTTCGCGCGTGCCGTCGAGCACCGAGCGGCCGTTCTCGATCACGTAGGCGCGGGTGGCGAAGTCGAGCGCGCGGTGGATGTTCTGCTCCACCAGCAGGCAGGTGACGCCGTCGGCCGAGATCTGGCGCAGCACCGCCATCACCTCCTCGATCACGATCGGCGCGACGCCGAGGAACGGCTCGTCCAGCAGCAGCAACTCCGGCCGCGACATCAGCGCGCGGCCGATCGCCACCATCTGCTGCTGGCCGCCGGAGAGCTTGGCGGCGTCCTGGTTCTGCTTCTCCTTGAGGATCGGGAACAGCGCGAACACGCGCTCGATGCCGGCGCCGATCTGCCGGCGCCCCTTGGACGTGTAGGCGCCCATCTCCAGGTTCTCGCGCACCGTCATCTCGGGGAACAGCCGGCGGCCTTCCGGCACCAGCGCGATGCCGGCTTCGACGTTGCGCGCGGTGGCGGCTGCGGTGGACTTGCCGTCGTAGCGGATCTCGCCCTCGGCGACCGGGTAGAGCCCGATGATCGCGCCCAAGGTGGTGGATTTGCCGGCGCCGTTGGCGCCCAGCAGCGCCACGCGCTCGCCCTTCTCGACGCGGAAGCTCACGTCCCACAGCGCCCGCAGCTTGCCGTGATCGACCGCGAGGTGCTGCACGTCAAGAATCGGCATCGCGCTACGCCACCTGGGCGCCGGCCGAGCCGAAATAGGTGCGCAGCACGCGCTCGTTCCGCACCACCTCGGCCAGCGGACCGTCGGCGATCACCGAGCCCTGCTCCAAGACGACGATGCGGTCGGCGACCTGGGCCAGCGCCGAGAAGATGTGCTCGACCCAGATCACCGTCATGCCGTAGGTGTCGCGCACCTCGCGGATGTGCTGCACGAAGCGGCGCACCTCCGCCTGGGTGAGGCCGGACGCGACCTCGTCGACCAGGAGGAGGCGCGGGCGGCACGCGAGCGCACGGGCGAACTCGAGCGCCTTCTTCTGCTGTAAATTAAGCCCGTCGGCGCGCGCGGTGAGCCGCTCGCCAAGCCCCGCGAACGCGGCGAACGCGGCGGCCTCGGCCAACGCGGTGCGCAAATTCAGCGCGGAATCGCGGAACATCAGCGGCATCGCGATGTTCTCCTGCACCGTCAAGTCGTTGAACGGGCGCGGGATCTGGTAGGTGCGCCCCACCCCGAGCCGCGACACCTGATCGCGGCGGAGCCCGGCGAGGCTCCGGCCTTCGACCAGGATCGCGCCGCTGACCGGCTCGTAGACCTTGGAGACGCAGTTGAACAAGGTGGTCTTGCCGGAGCCGTTCGCGCCCACGAGCCCGACGATCTCGCCCTCATTGATCGCGAGATCGACCTTGTCCACCGCCACGTTGCCGCCGAACGCCATAGTCAGGCTGCGGCACTCCAACAGCGTGCGGTCGCGCTGCGGCGCGCGCTTCTCCAGCGGCAGCGTCTCGACGCCGCGCACCGGCGGCGGCAGGTTCACCGCGACGCGCTCGTGGTGCTCGAAGCCGAGCCGGCGCACCAGCGGGATCGCCCGCAGCAGCGGCGCGCGCAACAGGCCGCCCGGCATGAACCGGCCGATCAGCAGGATCAGCGCGCCATACACCGTCGCCTGCAGCATGGTGAGGTTGAGCACCAGCATCTGTTGCAGGATGTAGAGGATGAGGACGCCGATCATCGGCCCCCACAGGAGGCCCGAGCCGCCCAAGAGCGCCATCGCGATCGGCACCAGCCCCACGTTCAGGTCGAACGCCCACGGCGGGTCGATGTAGGAGAGCTGCCAGCCCTGCACCGCGCCGGCGATGCCGGCGAACCCGGCGGAGAGGCACAGCACCTTGGCCTTGGCCGGGAAGATGCGGACGCCGACGATCTCCGCCGCCTGCTCGTCGTTGCGGATCGCCTTCAGCGCATAGCCGAAGCGCGAGCGCACCAGCCAGATGGTCGCCAGGAACGAGAGCGCGGCGACCGGCACGATGATCGCGTAGGCCTGGTACAGCACGTATTCCGGCGGCAGCACCACGCCGTCGGCGCCGCGCGTGATCGGCACCAGGTTGTAGGCGAGGATCTCGGCCAGCGGCATCATGGCGAGGGTCGCGAACGCGAAATAGTCGCCGCGCAGCCGGAACAGCGGCCACGACAGCAGCGCCGCGGCGATCACCGCGGCCGCGAGCCCGAACCCCAGGCACACGATCAGCGGGTAGCCCTTGATCAACAGCAGCGCGAAGCCGTACGCGCCGATGCCGAAGAACGCGTAATGCGCGAGGTTGATGTAGCCGGCCTCGCCGCCGACCCAGTCCCAGCTTTGCGCGAGCACGTAGTAGCACAGCATCACGAACACGAAGGTGGTGGGGTAGGGGCCGGCCCACTTGCCGATGGCGGCGAGCGCCGCGACCGCGATCAACCCGATCAGCGCGTTGACGCCGACCTTCACGCGCCTCTCCGGGCAAACACGCCCTGCGGGAAGACGAGCAGGATCACCAGCAGCAGGATGATCGAGAGCGCCGGCGCCCATTCCGGCGCCCAGAAGAACGCGGTGAACGCCTCGGCGACGCCGAGGAACAGCCCGGCCGCGAGCGCGCCGGCGAGGTTGCCGACGCCGCCCAGGATGATGATGGTGAACGCCTTCACGGTGAGCGAGAAGCCGGCGTACGGGTCGATCGGGAACAACATGGCGTAGGGCACCGCGGCGACCGCGACGATCGCCGAGCCGAACGCGAACGTCGCCGAGTTGACCACGGACGCGCGCACGCCGCAGATCGCCGCGCCGGTGGCGTCCTGGGTCACCGCGCGCATCGCGTGGCCGAACCAAGTGCGTTTCAAGAGCACGTGGAGCACCACGGTGAGCGCCGCGATGGCGAGCAGGATGTAGAGCTGCGTCGTGGAGAGCAGCACCTCGCCCAGCTCCAGCATCTCGAAGTTGGTCTGGATCTTCTTGGGCGTGGGGCCGGCCAGCAGCGCCGCGATGTCGGAGAGGATGATCAGCGCGCCGACCGTCACCAGCACGGTGCCGACGATCGATTCGATGTGGCTGCGCTTGGTCAGCGGGCGCAGCGCCACGTCGTAGAACACCCAGCCGAACAGGAGATACACCGGGATCAGCACCACGATCACCACCACCGGCGACCAGCCGGTCTTGGCGTAGATCACCGCGGCGGCGACGCCGCCCACCGCCAGCAGCGTGCCGTGCGCGAAGTTGAGAATCCGCGCCACGCCGTAGATCAGCGAGAGCCCGAACGCGACCAGCGCGTAGAGGCCGCCCAGCAGCACTCCGCCGATCAGCACCTGGATGAGAACGACCGTGTCCATGCAACCTGCTCTGTCGTCCCCGCGAATGCGGGGACCCAGCCAAAGAAATAATTTACCGCAGAGGCACAGAGGTCGCAGAGGGAGTAAGGCGAGAAGAAATTCCCTTCTTGCTTCTCTGTGTCTCTGCGTCTCTGCGGTTCATCCTTTTCTTGAGGGGGGTCACTGCCAGGTCGGCGACGGCCAGATGAGCTTGGCGGTCGCCTTGTCCTGCGGCCACACGACCTTGACCTTGCCTTGCTGGATTTGCAGCGTGTAGGACAGCGTCTTGTACGACATGCCGCCCTCGTTGAAGGTGATGTCGCCGGTCGGCGCCTTGAACGTGCCGAGATAAAGCGCGTCCTTCACCTTCTCGCGGTCGACCGCGCCGGCCTTCTCGATCGCCTGCCACATCACGAGATACGCGGCGAGCCGCGACATCGTGTAGGGGTAGTCGAACATGTTGATCTTGGCGCGCTTGAGGATGTTCTCGCTGAACTCGGCGTAGTCGCCCTTGACGCCCTCGAACCACGCCATCATGCCGGTGACGCCTTCGATGTCCTTGCCGAGCTGGCGCTCCAGGGTGCCGGAGAGCAGCGTGTGGTGGACGTCGAGCGCCTTCACCTTGAGCTGGCGCATCTGCTGGATCAGCGGCACCGAGGGGTTGTCGAACGACGAGATGTAGATGATGTCGGGCTTGGCGGTGCGCATCTTCAAGACGATCGGCGTGAAATCCTTGAGCTGCACGCCGAACATCTCGGAGCCGATCACCTTCAAGCCGGCTTCCTCGGCCTTCTTCGACCAGAAGTCGGTGATCGACTTGGTGATCGGGTTGTCCTGGGTGACGAAGTAGATGGTCTGCGGCTTCGGGGTCTGCTTCATCACCATGTCGAAGTAGCGGACGTCCCAGTTCGGCACCGTGGGGGACGGCGTGGCGAACATGTACTTGAGCCCGCGGTTGAAGATGTCGAGCGCGGCGACGTTCGCCATCACCATCGGGATCTTGTGCTTCTCCGCGACCGGCGGGACGGGAAATCCGAAGGTCGACCAGTCGGGCCCGACGAAGAAGTCGACGTTGTCGACCGTCGCCATCTTCTCGTAGAGCGTCACGCCGTTGGTCGGCACGCTCTGGTCGTCATAGGTGACGATCTTCAGCGGCAGCTTCTTGCCGCAGTCCTTCACCATGATGCCGCCCTGCTTGTTCACCTCGTCGGCGAAGATCTCGTTCATCTCCGCCCAGCGCTCGCCGAACGTCGATTGCGGGCCGGTCGAGGACACCGTGGTGCCCCACACGATCGGATCGGTGCACGATCCGACCTTCGCCGCGGCGGGGCCGGCGGCGGCGATGAGTGCGGCGGCGCATGCCGCGGTCACGAAACGCATGACTTGTCCTCCCTGTGTTGCTGCGTCGGTGATTTTATTGCCAGGCGGGCGAGGGCCAGTTCAGCTTGCCGGTCGCCTGCTCCGGCGGCCAGACGATGACCACCTTGCCGTCCTGCATCTGCAGCGGGAACGCGCCGTTCTTGTAGGCGTAGCCGCCCTCGTCGTACACGATGTCGCCGATCGGCGACTTGAAACTGCCCTTGAACAGGGCTTCGCGCACCTTCTCGCGGTCGACCGCGCCGGCCTTCTCGATCGCCTGCCACATGATCAGGTACGCGCCGATCCGGCCCATGGTGTAGGGATAGTCGAACATGTCGATCTTGGAGCGGTTGAGCACGCGCTCGGAGAATTCGACGTAATCGCCGCCCTTGATGCCGGGATACCACGGCAGCACGCCCGAGACGCCCTCGATGTCCTTGCCGATCTGGCGCCGCAGCGTGCCCGAGAGGATGGAGACGTGCACGTCCATCGCCTTCACCTTGAGCTGGCGCATCTGCTGCAGGATCGGCCCGGCCGGCGAGTCGAACGAGGACAGATAGATGATGTCGGGCTTGGCCGCGCGCATCTTCAGCACCAGCGGCGTGAAGTCCTTGAGCTGGGCGGAGAACGACTCGCTGCCCAGCAGCTTCATCCCCATCTCCTCGGCTTTCTTCGACCACACGTCGGTGATCGCCTTGGTGACCGGGTTGTCCTGGGTGACGAAGTAGATCGATTGCGGCTTCGGGTTCTGCTTCGACAGCATGTCGAAATAGCGCGCGTTCCAGTTGGCCACCACCGGGATCGCGTTGGCCCAGAAATATTTGAGCCCGCGGCGGAACAGGGGCTCGGCGGCGATGTTGGCCGCCACCATCGGGATCTGGTGCTTCTCGGCGACCGGCGGCACCGGGCCGCCGAACGCCGACCAGTCCGGGCCGACGAAGAAGTCGACGTTGTCCACGCTCGCCATCTTCTCGTACAGCGTCACCGCCGTGGTGGCGACGCTCTGGTCGTCGTAGACCACGATCTTGAGCGGCAGCTTCTTGCCGCAGCTCTTGACCTCGATGCCGCCCAGCTTGTTGACCTCCTCGGCGAAGATCTCGGTCATCTCGCGCCAGCGGTCGGCGAGGGTCGAATACACGCCGGTGACGGAGATCGTGGTGCCCCACACGATCGGCTCGTCGCACGAGCCGACCTTGGCGGCGGCGGGGTAGGCGCCCAGCAGCGCGGCGGCAACGGCGGCGGCGATTATGGAACGGATACGGATCATGCGTGTCTCCCCGGGAGTTTTTGTGCGAGCGTTGCGCGATGATATGATCGCGCGCCGACAACCGCAAAGGCTGATTGCGATGACTGACGCCACGGTGCTTCCACGCATGGATCCGGAAATGCAGGCCGCGCTGAACAAGGCGGCGGAACTGGCGGCGCAATACGGCCCGCCGGGCGCCGATGTCGCCGGCATGCGTGCGTTCCAGGCCAAGGTGCGCACCTACTGGAACGAAGGCGGACCGGAAATGGCGGAGGAGCGCGCCGCCACGATCCCCGGCCCCTACCGGCAGATTCCGGTGATGATCTATCGCCCGTCGAAGGCGACCACATTGCCGGCGTTCGTCTATTTCCACGGCGGCGGCTTCCGCTCCGGCAACGAGCAGAGCAACGCGCGCCAGATGCGCGAGCTCGCCGCGCTGTGGGGTGGGGTGGCGATCAGCGCGGACTATGCGCACATTCCCGAACAGGTGTTTCCCGCAGCGGTGGAGGAGGGGGCCGCGGTGCTGCGCTGGCTGCACGAGAACGGCGCGCGTTGGGGCGTCGATGGCAACCGGCTCGCGTTCGGCGGCACCTCGGCCGGCGGCAGCGTCGCCATGGGATCGGCGATCCATCTCGGCGGCACAAAGACCGGTTATCTGAAGGCTGGCGCGACCATCGTCGCGGTGCTCGATCCCGATATCGACACCGAGTCGATGCGCACGTTCCACACCGGATTCTATCCGACGCGCGCGGACGTCGACGCCACCAACAAGGCCTATGTGCCGGATGCCAGGCTCCGTTCCGATCCGCGCGTGAACTGCGTTTCGGTCGATCCGGCGATCGTGCCGCCGCTGTTCCTCGCCGCGGCCGAGCTCGATACGTTGCGCGACAGCTCGGTCAAGATGGCCCGGATGCTCGCCGCCGCCGGCCGGCCGCACCGGCTCAAGATCTACCCCGGCATGACGCACATGTTCTCGAGCTACTCGCGGACGGTGTCGCGGGCCCGCGAATGCTGGGCCGATATCGGCGCATTCCTGGCCGAGCACGTGCCGGCTAGGTGAGGTCGGATGGGTCTGCGTCGGCCGCGGGCGTGACACTTGGATTGTTGGTTCAGAACATCTCGAAATATTCGCGCTGCTCCCAGTCGGTGACTTCCGACTGGAACCGCGCGATCTCGGCGTCCTTGATTGCGATCATGTAGTCCACGAAGCGATCGCCCAGCGCCGCGCGGTACATCGCGCTGTCGCGCAGCGCGGCGACCGCCTCCATCAGGCTCGCCGGCAGCCGTTCGGCTTGCGCCTCGTACGGCGTGTCGGACGGCGTGGCGGGCGTCAGCTTGTTGGCGATCCCGTCGAGCCCGGAAATCACCTGCGAGGCCATGTAGAGATACGGGTTGGCCGCCGGCTCGCCGACGCGGTTCTCGATCCGCGTGCCGGGATCGTTCGCGCCCGCGCTCACCAGCCGGATCATCGCGCCCTTGTGGTCCTTGCCCCACACCGCGCGATCGGGCGCCAGCGAGTTGGGCTTGTAGCGCTTGTAGCCGTTGATGGTCGGGGTCGAGAACACGGCGGAGGCGCGCGCGTGCTTCAAGAGGCCCGCGACGAACTGGTGCCCGAGCGGCGACAGGAATTCGTCGCTCTGCGCGGTCATGAAGGCGTTGGCGCCGGTCTTCTTGTCGACCAGCGACTGGTGCAGATGCCAGCCGCTCGAGAACAGGTTGGGCAGGCCGGGCCGGCACATGAACGTCGCGTGATAACCGTTGCGGCGGCAGATCTGTTTCACCGCGGAGCGGAACAGCACCATGTTGTCGGCCGGGGCGAGCCCGGCTCCAGGGCCGAACGTGAACTCGAGCTGGCTGGGGCCGAATTCGCACTCGACGGTGCGCAGCGGCAGCCCGAGCGCGATCAGATCCTTGCGCATCAGCTCGATCACCGGGTCGAGCTGATCCATGCGCAGCTCGGTCAGGTAGTGATAGCCGCGCGCCACCAGCTCGACCTCGGGCGGCGTCGGCGGCTGCGTCGCATCGGCCGGCGCAAGCTTGGGATCGAGCAGCTTCAAGACGTAGAACTCGACTTCCAGCCCCGCCACGAAGTCGTAGCCGGCCTTGGCGAGCCGATCCAGCGCGTCGCGGTAGATCGCGCGGGTGGAAAACGGCACCGGCGCGCCGGACGGGAAATACAGATCGCACAGCATCCAGCCGGTGTGCGGCGACCACGGCAGCACGCGGAACGTCGCGGGGTCCGGCACCATCAGCACGTCGGCGGCGCCGCCCATCTCGGCGATGCCGAACCCGCCGCCGGCGCTGAACACGGGGTACACGGTCTTGTGCGCGGTGTCCTTGGCGAGCAGCGTGGTGGTGATCGCGCAGCCGTTCCTCATGGCGAGCGGCACCTCGCCCGCGACCAGGGTCTTGCCGCGCAGCAGACCGTGCTGGTCGGCGAACGACAGCCGCACCGTCTCGATGCCCTTGGTCGCGATCAGCTTGGCGACGGCATCGGCCTGCTCGCGCTTTTCCGGCGACCACAGCCCGAAACGGTCGACGAAGCCGGTGCGGCCGATGCTGCCGTCCTTGAGACCGGGTTCCGGTTTGGCCGGGGTCTTCTGCTGCATCCGCTTCAGGCCTGTTGCGTGCTGCGCGCCCACGCCGACGTGCCGCGCCGTTGCGTTGCGTGCGCGCGCCATTCCTCGCGCCAGCCGGCGGCGGACGCGACCGTGTCGACCGACACCGGCGCTTCGGAGAGCATGGGCCGAGCGCCGCCGTCCAGCGCGCGCAACAGCTGCTTGCGATAGGCCGTGATGGCGCGGTCGGATGCGCCCAGATGCTCGGCCGAGCGGTCCTGGATCGGGCCG